>Ga0335085_10011719_pt1 | contig 12984 bp, 11 predicted proteins | sample Lox_Sample_45_FD_206712 | JGI IMG/M metagenome (GOLD analysis project Ga0335085, IMG submission 206712) | Soil microbial communities from Loxahatchee National Wildlife Refuge, Florida, United States - Lox_Sample_4.5 | ecosystem: Environmental > Terrestrial > Soil > Wetlands | place: USA...
ATGTTCTGGACCGTCCGAGGAGCGAACGCCATCGTGGCCCTGCGCTGCTGTTGTCTCAACGGCCGCTTCGAGGATTACTGGGAGAGCCGCCGGGCAGCCTGACTTCCACTTTTATGTCGCGCACCCCGCAGGATCTCTTGCCGAAATTGGGCGCGGGCCGAACTCGATTCACCTTGTTTTCAAGCGCGGATTGGATGAGAATGACAAGCTCAGCTACAAACAACCTATGGGTAGGAGCCGATCATGAAAAGATCTCGTTTTGGCTTTCTGCTGCCGTGCCTACTTGGCCTCGCCGCGGCAGCGCTAGGCGCGGACCTGCCGAAGCTTCCTCACGTCGAATTTACGGACCAGAAGCTCGACAACGGCCTGCGCGTGATTATCGCGGTGGATCGGACCGCGCCGGCTTTTGGAATCGACGTCTGTTATAACGTGGGGTCGCGAAACGAGCGGCCGGGCCGCACGGGCTTCGCCCACCTTTTCGAGCACATGATGTTCGAAGGTTCGGAGAACGTGGGCAAGGGCGAGCACTTCATTCTGGTGCTAAACAACGGCGGCAATATGAACGGCACCACCAACGAGGACCGCACCACTTACTTCGAAGCTCTCCCGAAGAACCAGTTGGATCTTGCGCTGTTCCTGGAAAGCGATCGCATGCGGGCGCTGGCGGTGAACCAATCCAATCTTGATAACCAACGCAACGCCGTGCAGGAAGAGAGGCGCCTGGGCGAGGACAATCAGCCTTACGGGCACGCTTTTGAGGACGTCGATAACCTTGCCTACGACAACTTTGCTTACAAGCACTCCACCATCGGGTCGATGAGGGACCTGAACGCGGCCTCGGTGGATGACGTTAAGGACTTTTTTCGTATCTACTACGCCCCCAACAACGCCGTGCTGACGCTGGTGGGCGATCTTGACCCGGCCCAGACCCTGGAAAAGGTGAAGAAGTACTTTGGCGGCATCCCTTCCCAGCCGGCTCCCCCCGCTATCGACATGACGGAGCCCGAACATTACGGCGAGCGCACTGAGACGGTGATGGACCCTCTGGCGCGCTTGCCCTTGCTGGCGGTGGGCTACCACATTCCAGCCGGGAACACGCCCGACAATTACGCCATAAACGTGCTTGCCAACGTACTTGGAGCGGGGCAGAGTTCCAGGCTCTACCAGCACTTGGTGAAGGAGAAGCAACTGGCCACGCAGGTGTTCGCGGAAGCAGACGCCCGCCGCGGCCCGAGTATGTTCTACGTTTACGCCTTCCTGCGGCCCGGTGTGAAACCGGATGACTGCAAACAGGCCATTCTTGACGAAATTGCCGCTGCGCAGAAGGACGGCATCACCGCCCAGGAGCTGGAGAAGGCCCGAGTGCAGCTTCTGCGTAACCAGATGCAGTTCAGGCAAAGCGATCTTTACGAGTCGATAACCCTTGGCAACGACGCCGTCTATTTCGATGACCCGAATCTGATCAACACCACCATGGATAAATACGACGCTGTGACTGCCGACCAGGTGAAGGAGGCTGCCCAGAAATACCTGGTAGCCAGCTACCGCGTGGTGGTGACGGACGTGCCCACGTCGCAGCCAGGCAAGGCGGCGCATGCCACCAAGGAGGGAAGATAAAATGACCGCGAAGCGTGAGTTTTCGAATTTGCTTCCCGCCGCATTGTTGGCTGTACTGGTCGCGGCGATCCCTGCTTCGAGCCAGGCTGGAGGCGGACAGGAACATCATAACGCCGAACTCTCAAAGGTGGTGCGGTTGAATCGCGCGCCGGTGAGCAATGAGGTTCTCAAGGTCCACCTGCCGAGGCCCGTAGTAACGAAGCTTCCGAATGGACTTACGGTCCTCGTCCTCGAGCAGCACAAATTGCCGCTGGTGAATTTCATGCTTTGGATCGAGACCGGCGCCCTGTCAGACCCGAAAGACATGCCGGGTCTCGCCGGCTTCACGGCCGAAATGCTAAAAGAGGGAACTACGCATCGAACCAGCGCCCAGTTGGCCGCCGACGTGGATGACATCGGGGCAACGCTGAACGCCCAGGCGCCCTTCGGTTCCACCCATTCCAGTATCACAGCCTCGGGCCTTGCGCCCAGCGCCGGCCAGGTTCTGGAACTGATGAGCGACGCGGTGCTGAACCCTACCTTTCCCAGCGACGAATTGGAAAAGTACAAGCAACGCCAGCTTTCCCAGCTTGAGCAGGAGCGGTCCCAGCCCTTCTCGCTGGGCCAGGAGAAATTCCGCCAAGCCGTGTACCAAGATTCCCCCGCCTCGGTCATGTTGCCCACGGCCGAATCCATCAAGGCAGCCACGCCAGAACGGCTAAAGGAATTTCACGACCGCTACTACGTCCCCAGCAATGCCATTCTGGGGATCGTGGGCGATGTAAAGCAAGACGAGATCATGGAGCTTGTGCGCAAGCAATTTGGTGACTGGAAGGGCGCGCCCGTCTCCAAGGCGGATTGGAGCCATCTCCCGGAACCCGCCTCCAGCAAGATTTATCTGGTGGACCGGCCCGACTCCGTGCAGGCCAACATCCTGGCCGGCGATTACGGCGCGCGACGCGCGGACCCTGACTTTCCGGCCTTGATGGTAATGAACCAGGTGCTGGGCGGCGGGCCGCAATCGCGCCTGTTTCTCAATTTGCGCGAGGAGCACGGCTACACCTATGGCGCTTATAGCCGGACGGGTGACGACAAGTACCGCGAGGCCTGGGAGGCGAACACCGAGGTGCGCAACGCCGTCACTGATGGATCGATGGAGCAGTTGATGGCGGAATTCAAGCGCATTCGGGAGCAACAGGTGCCGGAGGGCGAGCTCAACGAGGCACGCCACGCCATCGTTGCGAGCTTTGCTCTCTCCTTGGAGCAGCCGCAGGGCATCCTGAACCGCTGGATGATTGTTCAGAGTGAAGGTCTGCCTATGGACTACTGGGACCGCTACCCAGTTCAAGTGGCCGAGATCACCCCTGACGCGGTGAAGGCCGCTGCCCAGAAGTATGTGGACCTCGCTCACCTGCAAATCGTGTGCGTGGCTGACGCCAAGCAACCCGGAAACGACCAGAAGCAGACCATCCGCCAGGTGCTTGAGAAGTACGGCACCGTGGAAGTTTATGACACCAATGGAAAGAAAGAAGATTGAGAGATACATGATGCGCGAGTGGTGAGCTGCGAGGCGGCCGCGCAAGACCAAAACTCGAACCCGGTGCCAAAGTACCCTGGCGCCGGCCTTTTGCTATACTGGCTTCGTTTTCTCGCGTTTATAAGGGAAATCAGGGTTCAGAGCCGGCGCGGCTGACGAACAAGACGACTGCGGGCGGGTTCGCTCGGGGGTTTGCGATGGAAGTTGCTGACAAGGAACTGAGCGTTTTTGAGTCCATGGGGGCTCGCTTTGACATCGCAGCGCAGAAATTGAAACTTGATCCCGGCCTGGAAAAGTATCTGCGCACGCCCAACCGCGAGATCATTGTGCACATCCCCGTAACGATGGATAACAGCAGCCTGGACGTATTCGACGGTTTCCGAGTGCAGCACAGCATCGCGCGCGGCCCTTGCAAAGGAGGCGTGCGCTACGGACCGAACGTCACCTTGGATGAAATTCGTGGGTTGGCCGCTGAAATGACATGGAAGTGCGCCGTGGTGAACATCCCTTTCGGTGGCGCCAAGGGCGGCGTGGTCTGTGACCCTGCGAAGCTCAGTTCCGGGGAAGTAGAGCGCATCACCCGGCGCTACACGGCGGAAATCCTCGATTACATTGGCCCGGAGCGCGATGTTCCTGCTCCCGACATGAACACCAACGAGCAGACCATGGCCTGGATCATGGACACTTATTCCATGCACGTGCGCCACACCACCACGGCCGTGGTCACCGGCAAGCCCATTGACCTGGGAGGCTCTATGGGCCGGCGAGAGGCCACCGGCCGCGGTTGCATGATGACGTGCGATGAGGCGCTGAAGCGATTTGGGAGAAACCGTGAGTCCACACGGGTAATCGTCCAGGGCTTCGGCAATGTGGGATCGCAGGCCGCACGGTTGATGCACGAGTCGGGCTACAAGGTCATCGGAGTGGCCGACATTGCGGGAGGTGTTTTCAATGCTCACGGTCTTGATTTGCCTGCTCTCTTAGAGCACGTGGCTGAGCAGCGAACCGTGCAGGGATTTCCGGGCGGCGAGGCCATCGGCAATATTGAGATCCTGGAGCAGGACTGCGACGTTCTGCTGCCGGCTGCCACCGAGAGCGTGATCAACAGCCGCAACGCGGACCGCATCAAAGCGCACATTCTGGTGGAGGGCGCTAACAGCCCCACCACACCGCCTGCGGACGCGATTCTGTTTGACCGCGGAGTCTTTGTAATTCCGGACATCCTGGCCAACGCCGGGGGCGTGACGGTCTCGTATTTTGAATGGGTGCAGGACCGCGGTGGCTACTTCTGGACCGAGGATGAAGTGAACCAGCGGCTGCACGCTATCATGGTGGCCGCCTTCGAGCAGGTTACGGGTTACGGTGAGCGCTACAACGTGAACAATCGCATTGCGGCCTACATGCTGGCGATTGACCGCGTGGCCTTCAGCCTGAAGCTGCGGGGACTCTATGCGTAGCAGAGCCGTCAGCCATTAGCTGTCAGCCGTCAGCAAAAGCATACGTAAAAGCTGTCAGTCTTCAGCCATCAGCGGTTAGCAAAGGTATTGGTCACAAACGAGAGCGCCAAAGGCTGGCTGCTGGGAGCTGAAAGCTGGCTGCTGAAAGCTGACTGCTGAAAGCTGATTGCTGAAAGCTCTCAACCATTTTTCATGATCAGGACCGAAGACGAGCTCCGTAAAGAAATTGTCGAAGTGGGCCGATGGGTTTACGAGCGCGGCTACGTGGCCGGCTACGACGGCAACATTTCGGCGCGCCTCGATAATCACCGCATTCTTTCGACGCCGACGACGATCTGCAAAGGGATGATGACGGCGGACGACCTGGTGATCGTCGACTACGAGGGCAAGAAGATCAGCGGGCGCCGCAACGTCACCAGCGAGCTCGCCATGCATTTGCTGATTTACAAGCGGCGCTCCGACGCTCAAGCGGTGGTCCATGCCCACCCACCGACGGCCACCGGCTACGCCGCGGCCGGCATGGCGCTGAACAAGGCGCTGATTTCTGAAGTCGTGCTCAACTTCGGCTGCATCCCTCTGGCCGCCTACGGCACTCCCGGCACGCCTGAGTTGAGTGAGGCCCTGCTGCCGCTGGTGGGCTCTTACGACGCTATTCTGATGGCCAACCACGGCGTGGTAACCTACGGTCCGGACCTATCGCGGGCCTTTTTCAAGATGGAGACGGTGGAGCATTTTGCCAAAATCTCGTTGGTGACGGAGCTCTTGGGCCGGCAGGTCTTGCTCTCTGATGCCGAAGTAGATAAACTTCTCAGCTTGCGGGCCGGTTACTTTGGCCCGGGAACTCCGGCGGTGCAGCGCAATGCCATTTGCCCGGTGACCGAAAGTGTGGCTTCCGTGGGTACCGCGTCCCTAGCCGGAAACGGTGCTCGACCGGTGGCGGGCTCAGGCTACAGTTTAAATGAACGCTTCTGGGTATCACGCGAGGATCTGGAAGCGATGGTGGCCGACGCGATTGAGGGCAAGGCGAAGTAGCGGGTTTAAGCGAGTGTAAAGTTGAAGGTTGAAGCACGTATCGACGAGTGAGTTTCGACTTTTAACTGCGAACTGCCGACTGTCGACTGTTAACTGCTGCTCGGAGGTTTCAATGGGTGAAGCTCTAGGCATGATTGAAACGCGAGGGCTGGTGGCCATGATTGAGGCCTCCGACGCCATGGTGAAAGCGGCCAAGGTAACGTTGGTGGGCTGGGAAAAGATCGGTTCCGGCTACGTCACCGCGCTGGTCCGAGGCGATGTGGCAGCGGTCAAGGCGGCCACGGACGCGGGCGCCGCTGCGGCCCGCCGCGTAGGGGAACTCATCGCCGTGCACGTGATTCCGCGCCCGCATCCGAGCCTGGAAGACACGCTTCCCATCGGCAAGTCGTCGGAAGGCAGCTAGCCGTCAGTCGTCCGTGGTCAGTTGTCAGTTATCAAGGGTTCGTTGTTCGTGGATCGTAGGTCAGCGGTCGACTGAGTGCGCCAGCCGCGCTTTTCCTTGACGCTGCCAAACTGCAGATCACGAGCGACGAACTACGATCCACGAACCGCCAATCAACCGACGGCGGACTTCTCACTATGCAATTAGCTAAGGTTGTGGGAACAGTCGTCGCCACCCGCAAGGATCCCCGCCTTGAAGGCAAGAAGCTCCTGGTGGTTAGCCCTCTAACTCCCGAAGAGGTTGAGCGCGGAAGCTCGCCCGGGGTTTCGGGCACCGCCAACTACATCGTAGCCGTGGATACCGTAAGCGCGGGCTTCCGCGAAACGGTTGTGATTGTGCAAGGCAGCTCGGCTCGCATGGCAGCCACCTGCAAGGATTGTCCGGTGGACACGGCCATCGTGGGAATTGTGGATACGGTAGAAGTGAACTCCAAGCGCTAATCGTTAGTGTGGACAGTCGAAACTAGAAATTCGAAACTCGAAATCCGTGATCCAACTTGCAATGAGCGCGTGATCTCGATCCCGTTTCGAATTTCTAGTTTCTAGTTTCGAACTTCGAAAATGCTTCTCGCACGCGTCACCGGCACCGTAGTCTCGACGGCAAAAGACCCGTCGTTGACCGGCAAAAAGCTTTTGGTGATGCAACCCATCGACGGCCGAGGCAACGATCGTGGCGCCAAGCTCATTGCGCTCGATAGCGTGGGCGCCGGCGCGGGGGAGACGGTCTACTATTGCCGCGGCCGCGAAGCGAGCTTCCCCTGGTCCCCGGACGAGGTGGCCACAGACAGCACGATCGTGGGGATCGTGGATCGCGTGAACGTCGCGAAAAAGGAGTAAGGAGTCTGAAGGCTGAAGTCAGAGCCGAAACGCCAGAAGGTCTTTTTGTGGGTCGGCGCGGAGTACGGGCACTCGCGCACTTCGTGGCTTGTATTCTGGCTTCTGACTTCTGAATTCTGCCTTGCCATGGTTATCGGCCGCGTCATCGGTGATATCGTTGCCACTCAGAAGGCGCCCAGTCATGAGGGACGTAAAATCCTGGTGGTGCAGCCGCTCAACCTCGACGGCAGCAACCGCGGCGATGAAGTCCTGGCGCTTGACGCCGTCGACGCGGGCGTTGGCGATCGGGTGCTGGTGGCCACCGAGGGCTGGTGCGCCATGACCGCAGTCGGCCGTCAGAACGCGCCCATTGACATGGCGGTGGTGGGCGTGATCGATTCAGTCACACTCGCGCATTAGCCCCTTCACGTAAGACGGAGTGAGCGGGAGTATCCCGGACCTGCCGGCAGCTAAGCCAGGAAACAGCCTTGAAACCTTGATGACTGCACTGGCGGGCGCCTGTGCCGGCGGCTTACCCTTAAAAGTTAGACCCATTCTTGCAGCTCAGGAGGAAAAGTACGTGCCTCAAAGCAAGCCGACGGAAAAAGACGCACAACAGTTCATGGACGACGCTCAAAGCCGCATGCTCGACCTTTCCATCGAAGCCAACCGCGCCGAATGGGTGAAATCAACCTACATCACTGACGACACCGAGATTCTGGCGGCGCACGCCGATCAGAAGATGATCGATGCCAACGTCGCTTACGCCAAACAAGTGACGCGCTTTGACGGACTGGCGCTGCCCGCCGATCTCGAGCGGCAGATCAAGATCCTGAAACTCTCGCTTACCATCGCCACACCGTCCGATCCGAAGGAGAGCGAAGAGCTTACGCGCATCGTCACCTCCATGGAAGGCGTCTACGGCAAGGGAAAATACTGCCCGCCCGGGCAGCCGAAATGCCTCGACGTTGAAGACATCACACGAATCATGGCGCAGAGCCGCGACCCCGACCAACTGCGTGACGTCTGGCGCGGCTGGCACGCGATCGGATCGCCGATTCGCAAGGATTTTACGCGCTACGCCGACCTTTCCAATAAGGGCGCGCGCGAACTGGGCTTTGCGGATAACGGCGCCATGTGGCGTTCCGGTTACGACATGCCTGCAGACGATTTCGCCCGTGAGGTCGATCGCCTTTGGGACCAGGTGCGGCCGCTGTATCTCTCGCTTCACGCTTACGTGCGCTTGAAGCTGCGCGAAAAATACGGCGACCGTGTGGCGGCGGGCGGGCCCATCCCCGCCGATTTGCTGGGCAACATCTGGGCGCAGACATGGGACAACGTTTATCCGCTGGTAGCGCCGGTCGGGTCGGACCGCGGCTATGACCTGACGGCCATTCTGAAGTCCCGCCACACCGACTACAAGCAAATGGTGCGTTACGGTGAGGGGTTCTTTACCTCGCTCGGTTTTCCTGACCTGCCGGCGACCTTCTGGCAGCGCTCGCTCCTCACCAAGCCCGCCGACCGTGACGTGGTGTGTCACGCCTCGGCCTGGCATGTTGATCTCGCCAGCGACGTGCGCCTGAAAATGTGCATCGACATCACCGCCGAAGACTTCAACACCGTTCATCACGAGCTCGGCCACACCTATTATCAGCTCGCGTACAACCAGCAGCCGCTTCTGTTCCGCGACGGCGCCAACGACGGCTTTCATGAAGCGATCGGCGACACCATCGCGCTCTCCATCACACCAGAATACCTGGTGAAGCTGGGCCTGCTGGGCAAGGCTCCCGACGCTTCGCGCGACATCGGACTACTTCTGGGCAAGGCGCTCGAAAAGGTGGCGTTCCTGCCCTTCGGATTGATGATCGACAAGTGGCGCTGGGAAGTGTTCTCCGGCGAAATTCCGCCTGACAAATATAACCAGGCTTGGTGGGAGATGCGCCTGAAGTATCAAGGCGTGGCGCCGCCGGTGCCGCGCAGCGAGGCGGACTTTGACCCCGGAGCCAAGTATCACGTGGCCGCCAATGTCCCCTACATGCGCTACTTCCTGGCCGATATTCTCCAATTTCAGTTTCACCGCGCGCTGGCGCAGGTGGCGGGCTGCTCCGCGAACGGGAACACGCCGCTCAATCGCTGCTCGATTTACGGCAACGCCGAAGCCGGCCGGCGGCTGCGGGCCATGCTGGAAATGGGCAAGAGCAAGCCCTGGCCGGACGCGCTCGAAGCGCTCACCGGGCAGCGCCAGATGGACGCCAGCGCCATCCTGGATTACTTTGCGCCACTCAAGAAATGGCTCGACGATCAGAATGAAGGCAAGCCGGTAGGATGGTAAGACATCGGGTGATTGGGGCGATTTAGCGATTGAGGGATTGGGTGATTGAGGAATTGACTCATCAATGCGGGCCGGTTGGGAGAGGGCCCTGGTCACGGACCCCGTAGTGGGTCGACCCGAAGCGGCATAGGTGGCTACGCACCACCGCTCCAGCTTTTTAGCCTTCGTTCCAAACTTTCTGGCTCTTGGCGCCCTACACCTGGCACCTATTTCCGCGACAATACGGACTGACCCCGACGAGTGCGATGTAGCCTACTCTAAAACGCTAGAGCGGAGAACACGCTTTATCAAAAATGTCTTGACAGGCTCCGTGCCCCGTGATAGACAGAACCGAGGCCGGCGCTATGGGTGCTTGACCGCGCCGGCAGGACCGCCAGGCTCGTGCGTTGCACCCCGCATGCGGAATGTTTCGCTGCGACATTGCCGAGCTGCCGGTCAAAACTCAGCGTTCCGAACGAAGGCTCCAAGTTATTGAAAATAAAGACTCGCAATTTCACAACGGGCTCGAAAGCTGTGAGCTTGCTGAAAATACTTAGGTTAAGTTATTGAAAGCCGTCAACTAGCTGAAAATGACTCGGTTATTCTAGGCGTCTGATCGGAGCAGGATCTGACAAATATAGCGGGTTTTCGAAGTCGGAGCCTGCAATCACGCCTGAGTGGCCTGGGGTGCGAGAGGTCGGACGGAGGAAAACCGGGCTCCCGACAGAGCACCCCCCGGGGGGCTCATCTGTGCGCGGTGACGAACCCAAACTTGTATCGTGTTGTTACAGCGTATGTTAATGGCGATCGAATGGCCTATTTGCCAAACGAGTTAAAAAAACGAACCCAAAACACTTAACCCGCAGATTCGACGATGGATAAGAGTCAAAAAGGGGCCAAATTGACGTTCGAAAACGAACCCAAACGAACCTGACTTTTGGGGCAAAAAACGTGCAAAATCAGAAAACGAACCCAGCAAACCCAAGAAACGAACCCGAGCTTCGCCTGGTTTTAGAGTCACCTCGCGTGACCTTGAACCACGCAACTCGTGGAGTGTCGGCTTTGACAGTTCAGCGCTCGGCGGTTCAGGCGCTATGATCGCCACGTTTGCCTTCACCTGGTGACACCTTGCCAAGGCTTTTAAACCCGGAGCAACGCTCGCTATTCTTACTTCTCTCGGTGCTGGCGTTCTTTATCCTGACACCATTTCTTGAAGGCAACCGGACCGGAGAACTGTTTATCGTCCTTGTCCTGTACCTGACCTTGATTGCCGCCACCGCTGAGTTGCATGAAAAGCGCGTCTTGTTTCGCACCGCAATTCCGATTGCCGCTGCTTCGATGGTTCTTCTCGGCACCAGTCACTTCCATCCCATTCCAGTCCTGATGCTGGCCGGTGACGTTGTTCTGGCGGGCTTCCTCTGTCTTGTATCAGTATCGCTGTTCGCGTATCTCGGCCAACCGGGCGCAATTACCAAGGGCAGGCTCTATGTCTCCGTAGCTCTCTATTTGCTCATCGGGCTTAGCTGGTTTGTCCTCTATCAAATCGTTGATGTTCTTCAGCCGGGTTCCTTTGCAGAAGCGGGTGTGACGCTCACGGGCAGGATTCTGCCCAGTAAACTCCTGTACTTCAGCCTGGTTTCTCTCACCACCCTCGGCTACGGAGACATTCTGGCCGTCAGGCCGGTCGCCCGGATCACAGCCGCCCTGGAGGCCGTAGCAGGCGTTCTCTACATCGCGATCACGGTCGCCCGCCTGGTTGCGGGTTATCAGGCTTCGGATCACAAGTAGTATCCCAGGGTAGAAGGGTGTCAAAAGCAGGCCACACAGACGGGTGTGCGGAGTTCCGATTGGAATGAAGAATGAAGCACTCCCGATGGATGACGTTGGGTTGCGCGTTACGTGCTGCCGTTTGGCATGTATGCCCAGGCAGGGCCGCTCGTCCCGAATCCAGGCACCCGCTACATCACAAGTCGATGCATCGCCACTCCGACGGTTCGATGGGCGGCGGACGTCAGTGCCTGCGAACGCAGCCATTCACCGGATCCGTCATATCGTGGAACATCACGGTCGGCGCCCAGGTAAACTTGGATTGCGGCGTGCCTGTAGTCCCGTTCACGTGCGTGGCGTAGAAGACGTATTCCGGGCTGGGCGCTCCGTTATTCTGGCAATCGTTGACTTCGTTAACCACCAGGCTCGCAACATCTGCTTGCTGGAACTGGCTATAGTAGAGCCAGCCCTGAGCCTCGGAGGGATTCACCTGGGAACCGGTGTAGTGGCAGAGATAAGCAGAGAGTGCAGTTTGAGGCATAACGTAGTTGGCGTCGGAGGGCGTCTGTTGAAGGTCCACAATGCTCATGATAGACCATGCGGTGTCTTGAGCCGGGCTGGTGGGCTTGCCGTCGCTGCAGGGAGACGCAGTCCAACCGCCCAACTGGCCGTAGGTGTAAGCAGGGTATTCCGCCCAGTCACCGGGAGGATCAACTCCAACCGCGCAGGGCCACGCACCCCCTCCGTTGGGACAGATGATTATTGGGGAACTTGGTGCGGGCACTTCACACCCTTGGTCAATCTCGGCGAAGTGCGGTCCTGAACTGAACAGCGCTTTATCCACGTAAGCCGCCCCACCATAGTGGGTCAAATAATACGCAATGGCCCCGGCACCTGCGCTGTGACCTTGGAGACAAAAGCCGGCGGTGGGGTTGGTGGTTGGATTGTAGACCGCAGAGCGACCGCCGCTGTAAAAGTTCTGGTAGATATACTGGAAGAATGTAGCGGGACGGCACGCTCCACTCTTGATGTCGCCAGGTGGCGCGCTCTCCCAGCCGGTGCCTCCCCACGCCAACTGGACCACTTGAAAGGCCGCACTCAGGTAATTCTGAGCAAAGCGATCGGTGATGCCGGGTTCCTGGTAAGGCGACATTCCGGCATCGCCGTCATGCAGCACAATGGTTCCTCTCGGTGCCGCGGGAGTTGTGACGCCAAACGTAACAGGCGTGTCATATACGTCCGGGCAGGTTACTGTGGCCGTATAGCAAGCCGAGCGGGCATTCAACACGAGGGTGTGTGGGCAGGTGATGCGCGTGACGTCAGACACGCTCCCGGTCGGCAACTGCGCCGTCGCCACCGGGACACTCAATAGGATGGCAACAGTCCCAGTGAGGAGAAAGTTGTTGCTCACCATTGGTAGCCTCCGTGATGGGTCGGTGACGCTGACGAGTGCCACCCGAATTGCTAAGCCGTATTGGAGCATAGTGTCATGTTGTGTACCTTGTCAAACGGCGGTGCATTGGGGATATAGAGGTCTCGCGGCACCCGCTTAACTGGCCTTTCTAATCCTGAACGGAAATTCATTGTGAATTCATTTTCTCCTGCCGGCATAGGGCTAAACTCCAAGTTCACTGGTCTGCACCCATGGCAGCCGGGCTCTGTTGTCGACAATTTCGGAGGGAAAATGCGGTCAAATCTGGTAGTCCTCGAAAGAAGCGAAGCACGAGGTTTACAGGTCTATGCCTGCGACGGCGGGCGCAAACTTCGTCTTGAAAGACCCACAGACGGGCGGGGTCTCGGCCCCGTCGGACGTGAGCCACCCCTCATCCCTTCCCCCCTTCGGGATGACCTTTCTGGTCGCTCGCTCGAGGGCGCGCTAAAAGGCCGTCCTCATCCGGCAGGGCTGAAGAGTCTGTGTGAGAACTCAGCTCTCGAAAGCCACCCCTCTTGACACCTCGGCGATAATAGCAGTGGAGGTGTCCTGTTTATGAGATTTCGAGCCTACAATCCTGAGCAAGCCTATCTGC
>Ga0335085_10011721_pt1 | contig 12984 bp, 7 predicted proteins | sample Lox_Sample_45_FD_206712 | JGI IMG/M metagenome (GOLD analysis project Ga0335085, IMG submission 206712) | Soil microbial communities from Loxahatchee National Wildlife Refuge, Florida, United States - Lox_Sample_4.5 | ecosystem: Environmental > Terrestrial > Soil > Wetlands | place: USA: Florida...
GGAGGAGGTTGGCGACGTTGGCGCAGGCGATGAGCAGTACGATCAGCGCGACGCCCCCCAGCCAGGTGGCCACCTTGGCCTCGCTGGACTCGTGCGGCCCCCGCTCGGACAGGATCGAGGCGACGAAACCGTGCGAGTTCGTCAGCTCGACGGATTCGCGCCGGCCGGACTCCCGGGACTCGTCCGCCGCGAGGCTCTTCAGGAACGCGGCCGTCAGGTCCGCGTTCGCGGCGGCGGGCGTGACGCCCGGTTTGCGCTCCACCATGGTGCTGGACCAGGTCCAGTGATAGGTGGTCCACCACTCCTCGCCCGGGATCCTGATGCTCTTGCCCACCTCCGCGCCGTACGTGGCGATCGGGACGTAGGCGGCGGGAGGCTCGCCGGGCCAGAGCCCGGCGAAGCCGCGGGGCGTGACCCCGATGATGGTGTAGAGCGTCGCGCCGATCTGGATCGTCTGTCCCAGCACGTCGGCGCGCCCGCCGTAGCGGGTTTCCCAGAGGCCGTGGCCCAGGACCGCCACCGCCGCGCCGTGGGGAAAGGTGTCCTCGGCGCTTGTGAAGTACCGGCCCAGCTCCGGCGGCGCGTCGAAGAACCCGAAAAACCCCGCGCTCACCGCCGCCACCTGCATCTCCCGCGAGTCGGCGCCGACGCCGATGGCGATGTGCCGCGCCGAGAACTGCGCGATCCGGTCGAACGCGTGGGTCCAGTTGGTCAGGTCGATGAACCGCGCGTACGGAATGGAGCCCGCCGCGTATTCGTTGCCGCGGTAGGTCTGGGCGAGATAGACCCGGTGGGTGCGGGCGGGGTCGCGGAGGAGCGGCGGAGGCCGGAAGAGGAGCCGGTCCACCACGGAGAACATCGCCGTGTTGGCGCCGATGCCGAGGGCGAGGGTGAGCGTGACGGCGAGGGTGAAGGCGGGGCGGTTGCGGAGCCCCCGGACCGCGTAGCGGAAGTCCTGCGCGATGGCGTCCCAGCGTCGGGTCATCCATAGTAAGACGCGGCGAGGCGCGGGATGGTTGCGACTGCCAACATCATGGGGCAAAGCACCTTAGCCAAGCCCGCTCCCGGCGCGAAGGACCCTTCGCGGCTGCGGCGCTCAGGGCTACACGCATGTTATTCGACTCCACCAGTCCCCATCGGAGCCCGCCATGCAGAAGATCACGACCTTCCTCTGGTTCAACGACAACGCCGAAGAGGCGATGCGCTTCTACTGCTCGGTGTTCAAGAACTCGAAACCCGGCAAGGCGGGAGGGATGCTCGTCACGTTCGAGCTCGAGGGGCAGGAGTTCTTCGCCTTGAACGGCGGGCCGCAGTTTCCATTCACCGAGGCGGTGTCCCTGTTCGTCAGGTGCGAGAACCAGGCGGAGGTGGACTACTACTGGGAGAAGCTGCTGGCGGGGGGAGGGAAGCCCTCCCAATGCGGCTGGCTGAAGGACCGCTTCGGTCTCTCCTGGCAGGTCGTGCCCAACCGCCTGGGGGAGCTCCTGGGAGACCCGGATCCGGACCGGGCGTCCCGCGCGATGCAGGCGATGCTGAAGATGAGCAAGATCGTCGTCGCGGATTTGGAGCGCGCGGCGGCGGGCGGCTAGGGGATCAACGGCCGAACACCGACACGGCGGGCAGGGCGTTTCCGGTCGAGTCGAACAGCGCGAGGGACCCGCCGTCGAACACGAAGAGCCCGGTCGTGGGAATCGCCTCCGGATACCACCAGAGGAGCCCCGCGCCCCGGCCTCCCGGCACGGCGGCGACCGCCTGCCCCAGGTCCGACAGGAACCGCGCCTGGCCGTCCCGGGTCACCGGCCACGTCATCGCGCCGGGGTCCGTGACCGACCCCTCCCAGCCACCCGCCCGCCACGGGTATGACGTCTCCACCACCACGACCGGCTTCCCGTAGCGCATCGCGGTGGCGTTCAGGTTCTGCTCCAGGGCCTGAAGGGTCCCGTGCCAGAACGGATAGTAGCTCAACCCGATCAGGTCGTAGGGGACGCCGTACGCGTTGATGTGGTCGAAGAACCACTGCGTGCCGCCCTGATTGCCGCCGAGCGAGTAGTGCAGGAGAATCCGCACCGAGTCGCCCGGCGCGAGCGAGTCCCGGACCCCCCGGATGCCGGCTTTCAAGAGGCCGGTGAACTGCGTCCACTGGGTGAGCGTGTCGCCGGTGCCGGTGAGCTGTCCCAGGGGCCAGAGGATCCCGGCGTCGATCTCGTTGCCGACCTGGACGACGTCCGGCAGGGCGCCCTCGTGCTTCAGCTGGGCCACGACGCCGGCGGTGTAGCGCTCCACCTGCGCCGCAAGCGAGTCGTAGCCGAGCCCCGCCCAGGCGGCGGGCGTGGTCTGATGCCCGGGATCGGCCCAGGTGTCGGAGAGGTGGAAGTCGAGCAGGAGCTTGGCGCCCGCCGCCTTGACCCGGGCCGCGAGCGCGAGCGTGTAGGGCAGGTCGTTGACCTGCACGTCCGAGTCGTTCGGGTTCACGAAGATCCGGAGCCGGAAGGCGTTGGCGCCGTGATCCTTCAGGATCGCGATCGCGTCCCGGACGTGCCCCGAATCCCGGAATACGCTGCCCCCCGATTCGATCCGCTGCAGGGCCGAGATGTCCGCACCCACGTACGGGAGGGCCGGAATCGGGGTCGGCGGGGACGGAGGCGTCGTCACCTGGTCCGTGGCCGCGCTGTGGCAGGCGCACAGCGCGGCCAGCCCGAGCACTCCGGCCCGCACGAGGTTCACCGGGCCGCCGGAACCGCGGCGGGCGCCGCCCCGGCGCGCGCGACGAGCGTGACCCGCCCCGTCGTGAGCCCCGCCGCGGCGGCGGTGACCGTCACCGGACCCGTGCCCGAGGCCCGGACGATCGCGAGACCGCGGCCGTCATACGCGGCCCGGTGGTCGGTCCGGTACGGGTCGTGGTTCTTGAGATCGGCGTTGTCGAGCGCGAGCAGTGTGCCGCCCGTGACCGCGACCTGCACCACGGGGCCGGCGTCCGGGACGACGGTGCCCGCGGAATCGACGATCTCGTACCACACGAGCGCGACGTCGCCGGGGGCCGTGGTGACCGTGTCCCGCGCGGCGGTCAGCCGGACCGCCGCCGCTGGGCCCGCCGTGCGGACCTCGGCGTGACACCGGACCGCGCCGCTCCGGTCCTTCCCCACGGCCGTGAGCACGCCGGGCTGGTAGGGCACGTCCCATGCGAAGTGCAGGTCACTCGTGGTGGCCGGGACGACCGGGAGGGCGTAGCTGTTCCAGCCCCCCGACGTGCCCTGGGCCGGGAATTCCTTCCGCTTCTCGCCGAGGGACTTGCCGTTCAGAAAGAGCTCGACGCTCGCGCAATTCGTGTACGCGAGCACCGGAATCACCTGCCCCTCCCGTCCGGGCCAGTTCCAGTGCGGGAACAAGTGCAGGACCGGTCCGTCGGTCCAGAGACTCTGATAGAGATAGTAGGAGTCCTTGGGATGATCCGTGATGTCGAGGATCCCGGAGGGAAAGCCCTTGAACGGCCAGAACGCCTCGCCCAGGTAATCCACGCCGGTCCACATGAAATCGCCCGAGAAGTAGTCGTGGAGCGTGACCCACTTCCAGAGCCGCTCCGCCTGGATCATCCCGCTCGTGTAGCCGGGATGCGGCGCGGCCGAGTCCGCTCCGAGGGAATAGCCCTCGTCGAAGCTTTCGAAGATGTTGCCGCTCTCCGTCCCGACCATCTTCCAGTCGGGATGGTCGTGCCGGTCCTCCTCGGCGAAGAGCTCGCGGCGTTCATGCCAGCGGTCCACGTAGTTGTATCCGACGACGTCCTCGGCTTCGAGGAAGGCGAGCAGGGCGGGGTGTCCGTCCGCGTCGATCTGGTCGTTGCCGGTGGTCACCGGCCGGGTGGGATCCTCGCGGTGGAACGTGGCGACGAGCCCCTTCAGGACGTCGACGCCCGCCGGGGTCGTCTGCTCGCCGATCTCGTTGCCGGCGCTCCAGAGTACGATCGAGGGATGGTTCCGGTCCCGGTGGACGAAGTCCACGACGTCCCGCGTTCCCCATTCGGCGAAGTACTTGTGGTACCCCTCGGCGACCTTGCCGTAGGTCCACTCGTCGAAGGCCTCGGCCATCACGAGGAACCCGAGGCGGTCGCACAGGTCCAGGAACTCGGGCGCGGGGGGATTGTGCGCGGTGCGGATGGCGTTGACCCCCGCGGCCTTGAGCATCCGTAGCCGGTACGCCCAGATCGCCTCCGGGACGGCCACGCCCATCGCGCCGCCGTCCTGATGCAAATTCACGCCGCGCAGCTTGACGGTCCGCCCGTTCAGCACGAACCCGCGGTCCTGGTCGAAGAAGGCGCTGCGGATGCCGAAGGGCGTGGTGACCGCGTCGACCACCCGGCCCCGGATCACGACTTCCGACCGCAGCGTGTAGAGCGCCGGCGCTGCGACGGACCAGAGTGCCGGCGCGGCGACCGCGAGGCTGTCCACGGCCTCGGCGCTCCCCCCCTCCGTGAGCGAGACCGTGTCCTGCCGCGACGCGACCTCCCGGCCCGCCGGGTCGAGGATCGTCGTCCGGAGGACCACCGTCGTCCCCTTCCCGGAGCCGTTGTCGAGCGTGGTGCGCACCGCCACCCGGGCCCGGGCGGAATCGACGGCCGGCGTGGTCACGTAGACCCCCCAATGCCCGACGTGCACCGGGTTCGTGATCGTCAGCCACGTGTGGCGGTAGATCCCGCTCCCCGTGTACCACCGGGAGCTGGGCTGGCGGGAGTTGTCCACCCGCACCGCCACGACGTTCACGCCCGGCACGAGGTGCGACGTGACGTCGTACGCGAACGAGCTGTAGCCGTAGGGCCGGTGGCCGAGGTGGAAGCCGTTGACCCAAACGTCCGAGTTCATGTAGACGCCGTCGAACTCGAGCCAGGCGACCTGGCCCTTCGAGCCCGTGGGCATCCGGAACGCCTTCCGGTACCACCCGATTCCCGTGGGGAAGTAGCCGCCGCGGCCCCCCGCCGGCGCATTCTGCTCCGGCGTGCCCTCGATGCTCCAGTCGTGCGGCAGGTCGACCCGCCGCCAGGCGTGATCGTCGAAGCCCGGTGCTTCGGCGCCCGCGGGGTCGCCGAGCGTGAAGCGCCAGCCGGGGTCCAGCGACAGGCGTTGACGCTGGGCGGCGGCGGGAGCGGCCAGGAAAAGGAGTACGCCGAAGGCGGCGAGAGTCGCTTGCATGGGGATCTCAGTGTGGTGAGTACAGCGAGTCGAGCACGGCGAACGGCTCCGCGAACGCGGGCGTTCCGGCGCGGGGGTGGACGTCGAGCGTCATCACCGCCATCCCGTCGGCGTTGTTCCGGGGCCACGCGGGGAGTCCGGCGACTTCGGGGTTTCCGGTCTTGATGAAAGCGGCGAAGTACCGCTGCATTGCTTCGGAAACGGCCTGGTCGTCGGCAGTCCAGTCGTAGACGTGGTTCGTCGCGAGGTTGCCGAGCGCGTATTCGATCTCGGCGGAGTGGACCGCGCCCTGGTCTCCGCGGGACCGGGTGTAGTGGTAGACGTAGACCGGCTTCCCCCCGGTGCGCCCGGCCAGCCGGGCCCACGTCCAGGTGCTCAAGGCGGTGAACCGCGCGCTCGCGAGCAGCGTCGCCGAGGCTTCGACCTGGCCCGAGTCCGAGCCGGGGAAAGCGTGCAGCACGGCGTCCGCGCCCGCACCGTAGAGCCGCCGCACCGCGGCGGCGTAGTGGTCGGGGGTCGGCGAGCTGTCGCCGAGGATCCCCTGCCAGCTCCCCTCCTTCGCGTTCCAGCCGACGAGGAGGGGCACGTGCGCCTGGCGGCCGGCGGCCAGGGTCGCTTCCGGCCGCTCGGTGAGGAGCCAGCCGTCCACGGCGATCGGGAGCCGGTACCGGCCGCTCCGGGCCAGCACCGTGTCGGCCGGGAGCGCGCGCAGCGCGGCGAGGGAGGTGTCCCCGAGCGCCGCGGCGAAGGCGACGCCGTCCGCCTCGGCGCTGTCGAGCGATACGGGCGGGATGGTGGGCGCGATGAGCCCGCCGCTTTCACCGATCGCCCCGGCGATGAGGCTCCGGGACAACGGCGACACCATGAGCGCGGTGACGGAAATGGAGCCGGCCGACTCCCCGCCGATGGTGATACGGGCGGGGTCGCCGCCAAAGGCCGCGATGTTCCGCCGGACCCACTCGAGGGCCGCCACCTGGTCGAGCAGTCCGTAGTTCCCCGCCGCGTGGTGCGGAGACTCGGCCGCCAGCGCGGGGAGTGCCAGGAACCCGAACGCGCCGAGCCGGTAGTTGGCCGTCACCACCACGATGCCGCGGCGCGCCATCGCCTCCCCGTCGTACCGGAACTCGGACGCGTCGCCCGCGACGTAGCCGCCGCCGAAGAAGTAGAGGAGGACCGGGAGCCGCGCCGCACGGTGCGGCGGGGCCCAGACGTTCACCGTGAGGCAGTCCTCGCTGTCGCCCGGGGAGCGGAACTCCATGTCCGAGAAGATCCGGGCCTGCATGCAGCGGGGGCCGAAGCGGGAGGCGTCCTTCACGCCGGTCCAGGGAACGACCGGCTGCGGGGCCCGCCACCGGAGCGGCCCGACCGGCGGGGCCGCGAACGGAAGGCCGCGGAACTCCCGGATTCCTGAGGGGACGACCACGCCGGCCGCCCGGCCGCCGGTGACCCGGACGACGGGGGTCTGGGCCGACGCGGGGCGCGCCGCCGCGGCGAGGGCCAGCGCCAGTCCGAGACGCCCGGGTGTCAGGCTCAGTTCTCCTTCACGCGGACCATGAGGAGCGCGGCGAGCAGGAGGGACGCGCCGCCGATCACGAGCGCGTAGATCGCGTCGCCGCCGAACCAGTGGCCCACGAGGTACCCGAGGACGGCCGCCGCCACGATCTGGGGAATGACGATGAAGAAATTGAACACACCCATGTAATAGCCGAGCTTCGACGGGGGCAGGGCGCCGGTGAGGATCGCGTACGGCATGGAGAGGATGCTCGCCCAGGCGATTCCCACGCCCACCATGGACAGCAGGAAGTAACGTGCGTCGGTGAGCAGGGTGATCGAGAAGAGGCCCAGCGCTCCGCAGATGAGGCAGACGATGTGGGCCGCCTTGGGGCTCGACCAGCGGGCGAGCGGAGGGATGGCGAACGCGACGAGGGCCGCGACGCCGTTGTACGCGGCGAAGCCCACGCCGACCCAGTTCGCTCCCTCGTTGTAGATGGCGGACGTCGTGTCGGTGGTGTGGTAGATGTGGCTGGTGACGGCGGCGGTCGTGTAGATCCACATGGCGAACAGCGCGAACCAGGAAAAGAACTGCGCCCACGCCAGCTGCTGCATGGTGCGGGGCATGTCCAGGAAGTCGTTGAGGATCGTGACGAAGGCGCTGCCGGTTCGCCCCCCCCGCTGCAGCAGGCCCCCGATGATGAGGAGGAGGCCGACGGCGGCGAGCCCCACGGAGAGGATCATCACCTGGTAGATGGCGCCGAGCGCGAGGGCGAGGCTCGTGGCGGCCCCCACCACCACCAGGACGGTCCCGATCCGGATTTCCCGCGCGCCGTTCCGGGCGAAGTCCTCCGGCGTCCGGAGCTGGCGGACCTGCTCCTCCCGCGCGCGGTTTTCGTCGAACGCCGCGGTCTCCTGGGGGGAATACTCCCGGGACGACAGGACCGTCCAGAGGACGGCGGCGAGGAAGACCGCGGCGCCCAGGTAGAAGGACAGCCGCACGGACATGGGAATGACGCCGGCGGCGGCCTCGTTCTGGACGCCGAACCACGTCGAGAGGATCCAGGGCAGGAGGGAGGCCACGACGGCCCCGGTGCCGATGAAGAAGCTCTGGAGGGCGAACCCCGTCACGCGCTGGCCCGCGGGGAGGTTGTCCCCGACGAACGCGCGGAACGGCTCCATCGAGATGTTGATCGAGGCGTCCATGATCCAGAGCATCCCCGCGGCGACCCAGAGCGCGGGCGAGTTGGGCATCACGAGCAGGGCGAGCGACGCGAGGACGGCGCCGGTGAGGAAGTACGGCCGGCGGCGGCCCAGGCGGTTCCAGGTCCGGTCGGAGAGGTAGCCGACGATGGGCTGGACCACGAGGCCGGTCACCGGCGCGGCGATCCAGAGGATCGGGATGTCGTCCACCTTGGCGCCCAGGGTCTGAAAAATCCGGCTCACGTTCGCGTTCTGGAGCGCGAAGCCGAACTGAATCCCCAGGAACCCGAAGCTCATGTTCCAGATCTGCCAGAACGAGAGTCTGGGTTTCTCCATGTCCCCCTCGAGGTTACCCTGCGCGGGACCGCGCGAGACGGCGGATCAGACCCTCAATCTCGGCGTCGGTGAAGACTTCGTCGAGCAGCTTCCGCATGGGGCGCTGCCAGTTGGGGTGTGCCGCGGACGTCGTCCCCGGCAGGTTCACCCCCCGGTCCTCGAGCCACAAATCCTCGAGCCAGGGCACCACCAGCGGGCTTTCGGAGCGCCCCAGCCACTCGAGCACCCGGGCCAGGAGCTCCCGCGGATTTTCCCAGGGGCAATCGAAGCGCCGCGCGATCCCGGCCGCGTTCCGGGCACGCTCGTCCCGGACCTCCGCTTCGGCTTGCGGCTTCAAGAGGCCCGTCCGGAGCCGGTCGCCGATGTCGTTGCCCGCGAGCCATCCCGCGAAGGTCGGGGTGTCGTGGGTGCCCACGAGGGCGACGTCCCGCGCCGTCGGGGGCGCGGGATCCACGTCGGGCTTGTACCAGTCCTGGAACTCCGCGAGGTACATGCCCCAGATCTTCCGCTTCGGCAGCGCCTCGTCGATCTCCGGCGGGACCGTGCCGAGGTTCTCGCCCACGATCTCGCACCGGTGCCGGTGGGATTCGAGCGTGAGGACCGCGAACAGCTCCTCGGCGGGATACGACACGTAGGTCCCCTGATCGAGCGCCATGCCGTGCGGAATCCAGTAGAGCCGCGTCCAGGCCATGATGTGGTCGATCCGGAGCACGCCGGCGAGCTCCGCCTGGTGGCCGATCGACGCCGCGATGTAGCGGTGCCCTTCCCGGCGCGACGCCGCCGGCAGCACCGGCGCAAAGCCCCAGTCCTGCCCGCTCGGGAAGCCACGGTCGGGCGGGGCGCCCACCGACATGCCGTCCCCGAACAGCTCCTGTCGCGACCAGGGATCGTACCCGTCCGGGTGCACGCCGACCGCCAGATCGAGTCCCAGCCGCATCCCCGCGTGGTCGAGCCGTCCCCGCAGATCGTGGATCTGCTTTCGCGCGAGGGTCTGGGCCACGAGGTGGAACCGTTCCTCTTCGGCGTCCACGTCCTCCGGGTCCGGAGTCCCCGTCCGCGCGGGGCCGGCCCAGTCCCGCCAATTGCGGCCCAGGCGGGCCTGCGCGCCGCGAAAGCGGGCGTAGCGCCGCAGCTCGGGATCCGCGTCCGCCGGCGCGGCCACGCCGGCCAGCGCCGAGCGGACCTCGGCGCCCGCGCGGAGCACGTCCAGGCGGTCGGGGGCCGGGGCGGACCGGTGACCGGCGCCCAGGTCGAGGATCAGCTCGGACCAGAAGAGGCGGCTGACGGGGGAATAGGGGCTCGGTTCGGGGGGCGGGGCGTTGAACGTGGGCAGGAGCGGGAGGACGGTGACGAGGTCGCCCCCGCGGCTTCGGATCCAGTGGCACAGCGACTCGAGGTCGGCCAGGTCCCCCACCGAGCGCGACCGCGACGAGCGCAGGGCCGCGAGGTGCGTGCCGACGCCGAAGCTCCGGCTCCGCTCGCCCCGGCGCCACGCGGCGGTGGGCGCCGAGATCACGGCGGCGCTCCAGCGGCGGGCGGAATTCTCGACCTCCAGGCGGTGGTAGCCCGGGGGGAGGGGCGCGCCGGGGGGCGTGGGGGCGCCGCCTTCGAGGCGGATCTCGACCCGGGCCTCGGGCGGCAGCGCGAGGGCGGGGAGCTCGCCGTCCCAGGCGATGATCACGGGGGGAACGACCTCCTCCCGGGCGGCGGCCTGCACGGCGGCCAGGGCCGCCCCGGCGTCCGCGGGGCTCGTCACCGGGGCGCCGAGCGCGGCGCAGACGCGGATCAAAGTCTCGGGACCCACCGTGACGGGACGGGCCAGGCCGTCCACGTAGGAGGTCCGCACGCCCAGCTCGCCGGCGAGCGCGTGCAGCGCGCCCAGGTCCTCCATGCGGTCAGGGCGCCGGACGGATGCGGATCGCCTGCCCGCCGCTCGGCGCCAGCGCCAGGTGCAGCACGGTGCGGGAGGTCACCCGCCGGTGCGTGATGGCGACCGGGAGCGGGTTGGTGCGCCAGTCGGCGCCGGGGCCGTCGGCGTAGATGTCGGCGATGTAGCGGGCGCCGGGAGTGAGGAACGAGAGGGGCACGTCGAGGGTGCGGGCGTGCTCGTCCGTGATGGCGCCGATGAACCAGTCCCGGCCGCCGCGCACCCGGCGGGCCACCGCCACGTAGTCGCCGATCTTCCCAGCCAGCACGCGCGTCGTGTCCCAGTCCACGGCGACGTCCTTGATGAACTGGAAGGCGGGCTGGCCCGCGTAGTTCTCCGGCAGGTCGGCCGCCATCACGAGCGGGGAATAGATCACGACGTAGAGGGCGAGCTGCTTGGCCAGCGTGGTGCGCACCCGCGGCTCGACCAGCGTGTGGGCGTGGCCGGACGAGCGCTCCAGGATGTCGAAGATCCCCGGGGTCTGGTCGAAGGGCCCGTCGAGCATCCGCGTGAAGAACAGGATCGTTTCGTGCTCGGGCGGATTCCCGCCGTCGCCGCTCCAGGCGTTGTACTCCTGTCCCCGGGCGCCCTCGCGCGACATGAAGTTGGGCCAGGTGCGCCGTTCGCCGGTGTCGTGCATCGGCTCGTGGGCGTCCACCATGATGTGATGCTTCGCCGCCTCCTCCACCACGTGACGGTAGTGGCGGACCATGGTCTGGGAGTAGTGCGAGTCGCCGTTGCCGATGGTGTCCGTGACGTAGCCGGTCTTGATGGCGTGGACGCCGAGCGATTCGTAGAGCGTGTAGGCCGAGTCCATCTGGCGCTCGTAGTTGTCGATGCCGCCCGAGGTCTCGTTGTGGACGATCAGCTGCACGCCCTTGGACTCCGCGTAGTGCGCCACGTCGGCGAGGTCGTAGTCGGGGTTGGCCTGGGTGAAGGAGAACGCGTTCCGGTTCTTGATCCAGTCGCCGTCCCAGCCGACGTTCCAGCCTTCCACGAGCACGCCGCCGAACCCGTTCGCGGCCGCGAAGTCGATGTACTGCCTGGCCCGGGCCGTGGTGGCGCCGTGTTTCGGGCCCGTGGCCCAGGTGTACTTCCCGATGTGCATGCCCCACCAGATGCCGACGTACTTCATCGGCTTGATCCAGTCGGAGGGCGGCAGGGAGTCGGGGGGATTGAGGTTCAGTCCCAGCACGGACGGAGCGATGTCGACGAGCGAGTCGGCCACCTGCACGGTGCGCCACGGCGTGACGAAGGGCGTGTGGCCGCGGACCTTCACGCCGTCATGCAGGGGGGCGAGGGCCGCCCGGAGCGTCCGGCCCTCCGAATGCGGGCCCGCCAGGAACATCCGCGCGTAGTTCTCGAGATCGGCCTCGTGGATCACCATGATGGTGTGGCCGTCGGTCAGCTCCATGGTGAGCGGGGTCTGCACGCTGTCCAGGAGCGAGACCGGGCTCGACGAAAAGAGCATCTCGGAGCGGTCCATCCGGGGCCGGTTCGACGGGATCCACCAGGCCTTGGCGTTGTCCGCCATCGTGAATTCCGTCAGCTCGTCCGTGATCGCGAACTCGCCGAGGGCCGGCTGGGCCGGAAACTCGTACCGGAAGCCGATGCCGTCGTCGAAGGCCCGGACCCGGACCGTGAAGCGGCGCCCGGGCGGGACCGTCTCCTCCACGGTGAGCGCCAGCTCGTCGTAGTGCTCCCGCACGCGGGCGACCTCGCCCCAGGGCTGGGTCCAGGTCTCGTCGTGGGTGGCGCGGGACGAATCGACGAGGCGGAGGGAGTCGAGCAAAGCGCGTGCGCCGGCGAACTGCATCCCCAGGATGGACGGCTGGATGAGGGGCTGGCCGTCGCGGCTCAGGGCGTAGGTCAGCCGGCCGGCGCTGTCGAGCTGGAGCGTGACCACGTTCCGGCCGTCGGGGGAGGCCACCTCGACCTGGGCGGTGAGCGCCGCGGCCGCCAGGAGGAGGACCAGAGTGAGAGACGGAAAGAGCTTGCGCATGGGCCAGAAGCTAGGGCGGGGCGGAGAAACCCGCTACAAGGGGCGCGGAGGGAGTCGCCGCGCTTCGGACGCCGTGGAGCGACGAGCCCCTTCGTCCGCCGCAGTGCGCGAGACGGGCCGATCCGGCAGTCGGGGGGACGGCGCACTGACGCGGACTCCGGGGTGCATCGCTCCGCGGCGTCCCCCATGTCGACGCGCGCACTTCCCTGTAGATTCCCACCCCATGAGAAACCCCGTTCCGCTCACTGCCCTCCTCCTCGCCCTGCCCGTTGCAACGGGCACCGCGCAAACCGCCCCCGACACCTCCTGGGTCTCGCGCAGCGCCATCTACGAGGTCTACGTCCGCGATTTCTCGCCGGCGGGGACCCTCCGGGGCGTGACCGAGAACCTGGACCGCATCCGGGCCGTCGGCGCGAACGTGATCTGGCTGATGCCCATTTACCCCGTGGGTGAGAAGAACCACAAAGGCGCGCTCGGGTCCCCGTACGCCGTGCGGGACTACCGCGGGATCAATCCCGCGTTCGGCACGGCGGCCGACTTCCGCGCCCTCGTCGGCGCGGCGCACGCCCGCGGGATGAAGGTGATCCTCGACTGGGTCCCGAATCACACCGCGTGGGACAATCCCTGGATCACCGAGCACCCGTCCTACTACGTGCACAATGCCCAGGGGGAGATCTCGGTCCCGCGCGATCCCGAGGGGCACCTGACCGACTGGACGGACGTCGCCCAGCTCGACTACCAGAACCCCGAGACTCGCGCCGCGATGATCGCCGCGATGCGCTTCTGGATCGACACGTACGGCATCGACGGCTTCCGGATGGACGCGGCCGGGTTCGTCCCCGACC
>Ga0335085_10011722_pt1 | contig 12984 bp, 14 predicted proteins | sample Lox_Sample_45_FD_206712 | JGI IMG/M metagenome (GOLD analysis project Ga0335085, IMG submission 206712) | Soil microbial communities from Loxahatchee National Wildlife Refuge, Florida, United States - Lox_Sample_4.5 | ecosystem: Environmental > Terrestrial > Soil > Wetlands | place: USA...
GCCAGACTGGCGCTGCCCGCCCCGCCGGGCGCGGCCAGGTCCAGGACAACCGCCCCGGCGGACCGGGCGCGGGCGGCCCGGGCCACCGTCCGCCCGGCGGACCTGGTGGCCGCGACATGCCCGAACACGGTCACGCCCAGGGCGCTGAGCACGCTCATCGTCTCGGCCACGGCCCGGCGCAGGTCCTCGCCCGGCTGCCCACCGGCCGGGCCGCCCCGCGCGAGGGCCAACACGACCACCGGCTGCCCAGCGGCGAGCTGAGCGGCCCGGTGCACGGCCGGCCGCGACGCGACGTTGCCCGTCAGCACCAGCAGCACGCAGCCGCGGGCGTGCCCCGCCCGGTCAGAGCCGGCCACGCTGGCCATCACCCGCCGGCCGCTCAGCTGCCCTGGGCGGACGGTAACCGTCGATGAATGCGGAGCGGTGCCCGCTCTGGTGCCAGATGACCGGGAAGAAGCTCTCGTCTATGGTGAGGTCGCCGAAGCGGTTGTACCGGCCGTAGATGGCACCCGTGATCGTGGGGTGGAAACGGGTCCCGGCGGGCATGCAGTGCGCCACCAGGGAGCGCCGCGGCCGGTCGCTGTGGTTGACGCCGGAGCCGTGCCAGATCCAGCCCTGGTGAAAGACACCGCCGCCGCGCGGCACGACGATCTTGACGATGTTCAGCTCACTGACCCCGGCCTCGCGGGGTGCTTCGTGCAGCTCCTTGTGGTAGTTGTCCGGCGCATGAAACTGCTCGATCAGCGCGATCCAGCAGCTGACCCAGTCCGGCGGGTCGGCCCACAGCTCATAGGAGGAGTCCTGGTGGTAGCCGAGCGCTCTGGCCCCCCCGGGCGTACCGTCAGCGCTGTCCCACCACTGCACCGCGTCAATAAACGACCAGCCGTCCCTGATCAGCCCGGCGGCCCGGGGCAGCCGGAACCGCTTCTGGCGCAGCGTGCCGCTCGTGTCCGGCACGGCCAAGTGCAGTACCTCGATGCCGAGCGCGGCCAGGTGCTGCTCCGGGTCGATGCCCGGCCCGGGAAGCAGCGGGCGCGCGGTCTCGGGGCGAGGGGCCATGTCAGGAGAGTAGGGCAACCATGTTTCCCATGAGTGAACGAATGGACCGGCCGGTGTCACTGTCTCGTTACGTCACTGGGGCCGGCCGCTGACCGCGCCGGAAACCTGCCGGGCCGGAATGCACGGCGCGGCGTTACCTCCCGTGCCGGACGCTTCACATGGGAAGGGCCTGGCGACATCCGCCCGTAACCGGCCGTGCCGAGACTTCATTCACTGGCAGTAAACCGCCGCCCCGCCCAGTCGCGCCCCGCCACGCCACCCGCGGGGACCGCTCCTGGCCCACCACCCTGGAGAGGACGATGACGATGACCACCGACCTGGACCGCTTTCTCGCCCACGACGGACGTCAGGAGGCCATCGCCGACTTGCGGCGTCAGATCGACGCGGCGGGCGTGATCTACCTCTACTGCCAGTTCGTTTCTGTGACCGGCCGGGTGATGGGCAAGGGGGTCCCGGCCGCGCACTCGGAGTCCGTCGCGGCGCGGGGCTTCCATCTCGTGTACGGCGCCACCGCGAACTTGTTCGTGGACCGGAACGGCGAGTACATCGGGTACGGCCCGGAGGCCCGGGAACTGGTTGGCATCCCGGAGCCAGAGACGTTCGCCGTGCTGCCCTGGGACCGCAAGGTGGGCCGGTGTTCTGCACCCTGTTCCGCGGCCGGGAAGAGGAGTCGGACCCGGGCGCGTACCTGTCCGCGGACTACCGCGGGAACCTGCGGCGGATGCACGACGACTTCACCCGCAGCACCGGCCTGCACCTGCGGGCGGGCACCGAGCCCGAGATGATGTGGCTGCGGCTCAACTTCCAGTTCGACCGCGCGGAGGCCACCGCGGACCGGCTCACCACACACCGGCAGATCTGCCGGCAGGTGGGCCGGGAGATGGGCGCGTTCCCGTGCTTCATGCCCAAGCCCTTCATGGGCGTGTCGGCCAACGGCTGCCACCACCGCAGACGCTCGGCGAGACGCTGGAGGCACTGGCCGCCGACGAGGTGATCCGCTCGGCCCTGCCCGGCGACATGTACCGCGTGTTCCAGCACCACAGGCACCACGAGTGGATGCGCTTCATCTCCACCGTCACCGAATGGGACGTGCAGACCTACCTGGACGTCCTGCCCTGACCAGGCGGCCGGTCACCCGGCCTGCAGCGACATCGGCACGAGATCCTGGAACACCGCGGTGCTCGCGTCGGTCTCTGGCGCGGTGGGGAAAATGAATCCGCATTTCGGGCAGGGCTCGCTCAGCGTGAGCTGCTCCTGGGCCAGCTCGAATGGCTTGTCCTGCAGTGTGGAACAGGTCGGGCAGATACGCAGCAGCCGGGTCCCGACGAGCTCGAAGTTCGTGATGATATCTTCCATGATGGCACCGTTCGCCGCCCACGCTTTCGCGTGTTTGTGATAGGTGTCCATATGCCAGTCATTGAGCGCTTCCTTGCTCGCCCACATGCTGACCTCGTTGTACCAATCCGGGATGTCCGGGTGAACCCACCAGGTCAGGTGGATGAATCCAGGCTTGGACTTGAGGTGGTGCCGCACGTTCCCAAAGACCACCATGAACTTCTCGTACGCGTCCGGGCTGGAGAAACGAACCCGCTGCATGCTCAGGTAGATGCCCATTGGATAAATGCCTCCCGCGCCAGCGATGCAAGGATTTGCCCAGAACTTAACCCCGTGCCCAGCCGCCGCCAAGGCCACCGGCACTGAATTAACGACACCGAAACGCGTGGTGCCCGAGTATTCACGCGCACGACACTCGGCGCCGCCAGGACGGCGTCATCAGCTTCGGTCAGAAGTGAATACCGTGATCGACAGAAATCGGATCGGCAACTCGGTGAGCCCGGTGGGCCCGTGCGGGATGTCACCCTCGAACTGCAGTGTGTCGCTGTTCTCCATGACGTAGCGCTGCGTCCCGTGGCTGTACTCCATCACGCCCTGCAGCATGTACAGCATCTCGATGCCGGGGTGCTGGAAGAGCGGGAACACCTCGGTCCGCTCGAGGAGCGTGACCAGCAGCGGCTCCACCCGCTTGAACGGCCCGCGCATGCTGCCCAGCAACTGGTACGCGTGGCCGGCCCGGGTGCCCTGCCGGACGATCTCCGGCCCGCTGCCGGCCTTGACGAACACCGCGTCGCGCTCCTCGGCCAGCCCGCGGAACAGCGAGGTGACCGGCATGTCCAGGGCCGCCGCCAGCCGCTCGATGGTGGACAGGCTCGGCGAAGTCTGCGCGTTCTCGATCTTCGAGAGCATCCCCTTGGAGATGCCGGAGCGCTCCGCCAGCTGCCCCACGTTGAGGCCGATCTCCCGGCGGCGGCTGCGCACGTGGTTGGCGATAACCCAGGTGAGCTGGCTGGGCCCGGCGTCCTCGGGTGGCCCGGCGGCCGGTGCGGGCACGGTGGGCCGCCTGCCCCGGACCGCGCCCAGGGCGGGGACTTCCGCTGGTCGCCGGGTCGCCATGTCAGTAAACATAGTCCACTGCGCTGCCGCGGCGGGCCGGCCAGGCCGGCGGCCGGCCGGGGACCGCGGCAGATTTCATCAGCACGTAACAGGCCATCACGGCCCGGAAACCCACTGCCCGTTTCCTGAGATGCAACATCGTTGCTTAAACACCCAGAAGCCGCGCCGGCCGCGACCACACCGTGATCCCGGCCACGGCAAGCCCGGGCGAAGGAGATGAAGCGATGAGCGTGAACACAGGCGGTACGCCGGTGGAGATCTCGACGTCACTGCATCGCGGTACCAACTGGTGGGGAGCGTTCGTTATCGGGCTGGCCGGAACCATCCTGGTGACCGGCATCGTGCCCTTCGCCGCGACGTCGATGGGGGCGGCGGCGGTGCCTGCGATCACCCTGGTAGTGCTGATCGGGATGGTGCTCTGCCTGTGCATGGCCGAACTGGCCGTGCTCATGCCGCACCGCACCGGCGGCCTGCCCTCATACGCCTACGAGAGCTTCAAGCCGCTCGGCGAGACCACGGCCCGACACGTGGGGGGCGTGTCCGGCTGGGGCTACTGGCTGGGCTGGTTCCCGGTGGCGCCGATCAACATGATCCTCGCGGCCGGGTACATAGCCGTCCTGCTGCATATCCCGCTCGGCCGCAGCCTGCTGCCGCTGGGGAACTTCGGTTCGGCCGTGCCCGTCAGCGTGCTCATCATCACCATGGTCGGCCTGGTGCTGCTGTTCGTGCCCTGCTACCTCGGCATCCGACTGGGCGCCACCTTCGCCACCGTGCTCGGCGTGCTGGCCATGATCCCGCTGACCCTGCTGGTGCTGCTCCCGGTGTTCAAGCCCAGCAGCTTCCACTGGTCGAACCTGTCCGGATTCCACTACGCCGACCCCAAGACGGCTGGCGTCACCTTCTTCCTGGCCTGGATCTTCGTCATCTCGTGGAACGCCGTGGCCATGGAGGCCGCCGCGTGCTATGTCGGCGAATGCCGCGACCCGCACCGCGACGCCAAGATCGCGCTCACTGCGGAAGGCGCGTACGGGGTGTTCATCTACATCGCCACCGCGGTGGTGTTCGTCGGCGTGCTGGGCGCGGCGCTCAAGTCCGTCGACCCGCTCACCCTGTACACCAGCTTCGCCGATCACATCTTCGGCAGCGTGGGCTGGGTCAAGTACCTGATCGGCGTCCCGCTCGTGTTCGCCCTGCTGCTGTCGGTGCTGAACGCCATCATGGGCGTCGGCCGGTCGCTGTTCCAGGCGGCCGAGGACCGGATGCTGCCGCGCTGGTTCGCGCACAAGAACAAGCACCACGTACCGGACCGGGCCATGTTCTTCAACCTGGTCTGCTCGATGATCGTCGCCCTGTTCGGCTCGCCGGTCCGGATCTACATCTTCTCCAACGTGGGATACCTGGTCGCGGTGATCGCCGCGCTGGTCGGCTACTTCATGATCCGGCAGTTCCGGCCGGATCAGGTGAGCGCGTTCCGGATGCCCGGCTGGTTCCGCTGGCTGGCCCTGGCCGCGGGGCTGTTCCTCACCTATGTCTATTTCGTGGGCGGCTGGGCCGCACCGAAGATCGTCGTCGGGCCGACCGAGTCGCACTTTCTGTACCTCCTCGGCATCGTCATCGTCGCCGCCTACCTCCCGCTCTACTTCTGGCGGAAGATGACAGACAAGCGGCGCGGCATCGCGGACGTAGCCGAGCTGCCCGTGGTGGTCGGCGCGCCCGGCGGTATCGACCTCGATGGCACCGCCGAGCCGACCGTCCTCGCCCCTGGCCAGCTCGAGACGGAGGCCTAGCCATGGTGACCACGTCAGCCACGCGGGCCAGCACGCCGGCCCGGATCGCCAGCCGGGCCCGCCGCCGGTGGGACAAGCAGCCCACGGAACCCGCCGCCGTGCTGATCGCCTCCACCGGGGTGCCGATCCCCGGGGCCGCGGTCAGCCGGGCGGTGACGCTGAGCGGCGGCCAGCCGGTCGCCGTGGTCAGCCTGGCCCGTATCTACGGCACCGCCCTCGGCCTGCCCAACCCGGGGCTGCTGCCCACCCAGCGTGAGCTGGCCGATCAGCGGGACCGGGTAGACCGCGCGGTAAAAGCCGTGCAGCGGGCCGGGGTCCAGGGCATGGGCCAGGTGACCGCCACCCGCCGACCGGGCAAGACCATCGCGCGGGTCGCCAAAGCGCGCGGCGCGCGCTACGTGGTCCTGGTCACGCCCAGCCAGCCGCGCTGGCGCCGGTTCGTGGAGGGCAACCTGGCCCGCGAGATCAGCCGCCGACTCAGCCCCGGCACGACTGTGGAGGCGGTCATCACCATCGCCCAGCCCAGCTGAGTCGGCTCGCCGCCAGCGGGCGGGCCAGCCCGCGGCCGGCCGCGGCTGGCCGCCTGCGTCCGCCGCGGCCAGCCCGGCCCGGACCGCACCGGGCACAGGCAGAGTCCGGGGCGGCCACGGCCTGGACCGGGGCGGCCTGCTCGTGCAGTCGGTGCTGACCGGGAACATGGAGGTCACCGCCGCGGCCAAGCTGGCCGCGCTGGACCTGGACCCGTACCTGGACCTGCGGGTCGGCGCGTACGGCGACGAGCACGAGATCCGGGCCGACCTGGTGCCGCTGGCCCGGGCCCGGGCGGCCGCGGCGTACGGTGGCGACTTCGCGGGCCGGGCCACCGTGCTGATCGGCGACACCCCGCTGGACATCGAGGCGGCCCAGCTGTCCGGGGCCCGCTCGGTCGGCGTGGCCACCGGGGGTTTCAGCGCCGCCGAGCTGGCCGGCGCCGGGGCCGACGCGGTGCTGCCCGACCTGGCCGACACGGCCCGCGTGCTGGCCGCCATCACCGACGGCTGAACCTGGGCGGGCTACTGCGCGGTGACTTGTTCCCCTACCCGCGGCTAAACGCAGCACATCACGCCGGCCGGCCTCGTGCGGCCGCCTCACTTGATCGTCTGGCCCGGTTAACGCAACCGTTACGTGCCGGCACCCCGCCGAAACCAGTCGCTTGTTTACTCCTAGGAGACAGAGATTCGTGACAGTTGACCTCTGAGCGCTGGCGAGGTGCCATGGAAACCACCATGCAGGGTGTCGCCGAAGCCGGGATCGCCACCACCAGCCAGCTGCCCGCGCTGGCCAGCGTGTCCGAGCGGATGGCCGCTGATCAGGCGCGGTTCATCCTGGCCACGTTCGTGGACCTGACCGGCAAGCCATGCGCCAAGCTGGTGCCCGCGGAAGCCGCGAAGATGCTGGAGACCGAGGGTGTCGGCTTCGCCGGGTACGCGGCGGGCGCGCTCGGCCAGCAGCCCAGCGACCCGGACCTGATCGCGGCGCCGGACGCGGCCTCCTACCTGAACCTGTCGTTCCTGCGGCCGGGCCTGGCCATGGTGCAGTGCGACCCGTACGTGGAGGGCAGGCCGTGGCCGTTCGCCCCCCGGATCATCCTGCGCAGCGTGCTGGCCCGGCTGGCCGAACGCGGGCTCACCGCCCAGGTCGGCGCCGAAGCCGAGTATTTCCTGGTCCGCCGGGACAGCGGCAGCGGGCGGCTGGCCGTGGCCGACGACAAGGACACCTCCGCCCGGCCCTGTTACGACGCCCGCGACCTGACCCGCATGTACGAGCACCTGACCGAGGTATCTGCGGCCATCAACGGGCTGGGCTGGTCCAACTACGCCAACGACCACGAGGACGGCAACGGGCAGTTCGAGCAGAACTTCAGCTATGCGCCCGCGCTGACCACCGCCGACCGGCTGGTGGCGTTCCGCTATCTGGTCCAGGTGCTGGCCGAGCAGCGCGGCATGACGGCCACCTTCATGCCCAAGCCGTTCACCGACCGGACCGGCACCGGGCTGCACATGCACCTGTCGCTGTGGCGGGACGGCGAGCCGCTGTTCCCCGACCCGGCCGACCCGCGCGGCCTCGGCCTGTCCCGGACCGCGTACGGGTTCATCGGCGGCGTGCTGGCGCACGCGCCCGCGCTGCTCGCGGTCATCGCGCCGACGGTCAATTCCTACAAGCGGACCACCGCGGCCACGCCGGCCTCGGGGGCGACCTGGGCGCCGACCGCGGCCAGTTATGGCGGGAACGATCGCACGCACATGATCCGGGTGCCGGACGGCGACCGGATCGAGGTACGGGCGTGCGACGGCTCGGCCAACCCGTACCTGGCCATGGCCGCGCTGCTCACCGCCGGGCTGGACGGGTTGGACCAGGGCCTGGACCCCGGCGGGCGCGGCGAGCCCGGGCCGCCGCTGCCGCCCACCCTGCTGCACGCGGTCGAAGGGCTGGCCGCCGACCCGGTGATCAGCGGCTGCCTGGACGCCGCGGCCACCTCGGCGGACCAGGTGGCGGCCTACTACCAGCAGGTCAAGCGGGAGGAGTTCCTGGCCTGGCACGCCCAGGTCAGCGACTGGGAGATCGACCGGTACCTGACCGCGTTCTGAGCTGGATCCAGGCCGTGAGGAGGACAGGGTGTGCGGCATCGTGGGCTTGCAGCTTCGCGACCAGGCACAGCAGGGGCGGCTCGGTGAGCTGATAGCGGGCATGCTCGGCCAGGTCGCCGAGCGCGGGCCGGACTCGGCCGGGATCGCCCTGTACGGCGACACCAGCCTGGCCCCGCCCGGCCAGGCGGTGGTCAGCGCGCTAGCCCCCGAACCGCCCAGCACCGTCCTGGCGGGCGTGCTGCGGCCGCTGCTGCCTGGGGCCGACGTGACCGTGACCGAGGTGGCGGACGTCCGGGTGATCGCCGCGCCGGTGCCGCAGCCGCGGCTCACCGCCGCGGTCCGGGCCGCGCTGCCGAACGCGCCGCTGCTCGGCACCGGCCCTGACCTGGCCGTGCTGAAGGGCGTCGGCGACCCGGCCGAGCTGGCCGCCGCGTTCGGCTTGGCCGGGCGGACCGGCTACCAGGCGGCCGGGCACACCCGGATGGCCACCGAGTCCGCGGTGACCGTGGCGCACAGCCACCCGTTCTCGGCGGCGCCCGGGATGTGCCTGGTGCATAACGGCTCGTTCGCCAACCACGACACGGTCCGGCGGCGGCTGCGGGCCGAGGGGATGAGCTTCGACACCGACAACGACTCCGAGGTGGCGGCCGCGTTCGTGGCCAGCCGGCTGGCCGCCGGTGACGACCTCGGCCAGGCGCTGCGCTCGGTGTGCCGGGCCTTCGACGGCTTCTACACGCTGCTGGTCACCACGCCGGCCGAGCTGGCCGTGGTGCGGGACGCCATCGCCTGCAAGCCCGCGCTGATCGCGGAGGGCGACGGCTGGGTGGCCATGGCCAGCGAGTACCGCGCGCTGTCCGGGCTGCCCGGGATCGCCGCGGCCCGGGTGTTCGAGCCCGCCCCTGGGGAGGTGTACCTGTGGTCACGCTGAACCAGCCGACTGTGATCCAGCCACCTGCTCCCGCCGGCCCGTGCCTGGACGCGGCCGAACTCGGCGTCCGCGGGGTCAACGAGCGGCTGCGCCAGCTGCCGCCGGGCAGCGCGGTGACCGTGACCAGCCCGGGCGGCCGGCACAACCTGGCCGTGGCGCTGGCCGCCGAGCTGGCCGTGACCATCGACGGGCCGGCCGGCTACTACGCCGGCGGGCTGGGCCAGCTGGCCACGGTCACGGTGCACGGCCCGGCGGGCTGGGGCGCCGGGGAGAACCTGATGTCCGGCGAGGTCCGGGTGCGCGGCGACGCCAGCCAGTCGGCCGCTGCCTCGGCGCACGGCGGCCTGGTCGTGGTCGAGGGGAACGCGTCGCTGCGGGCGGGCATCTCGCTCAAGGGCGCCACCCTGGCGGTGGCCGGCGACGCCGGGGCGTTCTGCGGGTTCCTGGCCCAGGCCGGCACGATCCTTATCGGCGGCAACGCCGGCGAGGCGCTGGGCGACTCACTCTACGAGGCGGTGATCTACGTGGCGGGCACGATCCGCAGCCTGGGCGCCGACGCCCAGGTCGAGGAGCTCAGCGCGGCCGACGTGGCCACGGTCCGGGACCTGGTCCGGCGGACCGGCTTTCGCCACATCGACCCGGAGAACGTCACCCGGGTCGGCTCCGCCCGGCAGCTCTACCACTTCAGCGGTCAGCACCATGCCGCCTACTGACCCGGCCCCCCTCCCGCTGAACCACACATTCCCCCCCGAGGTGGTCGCGGACATCCAGCAGCGCGCCGGGCTGGGCCGCTACCAGATCAGGGGGATGGGTGCGCGGCGAGCCCTGCCCACCTTCGACGACCTGCTGCTGCTGACGGCGAGCGCGTCCCGCTACCCACTGGAGGGGTACCGGGAGCACTGCGCCACCCGCACCGTGCTCGGCGCCCGGCACGCGGCCGAGCCGGTGGTGCTGGACATCCCGGTCACCATCGCGGGCATGTCCTTCGGCGCGCTGTCCGCGGCGGCCAAGGAGGCACTCGGCCGGGCGGCCAGCGAGGTGGGCACGTCCACCACCACCGGCGACGGCGGGATGACGGCCGAGGAGCGGGCCGCCTCCAAGACGCTGGTGTACCAGTGCCTGCCGTCCCGGTATGGGTTCAACCCGGACGACCTGCGCGCGGCAGACGCGGTGGAGATCGTGCTCGGCCAGGGCGCGAAACCGGGCGGCGGCGGGATGCTGCTCGGACAGAAGGTCGGCCCGCGGGTGGCCGGGATGCGCACCCTGCCGGAAGGCGTCGACCAGCGCTCGGCGAGCCGCCACCCGGACTGGACCGGCCCGGACGACCTGCGGATCAAGATCGAGGAGCTGCGCGAGGCGACCGGCTGGCGGATCCCCATCTACGTGAAGATGGGCGCAACCCGGGTCGGGCACGACGTGCGGCTGGCCGTGGCCGCAGGCGCGGACGTGGTGGTGGTAGATGGGATGCAGGGCGGCACCGCCGCCACCCAGGACATGTTCATCGAGCACACCGGCATCCCGACGCTGGCCGCGGTCCGGCTGGCCGCCGAAGCGCTGGCCGACCTGGGTCCAGCCGGTGAGGTGCAGCTCATCGTGTCCGGCGGGATCCGTACCGGCGCGGATGTGGCCAAGGCGCTGGCGCTGGGCGCCGACGCGGTATCCCTCGGCGTGGCCCCGCTGATCGCGCTGGGCTGCAACGCGCCGTCCTACCCGGGGACAGACGGCGCGCCGGTGGACGTGACCGGCGAGTACGCCGCGATGGGCACCGCGCCCGGGTACTGCGCGGGCTGCCACACCGGGCGCTGCCCGGTGGGCATCGCCACCCAGGACGACCGGCTGGCCGGGCGGCTGGACGCCGGGCTCGGCGCCGAGCAGGTGGCCAACTACCTGCGCTCGCTGGTGATGGAGACCGCCATGCTGGCCCGGGCCTGCGGCAAGTCCGACGTGCACCGGCTGGAGCCGGAGGACCTGGTCGCGCTCACCGTGGAGGCCGCGGCGATGGCCCGGGTCCCGCTGGCCGGCACGTCCTGGATCCCGGGCTGGCCGTCGTGACGCTGACCCCGGACGTGGTCATCGTCGGTTGCGGGGTGACCGGCGCGGCCGCCGCCTGGCAGCTCACCCGCCGTGGCGTCCGCAACGTGCTGGTGCTGGAGCGGGGCACGGTGGGCTGCGGCGGCACCGGCAAGTCGAGCGGGATCGTGCGCTGCCACTACGGGGTGCCCTCGCTGGCCGCGATGGCCTGGAAGGGCGTGCGGCTGCTGGAGAACGCGGCCGGCGTGCTCGGCGACGACGCCGGCTTCCGCCAGGTCGGGTACGTGGTCGGGGTCGGCCCGGAGAACACCGCCGCGTTGCACGCCAACCTGGCCATCCAGCAGGGGCTCGGCATCGACACCGCGGCGATCGACCCGGACACGGCCGCGGGCCTGTGGCCGGCCGCCGACCTGTCCGGTTTCACCGCGTTCGGCTACGAGCCACGCGGCGGGTACGGCGACCCGTACCGGACCGCGCAGGCCTTCGCGACCCCGGCCCGGCGGGGCGGCGCGGTCATCCGGCAGGGCACCGCGGTAGCCGCGATGCTGGCCAGCGGCGGCCGGGTGACCGGGGTGCGGCTGGCCGACGGCACGGAGCAGCCGGCCGGGTCGGTGGTGCTGGCCGCGGGCCCGTGGTCCGCCACGCTGACCTTCCCGCTCGGCGTGCACCTGCCGCCCCAGGTCTGCCGCGAGCAGATCCTGCTCGTCGCGCCCGGCCGCGCGCTGGGCCCCGTTCCGGTCCTGTCCGACCTGGTCAACCTGCAATACATCACAGCGGAACCGTCCGGGGAACTGCTCTGCGGCAACAGCGATCTGAGCACGCTCGAACTGGCCGATCCGGACGACTACCGCAATGCCGCTGACGAGGACTTCGCCGAGCGGGCGGTCGGCAAGTTCGCGCACCTGTTCCCCGGCCTGCCCGGCGCCGCGCTGTCGTCCAGCTACGCGGGCTGTTATGACGTCACCCCAGACTTCAACCCGGTTATCTCGCTGACCGATGTGGGTGGCCTGGTGCTGGCCGCCGGGTTCAGCGGGCACGGCTTCAAGATCTCCCCCGCGGTCGGCGAGCTGATCGCCGACCTGGTGTGCACCGGGGCGAGCGGCGACCCGCTGGTCCCCGAGCACGACTTCCGGCTGTCCCGGTTCGCCGAGGGTGACCTGCTGGCCAGCCGGCACCCCTACGCCGGGGCCGGCCAGCTCCGGTAGCCAGGCTGGCCCGCCCGCCCAGAGCGGGTCTTGCGGCCGGGTGACGGGTGACGTTGTACCCTGCTGAGCCGGCGGGCACCTAGTAACGTGGTTGTTACAAAGGCCTGGTGTCAGGCGCCGAACTAGCCGCGAGGCCCGTGCGATGCTCAACCGGATCCTGCTAGCCCTGGACAGTTCCGATTCCGGGCAGGTCGCCCTCAGTTTCGCCATCGCGCTGGCCGGCCCCGAAGCGGCGGTCCGGGTGGTGCACGTCAACGAGTTCCAGCTCGGCGGGCGCGGGCTGACCGTGGAGACGGCGGACGAGGCGACCGCGCTGGTCGCGGAGGCCATCACCGAATTGCACCGGGCCGGCCTCACCGCGACCGGCCTGGCCTCGGTGTCGACCTGCTTCGGGGTGGCCGATCACCTGGTCGCCGAGGCGGACCGCTGGTCGGCCGATGTCATCGTGCTCGGCTCGTGTCGCCGCCGCGGCATGCGCCGGCTGATGGGCCAGGGCGTCCGGGAGCGGGTGCTCCGCCTGACCTGCCTGCCGGTGCTGACCGCGCCGGCCCCGCTCCGGATCGGCAGGCTGGACCTGGCCGCCCAGATCCAGCCCGCGCAGCCCGGCCGGCGGCGCAGTCCGCAGGGCCGCCCCGGCTGCTGAACAGCGCACGTGCCCGGGTCAGCGTGGCACCAGCGGGCCGGCCAGCCCCGCCCGGCCGGCATCCGCCGAGGCCACGATCAGCCCGGAGCCATGCATTCGCCGCCTGATCTCGGCGGCCAGACTGGCGCTGCCCGCCCCGCCGGGCGCGGCCAGGTCCAGGACAACCGCCCCGGCGGACCGGGCGCGGGCGGCCCGGGCCACCGTCCGCCCGGCGGACCTGGTGGCCGCGACATGCCCGAACGCGGTCACGCCC
>Ga0335085_10011723_pt1 | contig 12984 bp, 7 predicted proteins | sample Lox_Sample_45_FD_206712 | JGI IMG/M metagenome (GOLD analysis project Ga0335085, IMG submission 206712) | Soil microbial communities from Loxahatchee National Wildlife Refuge, Florida, United States - Lox_Sample_4.5 | ecosystem: Environmental > Terrestrial > Soil > Wetlands | place: USA: Florida...
CGCATCACAGATTCTCCACGCTCAACCTGTCTTGGACCATGCCAGCCGCCCCACATCCCAGGATCCAGCTGCTACCAATGAGGCTCGGCGAAATCAATTGCCGCGACATCAAGATGGCGCAGCAAAGGTTTTTCCGGCGGGTTCTGCCGCGAAGGGGCGGGTGGTACTGGTTTCGGCAGCGCGGGCTCAACGCGCCGGAACGCACGCTGGTCCTATTTCAGTGCGCCGGCTACGTTATCGCATCGGCTGTGCTCAGGCGGACTGAGCATTTCGGGAAAGCCGACGAGGAGGGGTTCTCGGGTCGGTTTCGATTCGAACCCCGCTCCATACGCGTGTTTGATCCGGTCGGGCCCAAGCGTATGCGGGAGATTTGGCCGGAGGATTTCAAGCGGTTCAGCCAGATTCGGAAAACGCTTGATCCCGCCCGTTATCCGGTATTCGAGCGCCAATTAACTGGGGTTGAACCCACGACAATCGCTGAGCGCATCCTGCACGCAACGGCCCAGCTGACCTCCCTAGGGCAAACCGTGTTTTCTCGGGAGGACCTGCGGCACGCCGCAAAAATCAACCCTGATCTGTGGAGTCGGAGTTACGGCCCGATCTTCCAGGCAATGCGGCGGGACCAACCCGGTGGCGCCCCGCCGGTCGCTCGGCGGTTTCAAAACGTCTTTCGGCAGGTTTCGCGCGGGAAACATACGTTAACCCGGCATGGACGCAGCGAAGTGGCCCACGAATCCAGCGCCGATGGCCGCTACACCGCGGCGCTGGCCAAGACAGCGGCGGTCCTCGACGAGAAAGGACGCTTCGATCCGCGCGATCGCAAAGATGAACGGCAGCGCCGGCTTCATCAAATCGCGGAACGAAGGGGTCAGCCCAAATTCCGGGGGAAGCTGCTCACCGCGTACGGTGGTCGCTGCGCGATTTCGGGATGTGACGCTGCTCCCGCTCTGGAAGCGGCGCACATCCTGCGCTATGTCGGCACGAAATCCAATTACGTGGCCAACGGACTCCTGTTGCGCAGCGACCTGCACACTTTGTTCGACCTAGATCTGCTTGGCATCGAACCCCAAAGCTACCGGATTCGGATCGGACCTTCGCTCGCCAAGACCAAATATGAAGCGTTGGACGGCAAGCGGATCCGACTGCCAAAAACAAAAGCATATCGTCCCGACAAGGTCGCGCTACAGCGGCGTTGGGTGGTTTTCAACCAGGGAAGCGAGTCCACGAGTGGCACGCGGTGACCAAGCATGGAAACCGCGACACATCCACACTCGGCGGTTTCCGCTGCAGGGCCTTCATTGGCAGGGGGCCAACGGAAGCCCCAATTGAGTACACCATATTCGCGAAGACTCATAGCCAAACCAACCCGGCTCGGCGCCAGGGAGCACATATCCACGGCACAACGGAGCGATCGAGCGTAGCATCGGCTAGGCCGAGGTCGCCTTCGGCCGCTGCCTACCGACGCTGGCTTACTCGGAGCCCGCGATCGTCGTTCCCCAAAGATCCTGGCCGTCCAGCACGAGCTCAATTGCCACCCACCGTGGGCTCCGCGACCGTTCGGCCACCGAGCCCTATCATCATCAGCCGCGCGCCTACCATGGCCACCACCCTCGCCCCGCCATTTTGGGGTGGATCAGATCCCACGCCATCGACAGAATTGATCGAATCGAGAATGTCGATCACCACAGCGTCGCTGCCGCTTGGCGCGCCGCTGTGCGAACTCGGCTCCTCGGCCATCGCTTGGTCACCGTCTTCATCAATCGCAAAGTGTAGCCCCATTTACCGCTAATCGACGCCCACACCCATTCGAGACCATCCCCTTTTGACGACCAAGTCAGTGCTCCCCGCCGGCGCGGCCAAGGAGAATAACGCCTTCCTTCTCCGAGATTATGGATACCCCAATAGATTACCCCAAACGCCTTGATGCGATTCGCACGGCGTACAAAGCTTTACCTGAAGAGATAAAACGGGACATTTGCGCAACATTCTGCCGTCTTCGCCCGAAATCTTTCGCACACTGGTCACAAGCGGCAGCAACGGGCTATCGAAATCACATTGCAGAGTCGAAGCGGCCACCGGGGGTGGGCGGCAAGCTTGATGACATCCTCTTGAAATCAGAGGCGAGTGAGTTCCTCCTGCGGAAGGTCTTTCCCGCGTTCTTCTGCGAAAGATACCCAGAATGGGTCGAGGCCGTGGGCCGCCAATTGCGTTCGGAGACTCGCGAGTCGGTCGACTCCAGGCTCGAGGAGGTGCTGGCTCAGCCAAGTCTTCCCTTTCGCGGGAATGTTCTCGAATCGTTGTTTCTAGCTGCAAGCCGACGCAATCCTGTCGACTGGTTGGGAACTGAAGAAGCCCAGGAACACCTAGACGCTGAAGATGGGGGAGCGCTCGATGAAACTGGTGCAGTTTCGGAATCACTCTCACCGCCTTCTGGTGAGGCCGTAGCGCCGTCTGCGACAGATTTGGCGATCACCGATCTCAACACTTCGTTGGTCGCGGTCGAAAACGCGCTGGCTCAGGCCCGGGTCGCGATGGACTTCGACCTTGCCGGCACAATCGCAGGTCTAGAGAAAGCGGCCTCGGCGGGTGCCTGCTTGCGAAAAGGGTTGGAGCATGCAGCACAGGAGGCGTCCGAACCAGTCCCGCCGTGGACAACAGTAGCCGAGCTCAAGCGGCAAACTGAGCGCCTGCGCGAAACCGCACAAAGGAACGAGCTGGCCAAAAGCCTGAGGACTCGACTGGAGTCGCTCCGCGATACACTCCAAGCCCTGGTCGACATCGGCTCAAGAACGGCGAACAAGAAACGTGCCGTCGACGCATCTCGGCAAATGGCAGTGACAGAATTGGGCGAGAGAATCGCAACGCCCGAGCCACCGGCTGTTCCGGGTGAAGGTTCGGGGCCGGATTGGTTCAAGACCCTTTTCGGACTTGATGCGGCGGCTTTCGACAAAAGGCTCGAGCAACTTCGAACGGCCACGCTCCCGGCCCTGGCTACGTTCATTGAAGAAGCAGAGACGTGGGAACGGTTTCGAGTTGTACCACAGGAGATTTCAGCTCCAGTTGGCGCGCCGAGTGCAGCGCAAGCGTCGCCACCGGTTGCCGCGGATTCCCCCGGCGCCGTTCCCCGACTGCCCGACCGCCCAGACATGGCCAATCTGCCCGCCGAGATTGTTCCCGCTCCGGGCAGCCAACCACCTCAGCATGAATCGAAGGGGGTAATCGTCTCCGCGGGTTGTGAGACCGCATCGGTCGATCGGTCTGCCCCACTGAAGCAGCCCAATGGCCCACCGGTGACCGCGGCACCGCCAATTCAACCTGCGGCGAGAAATGACGCAGCAGAGGTCAACCTTGCGGCGCCTCATGGGGAGATTGTCCCACAGATCAAGGGGGCACCGACGCCGGCATCTCATGTCTCGAAGGCAGGCGAACGCCGACCTGCGGCTGAGCAGCCTACGGTCGAACGTGAACCCGCTTGTGCTGGGACCCTACTGGCGTTTGACGGCCTGACTGACATCAGGGTACTTCTGCCCGATGTTGTGGCGTGCCAGGACGCCGAGGACCAACGCAGACTCCCGCCTGTCGAGATATGGGAGATTCTCGTACTGCAGCCGTGGTTGGATCGGCTAGAGAGCGACGACGCCGAGCGGATTCGGAGCCTGCTCGTCAAGGTAACCGAATCCGGATGGGCCCCAAATTCCGAACTGGAGGCGCAGTTGACCTGGGCGGCCGCCATCGTGCCGGCTTTCATGGGAATGACTACGCAGGCTTTCGGATTGCTTTCCGAGCTGTCACGTGCGCCACTCCCAAGCCACCTAGCCGAGTTCATCCGCGCGACTCTGCGTTTCTTCGGTGAAGTGTCCTACTGTACCCCCGAGCACATAAGGGGTGGAGCATTGCAGGCGGCCTGGAAGGAAGCTCTCGGCCGATATCAGGCGGACCTATTGCGTTTCTGCGATCTGGTCCCGGCCCGGACCATCAATTTCCAAAAGGCCACAGTGGTGTGGCAGCGCCTGAATGGGCGGGGCGGACGGCTGCGTGCGATCGCGGAACGAGCCCAACGGGTGGCGGATGCAGCGGCTCTTGGTCAGTTGCAGCCGGATTTGGATGAGCTAGAAAACCCGCGCAAACGAGACAAGCTAATCGAGCGAACGGCGCGCGATGCGCTGGCAGAGCATTATGACTACATCGAAGGGGCGGCACGCGAACAATTAAGCAAACACATTTGTGAGTTCATCGATTTGCTCCGGCGTTATTGTAACCACGTCAAGGCCCGACCCCAAGAGGCGCGGTTTGTGGAGCAAAAGGTTGCGGCATTTCGCCAAAGTGCACTTCCCATCCTTCGGCGTTTCCAGAACGAGCCGGTTATCGGTTATGTTCCGCCCCTAGTCACACTGGCGCGGCAGCACGCGCGTAGTGCGGCACAAGCGATACTCACACTCTTTGAGTCTGGACGGGAAGATGCCCCAGGTCGCATCGCATTTTCGGAGGCTCGGCATCTGGCTCGGCTTCGAATCAAGGGCCTCCGGGTTGATCCGCGAAGCGGTGAAATCCAACCGTCTCAGGACGTAGAACGACGGCGCATCCTGCTAAGGAGCGATGCGGTGATGAGCATAGACGATGCCTTCTCTTCCCGCTTGGCCGCCCATGACATCGGTAACGCCCGGTTCCTGCTATCGGCTCTTCCGCCAACTCCTAATCGGAGTCAAATGCTCGAGGACGCCCGCGCCATGTCGGCGGAGCGCTCGCAACAGCAGCTGCACCATGCCAGGCGGGATGTCATCAACGCACGTACGCTGAGCGTCATTAGCGACTCCGAGGCACAGCAACGATTGACCAAGCTAACGGCTGCGCAAAGGACTATCGAAGAGTCGGAGGACTTCGAGACCGCCCTGGCAGAGATCGAAGAAATCCGTGCGGATCTTCGCGCCAAAAGCCGGTCTGAATCTGACAAGCTAGCGGCAGAATTGAAGGAAATCGGTGTCAAACCGCCAGAGCTCAACGCGAGGATATCCAAACTCTTGGATGCCGGTGATCTCGCAACCGCGCGAGAGTATATCGAGCGAATCAAAGCGAATCACCCATTGCCGCCTTTGCTCGTGGAAGAGGAGATTGGCGGGGGCTTCACCGCGAAAGTGGAGGAGGCGATCGCCGCGGCATTCAGGTCCGATAACGAATTCCCCGGCTTTGTGGCGAAGGTCCGGGGGAAGGGAAGAGTGGCCGGCTGTGATTTCAGTGCGTTCTCTGCTGAAACGCACCGGGAGTTGATCGATTGGCTGGATGCATGGCAGCAAATGGGCTTGCCGACAGGCCTTAACGAGGCGGTCCTTAAGCGGTGGCTCATCGGCCTGCAGTTTGTTCCGCGGACGGTTCGTGTGTCCGAGGCCGGCGCGATCCAGACGGCTGATGTCGAAGCGGAACCGATCGCTGACCGGAACGTCTGCGGAGTGCCCGCGTTCGGATCCGAGGCAAATGGCCGATATCGGATTGTTCGGGTAGCACAAAGGCAGGACCCCGCACAGCTTTTGTCGCACCTAATCACACACGGCAACGGAGCTCCCGCAATCCTGCTGTTGGGTTACCGACTGGACCGACAAGTGCGGCTCGAATTTGCCCGGCTATGCCGCGACAAGAGAGTCCGTGGCATCTTGGTCGACGAGATCCTGATGGCATTTCTCGCCGGCTTTCAGAGGGACCGCTTGAGCCGGTTCTTCCGGTCGACGCTGCCTTTCTCGTGGGTGAACCCGTTCCTGCCGACCTCAAGTTACGTACCGCCGGAACTATTCTTTGGCCGACACGAAGCGTTGGAATCCCTCGTGGATCCGATGCAGCAGCGTTGTTTCGTCTACGGTGGCCGTCAGCTGGGCAAGACGGCGTTGCTGCGGGAAGTGGCCCGGCGCTTTCATCGCCCTTCGGCCGGCGCATTTGCCATTTGGATCGATCTCCAGGCCGAGCAGTTCGGTCGGGAATCCGAGCCCGAAGAGATATGGGCCCGATTAGGACGCAGACTCAGGAATGATCTGGAAGGCTTCGAGGAGGCATGGAAGGAAACAAGACCCACCCAGACCGGCCGGCAGACCGAGTCAGCGTTGCTGCGATGGCTGCGGGGTGATGAAAGGCGACGTTTGCTGCTGCTCCTTGACGAAGCGGACCGTTTTCTCGATCGAGATGCCGTTCGAGATTTTTCCGAGACGCGACGCTTGAAGGGACTAATGGATCGAACGCAACGGCGGATGAAGGTCGTGTTTGCAGGCCTGCATAACGTTCAACGCACAACCCAGCAGGCCAACCACCCCCTTGCTCACCTGGGTTCGGCTATCAACGTAGGGGCGTTTTCCGAAAACGGAGAGTGGATGGAGGCCTATGCCCTAATCGTATCGCCGTTAGCGGCCCTCGGCTACACATTCGAGTCGGTGGACTTGCCCAGCCGGGTGTTGACGGCATGCAACTTCTATCCCTGCCTGCTGCAGCAGTTCGGACACCGCTTGTTGGAACGCATGCGTCAGCACTCGGCCTTGCGCGAGCTCCCTTACCTAGTAAGGGCAAGCGACGTGGATGCGATTGTCCGGCAGGATGAGTTCAGACAGTTCATGATTGAGCGGTTCCGCTGGACGCTCCAGCTCGACCGCCGATACCACTACCTCGCCTACGGGTACGCGTGGTTGTTCCAGGAGGAGCCCGATCAGGCAGCAAAAGGATTCACTAGTGCCGAATTGCGGGCCAAGATGGAGGAATACCGACCGAACGAATTCGCGAGACTCACTCGTGACGAGTTCGAAACCCTGCTCGACGAGATGCGGGGCCTGGGAATTTTCCAGCGCGGCGAAGGCGAAACCTGCTACCGGTTGCGCAACACTAATGTTCTGCTGCTTTTAGGAGAGCCCGGAGACGTCATGAATCGCCTCATTGAAGACGTCCCGGACCTGCGACTCGATTACCAATCGGCGACCTACCGCGGGAAGGTGATGCGGAATCGCCGCCGGTGGCTTACCCGTCCCGAGGAGAACCGGCTCTTCGAACGCGTCAATCAGGTCACGCTGATATGCGGTGCCCCGTTAGCCGCGTCGGCGTCACTTTCGCAGAGCCTACTGAGCGAGGCCGGGCAGCAATTCTTCCAGACTTTGCACGCGGAGAGCCCGGCAGACCTTGAAGGGCAACTCGCGAACCTCGGGGAGGAGAAGCTCCCTGAGGGCACGCATATCGTACTTGTGGAACCTGCAGGTGATCGATTCGGCGACGAGTGGTTGCGGGTGGGCCTCGATTTTGCCGAACGGCGCACAACGAAGCGTTTCTTCTCACTCGTGTTCAAGCCTCCGCTCGAAATCATATGGGACGCAGACGGACAACGATGGCTGGAATCGGAGAAGCTTCGCTGGGCCTTCGCCCGTCGTTGGGAGAACGCGTTCATCGGGCCCTGGCTGCAGGAACAGAATTTCGTCGTGCCCATGGATGGCATGACGGAATTGCGAAACACAACCGACGGCTGGCCAGGATTTCTGCACGAGTTTGCAAAGGCTCTGGCTGAGAAGTCTTCATGGGCTGAAGCACTCGATGCAACTCGGACGAATGTGAGACTCCGGTTTGCTGAAGCAGGATGCAGAAGTGGCTTCGTCGGCGAGGGCACGGGCGCAGATGGGGCATGGAAGGATTTCCAGGCTCTCCTAGACGTGGCACCGGACGGTTTCGATGGAGCTGACCTTACCGCCTTCGCAGATCTCCGAGACCTGCCGCCGGCATTGGCTGAACACCGCGTCAATTTCGCCTGCAAACTCGACCTGATCGAGCGGCAGCAGACGAGATATTCCTGGACCAAGCTGTTCGCCCGTGCGCTCGCCGTTCGATGAATGGATTGCTCTGGCACCTCGCCGGCCCCCGGCTCCTCCTGGCGCGGGTTGGCGACGCGCTCACCGAGGGCCGATCGGTTGTCATAGTGTCTGGGCAATCTGGATTTCAACGACAAGTGGGAGTCCAGTTCGCCGGTGCGCTCCTCGACCTGGGCATTCCAACAACGATCCTTCCGGGGACGAACGGCATGACACCGATGGACGAGCTCCTCGTCGCGACAAATACGGTGACCCCGAAGAGCCGAAGCGTGCGGGATTTTTGCGAGAGGAATCCCCGGCGAGTGTTTGTTGTCAATCCTGATGACTCCGCAAGAGGGCGCGAATGGCATGCATTCCTTTTGGAATTTCAGCATTCGGCCCGGCAATGCGCACCATCTGAACGAGCAACCATTTTGTTGACCCGCGAGGTGTCTGATGGCGAAGGAAGTCAAGGCAGCGAAGTGGCCTTGAGCTGCTTTTGTTGGGATGAAGCCATTACACGGCCCGATGTTGAGGCTCTGGCTCAGGCCACCATCCCTGGCGCATTGACCCACGGAACGTTGCGAAGAATTCTTGCCCGGACCGTAGCAGAAATTGCCCTCAGCGACCTTGCACTAGCGGTTGACCTTTGTGGTTTGTCCAAAGCGGAGCTGGCAATGCCTCATGGTGCCCTGCTCCGGTTGGCAGCGGCAGGTGGGTGGTCGATGGAGAACCTACCACCCAAAATCTGGATTGAAGGGAAGCGACATCCTCACCCCCTCGCCGTGGCATTGGCGAACGATGGGCGACGCCAGATTTGGCAGCTGATCTGGGAAGCACAGGCTGGCATCTTGCTGCCGTGGGTGGAGCATTATCGAAGACGATACTTGCCTGCGGTTGCCCGTTACTTGCCGGCGAATAACCGTGATGGCTTGCCGCGAGACGAGTTCGAGGTTGGCACGATAGCCCATTTTCTCCGAACTTTTCGTCCCTCTGACCGGCATCTCCTCTTATTCGAACGCCTGAGGGAGGTCAGGAATAGCATGGCTCACTGCGAACCGCTGCCGTACGACAGGCTTCACGCCTGTATCGCCTTCGTCGAGGGTTTCAAGTGAACGTTGTGGAGAAAACGATCCCCATTAAATCCATAGCGGCCGATCTGGTCGACCGCGGGCTGGCTCCGACAAAACCGCCCCAGATTGAGACGTACACAACCGACCTCCCCGTCGGCAAGGGAGCCCGCCGGCCAAAGCCGGCGGACTCCCCGCTAGCAGGGCGGATAAAGAACATAGTTTTCACCAGGCTGCGAAGCCTCGTGCCCCTATTCGCCTGAGGCTTTGGACGTTGCGGCTTGTGGGCGCCAACCCGTTGAACTGTTTTTTGCGTGGTGCCTATAGGGCCTCAAGCGAGGCCAATTCCTCAAATTCCTCCAAGAGTTCCGGGTACCGGTTGCCGAGAAACCGCTTGATCTTCTGGTTTTCCAGGAGGCGCTTCACGTACCGCTGTACGGCGTTGAGATGCAGCGAATTCTCACCGAACTGATCCTGGTGTAGGCGGTAGTCGCGCTCCAAGGTCTCCATCTCCCGCTGCATCCGGGCGATTTCTTCCGGCGAAATCCCATGTTGCTGCTTGGACTTCTGGCTGCCGACCAACTGGTCCACGGGAGTGCCGATCAAGAGCGCCTCAGCATAACCCTTGGTGAAATTGCTGGCGCTGACCATCAGCTGCGCCATGTCCACCTGTCGCATGGGCTTTGCTTTGCGGAACAAGCGTAGCGCAGCCGCCGTGATGGGCTTGTCCTTCAGCAGGTCGACCGCTTCGGGGTCGACGCCGTCGAGCAGACTGAGACTGCCTCGGATCCGGGACACGTCGACGTTGAGTGCTTTGGAGATCTGCTCCGGTGTCACGCCGCGCTCGGTCGCCCGCACGATCATCCGGTGTTCTTGGATGAGCGAGAGACGGTTCACCTTGTCGTTATAGGTAAAAGCGTCGTCGTCATTGGCCACGAGGCAGAATGCCTCGGGGCGGCCCAATTCGATCAAAGCCTTAAGCCGCATATGGCCATCGAGCAGCAGGTATTTGTCCCGTGAGCCCCGGTCGGGATGAACCACCAGAGGCTCAATCAATCCCACCTCGCGGATCGACGCCAGGATCGCCCGGTATTTCCCGAACGCATGATCCGACGGTTTTACTTGCCGAATGGGACAGATCGCCGACAGGGGCAGGGTCACCCCGGTCAGCTCGAATGCCGGTCTGACGATGCTGTTCATGCCGCCTGCTTGGCGCGCTCCGCCAGAAACTTTGGCATGGTGTGCAATTCCTCGGCGCGGAGAAGGTTGATGTAATCCTCATCGGCCAGCAGGACCCGAAAGGCAGCCGACACCGAGAGCAGGCGCGCCTCGCACAGCTTGGATTTGTGGACCATGACCTTCTGGCGCTGGGTCTCCAAGCGGTAAGCCCGCACCAGGCTCTCCGCGGTCGTCGTTCGAGGACCGCGTGCCCGGCGCTGCCCAAAGCCTTTGCCCATCGCCCGGCGCAGGTCGACGATCCGCCGAAAGGTTCGCAGGGTCTTTTGGGTCATCTCCTTGCGTTCGTAAAGCTCCATCAGGAGCTTCTGGGACTCCTCATCGGGCGTGCCGGCGATGCGGACCGCGATAGAAATCGGGATCTTGCCATGGAGCACGGCTTCCAGCAGACGCTCCTCGCCGCGGCTCAGGAGGTTGAGGATGTCCTTCACATACTCCACGCCCAAGCCGGTTTTCCCCGCGATGTTCGCGGGGCTGTGTCCCTGGTCCCGCATCCACTGGATCATCCTGATCTGGTCCAAGGCGCGACCACGGCGACGGGCGATGTTCTCGATCAAGCTGGCCAGGAGTCCGTCCGATTCAGAGAAGCCGCGCACGAGGGCGGGAATCTCCTTTTGACCCAAAGCAATGAAAGCCTCAAGGCGCCCCTGGCCGCAGACCAAATCGTAGGTCTCGTTGCCGTCGGCAGCAGGCTGGCCCCGACGCACGGTGACCGGTCGTTTCAGGCCCAACGTCGAGATGCTTTCGACGACCTTTTCGAATTTCTTTTTGTCGCGCAAACGCGGGTTAACCACCCGGATTCGGTCCACCGGGATCAGGCGCACCTGCGACTCGGCCGGCGTGTTCATGCCGCGGCCTCCTCGACCCGGATTCGCTCGGCCATGGCAAAAAAGAACTCCAGGTCATCAAAGCGGTACGCGTCCAGCAATGCGTGGTTGCTCTCTGCCAGGCGAAGCTTGGCCTCCGTGAGGTCGATTGCAGGAAGCAGGTAGTAGTCCCTGATGCCGCGGTTGGTTTCGTCCATCCGTACGGCGATCGTAAGGTCCGGCCGATATCCCTCCTCGAACCGCAGCATCCACCGTGACGACAGTGCCGGCGTCCGCAGACAGCGGGCAAGCACGAGAGACACGGTAAGTTCCCGGTCGAGGATCAGGAGTTCGGTCTTCGGATCCCGCTCCACGGTAATCCCGAGATCGTGCAGCCGCGTGATAACCTCCTGCACGATCTCCGGATAGCGCCCGCGCAGGTAACGGTTGATCTCGATGAACGCGTAATCGACCTGCGGCGTGTAGCCGATCAGCTGGTAGGCGCGGACAAGGCTCCCGAAACGGTTCCGGAAGGCGGCGCTCGACGGCATCGCATCTTGCTCATCGATCAGCAGCCCGGAGATCCGGCCGTGCCGGGCCCACAACCGCTTCAGCGCTTCCAACATCTCCTCATCGGAAAATCGCTTGGCCCTTTCAAGGATGGCTTCCTGGACCCGCGCAAAGAGTTCGGTGTCGACCACCGGTGGGAAGGCGTTCTGAGCGCGGATCCATATTTCCGGCGGGTTCACCACATGCTTGCGCTTCAGCTTGAAGGAAGTGCGGTGGTACACGTTGTTACCGATGTATTTCTCGTTGGTCAGGATTTGGTGCACTATCCCGCGCGTCCACTTGCGTCCCAGATCGGTCAGGATCTTCCGGGCGTTGAGCTCATCGGCGATCTCCCGTTCCGTTCGGCCGTCCTCAACAAATATCCGGTAGATCCAGCGGACAGTCTCCAATTCTTCCTCGGGGCCGGGCACCAATACGACCCGATCGGTCTGCAGGCTCTTTTGCTCACCCAGCTTCAGGAATCCCTTTCTCTGGCCGACCTGATCGATCAGCATTCTCCGCAGGCCGTAACCCGCCGAGCCGCCCTGCTTGAAGCCCATCTGGATCAGGCGACAGGCACCCTGAAACACCTTATTGGATAACTCACGGCTGTACTCTCCCGCCATCGACCGCTTGACGCTCTTGATGATGTTTGACGTTGGGCTGCCGTCGTTTTCGAACTGCTCGGCGCAGTAGTGAACGGAGATGCCGGCGCGCTTGCAGATGTACTCGTAGTAGCCGCTCTCGTCGGCGTCCTGGAAACGGCCCCAGCGGCTGATGTCATAGGCGAGGATGGCCTTAAACTGGGCATTTCCAGCCTCAACCTCTGCGATCATCTGACGCAGGCTCTCGCGGCCCTTCAGGCTCAGTCCGCTTTTGCCCTCGTCCGCGAAAATCTTCACGATTTCCATGCCGCGGCGGCTCGCGTACTCCCTGATTCGGTCGAGCTGGTTTTCCGTAGAGTACTGCTGGTGCTCGGTCGACATGCGGACGTATGCCACCACGGGCAAAGATGCCGGAGCCGCGGAGAGTTCAGGTTGAGCCTTTGCGTTCACGGGATGGACCTCCCGCCGCCGGCCGCGCAGCGGCCGGTTTTCCACCGGCGACGACAGAGGCCCCGAGAACTGAAGAGCGCATGGAACTGCATGCGCGCGAAAAATGAGCGATCCGGAGCGCTTGGCTATCGTATCTTGTGACGAAATGCGCGAGCGATCAGAAAAAGGGCGATTTCTAGAGCGAAACGCGTGTCAATCGTATCTTGTGACGAAACGTATCTCATCGTGGCCGAGATACGTTTCGGCAACGGAATCTCCGGCACAAGGACGAGCCTATCTGGCCTCTCCTTTTGCCAATAACGGGGATTCCGAGCGCGCCACTTAAGGACTCGCTCCAGATTCTTCCGCCGCATAACGCTGTCGGTGAAATATCCCCGGCCGCCGTTCTTCCGGAGCCATTTCTTTTGCGCCCGGGTCCGGCTGGCGCGGACGCAGGCGGGTTTGGAACAAAATCGGTGACGATTCCCCA
>Ga0335085_10011724_pt1 | contig 12983 bp, 12 predicted proteins | sample Lox_Sample_45_FD_206712 | JGI IMG/M metagenome (GOLD analysis project Ga0335085, IMG submission 206712) | Soil microbial communities from Loxahatchee National Wildlife Refuge, Florida, United States - Lox_Sample_4.5 | ecosystem: Environmental > Terrestrial > Soil > Wetlands | place: USA...
AGGAAGTCCTCCCTCCTGCGAGCTGTCGACGAATCCTCCGAGTTCCACCGAAGCGACAACGAAATCCACGCGGTGGTGACGTTCGAAGGGAAAGGCAAACTGAAGTCGAACACCATGCTCGAAGTCTTCGACCTCGAGAATCGCGGCCTGTTCCGAACGGAACCGAACAAATTGAAGCTGGAACCCGGCCAAATCGTGAGCGTCGATTGGAAGCTGCGTGTGAGCGGGCTTGCGCCGGGAATCTACCGCGTGGACGTAACACTGGACGGAGAGACGGCCTGGCGGACCTTTTTGAAGATAAGCGAATAGAACACTCAGCGCCACAGCAGGACAGCAATTCGATGTACAGATCTCAGACGGGAAAACCGGGACCGCTGCCACGGATGGAGTGCGAGATAACCAAGACGAAACGCTGGAGAGATTGCGAGACGGCCCCCTGCACGCAACGGCCCGCCAGCGTGCGCAGGCCTGCGGGCTGGGGCGGTGAGCGTCAGGATTGAGGAAGAAGCTGGGCGAAGAGACGGAAGACGTTGCCGCCCATGATTTTTGCGATGGCGTCTTCGGAGAGACCTTCCTGGAGCAAAGCGCCAGTGATCAGGACGAGGCCGGTGGTGTCGAAGGGAGTGGTGACGGCGCCATCGAAATCGGAGCCGAGGGCGACGTGGTCCACGCCGACGATCCCGACGGCATAGCGGACGGCGCGCGCGATGGAGTGGACGTCTGTGCCGCACACAGCGGTCTCCCAGTAACCGATGCCGATGATGCCGCCGGTTTGGGCGATGCCGCGGAGCTGGTCGTCGGAGAGGTTGCGCGTGTTGTTGCAGGTTCCCTTGACGCCGCCGTGGGAAAAGACGACAGGACGAGTGGTGATGGCGAGCACGTCGCTAATGGTCTGCGGCGAGGAATGGGCCAAATCGACAATCATGCCGCGGGCCTGCATGAGGCGAACGAGTTCGCGGCCTTTTTCAGTGAGGCCGCCCTTGGCGATGCCGTGAGCGGAGCCGGCGAAAGAATTGTCGAAAAAGTGGGCCAGGCCGATCAGTCGGTAGCCGGCGTCATAGACGCGGTCGAGATTGGCTAGATTTCCTTCAAGCGCATGAGCGCCTTCCATGCCGAGCAGGCCGGCGGTGATGGCAGGATCGGAACGTCGGCGATCCAGATAACGGGCCAGATCGGGAGCCGAATGGACAACGGTGAGGCGGCCGCCGGAACGCGCAGCGAAGTCGTGGAGATGAGCGGCCATGTTCAGGGCGCGGGCGGTAAGACTGGTCCATGTGGAGGGAGGACGCAGTTGAACGAACATGAGAAGGGTTATGCTGTCCGTGGAGGAGTCGTTGCGCTCGTAATTGATGCCGCGAGGAGTTTTTGTGACAGCGGTGAAGACCTGAAGCGCGACGTTGCCCTCGATGAGGCGTGGAACGTCCACCTGGCCGCGGGTACTGCGGGAAAGAAGATCGCGATCCCACAGAAGCGAGTCAGCGTGGAGATCGGCGACGAGGAGCCTGCGATGCAGAGCCACGGCGGCTGGAGGAGCCGTGTAGGGCCCGGGCACGAGGACGTGGTTCATGCTGTGTTCGGTGAGGGATGGGCCGAAGGAGAAAAAGGCGATGACGACCAGAAGAAAAAGAGCGAGAGCGAACTTCAGCAGGCGTCTCGGAAGTGAGGTACGCATGGGGACGTGCGGAATCTAATCTGCGCAACGGCGAGATGCAAGAAAGAAAGACGATGAATTGGAATCGGGCGGGAGTGGTGACATCATGATGGGTTTGAACGGAGTGCGAAAAGAAAACCGGCGGAGGGGACGATGAAACGGAGAACGGCGATTGCGTGGGCGTGCGCGGTGGGTCTGTTCGTGGCATGCGCGAGCGCGGCGGCGCAGGAGAAACGCCCGATGACGTTCGAGGACCTGGCGGCGATGGGACGAATCGGAGAGCAGAGGATTTCTCCGGACGGCAAATGGGTGGTGTACACGGTGGCGACGCCGGACCTGCCGGCCAACCGGATGGCGCGCAACCTGTGGCTCGCACCTGTGGCGGGCGGAGAAGCACGGCAGTTGACGCGGAGCGGGCGCGACCTGCGGCCAGAATGGTCTCCGGACGGAAAAAGCATCGCGTTCATTTCCTCACGAAGCGGGAACGCGGCGGTGTATGTGATGCCGATGGACGGTGGAGAACCGGTGCGGGTGGCGCAGCTTGCGGACGGAGTCGGAAACCTGCTGTGGTCACCGGACGGGAAAACACTGGCATTTACGAGCAACGTATTTCCGGATTGCCGGACGGACGCGTGCACGGCGGAGCGTCTGGAGAAAATGGAGCAGAGCAAAGTGAAAGCGCGGATGTATGACCACCTGCTCTACCGGCACTGGACGGAATGGGACGATGGGACGCGGAGCCATTTGTTCGTGGTGGCGGCGACGGGAGGGACACCGAAGGATCTAACGCCGGGAGCGGATTACAACGTTCCGCCCTTCTCGCTGGGCGGGCCGGACGACATCGCATTTTCGCCGGACGGGCGCGAGCTCTGCTTCGCGGCAAAAACGGCGGCGCATCCGGAAGCGAACACGAACAGCGACCTGTTTGTGGTGCCGGCAGACGGGAGCGCGGAGGCGAGGCAGATCACGACCAATCCGGGATTCGACGGCGGGCCGGCGTACTCGCCGAACGGGAAATGGATTGCGTACCACGCGCAATTGATCGCGGGGTACGAGTCCGACCGGTGGCGGATGATGCTCTACGACCGGGAAAAACGGACGCACACAAACCTGACGGAGAATTTCGACCGCAGCGTGGACGCCATCGCATGGACTCCGGATTCGAAGGCGGTGTACTTCGATGCGGAGGACCTGCAGGACGTGGCGATCTTCCGGATGGAAGCGGCGGCGGGATCGATGCCGCAGGCGGTGGTGCGGATGGCGGATGCAAGCGAGTTCGGGCTAACGCCAGACGGAAAGACACTGGTGTTCACGCAGTCGAGCCTGGCGGCTCCGGCTGAGATATTCGCGGCAACGGCGGAGGGCAAAGATGTACGCCAGATCACGCACGAGAACACGGCGCTGGTGGCGCAACTGGATCTGCGGCCCGCGGAGCACTTCACGTTCAAAGCGTCGGACGGGCAGGAAATCTACGGGATGCTGGTGAGGCCGCCGGGATTCGATGGGGCGAAAAAGTATCCGCTGGTGATGCTGGCGCACGGCGGGCCGCAAACGATGTGGACGGACGGGTGGGGGTACCGGTGGAATGCGCAGATGTTCGCGTCGCCGGGGTACGTGGTGCTGATGATCAACCGGCGCGGGTCGACTGGCTTCGGGCAGAAATTCACGGACGAAATCCAGGATGACTGGGGCGGAAAGGCGTACACGGACCTGCTGGAAGGAACGGACTACGTGACGGGGAAATATGCGTTCATCGACAAAACGCGGATGGTGGCGGGCGGTGGGTCCTATGGCGGGTTCATGATGGACTGGTTTGCGACGCACGCGCAGGACCGGTACAAAGCTCTGTGGTCGCACGCGGGCGTGTACGACCAGGTGAGCATGTACGCCACGGAGGAGTTGTGGTTTCCGAATCATGAATTCCGCGGGACGCCGTGGGCCAATCTCGCGTCGTACGCGAAGTGGTCGGCATCGACGTGGGCCGGGGAGCTGGGAAAATACAAAACGCCGACGCTGGTGATCGCGGGGGAACAGGACTTCCGCGTGCCCTATACGCAGAGCCTGGAATTTTTCTCGGCGCTGCAAACCCAGGGGGTGCCGTCGAAATTGCTGATTTTTCCTGATGAGGGCCACTGGGTGCTGAAACCACAGAACAGCCAGTATTGGTACAAGGTGGTGCTGAGCTGGATCGCGGAATACGTGAAGTAAGCGCGAAACTGGTAGTACGAGCGGTACTGCTGCAACGAGTTGCACATTTGGAGACGAGTGCCGCCGGGGCGGCATGCAACGGTACAGAACCAAACCCGTAAGCTGTCGGACAACAACGAGATGCCTCGCCAGGCCACTGGCACAGTGCGTGCAGCCCAACCACTGGAGTCCGGCTGTGTGCCACAGCACGTATGCGGAGTTCCCCCGCTCCCGACGCTGCCTGCGGCAGGCCGAACCAGCATCGCGAACCGGTAGATTCGCGTGGCGATGCCGGGTTCGGGCACAGCAGGGAGTCTGCTGTTCGTATGACACCTCCGCATGAGGCGGCTCGGGACCTCCTCCCCCGGCCGCCTCTCTTTTTTTGGGGTGCGGTCGCCTGAGCCCAATGGACCGTCCAAAAGGCTGAGAGAAGGGCCCATGGTCAGGAGACGACTGACCGTGGCTAGCCGTGGGAGCCAGGGTGCGGGTACGAGGAGGCGGGGAGTAGAATCTGGCAGCGGAGGGGATGTGGCGAATCCGTTTCCGGTGCTGCGGTGGGTGTGGCTCGCATTCTTCGCGGTGTGGGCGCCGACGTATTGGATTTATTGGAAGCCGACGGATTTTCTATACCTGTGCAACCTGGCGGTGATTCTGACATGTGCAGGACTGTGGCTGCCCAGCCGATTACTGCTTTCGAGCCAGGCGGTGGGGATGGCAGTGATCGGCACACTGTGGACGCTGGACGTGGCATGTGGGGCAGCAATGCACGGGCACCTGCTGATCGGCGGGACGGAATATATGTGGGACGCGAACTACCCACTGTGGCTGCGGCTGCTCTCGTTTGACCATCTGGCAGTGCCGCTGGCAACGCTGTGGGCAGTGCGGAAGGTCGGATACGACCGGCGAGCCTGGATTTTCCAGTCGGGGCTGGCGGCGTTGGTGCTTGTGGCGTCGCGCTTCGTTGCGCCAGGGCTGGACCTGAACTTCGCGCACAGAGAGTTGCTGACGTATCACACCTGGGGGCCGCCGCCGGTGCATTTGCTGGTGATTTGGAGCGTACTGGTGTTGGTGGTGTATTGGCCGGTACATGCGGTGCTGTGCCGAATGACGCGCGCAGGCGGCGACCGGTGAGGGGCGCCTGACCGGCGCGCGGTTGACTGGTGCTGAAGGCGATGGAAAAATCGCGGCCCGTGCCCGGCGAAAACCCGAACGAAGCACTGAACCGCGCGCGCGTGGAATTCGGCGCGAGGCTGGAAAGCGAAGGAGCGCACGACGTCTGGAAAAACTTTAACGGGCGCATCGCGCTTGCACTCTCGGGCGGCGGAACGCGCGGGGCGTATCAGGCGGGGGCGCTGCTTGCGTTCCAGGACGCGGAACTTCCCACTCACATCATCGCGGCGACATCGATCGGGAGCATCAACGCGGCGGGATTCGCGGGAAATTCGGATACGCTGGTGGGAAACGCCGAGGCGGTGGTGAACCACTGGCTGGGAGTGACGCCGACGCTGGTGGGAATCGAGTGGACGCGGTATGCGTGGATGCTGGGAGGACTGATCGCGTTCTGGGCGGGATTGGGGAATCTGATTTACTCGATGCTGTCGTCGGCGGGGTATTCGCTCTCGCTGCCGAATCCGAAGATGACGTGGATCCTGCTGGGCCTGGCCGGGCTGGTGATGCTGTTGTTATACGACTACCTGCCGTACCTGACGTTTATCGCGCACAGCATCGTGACGGGAAAGACCTTCAAGATACAGAAGCGGAGGGCAGCATATTCGATCGTGGGCAATGCGATCGTGCTGGCGTTTCTGCTGGCGCTGGTGGACGAACTGGAAGTGATCCCGCGATTCCGCGCGCTGCTGGAACTTTATCCGGCGTACGTGGCGGCCGTAGGAGTGCTGGTGGCCGTCCTTCTCTTTTCGCGGCGGCACTGGCGCGTGCCGCTGAGCGGCTTCATGCACAAACTGCTGCGGCTGCCGCTGCGGCCGGGTCTGTTTCCGAATTACGAGCGGGCACGGTTCGTGCGGGAGAGGCTGTCGGAAGAGAAACTGCGCGCGTCGCCGATCCACGTGATGTTCAGCGCGACGGACCTTCAAACGGGGGATCCGGTATTCTTCTCGAACACGCCGAAAGAAAAGCTGGCAGCGGAACAGGGTGCAGACGCGGAGTTCGTGCGTTCGATGGTGGTAGAGACGCCGGACCTGGTGGGGGCGGTGGTGGCATCGTCGGCGCTGCCATTGGCGTTTGAGCCGATGTTGCTGAATGGTAGGCTGTACGCGGACGGAGGATTGTGCGCGAACCAGCCGCTGCGGCCGGCGGTTCGGCTGGGAGCCGACGTGGTGTTCCTGATGATGATGGACTCGGTCGCAGGAAAAAAGAAAACGCTGAAGACGTTCGTGGACGTGGGACTCTCCGCAGTGGACATCCTGATGCGGCAGACGCTGGTGAACGACATGCGTATCGCCGCGAATTTCAACATGACCTGCGAACGAGCCGCGGAGAAAAACGGGCTGAGGCCCGAAGACGTGGAAATCGTGCTGGGGGCAAGGCGATATCGCTACGTGAAATCGTTTGCGGTGTGCCCGCCGGAATCGATCCCCGGGTCGGCGCTGGACTTCAGCCCGGAACGGACGCGGGAGGCCATCCTGCTGGGCTACCGCGACGGGACAGCACAGATCCTGAATTTTCTGGCGTACGCGCGAAGCGCACGGTTCAGCTACCCGCGGCACGAACTGGAGTGGGAGTTGCATTGATGCAGGAACAGAACCGCCGAGGGGGCCGGCGAACATGAGGAATGTGCACGAGCGGACGGCGGAGTGGCCGTGGCCGGATTCGCTGGACGCACTCACCGCGGCCGGGACGAATCACACGCGGCTGTTTGAAAACGAACGGGTACGAGTGCTGGAAGTGCGAATCGGGCCCGGCGAAATCGTGCCGGTACACACGCATCAATGGCCAAGTGTGATTCACATGCAGACAGGGAGCCACTTCGTGAGGCGGGATGCCGAGGGAAATGTGACATTGGATACGCGAATGGCGGGGCCGGCGCCGAAGCTGCCGCTGACTGTGTGGAGCGGGCCGCTTCCGCCGCACTCGGTAGAGAACGTGGGGGAGGACGAGATCCGGTTGCTCAGCGTGGAATTGAAGGAAGCAACCGGATCGAAGACCTGAGAGACGAGCGAGGGAATTGGTTGCGCCGAAGACGGGAAATGGGGGAGGGATCATGACGAGAACGCGGAGATGGCGAACGCTGTGTTGGCCGCTGGGCGCAGCGCTGGTGTGGCTGTGCGCAGGCGCGGGAGCAGCGGACAATTCGAACGCCGCGGCGAAAGACGCGGGAATGAGGATTTATTTCGTGGACGTGGAGGGCGGCCAATCCACGCTATTCGTAACGCCAGAAGGCCACTCGCTGCTGATCGACACGGGATGGGATGATTTCGACGGCCGTGACGCGGGGCGAATCGTGGCGGCCGCAAAGGACGCAGGAATCAGCCGGCTCGACTACGTGCTGCTGACGCACTATCACCCTGACCACGCAGGAGGATTCGCGCAACTCGCGGCGCGGATGCCCATCGGGACAGTATTCGACCACGGCGAGAACCGCGAGAAGGGCGATCCGACGCAGCAGGTGTACGAAGCCTACCTAAAAGTGGTGGCCAGCGAGAAGCTGAAGCGAATCAGTGCGAAGCCGGGCGACGTGCTGCCCGTGCCGGACATGCACGTGGACGTGATCAGCGCAGACGGAGAGACCATCACGCAACCGCTGCCGGGCGCCGGGCAGGAAAATCCGGCGTGCAAGGAGTCGGGGCCGTATGAGCAGATTCAATCGGAAAACCCGCGGTCGCTGGGCACGCTGATCACGTTTGGGAAGCTGCGAATACTCGACCTGGGCGATCTGACGAGCGAGAAAGAGATGCTTTTCATGTGCCCGCGCAACTTTCTGGGACGGGTGGATATCCTGATCGTGTCGCATCACGGCACGTACACGAGCAGCAGCCCGGCGCTCATTTACGGGATCGCTCCGCGCGTGGCCATCATGGACAATGGAGCGAAAAAGGGCGGGACGCCTGCAGTGTGGGACACGATCGACAAATCGCCGGGACTTGAATCGCTATGGCAACTGCATTTTGCCGAGGCGGGGGGCACGGAGCACAACTCCGCAGAAAAGTTTCTGGCGAACTTGAAGGGCCCCGACACAGGAAACTATCTGAAACTGACAGCTTGGCGGGACGGACACTTCGAAGTGTTCAATTCTCGGACCAACGCCACTACCCAATATCCGGCGAAATAGACTGATTGCAGGCTGGCTACCCGCGAGGAATCAGAAGCAGAGTCCAGAAGAAGCGGTCGCAAGTTGGCTAAAAGAAAGAGCTTGACTGGTGGCGTCTCTTAGTTGAACATTCAACTATGATGAGCAGGCCGACGCCAACCAGGCAGAGACTCCTGGATGCGGCTTTGTATCTCTTTTGGCTGCAAGGATATACAGCCACAGGAATCGCTCAGATCCTGGAACGAGCAGGGGTGAATGCGGGCAGCTTCTACCACTTCTTCAGGACGAAAGAAGAATTGCTGCTAGCAGTGCTGGAGCTCTACATCCAGTCGCTTGACCCTGTAGTGGTGCAACCCGTGTTCCGTGAAGTGAAGGACCCGATCGAGCGCGTGTTCGGGATCCTGGAATTCTACCGGAAGAACCTGCTCGCCACCGGATGCAGCTATGGATGTCCGATTGGGAGGCTGGCACTGGAAATTCCGGAAGAGCAATTCCGGGTGCACAAACGGCTGGCGGACAACTTCGATGGATGGACGGCTGCTGTGGAAGCATGCCTGAAGGATGCGGGCGACCGGCTGCCGGCAGGCACGAACGTAAAAACGCTTTCGCAATTCGTGCTGACGGTGATGGAAGGCGGAGTAATGCAGGCGCGGGCGCATCGAGCGATCGAACCGTTTGACGCATCGGTGGAGCACCTGCGCGGCTATTTCCGGCTGCTCGAGGAGCACGGAGTTGCAAAGAAAAATTGGTAAGAAAACGCGGGCGGCTATCCCCGAGCGGCGCCGCAAAACCCGAGGAGGCAACATGAGAAAAGCAATCGCGGCAGCCGCGACGGCGATGCTGGCAGGAGCGGCATTGCTCGCTGGCCAGGCGAGCACAGCAAAAGCGACCGAGCAACGACCGATCACACCTCTCGCATGGCTGGTGGGCGGGGTGTGGACGGCGGATGCGTCCAAGATGGCGCCCGGATTGAAGATTGAGACGAGGTACAGCTGGTCGGACAACGGCGCGTACATCCGGTTCACCACACACTTCGTGAACGAGAAGGGTACGATGAAAAACTACGACGGGCAGTTTTACTGGGACGCGGAGCCGGCAGGGCTGAGGGTGTGGTACATGGACGCACGGAACCACATCACGCAGGGGCCTGTGGAGGTGGAGGGCGACCTGATGCAGATCGCGTTCCGCGCGGAGGACTTTCAGGGAAAGATGGCAGACCTGCGGGTGCAAGTAGCGCGCAAGACGAACGACCACTACACCTGGACGCTGGAAGAAAAGCAGCCAGCGGGATGGGACCAGCTGGCGAGCCTGGAATATCTTCGGATGCCCGAAAAATAACGCAGCGCCGATTACGAGAGCAACAAACTGCCCAGCACAAAGAGCGCGTTGACGGAATTGTGAAGCAGGATGCAAGGCCAGAGGCTTTCACAGCGTTCGCGAATCCATCCCAGGACGGCGCCGAGGTAAAGCGCGGGGAAGATGCTGAACAAGCTGGTCTGAAGATGGAGCGATGAGTTGACGAAGATGCCGTGGCCGGCGGCGAAGAGCAGTGTGGTGAGGACGAATCCCCAGCCGACGTGGGCGCCGAGAAGCTTCCAGGGGCGGCTGAAAACCTGATTCAGCAGAGACTGAAACACTCCACGAAATACCAATTCCTCAGCGATACCGGGCAGCGTGAGCTGGAAGAGCAGGGTTTCCGCGTCGGTAGGCATCCGGAACCCTGCGAAGAAGACTCCCCACAGAGGGAACAGCAGGGCCAGCCCCGCAGCGAACAGCAGCGGACGAGCGGAACCTTTCTCGAGCCGCCAGCGAAAGCCAACGTCGGAAAAGGTCCCAGCGTAGCCCGTGGCAACGAAGGCGAAGACCCAGAGAAGTTCGAGGGATTTCCCCTGCCAGTTCCATCCCTGCGGGATGAAAGCGAGACGTGGAGAAAGAAGGCAGGCCATGTCGAGAAGAAATAGGCCGGAGAGAAGCCAGAGAAACGTCCATTTGCGCACGTGCGAAGCGCGGACGGCGACAATGGTGACCGGGACAGTGGGGGCGAGGACGTGCGACCAGTTCAGGACTACTTGCAAAAAGTAGGCAGCAACGGGATTCACGAAACCTCCTCGCGCGGGAGAATCTCGCAGTGATACGCAGGGGAGGCGGGGGAGGTTCCGCCGGAGCACGGGACCGAACGCTGCGCAGTTCCCGCCCGGAGTCTGAAGGGTTTTGCCGGGCGGGGGACGGAGCCAAGCGGCCGAAGCGGTCCTAACTTACAGCTCGGATTTCCTTACGAAGGAGACGCCGTATCGATTGAGATTTTTTCCGGGTATGCACTCGACGCGCTGAACGCGCGCCAGTGCAAAGACGTTTTCCGCTCCCTTCATGTAAGGAGCAGCGACTTCGACGAGAGCACCCGGGCTATAGGCGTGAGGGCTATAGAAGCTGAGGCCGCCACGCGAGACGTTTTCGATTGGCACAAAATCGTCCATGCCGAAACCGGGCTCACGAACGCAGCCAGTCATTTTCACCTGGACGCGGGCGTGCCTGCGGGACTGGCGCGCCTTTGGCGCGGGGGCGGGGCGCTGGGCCATCCTGGGGGGCGGCTCGCAGAGCTTGCGCTTATCGGCTGTAGCGTCGTGGGAAGCGAGATGCCAGACGGTAGGTTGGCCGCACCACTGACAGTGCCGCGTGATCTGACGATTCGCCTGGAAGACGTCGCACTCGAGGACGGATAGCGAAGCGAGTTCGCGACCTGCGCAAGCGTTGCACTCAAGCCAGCGCGGGGATAGGGAAATTTCCGAATCCGCGGAACATGGGAAATTAACATTCCACAGACGGAACTCGGGGTTAAGCAGAGCGATGCCGTAGACACGGCAATCTGGGCGCGCGCTCATTTCGCCAATGATGCGCGCGGGAGCTTCCGCGCCCGTGGCAAGGTTGCGCACGGTGATCTGCTGCATGGGGGCGAGGCGATGCGTAGAAACTATGGCGGCGCCGTCGCGGCAGAGAACCTGAGTCCGCGTCATCTCCATGAAATCCTGTCCTGTGATTTCGGTGCCGAACAGCTGAATGGGCATGGCAATGGATATACGATCCGTCTGCCTGGCGGTCTGTACTTTCATCCCTACGATTTCCTCCGGTGCCCGCCCGGCCCAACGGGAGGCACCATGTGTCCACAAGCGGGGAAGGGGAAACCTGAAGAAACGCCCGCCGGGCGCTGAGTAATGGCCGCAGATGGAGGCGAGCGCTACGCGCACGCAGAGCGGCACACTCGTGCAGTCATTGGTGAGCGTATCCGGAGGCCGAATGGAGGGCAATGGGACGAACGTACCACGGGCAACGCCGGAAGTACTGTCAGAGGAGGAGGCGAGCGAGAAGCTGCGCGGTCGAAAAAGTGCCCTGAACGGAAGAACAGGTACCCGATTCGATGATGCGGAAAGGCACAAAACTTTCCGCAGCTCCGGGGGTTATATTATGGGGCAGTGCTGCTGCAGGCGAGGCCCAGGCGTCCCGGTGGCAGTCCTTCGAGAGTCGGAAGGTATCGAAGAGGAGCGGGAAAATCATGCGATTTCTGAGAGCGAGCCGTTGGCTGCTATTTGCGTTGCTGATCCTGGCCATCGCTGGGACGGCGCAGGCACAGGTGGTTGTATCGGTACGCGTGGGGCCGCCAGCACTGCCGGTATACGCACAACCGGTGATTCCGGGGCCCGGTTACATCTGGACACCGGGCTACTGGGCATACGGCCCGGGAGGGTACTACTGGGTGCCCGGCACATGGGTATTGCCACCGGCCGTAGGACTGCTGTGGACGCCTGGCTACTGGGGCTGGGCCGGCGGCGTATATGCGTGGCACGGGGGATACTGGGGTCCGCACGTGGGCTTTTATGGCGGAATCAACTACGGGTACGGGTACACAGGAGTCGGGTATGCGGGCGGATACTGGCGCGGGAGAGAGTTCTATTACAACCGAGCGGTAACCAACGTAAATGTGAACGTCGTACACAACGTGTATGAACGGACGGTGGTGCACGAGGGGCCGGTGGTCCGCACAGCATACAACGGTGGCCCTGGAGGCGTGTCGGCCCGGGCGACGTCTGGAGAGTTGGCAGCTGCGCGAGAACGCCACTTCGAGGCGACCGAAGTGCAAATGCATCATCAGAGCGAGGCGCGCGCGAATCGGGCGATGTTTGCGTCCGCGAATCACGGGCAGCCTGCCGTAGCGGCAACGTCGCATCCGGGAATGTTCCGTGGCCCGGGCGTGGAAGCAGCTCGTCCGGCCGGTGCGGCTAAGGGAAACGCAGAGACATTCCAAGGGCAGCCGGGGGCAGCGAAAGCTTCTGCGACGGGCCAGCCAGGCCGCGGCCAAGCCGGGTACGAGCACCAGCCGGCGGCAAATTACAAAGCGGCGCCTGCTCCGAATGTGTCGACCGGACAACCGGCGCACCAGATGCAGCAACCGCGGCAAGGGCAGCCCCAACCGGGCCAAGTGCATGAACCGCACGAGGGACAGCAGCATCAGGGACAAGCGCATGAAGGCCAGCGCCAAGGCGAGCAGCGGGAAGGAAAACCACACAAACCGAGGAACTAAAGATTTCGTTCCTAGAGAAGCAACTCTGCCGAAAGGGCCGGGCCTGAAAGTCCGGCCCTTTTTGTTTTCAGTAGCGACAGAAGGCCGGGGTGACGGCCGAAGAAGACCGTGCCGATCCACCTGGCGGGCAACGATTCCCATGGGACCCACATCAGGGTAGATTTAGGCGGGCAATTTTCCAAAGGTGTTCCCGAAGGCAGCCCCCGGGAAGTCGGGAGATACCCGGAGGCCCGGGGCGAACCAAAGCCCGAAACGCGATGACAAGAGCAAGGAATGTTTGCATCGCTGTGGCGGCCTGCATGGCC
>Ga0335085_10011726_pt1 | contig 12982 bp, 14 predicted proteins | sample Lox_Sample_45_FD_206712 | JGI IMG/M metagenome (GOLD analysis project Ga0335085, IMG submission 206712) | Soil microbial communities from Loxahatchee National Wildlife Refuge, Florida, United States - Lox_Sample_4.5 | ecosystem: Environmental > Terrestrial > Soil > Wetlands | place: USA...
GGCCCCGTGCGCGAACGCGAGGTGTTAACCAAAGAGAAACCCACCTCCATGGCCGCCTGCATCAGTTGTCACAAGGAAAAGGGCGCCCCAACGGGCTGTCGTACTTGCCACGATACGATTTAATGCCGTGGCGCGTAGGTCTTGGTTTTCCCATTCCGGCTATTGGTGACTGTAAACCCGCCATCGAGCCCTGCTGAAAGCTTGATCCAGCTCGTGCTCGCGTCCTGGTCCACATTGACGACAAAAGGCTCGGGCGCGTTCAATTCCTTGCCTGCATTCTGGGCAAAATGCAATTGCCAAACATCCTCAATGCCCGGCGACGTGCGAATCGTCTGCAAAGCTTCGGCCGAGCCGCCCTTCGTCGCGCCGTTGTTAATAATGGCCACGCGCGGCTTGAGCGCGTGCACAATGGCGGGCGCGTTGGACTGATTGAGGCCGTGATGCGTGCTTAAGTACACGTCCACAGTCCCCAGCTTGTTGTCCGGGCAGACGAGTTCCAGTTCCTTATTCCAAGTCAAGTCCCCAAGATCGATCATACGAAAATCGCCAAAGGTAATCAGCATTCCAATCGACTGGGCGTTCTCGGAAGGATCGGCCTCTCGGCGTTTCACGTCTTCACAGTAGGGATTCGGCTTACCCGCTCCCGGCAGCGGGCGCAGGATTCCCTGGCCGGTGGAAGCCACAACCCGCACCCTAATGTCCTCAATGGGAACGCTGTCCCCCGCCCGGACAATCAGGTGGGAGGCACGGTCTCTGGCATGCACGTAGTCGTGAAAGAGGTCGTCGGCCTCTTTCCCGCTTTCGACGCTCCTCCCGTGGTCAACATAGGTGCCGACGGGCAGGAGGTCGGCAAGTTGCGGCACGCCTCCCACATGATCCATGTGGTAGTGGGTAACCACTAGGTAGTTGATGCGAGAAACGCCTGCCGCGTGCGCGACTTTAGCGATGCGCTCCGCGTCGCGGCCATTGAAGTTCGGCCAGCCCGTATCCACTAACATCGACTCGCCGGAAGGGGTTACGAAGAGTGTGGATTGCCCGCCTTCTACGTCAATGAAGTACACGTCGAGGGTGCCCGCCGCCCGCAGTGGCGCACTCAGGAATGCCAAACAAGCAATCAGTAAGAGTCTGCGCATGGGGTTCATCCTATCCTGGAATAATGGCCGAGCATATTTCGGCATCTGCAAGAATCATGTTTTCGAGCGAGCGCGCCGGTCGCACCCGCCACCAAACTTTGTCTTATCGCGAGTCTTATGTTATCAGATCAGGAACGTGCCACGACGATGCAGGCCACCACGGCGGCCAGAGTTATGACCCCAAAAATGGGGATAATGACGCGCCTCAGCGCAGCGCCGCCTAGGACCGCGGCGATCACGCCCTTCACCAGAGTATTCATCGCCCCGGCGAGCAGAATTGACCCGCCCGCCGTACTCCCTGTCAGCACCCTTTGTTGGGCCAGCCCCGCGGAGGAAATTGTGAACGCATCAACATCGGCCAAACCCGCGAGCGCTCCAGCCGCATAGATTCCGGACGTACCAAAGTATTGATATGCCACACGGGAGATGAACAGAACCACCGCAAAGAAGAGTCCAAATTTGATGGCGGTGCCCAACTCCATGGGGTTCTTCACCTCTAGCGCCGCTTCCTGCATGGCCATTTTCTGCCTCCACAGAAAAACTCCCACCCCCGCGCCCACCGTCACCGGAAGCCCCGTAGGGAGGATCAGGGAATACGCCAGGCGCGGCTCAATCACAAAAATCAGCAACAACTGGCGCAGGAACATGATGGTCGAGGCAATCACAATTCCCAGAGCAAAGCACTTGGCCAGCCCCTCCGCCGCCTCGCGGGCCTTTTGTGAAAGGCCGAACGTAACGGCGGTGCTGGAGGCAAGTCCCCCCAGCAGGCCGGTCACGGCCACGCCCTGCCGTGCCCCCAGCCATTGCATCAGGAGGTAACCAATCATGCTGACGGCGGAGATCAACACCACCATCCACCAGATCAAGCGTGGGTTCAAAACCTGGTACGGCCCGTAAGTACGGTTGGGAAGCAGCGGCAGCACGATGACGCTGACAATCCCAAACTTGAGGATTGCGTAAAGCTCCTCCTCCTGAATTTTTTGCGCAAGGTGATGCAAGGGGGCTTTGTAGGAGAGGAGCAGCGTCGTGACCACCGCAAACGTCGCTGCTGGAATCAGGAATCCCAGCGCCGTGAGCGCGCCGAAGATGAATGCCAGAACCGCAACGAACTCCGTCGTGGCTCCTTTGTGCGGCCCCCCTAACTTCGACGCATAGGCGGTGACCACGATCGCGCACGTTCCCGCCAACGCCACCGGCAAGGCCCAAGTGAATCCCGCCTGGGTCAAGAGGCCCGAGAGATAACCACTAAGGACAATGATGGGGAAGGTGCGGACACCGGCAAAGATCGGTTCGTCCACACGCTGTGAGTGCTCCCGTTCGAGACCAATCAACAGTCCCATGAGCAGAGCCATGGCGCCGTGCCAGGCAATTTGTGTGTACGTGGGCATTAGCCGGAAACCGCATCGATGGTGATGTGCTGGCTTGCGTCATAGCTGGCGTAATAGAGCTCGACGCTCAGCTCGGGCCGTTCTTTGGCAAGCGCCGCCCGCGCGCGCCGCAGGTCTTCTTCCTGGCGAGAACGCGGCTCCGGGGAAGTATGCAGGTGAAACGGCAACTCCTTGTACCATCCGCAATCCTGATGCTGAATCAGAATCAGCCGCCGCAGGTCATGCGCCTCCACTAAATATCTGAACCACTTCCAGCCCGCCCAGGAGAACTTCGGCAGGTATTCCACCAGCGTCAGGCATTGCGGGCCGCCGGGCAGCACCAGCAGGTCGTAATTCTCATCGAGGTTCAGCTTGAGATTCAGGAACTCGTAAAATCCAGCCTGGAAGCGATGATCGCTGCAATGGATGGCCAGCACATCCGTATTCATCTCGTGCACGATGGAAGAGAGTTGAAACCTCGTCATAAATCCTATCTCAGCGTGAGTTGCGCAGCATATTCGACGCCAACACAGATCACTTAAGCGCGGCGGTATGAATTTATTACCCTCGCCCCCTTGGGGGAGAGGGTGGGGATCACAACCGGCGCTTTCTCCAGCCGGGGCGAGCCGGGTGAGGGGGTCACCCCCGTCAATTTGAGAAGCAGCCTCCCGACCAGCTACTTTTTATCATCACTTTCTGCCGCCCGGGGCGCTGCCGGCTTCAGCGATGCAGCCAATTTCTCATCCAGGCCAAGTTGCGAAAGCACTGTGGGAATATCCAGCCCTAAAGCCTGGAGTTGCTGGAGTAAGCCGAAGACCAGGGCCGGTCCCGTTTGCGCGATGCGTCCGATTCCGCCGGTGCCGCCCCCGACCGCGCCGTTACCCTGCTCAATTACCACGACTTTGTCGATATTGCCGAGCGGCGCCGCCACGGCCCCAAATATCCCCGCCGAGGCTTGCAGCACGCTGGGCAGTTTTTCCAGAAGCGTTTGCAGCTTGGCCGCGTCGTTGAACTGCCGCCACGCTTCCGCCTTCTTCAGGATGGCTTGGGCTTCCGCCACGCCTTGCGCTTCGATGGCCCGTGCTTGCGCCAGTCCCATAGCCTCGATCTTCGCCGCTTCTGCCCGTCCTTCCGCCTCCACTGCCGCCGCGCGGCCCATGCCTTCCTGCTTTAACTTTTCCTGTTGCGCTTGTGCCAAGGCGATCTGCGCGGACTTCTGGCCTTCGGCCTCCAGGATCGCTGCCTGCTTCTTGGCTTCCGCACGCACAATGGCCGCCTGTCGCTCCGCCTCTGCCGCCTTGATTATCGTGGCCTCAAGCTCTTTCTGCTTGCGCAGAACTTCCTGTTCCTGCACGGCGATCTGTTCCTGCGTGCGCGTCCTCTCCACGCGCACTTCTTCCGCCACCACGGCCTGCTTCGCCTTCGCCTCTGCCAGGGGTCCGGCCTGAGCGGACTTGGCCTTCTCCATTTCAATTTCGGCCTGGTACTGCGCCTGCCTCACCTGGAACTCGCGATTCGCGCTGGAAATGTTGGCGTCGGCGTCAAACTTCGCTTTCTCTCCTTCTTGCATCGCCACGGCCGATTTGATCTTTGCGTCGCGCGTGGCCTCCGCCTCGCCAATCGTCCCATCGCGCTTCACTTCCGCAGTGCGCTTTTTGCCCAAGGCATCGAGATAGCCTTCCTCATCGCTGATGTCCTGAATCGTCAACACGTCCACGCCAATGCCCATGCGCTCCAAGTCGAGCGCCGCCTCCGAGGTCAACTTCTGGGCAAAGCTGGAGCGATCGCTATTCACCTCTTCCACCGTTAACGTCCCCAGGATCGACCGCAGGTGGCCTTCCAGCGTTTGGAAGATCACCTTCTGAATGGTGTCGTGCGTCATGCCCAGGAAGCGCTCCGCGGCCGCCGAAAGCGACAAGTCATCGCCCTTGATCTTTACATTGGCCACGGCCTTCACGGAAATCGGCACGCCCTTGAGCGTATAGGCACGTTTGATTTCGAGGGGAATCGTAAAGACGTTGAGAGACAGGTAATCCACCTGCTCCAGCAATGGCCAGCGGAATGCCGCGCCGCCGCGCACCATGCGATAACCCACAATGCGACCGTCGGGCAACTTATGTTTGCGCCCGCTGAAAATCGCCACGGCGTTGGGCGGCACTTTGATGTAATTCTTGGCGAAACGCGAAATCGCAATAAGCAGTGCAAGGGCGGCAAAAGCCGCCACAATAATAACAAAGGGCGAAAAATGCTCCATGATAGTCCTCCAAAGGAAACTGGCAAGTCACGTGGAGCAAGCAAGCGAAGCGCGAAAATCGAAACCTAAAATCCGAAACTCGACGCGACGCTCGCGCTTCGATTTTCGAGTTTCGGTCCTTGCTAGCTCGCCCGTGGCCACTGCGCCACTACTCCGCACGATCCACCAGAACGACCTCTCCCACGAGGGTCGTGATCTTGACCAGGGTGTTGACGGGGATCTCCTCGTTACTCGCCGCGCGGGCGACCTTCTCCACCACCGTGTCACCCAGCGTGCAGCGCACCTGCCCCACTCCCCCTTTGGGAATTGTGACGCTCACCTGCGCCATGCTACCTACCAGGTCGCCCGTCCGGACGTGGCTTGTGGCTTGTTGGCTGTACAGAAAACTGGCGAAAACGTAGATCACACCCGCGAACAGGACTCCACCCCCGAAGCCCATCGCCGTGCTTACGCCCACCCCGTAGCCGAGATGGATGCCGATGGCGCCGAAACTTCCAAACGCGGTCACGAAAACGCTCAGAATGCGGCTGCTCAGGATGCTGGGGCCAGCGCCGTGGCCGTCCGCGTCGTGGCCTAAGTCCCCATGTTCGAACATGTCACCCAATACGGAACTGCCTATCAGAAAGACAAAGCCGAATGCCGCAATCGCCAGGAAGGTAACAAACGCCGATGTGCCTGCCAGGAGAATCATGTCGGTGGCCTCTGCATCAGGAGAGTCCGTTGCACCTCGCGAGGAACTGTTGCTGGACGGACGATACCGCTTGCAGTGAGGGCTACTCTAAGGCCGGTCTGCGGCGAAGTCAAGGCGAGTTGGCCCGCCGATGGAATCTCTGTTCAGGGGATTCAAGGCGCGGGGTACATAATCCAGCCAAGCACCAGCGCCACACCCACGAAGGTCACAAAAACTTTGGCGCTGTACAAAAGTCGCTCGCGTGGGGTGTTCTTGCTCAGGACACCGAACACAGCGGAGACGAGAAAGGAAAACAAGAGCATGGCGGGAAGATGTGGAACAGTCATACTAGAACCTAGTGATCAGTGTCGATTGACGAGCTAGCAAGGACCGAAATTCGAAACTCGACGATCGGGGCGAGTTTCGATTCTCGACTTTCGATTTTCGTCTTTCGCCTGCTCGTCCCTTGTCACTCGTCACTCTTCACTCCCCTTAGGGCTTGCGCCCCATGGCAATGTCGTAAGTATCGAGAATCGATAACGTGTTCAGCATGCCGGCTGCCACCAAATAGGCCGTACCAAAGTCGGCGCTCACAAATAGAGGATTGCCCCCCGTATAGCCGAAGAAGCGCGCCACCGGCATGGCTACACCCACGCACAACTCACCGAAATACCCGAGCGTTTGCAGATAAGATCCTGAACTGGTGTTGAAAAACTCTCCCTGCATGGCGATGCCCATGAGAAACATCGTCACAATTGCGGAGAATAGGATCAGAGCTCGCCACTTGCGTCCGAGCAGAAAGTGGCCCAGGCCCGGAACCATCCACGCCGCCACGCACAACCGAACCAAAGTGGCCAGCTTGGGCTGAGCAGCGTGGGACAATGTTTCTTGCGCGACTTTGTTTGCCATGGGAGAACGATTCGGGAGCAAGTATTCTTGCTTTGGGGATTCCCGTGCTAAATCCTCGCTCCTAAATCCTGAATCTCTCTTCGAACCAAGTCTTCCAACCTAACACACCTTAGCAAGGCGCGGCAAGGATGGGGACGATCTCGTTCTGGATTTCCCCGGTCACGCGAGCCTCGCGGGCTCCTGTGAACAAGTTCACTTCACTCCGGATGCCGAACTCGTGCATATAAATGCCGGGTTCGATGGAAAAGCAGGTGCGGGCGATGATTCGGCGCTCGTCATGGGTTTCAAGATTATCCATGTTGGCGCCGTTGCCGTGCACGTCTTCACCAATCGAGTGCCCGGTGCGATGCACAAAGAAAGTGCCGTACCCGTTCCGCTCAATGACCTCGCGCGCCGCGTCGTCAACCTCATAGCCGTAAAGGATGCGCCCGGCTTGCAGGGATTTCTGCACCAGATTGATGGCAGTGTCGCGTGCCTCACGGACCACATCAAAAACCTTGGTGTATTGCTCCGGGACCTTTTCACCGACGTATCCTGTCCAGGTAATGTCGAAATAGACCGCACCGGGCTTATTCAGTTTGCCCCAGACATCCAATAACACAAAGTCCCCGGCATGAATCGGCAGCGGCGTCTCTCGGAAAGGTGAGTAGTGCGGGTTGGCGGTGTTGGCATTCACCGCAACACAGGGAGGCTCATCGGCGATCAGCCCATTCGCTTCAAAGACCCGCACCATCTCCTGTTGTACATCGTATTCGCTAATCTCCTTGCCGGCGCCCACGGCAGTACGGATGGCGGCGAACCCCGTCCGCACCGCTTGATGCACGACCAAGCCCGCGGCCAGGTGCGACTGCCATTGCTCCTCGGACCAGGACGCCTCAAACTGCTGCACAAGGTCCGCGGAAGAAACCACCTCCACCCCGCAACTTTTCACCAGTTCCACCGTGCCCGCGTCCACCAGCCCCACGTATGGGATATTGTTCAGGGCCGAGTATTGCATCGCCACCGTCTTTTTGCCGTGCAGCAGGCGGCTGAGCCCTTCGCGCTGCTCCCGCCAGGAAGAATATCGCTCCTCCGTGCCGGTCAATTCCGCCAGGTTGTGGGCCTCGATCCGGTGCACCAATTTTGCCGGCACCCCTTCACTGGGAATAATGTAATACCAACGGCGAGTGCACATCACGGGGTTAATATTGAGCACGCGATAGGCAATGGCATCGCGGCGGTGGTGGTCATAGAACAGCCAGCCATCCAGTTTGGCTTCGCGGAGCGCAGTTTGAATTGCCGCGAGTTGCATATTGTCACTCCTCTCGTACACATTTCCAGACAACGAAGTACCTGACTACGAGAGCGATCCCGGCCTCAGGATTCAATACCCCATGGGGAGGACAAAACCATCTTCGTCTTTGGGACTGCACACCTCAATATAAGTCATGCCGCGCAGTTGCAATGTTGAATCGATGTGCCTGACACAGCATTGCGCACACATGCTGATCGGAGGTGGGTTCTCCCACTTCAGCAACGTATCGGAAACCCCTCGCTCGATGACCTCGCCCCAGTTGTCGGCCGTAAGTCCTTGGGATTCAACCCAGAGATAAGTTGATGTTTGTTCGCATTTGGAGCACGAAGCGCTCATTTGTGACAGGAATAATCTCACATCCGAGTTGATACGGGCGTCTTCGAACTGAGACTGCGGTCGGAACACGTAACAAGGAGGTCCCCCCACGGGCTGGATAACGAGCGCGCGACCACGGTAGTGGGAATAATCGTGCTCAAGCTGCGTAATTAAGCATGTCCTGCACAGCGGGCGAATGTCCTTGAGCTTTGATTCAGCTCGATCGGAGTACCCGTACTGGGATTTTGCTCCGCAGGCGGAGCAAATCCTGGATGCAGAATTCTGTCTTCGAAAGAACCACATAGGTGTGCTCTCCCTGTGCTCTGAAATCTCATTCCGAACTTCCTATTCATGCGCTTCCACACTGCCTCTTGCTTCGCCGGGGTTGAAGACCTTATTGTAAATCACCATCAGCACCGCTCCCACTAGTCCAACCGCCGTCACCACCCACCACATCTGCTGGGGCCGGTGCAGAACGTCGCCGAATTCATGGAGAAGGGATCCACCCAACGGGCCGGCGATGAAATATCCGATGGCAATTGGCAGGAACGCGTAACCCATGTAAAGGCCCTGCTGGCCCGGCGGCGCAAGCCGCGAAATGTATTCGTAGTAGCGCGCCGATTGGGTCATCTCGCCTAGGGCCAGCACGATCAGTGCGGCAATCAATCCAAGGATCGAGGGGAAGAACGCCAGAATCAACCAGGCCAGGCTTGAAATTACCAGACCCAGGGTCATCGCCGGAAACGTGGGGATGTTCCGCGTCAGGTAGCTGACAAGAATCTGGAAACAGATCACGGCCAGCGCGTCCACGGAAAGGACTAGGTCGGCATTGGCATTGGGGTCCACGTAGCCCCGCAAGAAGAGCGGAGCAGAGATGAATTCCTGCCAAAACACGATGTAAAAACTCGAAAATATCAGCAAGAACAGAACGAAGCGAAAATTACCCAGCACCACGAACATATTCTTGATGGCGTCCGCAACGGTCGCTACTTTATGCTCTCCCGGCCGCGCCGGCTCGGCGAAAAACACGAGCGTGACCAGGAACATCAAGAACACACTTAGGGCGGAAACGCGAAACACGCTTTCTATACCCCACCCCAATCGTTTGCGCACCAGCCAAGCCATGATGGGACCGAGCGTGCCACCGATATTCACGATCGTGTAATAAATTGAATAACCGATCGAGCGTACGTTTTCCGCCGACGCGCGCGCCGTTGTTCCCGCCACGCAGGGCTTTACCACCGCAGGTCCGAGCGCTGGAATCATCAGGATGACGAACACCAGGCACTTGTCGCCGAGCGCCTGGCGCGTCGCCTGCATCCACGGCGCGGCGAGCGAACCCAGCAGAAAATAGCCGACCGTCATGACGAGGTAGGCAAACATCAATGCCCGGCGAAATCCGAAGCGGTCGGCGAGTGTCCCGCCCAGCACTGGCAGCAACCAGACCACAAATCCAAAAGTCCCCATCATCCAGCCGGTGAGTTCTTTGGAAAAATGCAGTTGCTCGGTCAGATAGATGGCCAGCACCGCGCTGGCGCCGTAGTAAGCGAGACGCTCAAATAATTCCGTGAAATTCGCCACCCAGAAGGCACGCTCAAATCCGGTGCGAATTTCCGCGCTGCGTGAAGCTCAACGTTCTCTCCCCTCAAGAGCTGTGACAAGTGACGAGTGACAAGTCACGAACGACCAAGAAAGAAACCCTTCACTCCTCACGGGTACTCATCACTACCTTGACCTTTGCTCGTCATTCTTCACTTGTCACTCGTCACTACCTTATTGATCTGCGCGATGCTTTCTTCCGCCGAACGCCCCGTCACCCGCAGCAGTTTGCGCCGCGCCTTTTGGCCGGAAAGGATCACCACGCACGCCCGTGGTAGACGCAATACGCGGGCGAAAAAATGAACGCAGGCCTCATTGGCCTGGCCTTCCGTGGCGGGGGCGTGCACCTCCAGGCGCAGATCACCCGAAGCGCCCACGGTCAACCGCTCCCTCGATGCGCGGGGCCTGACCCGAAGCCAGAAGCTTATGCTTTCGCGTTCAACTTTGAATTCAGGCAATCATGTCCTCTCGCCAAAGATCGCAGTCCCAATCCGTACAATCGTGGCGCCTTCTTCGATGGCGGCTTCGAAATCGTGGCTCATGCCCATGGATAGCTCGTGCATGGAGACATGAGGTAGATTTCGCGCTTCAATTTCGCCAGCCAGAGCGCGTAGTTGCCGGAAGAAGGGCCGCACATCTTCCTGGTTCTTGAGAAAGGGTGGGATCACCATCAGGCCGCGTAGTTCGAGCGTCTCCAGCCGCGCGATCTGCTCCGCCAGAATCCCCACATCCCCGGCCCGAACGCCCGCCTTGGAGGTTTCCTCCCCTAAATTCACTTCCATCAGCACCGGCAGTCGCGCCACACCGGGGGCAGCGGCCTGGTCGAGTTTCTCCGCCAGACGGAGCGAATCCAGCGATTGCACCCAGTGGAAGAGTTCGCGCGCCACCCGCGCTTTGTTGGATTGAAGATGCCCCACAAGGTGCCAGGTTGCCCCCAAATCGGCCAGCGTCTGGAGCTTGGACTTGGCTTCCTGCACGCGGTTTTCGCCAAAGTCTCGCAGGCCTGCATCATATGCTGCGCGAATCGATTCGGGCGGGTGCGTCTTGGAAACGGCCACCAGCTTTACATCATCACGACGGCGTCCGCTACGTCGGCAGGCAGCGGCGATTCGCTCTTCGACCCGCGCGATGTTTTCTCGAATGTCCGTGACCATTTCTCCCGGCAAACTCAAGCGTGGCGGGGTCCCCGCAAATTTCTTAGACTTGGTAATTTGAAGCCGTGCCATTCTATCACTCCCCACATCGCGCGTAGGCACCTTGTTACAGCTACGGGCGGGTGTTAGGATGCAGCAGTATGAAATCTGGCCTCTTCATCACTTTTGAAGGGCTGGACGGCACGGGCAAGAGCACGCAACTACGCCGCGCTGTCTGGTACCTGCGTAAATGCGGTCATCGTGTGTTGGTGACGCGCGAGCCCGGCGGAACGCGCACGGGGGAACGCATTCGCGACATCCTACTGGCGTCGAGGACTGGAAAACTTGCGGAGTTGGCCGAGTTGGCGCTGATGTACGCTGCGCGCGCCCAACTTCTGGAAGAGGTGGTGCGCCCGGCGCTCGCCCGCGGCGATGTAGTGGTGAGCGACCGCTACAACACCGCATCATTCGCTTATCAGGGCTACGGGCGCGGGCTGGGTACGGCCACCGTGCGGGCCTTCGACCGCGTCATTTGTGGAGCCACTCAGCCCGACCTGACCATCATCCTCGACCTCGATCCCGAACGCGCGCGGGGACGTGCGCTCGGCGATCCGCGGCGGGGATCGCGCCTTGACCGCATCGAAGCGCAAGGACTGGCCTTTCACAAGCGCGTGCGGGCCGGGTACCTTGCCATCGCCCGCGGCGCACCGCAGCGCATCAAGCTGGTGCGCGCCGACCAGTCCCTTGACGAGTTGCAAGGCGAGATTCGGGGGCTTATCGCGCCGCTTCTGGCCCGAAAGGGACGAAATTCGAAAATCGAATCGCGAAGATCGTGACGAGTCTTGACAGTGGCTGGGTCCTTGCGCCGAAAGACATGGGCTTCGATTCCTTTCTCGGCAATCCGCAGGCAGTGGAGGCGGTCCGCGAAATGCTGGCGAGCGGACGCCTGCCGGGAGCCTTGCTTTTTGCCGGGCCCGAGGGCGTGGGCAAAAAAACGCTGGCGCTGATGCTGGCCAAGGCGTTGGTGTGCGAGCGCGGCGCGGCGGACTTCTGTGATCAGTGCTTCCGTTGCCGCAAAGCGGAACATATGATTGCCACCTCACGGGATGACTTGGCGCGCCGCCGTGAAAGCAAAGATGCCGCGCGCCGGGTTGAAGGCCTGGTTTACTTCGATCTCCAGATCATCGAGCCGCTGACAAAGTTTATCCTTACCGAGCAGATCCGCCAGTTGCGCGCCATCGCTTACACGCGCCCGTTCGAGTTCCCGCGCCGCATCTTTATCCTCGATGAGGCCCAGGCGATTCATTGGCAGGCCGTGGACCTGCTGCTCAAAGTGCTGGAGGAGCCCCCGGAGACGACGAGCTTCATCCTGATTTGCCCCAACGCCTTTGAGCTGCGCTCCACTATCCGCTCGCGCTGCATGCGGGTAACTTTCCAGCCTGTGGAGCAAGCCCTTATCCGAGACTTGCTGGCGCGCGAAAAGAAACTCACCGAGCCCCAGAAGGCGCTGGCCGCGCGTGTGGCGGCGGGCAGTGTGGCCCGGGCTCGGTCATTCGACCCCGCCGAGTACGAACGCCGCCGCCAGCCATGGGTGGACTTTCTGGAAGCGATGGCGCGCCGCGGCGCACCCGGCGCGATGACGGACTGGCGGCTGGTATTTGACTCCGCCCGTGCGCTGGCGGAAAATCGCGACGATTTCGAAGGAACATTGAAACTCGGCTATTCCCTTCTTTCCGATCTTCTGCACATCCTGATGGAACCGACTGCAGATGCGGTGGTAAACGTTGACCTGACGGCGCGCCTCCAAGGCTGGGCGCCCAAACTGACCCTCGGCGGAATCGAGAAACTCAAGGTCGGCCTCGATCAGGCTTACCGCCTGCAGATTCGCAACGTCAATTCCCAACTTGGGTTTGAGACGCTGGGTATCGACGTACGATTTTCGCTTGCCGATTGACGATGGGCGATGGAGGATGTCTTTTCAATCGACCATCGGCAATCGAAAATCAATTGGTGCGGGCAACGAGGAACATCCACCCGACATCCAACCCTATGAATCCCGAGCGGCCAACGCTGTTAGTTCAAAAACCAGACTGGAGCGTGTCTATCCCGGCTAAAACGATTGCGACTTGTGTTTGCCTATGCTACTATTCACTCCATTCGCGGCTGTCTTCCTTGCATGGTCGTTTTCTTGGCCGTATAAAACCGAGATGCCTGGTGAGGCATCTTGGGTGAGTAGAGGCGAGTCGCGCTTTTTACCGGGATAAACTGGAATCCTTGCCCGTCCGTTCGGGCTTCAGGAGCAAACCAA
>Ga0335085_10011729_pt1 | contig 12978 bp, 12 predicted proteins | sample Lox_Sample_45_FD_206712 | JGI IMG/M metagenome (GOLD analysis project Ga0335085, IMG submission 206712) | Soil microbial communities from Loxahatchee National Wildlife Refuge, Florida, United States - Lox_Sample_4.5 | ecosystem: Environmental > Terrestrial > Soil > Wetlands | place: USA...
CGTAATCTTTTATCTAACCTTATTCATTCTTGCCATCCTGGGAGCTGTTGCATGGGGATTAATGGATAAGAAAAGGCATAACTATACTAGATTATTTTACTGGTTTAACCTATACCTGAGATACACGCTGGCCATAGTTATGTTTGGTTATGGGATTGATAAACTAATTCCTGTCCAAATGACCTATCCAAGTGTTATTAGCCTGATTACTCCATACGGTGAACTAAGCAGGTTTGATGTCTTGTGGAATTTTATGGGTGTTTCACCAGGCTACATGATTTTTACAGGCGCATCCGAAATTGCCGGGAGCCTGCTGTTATTATCCAGGCGGACTGCCGTTGCGGGTTATCTTTTGCTGCTTGCCGTTTTATCAAATGTGGTAGCCCTTAACTTTTTTTATAATATCCCCGTGAAACTTTTTTCTTCCCAGTTATTGCTGTATGATCTTTATTTGCTTGCTCCATACCTGAAAAAAATTTTTCGGTTCTTTTTCCGCGACCAATTTGTTCCGGATGCACAAAAATATTATGGCTTTCAAACCTCATGGAAAAAATACACTGAAAGACTATTGTTGATATTTTTTATTTTTTTTATTTTCCTGCTGACGACGATCGGCACTTATCAGCGGTATGAAAAGCATAAGTTGACAGCAAAAAGGGAAAAAGTTTATGAGGTTACTACTTTTATTTCCAGGGATACTCTGGCTCCTTTGTTAACTGATACTTTGCGGTGGAAACGTGTTCTTTTTGCGTATGAAAATTATGTGGTGATCTGCAATATGAAGGATCAGAAAGACTGGTATCAATGCGATGTTGACAGTCTCAAAAGAACCTTTACTTTGCATGATAACCCCGATTCGTCGACATGGAAAATATTTCATTATACATATCACGGGAAGGACCAATTGCAACTCACCGGGAAATGGAAGGGAAAGGATGTCAGCATACTAATGCAATCAACGCCTGTCGACAGCATGCCTTTAAACAAAGAAAAAATTATTTTAATGCAGGATTGATTGGCTGCAATTATCCTGCAACACGGATCAACTGCTGCCTGCAATAATCATTGAATTCATCTTCATCTGCATCATCTTCTTCATCTTCCAATGCTTCCTTCTGAAAAAGTTTATTGTTTTTAAAATCAAGGGTCAATAATCCATCTTTCAAGACAACATTATTAAAATCATTCCAGGAGAATTTTTTCTTGAAGAGTGTATTGATAACAATTGTATCGTTTGAAAACCCTATTTCCAATGGATATTTAGCCTGATATTCCAGAAAAGCCAGGATGAAAAACAAAATCGAAAGCCATTGAAGATATGGCATTGCGAGCCAGGAGAGTCCTGCGATCAATAACCAATTCTTATACCGGATGCGGTTTCCTTTTTTTGCCGAAATAAAATTGGCAATGATGCCCCCTGCAATCAATATGGCTGCACCGCTTAGAAATAAACTAAACTCCGCTGTTCTGAGTTGTTGGAATATAAATGCAAGAACGGAAAGCAGACAAAGTAAAAAACTGATGAGATCAATTCTTTTTTCATTATCCCTTTTCAGTGTAACTACATACTCGTAGCGCATTCTTCAACTTTAGCCGGGACAATTTTGTTATTGCCCGAGGCCAGCAAATTACATAACTTCCACAAGACTCTTGCTCCGACATTCGCGTCAAAATCAGTTTCCCCTATTGAGATCTCATCCAGGTCGAAGCCAATAAACTGGCGACCGCTTTGAATAATTTTTTTAATGAGATAGAATATCTGTTCTGTTTCGAACCCTCCCTGGACAGGTGCGCCGGTATGCGGACAAAGTTTTGGATCGAGTCCATCAATATCAAAGCTGACATATACTTTTTCCGGTAGATGATTGATGATTTCTTCGCAGATAAATTGCCAGGTTTGTCCTTCGTATTGACGTTCCTTGATGGTTTTATCGAAATAGGCAATGATGCGGTAATTGCTGTTGCAGATATAGTCCCATTCTTCCTGGCTAAAATCGCGAATACCGATTTGCACCAGTTTTTTTATTTGGGGGATATCATTTAAAGCATTGTACATAACACTGCCATGACTATAAATGAAATTTTCGTATGATTTGCGCAGATCGCAATGTGCGTCTATTTGCAGGACACCGAAATCTCCATGCTTTTCTGCAATCGCTTTCATATATCCAAGCGGAACACTGTGATCACCTCCCAGTAATGCAACCAGTTTTCCGCTGGTCATCAGGTCGGTGGTTTGCTCGTAGACCCATTTGTTCAGGTTGGCACTCCCTTCATTGATTTCTTTGAGGGATTTGCACATGAAATTGTTTTTTTCCAGCGCTTCACCCTTTGAAATATAATCGATGAATAATTCTGCTTCTTTCCGCAGATAATCACTCTTCATCAATATTTTCTTGTCGCTATGACGCATGTAAAAACCCTGCTTCCAGGCATTGTCTGTTTCCTGGTCAAATAAATCAACCTGCATACTTGCATTGAATATTTTTTCAGCAGCGCGGGATGTACCTGATCCATAACTGACGGTTACCTCCCAGGGCACCGGGAGGATAACAACTCTTGCCTCATCTTCGGTAAATGGAAGTCCGAAAATAGTATTCTTAGGATTCCCGGCAACATTGGAATCGAATTGGGATAGATCGCTCATGGTTTTAAGTGTAGTGTAGAAATAACGCAACGCAAGTTAGTACAGTATATGATACGCCCAAAAAGCGAAGCCGTTTTTAATATCGATGCTCATAAATTTTATATTTTTTTTTATTTTTTGTTTTTCTATCGTGTTGGCATTCAATTTTGATTGTTAAAAAAATGCATATCCATCAATCCTAAATCCTGTAACTTTGCGCAGACTTAAAAAGATATGAAAAGGCTCAATATTATTTTGCTTGTGTTGATTGCTATAGCTATAGCAGTATTGGTTAGTTTTATGGGCGATCTGTCGACTTATGAAACCATAGCATCTGCGAGGCAAAAAGAAGGTAAAGTAGTAACCATAATCGCAAAACTGGATAATACGGTTCCGATAGAATATGATCCGGTGAAAAATCCCAATTACCTCAGTTTTTATGTTTCAGATACTTTGGGAAATAAGGCAAAAGTGGTCTATTATTATGGAAAGCCTTATGATATGGAGAAAGCAGAACGTATTGTCCTCAAAGGAAGAATGAAAGGAGATGTTTTTGAAATAACCCAAAAAGACGGAATTCTCATCAAATGCCCTTCTAAATATAAAGACGATCCGGAAGCAGCCAAGAAAAACTTCAGTCAAAATTAATACCAGGCCATGGATTATATTGGTGAACATCTTTTGCCCGGTCAGATTGGGCATTTTTTTGTCGTACTTTCTTTTGCCGCTTCTTTTGTAGCGACTATTGCTTATTATAAAGCAGCTAATTCAAAGATCCCTGCTGATGAAAAAAACTGGAAACAACTCGCCAGGATCGCTTTTATTATTGATGTAGTTTCTGTTTTTTCAGTTTTTGCAACCATCTATTTTATTGTCAGCACACATTTATTTGAATACAATTATGCATGGGAACATTCCAGCAAAGCACTTTCGCCAAAATATTTATTGGCTTGTATCTGGGAAGCTCAGGAAGGCAGTTTCCTATTATGGACCATCTGGCATTGCGTACTGGGAGTAATTTTAATTTTTAAAGCCGGGAGATGGGAATCGCCGGTGATGGCAGTATTGAGCTTCGCACAACTTTGCCTGGCTAGCATGATCCTGGGCGTTTATATTTTCGGAATTAAAATCGGTAACAATCCTTTTTTACTGGTCCGGCAAATGTTCAGCGAGGCGCCGATCTTTCAGCGTCCGGATTATTTATCCATTCCTCAAATGCAGGATGGCCAGGGATTGAATGCATTGTTGCAGAATTACTGGAATGTCATTCATCCACCTATCTTATTTCTTGGTTTTGCTTCAACCATCGTTCCCTTTGCTTATGCAATTGCAGGATTATGGAAAAAGCAATATGGCGGCTGGACAAAAGTAGCACTTCCCTGGACTTTATTTTCTGCCTGCGTTCTTGGAACAGGAATCATGATGGGAGCTGCCTGGGCATACGAGTCATTGAGTTTTGGAGGTTATTGGGCATGGGATCCTGTAGAAAATGCTTCGATGGTTCCCTGGCTGGTACTGGTAGCGGGATTGCATACCCTAGTTATTTATAATTCGACCGGTCATTCTTTACGCGCCACTTATTTATTCATGATCCTTGAATTTATCCTGGTTTTATATTCCACTTTCCTGACAAGAAGCGGAATTCTAGGCGATACATCCGTTCATGCATTTGTTGATTCCGGAATGAATATCCAGCTTGTATTATTCATTCTTGTGTTCATGGTTCCCGCATTGGTATTATTTTTTAAGGAATATAATAATATACCGCATATCAAAAAGGAAGAAAATACTTATTCGAGAGAATTCTGGATGTTTATCGGATCACTGGTTATTTTTTTAACGGCTTTCTTTGTAATTATCGCCACTTCACTTCCTGTGATCAATAAAATTACAGGAACGCATTGGAGTACGGGCGAGGATAGTGAATTTGCATACAATCGGATCGTGATATTTGTTGCCATCATTCTTGGAGCGCTGACAGCGATCACACAATATTTAAAATACAAACAGACTTCAAGAGAATTTTTTTTAAAGAAAATATGGATTCCTACTTTGATTGCGCTTGTAATATCAGCACTGATCAGTGCATTGGGCGGAATTCACTATGACAAATATGGAACCGGATTTCTTTCAGCCATCCATTTTGCTTTGTTCTGTGCGATTTATTCGGTTGTTGCCAATGCAGGATATATATGGATTGGTTTGAAAGGTAAATTCAAAGCGGCAGGGGCATCTATTGCGCACGTTGGTTTTGGATTGATGCTGGTCGGCATACTGATCTCTTCTTCGAAAAAACAGGTTCTCTCTTTTAACACGACAGGCATTAATATCAATTTCGATCCATCAAGCAAACAAAATCCGCTGGAGAATATTACTTTGCTCAAAAATGTGCAGACGGATATGGGTAAGTACTGGGCTACTTATGTCAGCAATGATTCTGTGAATGAATCGAAGACCACTACTTATTTCAGGATTCACATGCAGAGTAAAGATGGGAAAGATGCTTTCGATCTGTATCCTTATCTGATCAAAGCAACAAAGGGGCAACAGGGTTTTGCATTCAATCCATCCAAACATCATTATTGGGACAGGGATATTTTTTCATATATCAGTGCGGTTGATAATAGCGGAGAGAATGATACAACGAGTTTCAAATCGTATAATGTTGCGGTGCACGATACGGTTTTTTATTCGAGAGGATATATGGTGCTGAATAAAGTGACAGTAAATCCGAATAATGAAAAATATCATTTTACTTCCGGGGATACTGCACTGATGGCAGATATCCTGGTGGTTAGTAAAGACAGCATGCGATATCATGCAATGCCTTTGCTGTACATTAAAAACAATGAGAGTAATTATATTCTCGACACTGTTTTTGCCCAAAATCTTGCTCTTGGTTTTGGAGGCATCAGTGACAATCACAAAATCGAATTAAAAGTCAAAGAATCCTCCAGTATGGTTCCTTTTATAGCTCTGAAAGTATACGAATTCCCTCAGATCAATGTATTGTGGATTGGAACTATTATCATGATCATCGGGTTTGTTATGAGTATTGTGAGGCGGATTAGAACTCTTCTTGTGGCTGCTTAGCAAATGGTCTGACAGTCTCCGTATGACCATATTTGTCAGACCGGGATGGTCCGACGAGAAAGGAGAATCCGGTCACATCTGACCGTTTCAGATTTTGCCTTTATTTAACCAGCGTTTGGGTTACCTGCACTGTCTCAATAGTATAAATTACCAGTGTTTTTGATTATCTTTAAGTCTGTATTTATGGGTTTGCGCATCCGAAAATATATCCTTATTCCATTTATCCTCGTATCCTTTGTGATAACGGGTTCTTCCTCATTTGCGCAGCAACAGAATTCTTCCAAATACGGTCCTAACGATACTTTATTGGTTCCGACCTATGTCATAAACGGTGATACCATTCCTGCAAGAACCCTGATGATGGTATGGGTGTCTGCGCCCATGACGCATGCAATGAGAAGGCGTATTGAAGAATGGACCCGGCTTCGTAATGCAGTGTATGTCACATATCCTTATGCGCGCAAAGCCGGCATTATCATGAACGAGATGAACGTGAGACTGGCAAAAATGACGAATGAAGGCGAACGAAAATCGTATATCAAATCAAAAGAAAAAGATTTGAAAAAAGAGTTTGCCGACCCTTTGGAAAAACTATCGGTTTACCAGGGAAAGGTGTTGATGAAACTGATCAACAGGCAAACGGGAAATAACTGTTACGATATCATCAGGGAATATAAAGGCGCATTCACTGCCCGCTTCTGGCAGACGGTTGCTTTTTTCTTCGGCAGCAATCTGAAACAACCTTACGATGCAAATGGAGATGATCAACAAATGGAGCTGATTGTGCAGGAAGTAGAGCGGATGTACCGGGGATAAAAATATCAGAGTTTATTGAAGTATTCTCCATTGAATTGATAAATTATTTTTTTGCCATTAATTTTTCCACCTTCAAGCACGACGGGTAACATTATTGTTTTAGTTTGTTTATCGTAAATAATTGAATAACCGGAGTTGATCTCATTGTCTTCGGAATACAGTGTATTTGTAAGATCTACTTCATATTTAAGATCATTTCGGAAACCAGATCTTGTTTTGATCATTCTATTATCATCGAATAATCTGGAACCTTTCACAGAAAAAAACTGGATGCGATACGCAAAAAGCGAAGTGCTTAAAATAGATTGGCTTTGGGCAATATAGAATTTTCTATTGCCTACTATGATATCATTGATCTGGTAATAAAAGCATCCCGGATCGGGATGGTCTTCATCCTTATTCTGTAAAAATTTTCTTGAAATTATATTTTGTCCGCTTTTGAATTGAAATACATTTTCGAAAAAATGCATGGTTCCACCCGATCTTGTATCCCATGAATAAATTCTGAACATGCTATCTTCCGAAGTGGCGATGGTCAGACCACAACTGGTGAGGTCTTTGAAATCATAACTCATCGTCTCGGGGTTTGAGGATGTAAATTTTAAGAGTAGTTTTTCAAAATCCTCATTCGATTTTACCAGTGATTTCTCATTTTTAAAATCTATTTTTAAGAAAGATTCTTTTAATTGCGCTTCAATGGTTTTAATATCCTGCGCTGACAGGCAGGATGACAATAGAAGAAATATTATCGCAAAAACGATTTTCACGAGATATTTATTCCAGGTTTTTCTTCATTTTAAATTTTTTACTTTTTCGATAATTCTTGTCGTAGAAAACCCATCTACAAGAGGATTGATGACAACCCTGCCTCCATTGGCCATTACTTCTTTAGCTCCTGCAATCTGGTCAATGGTATAATCTCCTCCCTTTACTAATACATCCGGAAGTATGGATTTGATAAGTTCAAGCGGAGTATCTTCTTCAAAAATAATAACGGCATCAACAATAAATAGCGAAGCTAATACCAATGATCTTGCATGCTGATTATTGACAGGACGGTTTTCGCCTTTGAGTCTGCGGGTAGATGAATCTGAATTGACTCCTACTACCAGAAAATCTGCTTCTTTTGCGGCTTGCGACAAAGAAGCGATATGACCTTCATGAAGGATATCAAAACATCCATTAGTAAATGAAACACTCTTTTTCAATAAGCGCCAACGGCCAACCTGATGTTGGAGTTGCGGAAGATCAAGAATTTTAGTCGGTATAACCTGCGGACTTTTCATTATTTTTTTTATTTACACGTGGCAACAAAATAAAACTTACCACACCGAATAATATAAAACTGAGGAACTGTCCAAACCATAATAACCATCCCAGGGCCTGACCATAAGGTTCCTTGGGTATATTATATAATGCTACTGTTTCCTGTACCAGTAATGCATATGCGCCGATGCCACCCGGTGATACAATCATTCCAATGCTTCCCATCGCCAGCACGGTCAGTGCATCTGCCATGTTTAATCCCGATGTTTCTCTTATTGCAAAAAAACCACACCAGGTACTTAAAAGATAAAGCATCCAGATACCGACGGTATATACAAAGAAGAGGGGCTTGTTCTTTAAAGATCTTACACTGATCAGGCCATGCCATACGCCGATCAGCATATTTTTTATTTTTTGAACAATATTGATATGACCCAGTCGGCCAAACAGGAATCTTAAAAGAAGCAGGAAAAAAATCAAGCCAATTGCCACATAAGCAATTTTTATGAAAGAAGCTTTTCCACCTTTGCCCTGAAATAAAGGATAGATATAGTTTTGGACAAGAGAATTGATGACATCGAATTGAAAAATAAAAGTCAGACCAAAGACAATCGAGAGGCAGATAACATCAAAAGCTCTTTCGGCAACAATAGTACCCACCAGTTTATTCGCAGGCACTTTTTCATAACGGGCAAGTATAGTGCATTTTAATACTTCGCCGAGTCGGGGAGCACCCAGGTTTACAAAGTAGCCGATCATGACCGCCAAAAAACAATTTAATTTGGAAGGATAATAACCCAGCGGCTCCATGAGCTGACGCCAGCGCAAGGCGCGAAGCCAATGGCTCATAAGCAATAATAAAAATACAGGGATTAATAACCAGTAATGTGCCCTGTCAATTGCAGCTTTTAATTGTTCCCATTTTTCTTTATCAATATCCCGCAGGCTTAGCCACACAAAAAAAGCAGCCAATGCTGCGAATAATATATATTGAAAAATAGCCAGTATCGTTTTTTTCATAGTCCCGGTCAATTTACTAACAATCGGTCCATCTGCAAAACGACAGACAGGTTATTTCAAATCTTGTTTCCTTCCCGGGGAAATACAACCCAGGGTTTAAAATTTTTTGCTTTTTCGAAATCCATAGTCGCATAGGATATCACGATTACTATATCTCCCGCTGCTCCATTTCTGGCTGCAGGTCCGTTGAGGCAACAGATGCCGGACCCTCTTTTCCCTTTGATGATATAGGTCTCGATGCGCGCTCCATTGTTTACATTTACCACCTGAACTTTCTCATTTTCGATCATATTAGCGGCATCCATCAGGTCTTCATCAAGGGTAAGGCTGCCCACATAATTCAGGTTGGCTTCAGTAATTAAGACACGGTGTATTTTCGATTTCAGGACTTCAATTTCCATAGTCATTTTTATAAAGAAGAAACATAAAAATAGTATAAAAGTTGACAGCGGAGAATCGTTGACCGATGATCGTTGGCCGCCGAACAACGGTCATCGGACATCGACCTTCAATAATCACATTATGTTAATATCATATTATCAATCAATCTCACTTCTCCCTGAAAAGCAGCAATCAGCGCAGTTAGTTTTAGTTGACCGTTCCAGCTATGCACTGGTTTCAGTGAGTCGGAATCGGTTATTTCAACATACTCAATTTTAAATTTGCTTGCGATAAGAATTTTTTTTGCCTCTTGCAACAGGACCGATAAATCACCCGGACTGAGATTTTTTTTAAGATAAGAAAGTGCATTATATATGGCGACCGCATTTCTTCTTTCTTCTTCGCTGAGCCTGATATTTCGGCTGCTCATAGCCAAACCATCGGGTTCTCTCAATGTCGGACAAGCATGAAAAACAGTGGTTGATTCCATGAGTTGCAATAATCTTTTAACGACAAGACATTGCTGGTAATCTTTTTGTCCCATGAATAAATGATCTGGTTTAACGATATCAAGTAACCGATGCATCACCTGGCAAACACCCTGGAAATGTCCGGGCCTGTAATATCCTTCCAATATGGTCTCCAGGTAACCGAGATCGTAATGCTCCATTTTTTTTGTTCCTTCAGGATATATTTCTTCCAAACCCGGAAGAAATAAGATGTCTGTTCCTTTTCTTTCAAGCATGTAAATATCTTCTTCGATCCTGATGGGATATTTCTGAAAATCTATCGGGTCATTGAATTGGGTAGGATTGACAAAAATGCTGCAGACTGTAAGTCCTGCGATTTGTTGACAAGCTTCAATCAGGGAGGAATGACCCTGATGTAATGCTCCCATCGTGGGAGCAAATCCGACGAGGGTACCCTTCGATTGCTGTTGGCCGATATATTTCTGAAGTTCGTTTGCTTTCTTAAAAACTATCATAAACTTTTGATAACGGTACTCATGGAAAGCAGCCAGGATGCCAATTCCCGAATAAATACCTTAACTTTGCGGACGTTTTGGTTAAGACTCTGTTCACTAATTGTCATCTATAATGGTAACAAAGAAAAGAATTTTATTTATTGCTAATGAAATGTCTCCCTATCTAGAGCTTACGGAATTTGCAGAAACGGCCAATAAGCTGGCAATAAAATCTAATGAAAATGGTTTTGAAGTTCGATGTATCATGCCGCGGTTCGGTGTAATTAATGAAAGAAGGCACCGTTTGCATGAAGTGGTTCGCTTATCCGGCATTAATGTTTCCATCGATAATGATGATTTTCCCCTTCAGATTAAAGTAGCTTCTTTGCCCAATGCGAGATTACAGGTATATTTCCTTGAAAACGAGGACCTTTTCAAACGCAAATTCATTTTTCACGACGAAAAGGAAAAATGGTTTGACGACAATGGTCTGAGAGCTGTTTTCTTTTGCAAGGGTGCTCTTGAAACCGTAAAAAAGTTCGGATGGCCACCCGATGTGATCCATTGCAGTGGATGGATGACCGGCCTGATCCCATTGTATTTAAAAACAGTCTATAAGAAAGAACCGGTTTTTGCTCATAGCAAAGTGATCTTTACAATTGGGCAGACTACTTTCAAGGAAAAACTTGGATCAAATTTCCTGAAACTGGCAAATATTCATCCGAGTCTTAAAGAAAAAGACCTTGAACCTTATAGTGAAGCAAATAACTATGCAATGTTCCGCGGGGGCGCTACCTATGCTGATGCCATCAGTTTTGGCGCAGAAAAAACAGATAAAAAATTACTGGACGAATTTTGCAAAGTGCGGGGTAAGAAAGTGCTTTCCTTTAATGCTGAATCCGATTTAACAGACTATTTGCAACTCTATAGCGATTTATCATAATACTATATGAATGGTTGGTAAATTGAATCAACTATTTGTTCAAAATTTAGTTTCAGCCATTATCTTTGCAGCGAAAAAAATTCCATTAATCGTTTTTCTAGTATGATTAATGGTTTTTTATTTGATTTCTTAATGAAATACAGGGTCATCATCGTGAAAAATTCTTAAGAAATCGGCTTATTGAATCGGTTCAATCATTTCAAATTTTTAGACATTATGCCTTATTTATTTACTTCTGAAAGTGTTTCCGAAGGACACCCCGATAAAGTAGCGGATCAGATTTCTGACGCACTGATCGATCATTTTTTAGCTTTTGACCCTCAATCCAAAGTGGCTTGTGAAACACTTGTCACAACAGGTCAGGTGGTACTGGCTGGTGAAGTGAAATCTAAAGCCTATCTCGATGTACAGGAAATCACCCGTGGCGTGATCCGTAAAATCGGATATACCAAGAGTGAATATATGTTCGAGGCAAATTCATGTGGTATATTTTCTGCGATTCATGAACAATCATCGGATATTAACCAGGGCGTTGAAAAAAAGAAAAAAGAAGAACAGGGTGCAGGCGATCAGGGGATGATGTTTGGCTATGCAAGCAACGAAACAGAAGATTATATGCCTTTGTCATTGGATCTGGCACATAAAATTTTGCTTGAACTTGCTGCATTGAGAAGAGAAGACAAACAGATCAAATATCTTCGTCCGGACGCAAAAAGCCAGGTGACTCTTGAATATAATGATAACAACAAACCTGTAAGAATTGATGCTATCGTTGTATCAACCCAGCATGATGATTTCGATACGGAAGAAAAAATGCAGGAGAAGATTAAAAAAGATATTATCAATATTCTCGTCCCAAGGGTCAAATCAAAATATAAAAAATACGCTCACCTGTTCAATGATAAAATCAAATATCATATCAATCCAACCGGAAAGTTCGTCATTGGAGGACCACATGGTGATACCGGATTAACAGGTAGAAAAATTATTGTTGATACTTATGGCGGAAAGGGTGCACATGGTGGCGGTGCCTTCAGCGGAAAGGATCCATCCAAAGTGGACCGTAGTGCGGCTTATGCAACCAGACATATTGCCAAAAACCTTGTTGCAGCAGGTGTTGCAGATGAAGTGTTGGTACAGGTTTCCTATGCGATTGGAGTAGCCAAACCCACTTCTGTCAATGTAAAAACTTTTGGAAGTGCCAAAGTAAAGATGACAGACGGAGAGATCGCGAAGAAAGTGGAGGCTTTGTTTGATATGCGCCCTTATTTTATTGAACACCGTCTTAAATTACGCAATCCCATCTATAGCGAAACAGCTGCTTATGGACATATGGGTCGCAAGCCTGAAATCATTGAAAAAACTTTTGTTTCTCCCTATGGCAAAGCGATTAAGAAAAAAGTTGAACTATTTACCTGGGAAAAACTCGACTATGTTGGTAAGGTAAAAAAAGCTTTTGGCTTAAAATAACTCGTGAAAAAAGTAGAATAAGGCAGGTCTGATGACCTGCCTTTGCTTTTTATAAATAGGGGTTATCATCTCTGAATGTTTTATTTTCGGGTATGGCAGAATATAACAATCCCTGGAAAATAATTTCTGATAAACTGGTTTACGAGAATAAATGGATCAGTGTAACTGAATTTGATGTGATCAATCCAGGTGGAGGCAAAGGTATTTATGGCAAAGTTCATTTCAAGAACCTGGCTGTAGGCATTTTACCATTGGATGAAGAATTGAATACGTGGCTTGTTGGTCAGTACCGTTTTACGCTGGATATATTTAGCTGGGAAATAACTGAAGGAGGTGGGGATGCGGAAGATCCCCTGGGATCTGCCCAACGTGAACTTCTTGAAGAAACGGGTTTGATTG
>Ga0335085_10011730_pt1 | contig 12977 bp, 7 predicted proteins | sample Lox_Sample_45_FD_206712 | JGI IMG/M metagenome (GOLD analysis project Ga0335085, IMG submission 206712) | Soil microbial communities from Loxahatchee National Wildlife Refuge, Florida, United States - Lox_Sample_4.5 | ecosystem: Environmental > Terrestrial > Soil > Wetlands | place: USA: Florida...
GGGACAAAGGATGAGTCTCCAGCCAGCATCGAGGCCCCCGCAGCGCCGCGGGAGAGAAATCCGCGGCTGCTCCTGCTGCTCTTCCTGACCGGCCTCACCAGCATGGGGGTTGAGGTGGTTTGGATCCGCGAATACACGCCATATCTCGGAACCATGGTGTATGCCTTCGCCGCCATCCTCGCCCTCTACCTCCTGTCCACCTATGCCGGATCGCAGGCATATCGCTATTGGAGCCGCGGCGCAGTCCGCGAACCGGCCCCGGTGTGGGTTCTCATCGGCATCGCAGCCTTGCTCCCACTGATTGCCGCCGATCCCCAGGCAAGAATCGATGCCTGGCTTCGGCTGCTGCTGGGTATTGCCCCGTTTTCCGCGCTGCTCGGCTTCGTCACGCCCATGCTGGTAGACCGCTGGTCGGGCGGCGATCCCGACCGCGCCGGCAAAGCCTACGCGGTGAATGTGGCGGGATGCATTCTTGGTCCGCTGCTCGCCGGCTTTCTGCTGCTGCCACTTATCAACGAGCGCTGGGCCCTGTTGATCCTGGCCGCCCCCTGGCTTCTCATCGGTGTCTTCCCCAGATCTGTTCTAACACCCTCTTCCCCGTTGAACTTCGCAAAACGCCCGCTTTGGAGAGCCGCGCTATCTTATGCCGTGCTGTTAGCGGCGATTGCAGCCGTTCCCCTGAGCAGGGGCTTCGAGGACATCTTCCCCCAACACGTGGAGCTTCGCGACAACACAGCGACCGTGGTGGCTACCGGCGAAGGCATGCAGCGGCGCCTGTTCATTAATGGAGTCGGAATCACCTTCCTCACTCCGATTACAAAATTCATGGCCCACATGCCGCTGGCATTTCTCGACCGCCCGCCGCAGAATGCTCTCGTCGTGTGCTTCGGCATGGGCACCACTTTTCGTTCCCTGCTTTCCTGGAACATTCCGGCCACCGCCGTAGAACTAGTACCCAGCGTGCCCAAACTCTTCGGCTACTATCACAGTGATGGCCCACAGCTCCTGGCCTCTCCTTTGGCGCACGTCGTGATCGACGATGGCCGGCGCTACCTGGAGCGAACCTCCGGGCAGTACGACGTGATCACTATCGACCCTCCGCCTCCCGTTTCCGCCGCAGGATCGAGTCTGCTCTACAGCAAGGAGTTTTACGCCGTCATCAAGCGGCGCCTGCGGCCCGATGGCATCGTGCAACAGTGGCTGCCCTACGGCGACGCCGTGGTGCAATCAGCCGTGGCTCAGAGTCTGAAGGAATCGTTCCCTTATGTGCGCGGTTTCTATTCGGTGATGGGAGGAGGATTTCACTTTCTCGCCAGCGACCGGCCCATTCCCAACTGGAACGCGGACCAACTGGTAAGCCACATGCCCGCCTCCGCAATTCACGACCTGATGGAATGGGGGCCGCAACCGACGCCCCAGCTTCAGTTCCGCGCCCTGCTGGGAAATGAATTCTCCGTCGATGCCCTGATCGCCAGGGCTCCGAAAGCTCCCGCCCTGCAGGACGACCGGCCGGTGAACGAATATTTCATCCTGCGCCGCAACAATTCCCCGGCATCGGTGCGCTAGCCTCACGACCAGCATCGGCTATTTCTTCATCTCTGCCGTCCAGTTGGTCACCAGGGTGATGGGCTTGGTGTTTTGATCGCCTACCACATTGAGCAGGAACTTCTGGCCGTCGGGGGCGATGTCGTACGCGCTGGCCGGCAGGCGGAAGAGCGGGCGGGCGGCGCCAACCTGCAGCTGCCCGCCGGCGTCGGTTACCGGCACGGAGGTTAGCACTCCATCCAGCGTGGAAAAGAAAATCTCCCGGCCATCGCGGCGCCAGCGCGGCCAGATGCCGCCGCTGTTGGAGATCTGCCACTTTCCCCGCCCGCCGCCGAAAGGCACGACATAAACCTCCAGCCTTCCCGATTCGTTCGACTGATACAGCATCCACCGGCTGTCGGGCGAAAGCTGCGGATAATTGATATCGGCATCGTTGGGAGTGGTGATCTGGAACGGTTTATGATCTCCACCCAGGGGCAGCGCCCAGGTGCCGTCCTGGTCATAGAGCAGATACTTGCCATCCTCTGACCAGTCGTCGAGATTCACGTCGCCTTTAGGATCCGAAAGCACTTGCTCTTCGGCGCCGCCGTCCGACGGACGGCGGTTTACCACGGTGCCATTCTTAGTCATGCTGTCGTAGGCGATCCACTTGCCGTCCGGCGACCACACGGGATGATTGTTGGCCGTCGGCCCGAAGGTGAGCCGGCTGCTCACGCCATCGGCGATATCGGTCACCCATATGTCGGGAACGCTGCCCTGAATGGAAAACGCCGCGCGGTCTCCTTTGGGAGAGAGCGAAACCTCTCCCTGATCGCCAAATAATCCCGGAAACTTGTCTCCGATGAGCGCCAGTTGCTTGCCCGAGCGGTCGTACCACGCCAGTTGGGCCTGCGAGGTCGCGCCCCCCGAGTACGCCAGAATGCCGTTTTGCGAGACGGTAAAGATTCCCCGCTGCGTAGAGCCGTCTTCGGTAACCCCGGCGGCGACTTGCTGCGGCTCCCCGCTCAACACCCCCTTGGTGGGCTGAAAGTGTTGGGCCTGCAGCTGGCCATTCCTCAAGTACAGCAGAAATCCCGACGCATACTGGGCGTTGGCCACGGCGTGCAGCAGGAAGTGGTTTTCCTTGCCGTCAACCGACGCGAAATAGATTCCATTGTTCTGTGGCGCCTGATGATTGATCGCCAGATAGAGAAAATGTTTGCCGTCGGGCAGGAAGAAGGGCCAGCGGTGTGACGTGTGCTTGGCCTCGTCCATCTGCGTCACCTGCACGGGCGCCCCGCCGGATGCCGGCACGCGATAAATGGGCGTTCGGAAATCCGGTGCAAAAATTATCGTGCCGTCGCTGGCCCAGCTCCCACCGCGGCTGTTGGGCGCGTCACACACCGAAACCGGTCCTCCCACCGCGATGTCGATGGTCTTCAGTTTGCCGTCAGCGAAGAAGCCCAGCATGCGCCCGTCAGGCGACCAGAATGGCGCCCACGCATGCTCGGTTCCGGCAAGGGCCCGCGCCTGTAAAGAATCCAGCGGGCGAACGTAGAGCATGGGAGCGCCGCTGCTGGTCGCCGCCACGAAGGCCAGAGTCTTCCCGTCAGGCGAGAGCACCAGGGGCCCGGCGCCATCGCCGATAAACACGAATGACGTGTTCTCAGGCGGCGGAATATAGGCCTGAATCGGAGACGGGGCCTTGGGCGCGTACGCGACGTAGAGCGCAGCCATCGCAACCACAACTACAGCCACCGCAGTGACTAATCCCCAGACTCTGCGAACCCGCCGTTTGTGCACCGTGGCCGGCGCCGGCGCAAGCACCGACGAGCCACCTTCCGCGATCCACTCCAGTTCACTGGCCAGGTCGCTGGCGCTCTGCCAGCGATCATCCGGGTCCTTGGCCATGCACTTCTTGACGATGCGCTCCAACGCCGGCGGCGCCAGCGGCTGCACCTGGCTGATGGGCGGCGGCTCGCTCACCAGGATCGAAGCAATCAGGCTGGCCCGGCTTTTGCCGTTGAAGGCTGGTTTGCCGGTCGCCATTTCGTAGATCACTTCGCCCAGGGCAAAAATGTCCGTGCGGGCGTCAGCCTCTTTGCCTTCCAGTTGCTCCGGCGCCATGTACTGGAAGGTGCCGACGATCTTGCCTTCACCGGTCAGCTTCGACTGCTGCACGGTGGGATCGGTCGGCGCCACCGGCTGCGACACTGGAACGGACTGTTTGGCCAGGCCGAAATCCATCAGCTTGGCGCCGGTTTTCGCCAGCATGATGTTTGCCGGCTTGAGATCGCGGTGCGTAATGCCTTGCCGGTGCGCGCGGGCGAGTGCGCCGGCCAGCTGCGCCGCGATGCGGACCGTCTGATCCGGCGGCAGGGCGCCGCGAAACAGGCGCTGCTCCAGGGTTTCACCCTCCACAAACTCCATGACCAGGAAATCAATGCCGTCGAGGTGGCCGATGTCGTGCAAAGTGCAGATGTTGGGATGGGAGAGCTTGGAAGCGGCCCGCGCTTCGCGGTCGAGCCGCTGGCGCAGCGTGGGATCAGAGGAGAGTTTGGCGGGAAGAACTTTGATCGCAACCAGCCGGTCCAGCCGCGTGTCCCGCGCTCGATACACCTCGCCCATGCCGCCCGCGCCTACCGGCGATTCGATTTCGTAAGGCCCGAGTTTGGTGCCGGCGGCAAGCGACATTTTCAGCCACGAATTCCTGCGGGCGTCAGCGGCGGTTTCGCCCTTATAGACTCGCTGCGCCCCGCTTGAGAATGACGTTCCACTGACAAGAAGTTGATCATCAGGGATTGCGGCCCAGTATAGTCGAATATCCACAAGCCACGCCCCGCCTTCCTTACCAGGACTTGATCTCGCTCACCGTACCAGCATCTGCCGGACAGAGGCTTGGCGCGGGTTTCTGGCACGGGTCTGGCACAGAGGGGCAATGCCGGATGATGCCTTCCACTTCAAGCAGGCGAGGGACCTGCATTCGGGCAAGTTGCGTGCAAATTCTCGACCTCCGGCGCCGGGAATGAACGACACCACTCCAATTCCCCGAGCCTGCCGGTTCAAAGAGGCCAACTACGGCGTCTGAGATTTCGATTCGTCTACCAGTATCGTGATGTCTGTGGGAATTCGTTTCATGGTTTGACGATTATCTTTTGATAGCCTTGCCGGAAACCGAGCTTCCTGGGGCATCCATATCCAACGACACCGCTAAGCGCCTCCATCCCTACAACTGCGGCGGCCCGCCAGGCCTGAGCCAGGTTCATAAGTTCCCGGTCGCCGTACGCGCCGTCCGGCGCGGCCGGATAACGGCGCCCCCTGACGTGCGGCGTTGACTTCGCCGTCTTCGGCGGTCAAAGGCTGCTTTCGCGCCACTTCGCTTACCTTCGCTTGCGTTTTGCGGCCCGAGGCCGCACTTCCTCGAATATTGCGAACTGTATTTTCTTTTCAACCGGGTCGATGCGATCCACCAGCACGCGCACCTTCTGGCCCAGGCCGTAAATCCGGCGGCTGCGTTGGCCGATGATTTCGCGGGTGTTCTCATGGTAGGTATAGCGGTCGTCGGTGAGCGTGGCCAGGGGCACCAGTCCTTCCACGAACAGGTCGGTCAATTCGACGAAGAAGCCGAACTTGGTAACGCTGATGATCAGCCCATCGAAGTCGTCGCCGACGCGGTCCTCCATGAACTTCACCTTCTTCCATTCCATCAGCTCGCGCTCAGCTTCATCAGCCCGCCGCTCGGTCATGCTGGATTCCTCGGCGATGTCATGAAGTTCCTCAAGCGGAATCGGCCCGCCCAGTGGCTCCAGCGGGGAGTGCTCCCGCCGCTTCGACCATGGGGAGCCAGCGTCACCGGCCATGCCCGTGCGGTGCGGGCGCTCCGCCCGCGTGTGTGCAGAGGCAGATACTTTCGTCGCATATCCGCTTTCGCTGGCGTTTTCCAACCCCGGCTGGTCTGCCTGACTCGACACAGCCGGCGAGGGCGCCCACTTCGCACGGTCTTGCAAGACTTCCTTCAATATGCGATGGACAATCAAATCCGGATAGCGGCGAATCGGCGACGTAAAGTGGGTATAGCTCGTGGCCGCCAGCGCGAAGTGGCCCAGATTTTCCTCCGAATAGCGGGCCTGCTTGAGCGAGCGCAGCATCAGGTACGAAAGAATGCGCTCCTCCGGCTTGCCCGCGATTTTTTCGGTCAGCTTCTGATACATGCGCGGCGTGATGTGCACTTCCTTGGGAATTTCAATCTCCCGCACGTGTCGGCCAGTTCCATAGCTGGCGCGGCGATCGCCCTTAAGCTGCATGCGCTGCACCGGCAGTGCGCCCACTCCCAGCGAATAACCGAATGTGGCCGCGATGACCTCGAAGTCGTAAACCCGCTTGGCGTCGGGCTTCTCGTGAATCCGGTAGAGTGACGCAATACGATGTCCCTCAAGATACCCGGCCACGCACTCGTTGGCCGAGAGCATGAACTCTTCGATCAGGCGGTGCGCAATGTTACGCTCCGAGCGGGTGATGCTTTTCATCATTCCCAGTTCGTCGAATTCAATCACCGGCTCCGGCAGGTCGAAGTCAATCGACCCGCGCCGCACCCGCTTGCGGTTAAGGATCATCGCCAGGTCGCGCATCCTCTCGAAATCTTCCACCAGCGGCGCATAGCGCTCGCGGATTGCCGCATCGCCCTCCAGCGCCGCGTTCACCGCGGTGTAGGTCATGCGCTCGGCCGAGCGGATCACTCCTTCGCAAAGTTGATAGCCCATGATCTCGCCCTGGTGGTCAATTTCCATGATGCACGACATCACCAGCCGTTCCACCTGCGGCCGCAGGCTGCATATGTCGGTCGATAGCTCCAGTGGCAGCATGGGGACGGCGCGGTCGGGAAAGTAAACGCTGGTGCCGCGCAGCCGCGCTTCGCGGTCGAGGGCCGAGTCGGGCGTTACGTAGTGGGCAACATCCGCGATGTGGACCTGCAGTTCGTAGTTGCCGTTCTCCAGGCGGCGAACCAGCACCGCATCGTCGAAATCACGCGCCGTTTCGCCGTCGATGGTCACGATCGGGAAATCGCGGAAGTCGCGGCGATTGCGGAGTTCAGGCCGGGAGATTACTGGCTCCACGCTCTGAGCCTGCTCCAGTACCTCGGCGGGAAAGCGATGCGGCAGTTGAAATTTGCGGATGATGATTTCTACGTCCACTCCGAAATCGTCGGGGTAGCCGAGAATCTCGATGACTTTCCCGCGCGGATTCTGCGTGGCAGTAGGCCAGTGCGTGATTTCAACATCGACCGCAACCCCCTCAAGGTCGTCCGACCGGCTGCGTCGCGCGGCTTCTTTGCCCAGCACTCTATGTAACGCCGGCGTCCCGCCCGCACGTGCGTAGCTGTCCCCATGTTTTCGTCCTCCCGGCTCGTGGGCGGTTGCCGCCGGGGACGGCGGCGCTGCGTTCTCTGGACGCTCCAGGCCCGCAGGAATCAGAATTTCCTGCGCCACCTTCTGATCAATCGGAGTCACGTAGTTATGGCTGCGCCCATAGTGAAACGTTCCGACCACTGTGGGGTTGGCGCGAACCACCGTGCGCACGATGCGGCCTTCGGCACGGCCGTCCGGACGAATCCCGCTGACTTCCACCAGTACGCGATCGCCGTGCATCGCTGCGCCAACGAAAGGCGGCGGAATGAAAATGTCGCCTTGCAGCCGCGCCTTCAGCTGTGCGTTCAGCGAAGTAGGATCGGGCAACACGAAACCGAAGCCATTGCGGTGCAGGCTCAGCCGTCCGACCACCGCATTCCGGCTGGCCGCCGCTTGCGGAATCGCATAGCGGTCGGAATCCACCTGCACCAACTGGCCCGAAGCCGCCATGCTCTTCAGTTTGTCGTGCAACTGGCGGCGTTCGTCTCCGTGAATTCCCAACTCGCGCACCAACTGCTTGTATCCCGCCGTGTGCTTCGGCTGGCGTTCAATTTTTTTCAGGATGGCGGAGTCGGACAGCATTGTCAGTCGTCGGTTGCCAGTGGTCGGTCGTCAGTCGTGAGTCGTCAGTCGTTAGCTTTGATTTGGCCGATTGCGTTCCTCAATCTTCCCGGGTTTTGGTTCCTATGCGGGAGTTCTCAGTTCCCGGTTGTCAGTTCTCAGTTGCGCGGGTGAAGGGCTTACCAGGTATCGCCACCGGCTCTGGGCGGCCATGCTCCGAGAGCACGGCGCAGCAGGACGATCTGTCCCGTGTGATAGCTGTTGTGCACTACCATCTGCCAGAGCACGGCGGAAAGCGTGGAGGCGTGCTCCTTGTCCACCTGGTGCATCGGCTCGATCTGGCGGCCCAACTCCTCGGGCGTAGATCTTGCCAGCGCGGCATACTCCTCGATCAGGCCGGAAAACTGCTTCACCGTTTCCCGCCATTCCGCTTCGCTGCTCGGGGCGAACGACGCCGGCCAGCTTTCCGCGGCATGTTCCGGATATTCAGGCTTCTGGCCGCGGATTCTTCGCAGCTCATAATCCATCCAGTAGTTCATGTGGGAGAGCTGCTGCCAGATGGAGTTGGGAAAGCCGGCGGCTTCCCGCCCCGCGATTTCCGCCGTCAGATCTTCCGCGCATCCCAGCGGATCGGCATGCGCTCCTTTTCCGTGCAGGAGTTCAAGCAGCGCTGGTTCGCAAATGGCAGAGGTCGAGATGGTAATTCCCCTCAGGCCGCGGACACCGGCTTCAGCGAGAAGTACTTATCCTCCAGAATGCGTCGGTGGTGCAGCTCGTGGCCGGCGATGATCCACGCCAGTGCACGGACGCTCACCGGATTGTTGGAAGCCACGCCTTTCCGCTCCCACGCCGCTTCATCGAGATTGCGAAATAACGAGATCGTCGCCCGCCTCACGGCAATGAACTCCTCCACCAGGTCGCTCAGCGCAAGATGAGCGAAGGGGCCATTGGCGATGTAGGCGTCCTGCTCGAAGCTGGCGAGAGGCGTGGCGTCAGCCCGTGAGATGCGCAACGCGCGATATGCAAACACGCGTTCCGCATCGCAGATGTGCCCGAGAACCTCCTTCACGCTCCACTTGCCCGGCGCATAGCGAAGGTTGCCGTCCGGCTCGTCGTGGCCGGAGAGCAGGCACACCATGTCGCGGCGCTGCAGATCGAACGCCCCCAGAATGTCACTGGCGTTGACCTGAGAGATATAGCGTTCGTAGTAAGAGGCATACTCCCCGGGTTGAGGCTTGGCGGAATAGCTGTTCATAGTATTTAGTTCCGAATAAGGATTTAAATCCCGAACCTGATCCTGGAATGATAACGCGGCGGTAGAACCGGCGTCTCGCTCAGTCGTTTCCCCGAGTAGTCAATCCTAGTTTCCCTTAGTGTACCTTTGTGGCCCTTGGTGTTCTTCGTGTTGCGCTTCGCCTGCGTCCAGACGCCCCATCGCCCGTGCCTTCTTAGCAGAAGCTCCAGTAAAGCCCAGCGAACTCGGCGAGGGGGTTTCTCCCCGAACTCGGCGATTAAAGGCTTTGTTGAAGCGCCACAAAAATCCAAGACTAAAAATCGCCGAGGACGCCGAGAGCTTCCGCCGAGATCGCGGAGCATATCTGCCGTTGAGCATGCAATTTCTCCAGCGCGACACTTTGGTTCGTCCCCTAAAGTAATGTGTCAGGTAGCTGAAACGTTAATGAAAAGGCCAATTTCCACAGTGGGAGCGCGAACCACAGGAGTACAATCGCGTTTGGTTACGGAATTGCGAGCGTAGCCTATACCTAACTCCAGGAAAGGATTTTCGCGTCATGTGGAAACCCACAAATCAACCTATGTCTCCTTCCTCGCGGCCCAATGAGCCCGAGCGTCCTGCGGCACCAGCGCAATCCGCGCCCGCCAGCGAACCTGCACCGGCGGCGCGTCCGGTTTCCACCACCACCACGCCAGACCAGGCCACCATCGGGAAATCGCTGGTGATCAAGGGCGAAGTCACCGGGTCGGAATCGCTCTATATCGATGGCCGGGTGGAAGGCTCCATCAATCTGGCTGGCAACCGCGTAACTGTCGGCCGCAATGGCGTGGTTTCAGCCAACGTTACGGCGCGGGAAATCGTGGTGCTGGGTAAGGTGCGCGGCAATCTCACGGCCAGCGACCGCGTGGATATTCGCAGCGATGGCTCGCTTACGGGCGACGTAGTAGCGGCGCGCATCTCCATCGAAGACGGCGCCTACTTCAAGGGCGGCATCGATATCCGCAAGGCCGGGCAAAAGGCCAACGGCGAGGAAGTCAAGAGCACTGCGGCAGCGGCCGCAACCTCGTCGGCAGAGAACTCCAATGCGGCGCGCGCTTAGGCCCGCCACGTTGCTTGCAGTTTGACGGCGGGCGCTCTTGCCTTGAGCCCTCGGCACCAGGCCGGGGTTACCAGGGAAGGCCGCCCGCTTTGTCTTCGTCGATTACCTTCGTTGATTACCCCAGGTTCGGCCCGGCGAGATTAACCTGCAATTCGCCGGCCCTCGCTTCCACCGAAATGTCCGCGCAGTTCTTTAAAATCCAATCGGCTCCCGCCTGCTGTAGTTCGGCGGGCGGCGAGGTCGTGGGAAATGCAATCACCTTAGCCCCCGCCGCTTTGCCTGCCCGGATTCCCGCCGGAACATCCTCCACCACCACACAATCTGCCGCGGGAAATCCCAGCCGTTCGGCGGCCCGCAGGTAGGGCTCAGGATGCGGCTTGCCATTCTGAATGTCGTTTGAAGTGATCAGCAGTTCGGGAATCGGCAGTCCGGCGGTGCGCAGCCGAACCTCGGCCAGCGGACGCGTGCTCGAGGTCACAATGGTCCAGCGTTCGGATGGAAGGCTCCGCAGCAGTTCCAACGCACCGGGCAGCGGCACCACCCCTTCCAGGTCTTCCATCTCCGCGCGCTCCACTTCGCGGTTCAGGGCTTGGTGGTCGGCGTGGGGAAGAAAATCCCGTATCGTGGCAATGCTCGGCCGTCCGTGGGCTTTGGCAACCACTTCATCCGGATCGAATCCATGAGCCACAGCCCAGCGGCGCCACACGCGCGCCACCGCCGGAGTGGAGTTGATCAGCACACCATCCATGTCAAAGAGGAAGGCGCAGCAGTGGAGTTCAATCATGAATTTCAGAATAACAGGGCGGGGAAAACCAATTGCCGCGGATGGCACAGATTCACACGGATTGCCTGATCGCAATTGCGATGGAGAGACTGAGAACCGGAAACTGACAACTGCTCACTGTTGTTCCAATTCGGCTGGCTTTTTCAAATCATAACGTCTTATTCAGAACTGCGGAATCGAATCGAGCGGCGCTCACTTTCGCCGGAGCCCGGCTCGCCGATCGGAGGTCGCTCCCAATCTTCGTTCAGGACGCAGGTTTCTACGACGCCGCCCGCATCTTCTCCGCCTGCGCCAACTGGTTCGCGGTCTTGGTCAGCACCGAAAGTTTGGCACGCGTGATATCAATCGGTACGTGCCCGAAACCGCACTCACTGGTAAGCAGCAGGCGCTCGGGAGGAAAGTAGTCCAGCGCCGGTTTCACCCGTTCTACGATGAGTTCAGGCGTTTCGATCTCATCGCTGCGCTGGTCAACTACTCCGATCGCCAGGTCGCCCTTGAAGTCCCACAGCGGCCATAAGTCCATCAGGTTGTAGCCCAGCGTGCAGTGCTCCAGCAGCACTTCCTGAATGTGCGCCTTGCGAAAGGCCGGAGCCAGATCGGTGTACTTGGTGAAGTAAACCCGCTTGCGACGCGGATTCCCGCCGCAGACATGCAGTCCCACGCGCACCGGCCCCAGCGAATCGATCAGCTCGTTGAGAATATCCACCGCCCACTCCGACTGCTCCGGCGACTCCGTCCACATGGGCTCGTCAAACTGAATGTGCTCGCAGCCGGCGGCGATCACTTCCAGCAACTCCTGCCGCAGCACCTCCGCGTAAGCCCGGCACAAGGACTGCTCGTCAGGATACAAATCCGGCCTCTCGTTCACGCTGAAACGCGTAAGCACATGCGGACCGGTGACCGTCTGCTTCACCGCCACCGACGCAGGCGTTGCCTCGCGCGCCACCTTCCAGTAGTGCGCCAGATTGAACTGCGGCTCGCGAATCTCGCCGGTCACACGCGCGCACTCAATCGCAAAGCCCGCCGGCCCGAACGACTGCTTGACCATGTTTTCCATCGAAACGCCCTGCACGCGCTTCTGGTAGAAGTAGTACATGTTCTCGCGGTAGGCCTCGCCGTCGGTGATCATCTCCAGGCCGAGCCCGGCCTGTTCGCGTGCCGCCCAGCGGATCAGGTCGTCCACTTCGGCAGGCGTAAGCGTGGGCCGCTTCATGGTGTCAGCCACGGCGGCGGGACGGGGAAAACTTCCGATCACGGTGTTACGAAACGGTCGCATAAATGGATTGTGACCTGCTGCCTTCAGAAGCAGCAATCAGCGGCAGGCCGGCCTCGGCCCGCGCCTCGTTAATATGAGCCAGAATGCCATCCGCCAGCGAGCGCGGCGTGAAGCCTGTCTCTTCGATCATGCGCGTGCCGTCGAGATTGTCCACCAGCGGCGTGTTGGCTTTGCTCTCGTCGAAGCTGAACTGCGCTTCCGGCAGCCAATGCTGCACCAGGCGCGCAAATTCGCGCGCAGTCACCGAATGACCCGTGGAGTTGTAAGCGAAGTGCGAAAGCTGCGGCTTCAGCGCCAGCCGCGCCAGTTGTTCGGCGCAGTCTTCCACGTAGACCCAGCAGTCGCGGGCATTTTCCGAGAAGGGTAGTGCGACAGGCCTGCCAATCGCCGGCAGCGAAACGAACTGCTCCGCCCAAAGCACCGATCCCCGCTTGCGTCCATGGCCGAAGACCACCGGCGGACGCGCGCACGCCAGGCTGATGCCATGTTTCTGCAGGTACTTCTGCGCCATGAACTCGTTGAGCGTCTTCATCACGCCGTAGGTGAAAAAGTGATCGCTGGGCGCGCAGTAGTCGGACTCGGTGACCGGCCTGTCGCCGTAGACTTTTTGCGAAGCCCCATACACAGTTTCGCTGCTGGTGAACACCAGCCTCTTCAAGCCATAGTTCACGGCGGCTTCAAACAGGTTCACCATGCCCAAGACATTCACCCGTACGCCCAAATGAGGGTTCGCCTCAACCTCGGCGCTCATCAGGTAGGCAAGATGAATGGCATGGCTGATATCCGCATGCTGCCGGAAGACCCGCGCCACATCGCAGAACTCAGAGACGTCACAGGGGACAAAGCTGACCAGTTCCCCGCTCTCCCGTTGCAGCCGCTCGCGCACCTGCGGATCCACGCCAGACTCAGCCACCACCACCGGAATGCCCCGCGCCAGAATATTCCTGACCACGCGCCAGCCAATAAATCCCGTCCCACCGGTTACCAGGAATTTCATATGAGGTCCTCGACAACCCGCCGCCGGATGCGGAACGGCGACCACTAAGCGAAGGACGAGTATACCGAATTGCGGCCGGTGAATGCGGGGCGTAAGC
>Ga0335085_10011731_pt1 | contig 12975 bp, 9 predicted proteins | sample Lox_Sample_45_FD_206712 | JGI IMG/M metagenome (GOLD analysis project Ga0335085, IMG submission 206712) | Soil microbial communities from Loxahatchee National Wildlife Refuge, Florida, United States - Lox_Sample_4.5 | ecosystem: Environmental > Terrestrial > Soil > Wetlands | place: USA: Florida...
GAACTCAACTGGTCCCCAGCCTTGGCCTCTAAGGCGTTTCTAGATTCCGTAGCTGCCTGCTGATAGTTCTGCACACTTGTGCTAGCTAGCGGCGTTTGCTGTGTGACTCGCCTTCCCATCTCTGCGGATTCGTACATAGCCACTCGGGAACGCCGCAAATTCGGAATCGCGATAGCCATTAAAAGCAGTGCCGCCGCAACCGCGCCCACTCTTACAGCCCACTGCTTCCAACTCCATGAACGTACGCGCGCAAACCAATTTCCAGAACTCGTCTCCCGCCGCAACTTGCCCTTCGAAGCCAACTCCTCAATCCTGCTCTCGAGCTCCTGCGGCACGGCCGGCACTTTCCACCCGCGCAATACCCGGGAAACGTCGCGGAAGCCTGCAACCGCTTTCTGACATTCTTCGCATCCCGCAATGTGTCCTGCGGCAAACTCCTTCCCCACTCCCGCGAGTTCGCCGTCTACGAACGCCATCACTTCTTCCGGTGCAACTGGATGTGTCATCGTATTCATGCGCGCCCCTCGAACTCCGTCAATGCTTGACTCACCGCTTTAGCCGCCGGTGCCGTCAACAATTCCCGCAACGCCATGCGCGCCCGAGACAGTCGCGAACGCACCGTATTCACGGGCAAGTTCAAGACTTCCCCGATTTCTGCATAGCTCAACTCTTCGAATTCGCGCAGCAGCAGAATTTCTCGATCTATGCGTTCCAGTTTGCCCACGGCGTCCCTCAGCCACACTCCCGCGTCCGTCGTCTCTCGTGCGGTCGCTTCCTTCGATCCGCTGGAGGTTCCCAAGAACGCGGCTCGGAATGCCGTCTTTCGCCGATGGGCCCGCAAGATCCTGAATCCGATGGCGTAAAGATACGTTCGAAACAGTGCGCGCGGCTCGTAGCGAGCACCTGTCCGCACTACCGCCAGAAAGGTCTCCTGCGTCAATTCTTGCGCTTGCGACAGATCCGCCACCCGCCGGTGGAAAAATCCAAACAGCGGCTGCTTGTAACGCCTGAACAGTTCGCCAACAGCCTCCGTCGAGCCTTTCGCGAACGCCTGCATCAACTCCTCGTCGCTGCCCGCCAATTCCAGCCTCTCCGCATTCATATTCCTGCCCGTGTCGTTCATGGCGCGTTCTTTTTCGCCTCCGCGGTTAGAACGAACTCCCCTGGCGCTTCTTGCATGGCTGCTAATCCTGCCTCTCACTACTGGTAATGTCCTGAAACGCAAAAAGGTTCCTTCCGCTTGCTAATCGGGCCGGTCAGTCAGCGGAAAATTCCGTCGCGATGAGGTAACAGAATGCGGGAGTCTTACTTCTGCCGGGTGCCGGTCGCCGTCTGGGGTATCGTGGCATGGCCCACAAGTTGGCTCCCAGAGGAAGGAGTCATCAACTTGAAGCAGCGCGCCTGCTCGTCCCAGTAGATCTGGTCCTTATGCGCGTTCCACGCTGCCTCCCACTGCTCTTGTACATATTTCCGGCCCTTCTTCTGCAAAAACTTTCGCCAGCACGCCTCTCCCGGCTTACGACATTCCATTTGCAGAGAATCCAGCTCCGGCATGGAAGTCACCGTCAGATTTGGTGCCGTGAACAAGTCCAACAGCAGGGAATGGGCGATATCCCCCGCAGCCGTGTATTTCCACAAGTCGTAAATCGAGTGCTTGGTCTTCCTCTCATCCGTCAGCTCAGAAATCAGCAGGGGGATCGCCTCTTTCCCCATCGCCACGACCTGGTCCACCACCTTCGAATCGCAATATTCCTTGTCCTGAAACCGTCCCATCATCCGGCACGAGCTCGGCGCGGTCATTTCATCGAATTTCCATAGCGGGATTTCGTCCACAGATTCTGGCTTACTTTGCGCACCGGTCACACCGCACAACACCAGTAGGCACACCAAAGCGATCCCACCTGACCGAGCTAGGGGTTTTGCCAACATTGCCGGGACTCTACACAGCCGCTTTGTTCCTGACAAGAGGCTTCGTGGGTGCTATCAGTCCTAGCCGGTCGGTGTCTCCTTCATTGCCGAGTCAGAGCCGCGTTCGCTTCGGCCAGCTCCGGACGGTCTGCCGTCGCCGGGCAAATCTCCTTCAGTTTTCCGTAATACGCGTGCTCCTGACCTGCATTGCCCGTGGTTTGTGCCATTCGTCCCGCTCCCAGTAACGCGTCAAAGCGATTCGGCGCATTCTTCAACACGGTTTCATACTCCGTCAGTGCTTCCAGCGGCCGCTTCAGCTCCGCCAACATGTCCGCCAACATTTCGCGCGCCGGAATGATCACCGATTCGCCACCATTCTTCTCCTGCCGCGCAACCGCTGCGCGTAACTCCGTCAACGCCGGATCCGTTTTCCCTTGCGCAAACGCCAGCCACGCTTCCGCTTCCCTTAGGTCCGTAGCTTTTTCCTGGGAAACTTCGTCGCCTCTCGTCCGCGCCCGAGCCTCCCGTTCTTCCACGCTCTTCGCCAACTCTTTCACCGCCGCGTCCGCTGCCTCCACGTCTCCACTTCGTGCCGCTCCAATCGCGCGCGCCCAATACGTATCGCCCAGCCGTTCTTGCCGCAGAGCCGGCACCGGCAAGTTTGCTGCCTCTTTCCACCGGTGCAGGTCGAGCGCCGTGCGTGCCGCCAAATACGCGCGGTGCTCCGCTTTCATTTCCTCATCTGCTCCTACCACCTGATCCATCTGCGCGATCACCTCACGCGCCTTCGCTTCCTGGCCGCTTTGCACATACGAATAGTTCAGATAATCCATCGCGTGTGTCTGGTAGTGCGCTTCCGCCTTATGTTGCTCCGCCGCCCGCGCTCCCGCTGCGCGAGCCGCGATGTTCGAATGAATCGAGTCTTGCCACAGCCCCAGGCGCACAAAAATATGCGATGGCATATGCAATGCATGCGGCGAATCCGGCGCAATCGCCGCATACCGTCGCGCCGCCGCCAAACCTTGTGCAGCCAACTCTGGCCGGTCTGCCGCGTGGATCAGGTAGTGCGCCACTCCCGGGTGATCGGGATACTTTTCGAATAGCGGATTCAGAATCGCGATCGCCTTCTTTTGATTCTCCAGGTTGTCGACATCCATCTCCGCCAGGGCCACCAACGACAGCGCGGTAAACGCACCCACCTCCACGTCATTCGGCATCTGCTCGTGCATTTTTTCCAGCGCAGCCGAGTATGCCTTCACGTGGTCTACGTGCGTCAACTTGGGATCTATTTGATAGAAAGCAGCAGCCGCGGCCACAAATCCTCGTTCCTTCGCGGTCTTCGGGTGCAGCGCTTCCGCCAGTTCAATTTCGTGATGACCTTCCTTCATTTGGCTCGCATCGGGGAAATCCCACAGCTGCTCATACAACGACATGGCTTTACCCCAATGCGCCATCGCGCATTTCGCATCCCGCGACTCCGCCTCTTCGAATGTTTGCCGCGCCTCCATATATTGGAACGAGTGCAGCAGCGCCAACCCCTTCTCTAATACCGGCTGCGCCTCCGCCGAACAACTCGTAGGGAAGTCGACTTTGCCGAGGTGCGTATCGTTCGAGCCGGTCGTCTGGCCTGCTCGGGCCGCTGCGTAGCAGACAAAAACCCAGAACAAGCAGCAACACGGAACCGCAACAATTCTCCCCATTTTCGCCATAACGACGCCTCCCACCAGCGTCGGCCATTCTACCCTCACGCTATCCCGCCCGGCGGCCTATCTTCCCTAACCACCCCTACGTTGGACGCCAAGCCGCACTCGAGCGATAATACGCACTGGAGCGGTACTTCGAAGCAGGTGAGGACGCGAACGCCGTTTGAACCGTAACGAATCTCTGGGGTGCTGCGGACAGTCAGCTTGTGTGCACGGCCTGTCCCGCCAGCGAGTCTTCTCAGACTCGCGGCCGGGGCAGGAAAGCCTAATGGTTGACTCGTGGTGCCCACCTATTTCAGAGGTTCACGGCCTAGCTTCCCACGGCCCAGCAGTCCGCTCCTTTTTTCGTTTTCCATGCTTGCTCTTCTAACTTAGGACGGACTGCTCTTCTCATGCGCGTTCTCTTCATCGGTGACATCGTCGGCTCCCCCGGACGCCAAATCGTTCGTGACCGTCTCGCCGACATCGTCGAGCACCAGCATATCGACCTGGTCATCGCCAACGGCGAAAACTCCGCCTCCGGCTTCGGCATCACTCCGCGCATCGCCGAGGAGTTGTTGCATAACGGAATCGATGTCCTCACCGGAGGCAATCACAGTTGGGATCGCAAAGAGATTTTCGACTTTATCCCCCACGAACCGCGCCTCCTTCGCCCTGCCAACTTCGCCGACGGCAATCCGGGCGCCGGCCTCTACGTCGGTACCGCCAAAAATGGCGTGAAATACGCCGTACTGAATGTGCAAGGCCGCGTTTTCCTGGCCCCCAATGATGACCCCTTCAAGAAAGCGGATAGCGAACTCGCCAAGCTCCCTTCCGACGTCGCCTTCGTCCTGGTCGATATGCACGCCGAAACCACCAGCGAGAAAATTGCCTTCGGCTGGTATCTCGATGGTCGCGCCACCGCCGTGGTCGGCACCCACACTCATGTCGCCACCGCTGATGAGCACATTCTCCCCGAAGGCACCGCGTACATTACCGACGTCGGTATGACCGGCCCGCACCAGGGCATCATCGGCATGGAACGCGCCGCCATTATCAAGAAATTCATCGATGGGCTGCCTACGCGTTTCGAAGTCGCCACCGGAGACGTCCAGATGAACGCGGTGGTCATTGAAACCGATGATGCTGGCACGCGCAATCAGGCGGGCCGGCTCCGCGCCAAGTCCATCGCTCGCCTGCGCCTTCGTTTAGACTGACGGGCCAAGCAACCACACGATTCCCGGAGTAATCTGAGCAATCATGCGCAAATGGATTGGTAGTCTGGCAGTCGCCGTTGCGTTTCTGCCCGTTGCCGCCGCGCTCTGGGCGGGCGCCCCGGAGATTGATGACGATCTATTCGCCACCAAGCGCGTCTTCCCATCGATTGGCCCGGGCCTTCGCGCCATACGCCGTGCTTCCAATGGCAATTACTACGTGCTGGCTTCGCCTTCCGTTGGCATCGCGATATTCGATCCCCAGGGCAAACAACTTTTGGTCATCGGCGCTCCTTCGCCGGCTCCTGTTGCCAACAAGGCTGGCCGCTCCGGCATCGCGTTCGGCGAGGATTGCGATCTCGACTCCCAGGGCAATGTCTTTGTCGCCGATCGTGGCGGCAACCTCGTCACCGAGTTTGCTCCCGACGGCAAACCAATCCGCTCTTTTCCGGTAAATGCCCCTCTTTCCGTTGCCGCTCTGCCCGAAGGGGAAGTCGCCCTTTCCACCCTCGAGGCGGATCACCACGTTACCGTCTACAATTCCGAAGGAAAAGTTGCCCGGGAATTCGGTGACCTCGAGTCGATGTCCTCCCGCTCCGACATTGACCATCTTTTGAACCTTGGTCGCGTCCAGTCCGATCCTCAAGGCCGCGTCTATTACGGCTTCACCTATATGCCCGAACCCACGGTTCGTCAGTTCACTCGCTTCGGTAGTGCCACCCAGGAATTTATCTTCACCGGCGAAGACGCCTACCCTGAAGCGTCTGCCACCCGCAAAGCCATCGAGCGCCAGGAAACCCGTCCCGACCCGCCTTCGTTCCACCCCATTCTCACCGCTTTCGGTGTCGATCCCGTCGACGGCGACATTTGGATGGGTTTACACAATACTCTCGTCCATTTCGATAAGGACGGAATCCGCCGTTCCGAATATCAGATCTACACCACCAAGGGTGCGCCAGTCGACGCCATGGCGATTTTGGTCGAACCCGAACGTCTTTTGATCGGATCCGATCCCCTGGGGGTTTATGAATTTCATCGACCCGATCGAAAACACTAAAAAGTTTCCCGAGTTTTCCTCAGCCTCGATTGCACCATTTTGGTGCAATGCACCCTTTTTCTCTTTTCTCTCTCTTCATTTTTCGCCGCATTCCTTTCATTTTTCTCTACACTTGCACATTTCCGGTGCTTGTGGAAAAGTTGTGAATGGCATGTGAACGTTGGTACTGGGCTTCGCACACTTTTCGCTTGCTCCGCTGCGAACAGTGCGCGAGAATCCTTCCAGTTTTGAAGCAGTGGAACGTGGTCCTGCAAATCTGAACGGGCTGCGCGGAACCACAGGGGCACAAAACACTCGTTCCTGCGCGGGCAAGAACTCCAAGGCGTGACGCTTTAGGGATGGAATTGCTTTCCACAGGTTTTTCACACCTGTGGAAATATACTGCTGTTCGACTTCTCTCATGATAATGACGACTGCTACCCAAATTGGCCGTGAATCCGAAACTCTTAATGTCTGGGACAAATTTCTCGATCTCATCAAGTCCAGAGTTAGCATCAACACCTACTCCACCTGGTTTCAGCCCACTCGCTTGAGCCGCCAGGAAGGAGAAACTCTCTTCGTGCAGATCCCCAGTGCTGTCTTCCGTCAGGTCCTCACTCGCACCTACGGTGAAATCATCAAAGCGGTGTTCCACCAGATGAACACGCCCAACACCAAGGTGCAGTATGTTTGCACCGAGGAAGAAACTGCCCAACCCGCACCGGTTGCCGCTTCCGCCGCCAAGCAGTCCCGGCTCGATTTCGAGAGTAGCGATCACCAACTCAACAACCGCTACACCTTCGACTCCTTCGTGGTCGGCAAGTCCAATGAGTTTGCGCACGCGGCTTCCCGCGCTGTCGCCGAGCAGCCTTCGAAAGCCTACAATCCGCTTTTCCTGTACGGCGGTGTGGGCATGGGTAAGACCCACTTGATGCATGCCATCGGCCACATGATCAAGAAGCGCAATCCCGCCATGCGGCTCAGTTACGTCAGCGCCGAAAAGTTCACCATCGAAGTCATCAACTCTCTTCGCTTTGACCGCATGATCAGCTTCCGCGACCGCTTCCACACGGTCGACGTCCTCTTGGTCGACGACATCCAGTTCATCGCCGGCAAGGAACGCACCCAGGAAGAGTTCTTCCACACGTTTAACGCCCTATACGAACAGCAGAAGCAGATTGTCATCTCGTCGGATTGCCTGCCAAAAGACATTAACTCGATCGAAGAACGCCTGCGTTCCCGTTTCGAGTGGGGATTGATCGCCGATATCCAACCGCCCGATCTGGAAACCAAAATCGCGATTCTTCAAAAGAAGGCGGAGAACGACCGTTTCCATCTCCCCGACGAAGTTGCCGAGTACATCGCCCGCGCCATCAAGTCCAACGTGCGCGAACTCGAAGGCGCCTTGACCCGCCTGATGGCCTACGCTTCCCTCACCGGCACCGCCATCTCCCTCGCGACCGCCCAGCAGGTTCTTCGCAACATCATCGCTTCCCAGGAAAAGCGCGTCACCATCGACCTCATCCAGAAGCGCGTCAGCGAGCATTTCAATCTGCGCGAACAAGATCTCAAGATTCGCAGCAATACCCGCGCTATCGCGTTTCCTCGCCAGGTCGCCATGTACATCGTCAAGCAGTTGACCACCGCATCGCTTCCCGAAATTGGGCGCCAGTTCGGCGGCAAGCATCACACCACCGTTCTGCATTCCATCAACAAGATTGAGGAATTGCGCCGCTCCGACAAGGAATTAAACCGCACCATCACCCGTCTGATGGATGCTCTTCAGTAGTTAGACTCGTTAACGCCTGCCTGTCAGCTTCAGATTGTTTGCCGATGGCGATTTTTTCTTTTGCCATTCGCTCCAGCGCACCACTCCTAGATCCGGCCGTGGCGCGTCAGGCAGCATCGATAGAAATTCCAACAGATTCCCATCCGGATCTCTGAAATAAAGCGACGCGGCGGGCATCCAGCACAATACGTCTGGTTCTAACGTCGGCTTCCGTGCAAAGTCGAGCGGTTGCACCTGCGCGGCCTGCAACTCTTCGGCCGCATGAAGTAGGTCCCTCAGCTCCATGGCGAAAGCGACGTGCAAGCTCATCTGTTGCGGAATTGCTCCCACTTCCCAAAGACCCAACATCGATTTTCCTGGTCCGCCCAACCAATAAAACGCCACTTGCCGTTCCGCTACCACCGCAGCGAGTTCTAGACCAAGCACTCCTCCATAAAAGTCCATCGCCCGCTTAAGGTCGGCAACCGTTAAGTGCGCCTCGAACAACCCTTGAATGGGTGCCATTTGCTTCTCCTTACTCCACGGAAGCGTGTCTCGCGTCCCGCAGCTCTCTACCACGGGCGCGGTGTTCCATCGTGCCCCAGGAATTTCCCTGCTAGTTCTTTGGGATTCCCAGCCAGCACTTTGCGCATCCCGCTGATGCTTTGCTCCGGCGTCAACTGAGCCCGCGGGCCACCCATGTCCGTCTTGACCCAGCCGGGATCAAACAGCACTACGCTGATGCCTCTTGGTTCCAACTCCTTCGCCAGAATCGAAATCGCCATATTTAGCGCGGTTTTACTGCTTCGGTACTGATACGACGTGCCCGCCAGCGCTACCGATCCGCCTTGTACTGCCTTCAGTGAACCCATGCTGCTACTGATGGCTGCGATTTGCTTTCGTTCGCTGCTCGCCACATTGGCCAGCAATGCCTCTGTCACTCGCATCGGCCCGAACACATTGATCTCAATCGCTTCACGCCAGCCTTGATAGTCGATCTGCCCAATTTTCTGCCCTTCGCGCGGATAAACACCCGCGTTGAGAATTAGCACATCGATCGGCGTCCCCTTTAGCGTCCCTGCTAATTCCTGAATGGACGGCTCGCTCGCCAGGTCCAGGGGAAGCACCCGGACTTTCGCATATTTCTTTGCTAATTCTTGTAGCTCGGTAGCGCTCTTTGCATCACGCGCCGTCGCCAGCACATTCCATCCGTCTTCCGCATACTGGCCCGCAAACTCCAAACCCAGCCCTCGATTCGCACCAGTAACTAGCACTGTCGCCATGGCCCTTCCACTCCTTGCTTCATCCCAACTTCGCGCTCTTGGCTCTCGCTTTGTGGAAATCGCAGCCCTTCGCGCATCACATTGGATGAGATTCCAGCTGATTTGTCACGTTGATTCCGTTGTGGACAACATGTGGGGATCCCGTGGGAATGCCGCGGATGCTTTGTTGAAGTATTTTTCAATTACCGTCGACCATTCGAAAGTGGCTACGTTTTCCGCGTGGCCGCAAGAAATTCCACTGCACACTCGTCGGTCAAAATACAGCCAGGCTTTTGTTCTAGACACTTTTCCACCAATCCACAGCACTCATCACAACAACAAGAGTTAAGTTTTTAAGTTTGTAAAAACCGACGGACGATTATGCTTGTGATTGTGGTTGTGCAAATGTGTTCCATCCTGAACCATCTCTCCCCTTCACACATCCACCACCACGAATTCCCCAGTCTCTCTTCATTTCCACAGCCTTCCGTGGCCCGCTGCCCTTTATACTTGGGCAAAAAACGAGTACAGTACGCTAGCGGTACTTCTATAACGGAGAAACCATGACCGCAACTGGCACGGTCCGCGAGGAAACCCAATCGATGGAATTCAGCGTAACCAAATCCGCGCTGCTCAATGAACTCACCACTACTCAAGGTGTCGTAGAACGCAAAACCACCATCCCTATTCTTTCGAACCTTCTCGTTGAAGCGAAGGGCGATCGCCTCACGATCACCGCCACCGATCTCGAGCTCAGCGTTCGCACTTCCTGCGTAGCAAAGGTTAAGAAAGAAGGCGCCGGCACCATACCCGCCAAGAAATTACTTGAACTCGTTCGCCTCCTCCCCGAAGGTGAGATCAAGTTCAAACTCCTCGATAATCATTGGGTCGAAATTGTTTGCGATAAGAAAAAGTACAAGATGGTCGGCATGGCCAAAGAGAATTTCCCCGCTCTCCCGGCGATGCCGCATACCCTGGTGAAGATTCCCGCCGCCGTCCTCGAGAGCCTCATCGGCAAAACAAAATTCGCCATCTCCATGGAAGAATCGCGCTACACCCTCAATGGCGGTTTGTTGATTCTTAAACCCGACACCCTCGCCATGGTCGCTACCGACGGTCACCGCCTCGCTCTCGCGGAAACTGATCAAAAGCTCGCTGGCCTTAACGGCGAAGTGCGGGTGTTGATTCCCAAAAAAGCCATGGATGAAGTGGAAAAACTCTCCGCTGCCGCAGGCTCCGATGCCCAACTGGAGTTCGCCAAGGACGAAAGTCATCTTTTCTTCCAGGTTGGCCACCGCCTGCTGATCTCTCGTATCCTCACCGGGCAATTCCCCAATTACGAAGCGGTTCTACCGCGCGAGAATAACAAGACGGTCGTCCTCGAACGTACCGAATTGACCGACGCTGTTCGTCGCGTTTCGCAACTTGCCGATCAGCGCTCTCACGCCGTGAAGTTGGCCGTTTCGCCGGATGGCGTGGAAATTTCCGCCTCCAGCCCGGAATACGGCGAAGCGAAAGAATCTATCGATAAGGAATACAAGGGCGATCCCATCTCCATTGGTTTCAATTCCAGCTATATGCTGGATTTTCTCGCCGCCGCTGCCGATGGCCCCATCAGCATCGAACTCAAAGACGAACAATCCGCCGGACAGATGCGCCCTCTCGCCGACGAAAGCTATCGCTACCGCTACGTGATCATGCCCATGCGCATCTGACGATCCTCTCGGAAGATTTCTCTCCTCTCTTATACAAAGAGAAGGCAGAATTTTTAGAGATTCCAAATTGGAATCTCAAGTCTGGCTGGTCGAGACCCTCGCGGTCCTTAAATCTCCGATAAGTGTAACAAAACAAAATCCTTATTTATCCACAGGCCCCCGCCTCGCGCTTGAGTAAATACCCGATTTACAGTAAAATTTAATGGTCGTCGATTCGCGGTTTTTCCTCCAAATCGACGCGTCCGCCAGGCTCAGAACAACCGTTTTTGCCCTGCGCCAGGGGCTGGTTTTCTTGCCTGGAGAATATAAGTCTTCGCCACGTCCCGGAGCGCGGGACGGGATGAAGCAGGAACCCTACGAGCTTCGATCTGGCCCCAGCAAGATCGCGGTCAAAGGGTAGGCGACGATTGGGAATGCCTACATCACGCCTTTCCTGGCTTCACAAAAATTGTTTTCGCAGCATCACCGCCGGAAGCCCTCGTTGTGCGCCGAAGGTTTCCACTCGATCGGATTGCCGTAGGCACGCACATCAGGAGATCACATGGGCGACAAAGAAACCGTGACGGGCAAGGGCGGCCACCAGTATGACGCCAAATCCATTAAAGTTCTCGGCGGCCTCGAAGCCGTTCGTCTTCGCCCTGCCATGTACATCGGTTCCACCGGCGAAATGGGTTTGCATCATCTCGTTTGGGAAGTTGTCGACAACTCTGTCGACGAAGCCATGGCCGGATACGCGGATGAAGTGAACGTCACTGTCCATGCCGATAATTCCGTCACCGTCGTGGATAATGGCCGCGGCATCCCTGTCGATATGCACGCTACGGAAAAGCGTCCCGCCGCCGAAGTCGTGCTCACCGTTCTTCACGCCGGCGGAAAATTCGATAGCGATACTTACAAAGTTTCCGGCGGTCTACATGGCGTGGGCGTTTCCGTGGTTAACGCGCTCTCTGACTCGCTCGAACTCGAAATCCAGCGCGATGGTGCCGTCTGGGAGCAGAGCTACGAAAAAGGGAAGCCCACCAACAAGCTGAAGCAAACCGGCAAAACCCGCAAGACCGGCACCAAGGTCACCTTTCATCCCGATCCCAGCATTTTCGAGAAGACCGCGTTTAGCTATGACACCTTGGCCACGCGCCTCCGCGAATATGCTTTTCTCAACAAAGGCTTGAAGATTACCCTGACCGACGAGCGCAACGAGAAGTCCGCCGAATTTCGTTTCACGGGCGGCATCGCCGAGTTCGTCAAGCACCTGAACCGCGGCAAGTCCACCCTCCACGACTCCCCCATCTACATGGAAGGCAAGAAGGGCAACGTCGAAATCGAAATCGCCCTGCAATACAACGACACCTACGGCGAAAACGTCTTCTCGTTTGCCAACACCATCAACACCGTCGACGGCGGCACGCACCTATCCGGTTTCCGTTCTGCTCTTACTCGCACTATCAACAATTTTGCTTCTAACGCCGGCATGCTCAAGGAACAAAAAGACGAAGTCAGCATCTCCGGTGATGACGTTCGCGAAGGTCTCGTTGCCGTCGTCAGCGTGCGCCTGCCCCAGCCTCAATTTGAAGGCCAGACCAAAGGCAAACTCAATAGCGATATCAAGGGTGACGTCGAGCAACTCGTCAACGAAAAGTTGGGCGACTGGTTCGACAAGCACTCCACCGTGGCCCGCCGCATCATCGGCAAGTGCATTGACGCCGCTCGCGCCCGCGAAGCCGCCCGCAAAGCCCGCGAGCTCACCCGCCGTAAATCGGCCATGGACTCCAGCGGCCTTCCCGGAAAGCTCGCCGATTGCCAGGAACGCGACCCTTCGCGCTGCGAACTCTTCGTCGTTGAGGGAGAATCCGCCGGCGGCTCCGCCAAGATGGGCCGCGACCGGAAGTTCCAGGCCATCCTCCCCCTCAAGGGCAAAATCCTCAACGTCGAAAAGGCGCGCTACGACAAGATGCTCGGCCACGAGGAAATTCGCGCCATTATCACCGCACTCGGTACCGGCATCGGCAAGGACGATTTCGACGCCGGCAAACTCCGCTATCACAAAATCATTCTCATGACCGACGCGGACGTCGACGGCTCGCACATCCGCACCCTGCTCCTCACCTTCTTCTTCCGTCACATGAAGGAACTGATCGAGCGCGGCCACGTGTACATCGCGCAACCCCCTCTCTATCGCGTTAAGCGCGGCAAGAGCGAACGTTACATTCGCGATGAACGCGATTTCGCCCGCGAACTCATGAAGCGCGCCACCGAAGACCACGTCGTCAAGGCCAAGGAAGGTGTCAACCTCGAGGGTGCCCGCCTTACCTCCTTCCTGCTTAACGTACAGGAATACGAAGCTGCCGCCGCGAAGCTGGGCCGCCGGCTGCGTGAACCGGGCCTCGTCGAAT
>Ga0335085_10011732_pt1 | contig 12974 bp, 13 predicted proteins | sample Lox_Sample_45_FD_206712 | JGI IMG/M metagenome (GOLD analysis project Ga0335085, IMG submission 206712) | Soil microbial communities from Loxahatchee National Wildlife Refuge, Florida, United States - Lox_Sample_4.5 | ecosystem: Environmental > Terrestrial > Soil > Wetlands | place: USA...
GCGTATTGGCTCCATTGACTGCCGGCCTCGTTGAGCAGACGGGTGGTGGTCTTGTCGTGGTAGCCCAGTGCGTCGGCGACGACGGGGGCGGGCATCTCGAGCAGTTGCTGCCGGATGGCGGCGCCGCGGGCGGCGGCGGCCGGGACGCCGACCTTGCCCAGGAGGGGTCCCAGTAGTCCTGACGAAAGATCCAACGGATATACCTCTGACCTGCGGAGGCTCGGCGGGTTCTTGGCTGCCCCCCAAGTTCGTTGGATCCTCGCCATTTGCTACGGGGACCCCCTTGACGACGCGCGCCACGCCGGAACAAACCAGGGCAGAACGTAGCGGAAGTGATCTATCCCACGATGCTGGTTTCCACATCAACGCAGTTCAGATGCATATCCGTTGGATCTTTCGTCAGGACTACTGGGACCCCCACATGGGCGATGTCGGCGTCGTCGACGTCGAACCCGGCGGCCCGCAGCGCTTCCACGGCCGAGGGGAGGAGCCCGGCGTTGAAGGCGGCGATGCAGTTCACGACCAAGGTGAGGCACAGGCCTGGGCCACCTGGTCCACGAGCTGGCGGTGGCGGATAGCGCCGCCGTGGGCGAAGTTGACCGTCTCCCGTAGCCCGTTGAGGTTCTCACCCTTGTTCAGCTGGCCCCCGACGCGCCTCCGCATCTCCGGGCGCTGGAGGTAGCGGAGGATGAACAGGGTCTTGACCAGGCGGCCGTGCTCTTGGAGCGCTCTCGCCAGGGCGTTCTGGCGGGGGAAGGCCTGCAGCTTGGTGAGCAGCAGCGAGGGCAGTACCGCTCCCTCGTGGATCGAGGCTCCCAGGCGCAACAGGTCGTCCCAGTGCGCGGCGATCAGCTCCACGTTGACCCGGTTGACCATCAACGGCTCCACCAAATCGGGCAGCGCGGTGTCGTCCAGGCGCCACAGGCGCTGGTCGGCCAGGTCCCGGACGCGGGGCGAGAAGCTCAGGCCGACGACGTCGTAGACCGGGTCTTGGGACTATGTGGCCGGAAATTAGCGCTAAGGAGCCGTGAGCAGCGGGTGGCTAGCGGGGCTGGTCCCGGGTTGTCAGGCCGTGCTTGATGATGAGTGCGTCGAGGGCGCGGCGAAGCTGGCCGATGCGTTCTTGGGCGTCGTGGCCCCGGATGCCGATGGTGATGGTGGAGCCGGTGGCGTGGTAGATGGTCTGGCGTCCTTCGGCGGCGGTCCGGATGGCTGCGTGGATCCGGCCGCGGAGCTGGGTGGCGGTGCAGGGGCCGGGTTCGCGGCCGAGGCCGTCGATGGTCAGGTAGCACAGGAACGGGCCGGGGCGGGTCAGCGCGCTGCCGGGTAGCCCGGCGTCGAGTGCGTGGCGGATCTTCTCGCGGTCGCCGCTGCTCATGGGCCGCCGGCCGAGCAGGTCCGGCCAGCCGTCCGGGCGCAGGGGAACGGTGGGGGACGGCTTGGCCGGGGCGGCCTGGCCGACGGCTGGTTGCGGGTCCTGGGTCATGCCCAGATCACCGGTCGACGGTGAGGTGGCGGAGCGCGTTGTGCTTGTCGTCGTCGGTGGGGCGGCTGTAGATCCGCAGGGTGTCGAGGCGGGAGTGGCCGGCTATCTCGGCGACGGTGACGAGGTCTTCGCCGCCGCGGATGAGCTGGGTGACGAAGGTGTGCCGGCCGGTGTGGGCGGTGATGTGGTCGTCCAGCCCGGCCGCGCTGCCGATCGCGGTGAACACGGCGGAGGCGGCCCGGGCCGACAGTCGGCCGCCGCGGTGGTTGAGGAACAGCGCCCGCTCGGCGGCGGCGTTCTTCCAGGCTGGCCGTTCGCCGAGCCAGCCCGTGAGGGGGGTGCGGAGCTGCGGGTGGATGGGCACCTGGCGGACTTTGCCGCCCTTGCCGTAGACGATCAGGTGGCCCTTGCGGGCGGACATCTGGATGTCGGTGACGTCGAGGGCGACGGTGTCGCCGATGCGCAGGCCCGCGTAGAAGGGCAGCAGCGCGAGCAGCCGGTCACGCGGGCTGGGCCAGTCCTCGATGGCGCGCAGCCACCGGAGCTGGGCGTTGCGGCTGAGGGCTCTGGGGGCGGTCTGGGGCAGGTCGTCGCGGGCGACGCCGGCCTTGCCCAGGCCGAGCCGGGTGTAGAAGTCGTCCAGGGCGGCCAGGGCGTTGTTGGCATACCGGGCCGAGCGTTTGGGGTCAGCCTCGCGCAGCAGCCAGTGCCGGTAGTCGCGGACCGCCCAGTCGCGGGCCCGGGGATCGGCCAGTGGGTCGCCCCCGGGACGGCGCGCGGCGGCCGGGGAGGCCAGCCAGGCCAGGTACATCCGGACCCGGGACAGGTAGGTCCGCTTGGTCTCCTCAGCCAGGGGCACGCCGGCGAGCGCGGCAGCGTACCGATCGAGGACGCTGGCGGGCCCGGCCGGCAGCGCCGTCGGCCGGGCGCCCCGGCGCCCGGTCCCGGACGGTCCCGTGTTCCCGGAAGCTGGCTGGCGGGGCCGTGATCTGCCTGTGCCCGTGTTCTCGGAAGCCACGCGGGGAGTTTACTTCCGGGAATGAGTCATTCCCGGAAGCAGAAGGGTCGTCAGTGCCCGGCGCCGAGCGAGTGGTTGTTGGCGGGGGCCGGTCCGCCCGTCAGCGGGCCGCCCACACCGGCTTAGGGATGCTCCCGTACCGCTCCTCCTCAGCCCCGCTGCCGGGTTCCGGCTGGTTGATGCCGAAGGATGTTGGGCATGACAGCGGGCTTGAGCGCGGCGTGCGTCGCGGTCGAGCCGGAGCTGGGTGGGTTCCGGGGTCGGGTACATCAACGGGGACGGTACGCGGCGTCGGGTCGCCAGCCACCACCGGGACCGGCCCGGCGGTCAGCCGCGCCTCCCTGGGGGCCGACCTGGCCAAGGCCAGCGCCCAGTGCGCCCGGCTCGCCAGCCATGTACGCCAGCTCGAAAACGGCTCTCGCAAGCCCTCGGCGACAAGGCCTGGCGCGAATCCGGCCTCGGCGCTCCCGGCGACGTCGACCAGCTCAAGGCCCAGATCACCGTCCTGGAACAGTAGATCATCAGCCTGCGCCTGGAACTGGACGACGGACCGACGAACTCCAGGCCGCCCGCTCCGCCAGACCGCGAGCTCACCCTGCGGCTCAACACCCGCTAATGGTGGTGTTGCTTCCGCCCGCATGATGAGTGGCTGAGCTGGCACGGCATCCGCAGGCGTATCCCTGCTGGGATGACGCGGGTGGGCACTGGTCACTCGCTAGACAATGAGAACGGTTTTCATTATCCTTCGGGGTAACGCCACTAGGAACGGTGACCGGTTTCATTTTCATGGCGGGGCCGGTGCCCGTGCGGCAGTGAGCATGGCCACGCAGCGGCCCCGACCGAAAGAGGCCCCCCGATGACTCTCGCCTTGAGGATGTACCGCCTGGCCGCTGCCGCCGTCGCGGCCGGGGTGGTGGCGCTGGCCGCCGGGTGCTCGACGGCTTCGGGAACGGCCGCGGCCGACAACGGCTCCGGCAGGCAGATTGTTGTGGTGGCTGCGGAGAATTTCTGGGGCAGCATCGCCAGTCAGCTTGGCGGCACGCATGTGTCCGAGACCAGCATCATCACCGACCCCAACACCGACCCGCATGACTACGAGCCGGCCGCTGGCGACGCACGGACCATCGCCGGAGCACAGCTGGTGATCATCAACGGCGTCGGTTATGACCCATGGGCGCCGAAACTGCTCGCCGCTAACCCGGTTGCGGGCCGCCGTACGCTGACGGTCGGCAGCCTGCTCGGCCTCAAGGAGGGCGACAACCCGCACCAGTGGTATTCGGCCGCCCACGTGCGCCAGGTGATCGCGACAATCACCGCCGACTACAAGCAGCTCGACCCGGCAGACGCGGCCTACTTCGGCCAGCAGGAAACCACCTTTGAGACGAGGGCGCTGGCCCGCTACAACCAGCTGATCGCGCAGATCAGGGCCCGCTACGCCGGCACCCCGGTCGGTGCCTCGGAGTCGATCGTCTCGCCGCTGGCGGACACGCTCGGCCTGAAGATGCTCACCCCTTACTCGTTCCTGCGGGCGATCAGCGAGGGCGGCGAGCCGACCGCCCAGGACAAGGCCACGATCGACGCGCAGATCAGGAACAAGCAGATCAAGATCTACGTCTATAACAGCCAGAACGCCACGCCCGATGTCAGCGCCCAGGTGAAGGAGGCGGAAGCGGCGCACATCCCGGTGGCGACGGTGACCGAGACGCTGGCCCCGGCGAACGCCACCTTCCAGCAATGGCAGGTCACCCAGCTGCAAGGCATCGAGAACGCTCTGCATCAGGCCACCGGCAAGTGAGGGGAGCCAGCGTGAATCCCATGGCCCGGCCGGAGCAGACCGCCATCGCGGCTGTGTCTCCGCCCGCCGGGGGGGCCGTGGCGGCTGACCGCGGGAACGTCCTGGAGCTGGGCGGTGCCGCGGTGCGGGTCGGCGGCGCCACATTGTGGAGCGGGGTGGACCTGGCGGTCGGCGCCGGCGAGTTCGTTGCCGTGCTGGGCCCGAACGGGGTCGGCAAGACCACCTTGCTCAAAGTCCTGCTGGGCCTGCTGCCGGTGGCGGAAGGCCAGGTCAGGGTCCTGGGAGAACCGGCGGGGCGGGCAAATTCGCGTATCGGCTACCTGCCGCAGCGGCGCAGCTTCGACGCCTCGTCGCGGATCCGCGGCACCGACGTGGTGCGGCTCGGCCTGGATGGTGACCGCTGGGGTATCCCGCTGCCGTTCGGCCGCCGGTCCCGTGATGCTGCCCGCCGGGTGAATGAGGTGATCGGGCTTGTCGGCGCCAGCGGCTACGCGGGCCGGCCGATCGGTGAGTGTTCCGGCGGTGAGCAGCAGCGACTGCTCATCGCGCAGGCGCTGATCCGCCGCCCGCAGCTGCTGCTGCTTGATGAGCCCCTGGACAGCCTGGACCTGCCCAACCAGGCGGCCGCGGCCGCGCTGATCAGCCGGATCTGCGCTGTCGAGGGTGTCACGGTGGTGATGGTCGCCCATGACGTGAACCCGATCCTGGCGCACCTGGACCGGGTGGTGTACATCGCCGCGGGCGGCGCCGCTGCCGGAACCCCCGCCGAGGTGGTCACGAGCGAAACGCTGACCCGGCTGTACCAGACACCGGTCGAGGTGCTGCGCACCTCCGCCGGGCACCTCGTCGTCGTCGGCCAGCCGGAGGCACCCGCCGTGCACGCCGACCGCCATGCCGCGGGCGGCGCGCCGTGAACCCGGTTTTCTCCTGGAATCTGCTGGCCGACTTCCGGCATATGTGGGCGTTCCCGTTCATGGTCAATGCGTTCCGCGCCGGGGTGGTCGTCGCGGTGGTCGCGGGTCTGATGGGCTGGTTCATGGTGCTGCGGCGGCAGTCGTTCGCGGGCCACACCCTGGCGGTGGCGGCGTTCCCCGGCGCGGCGGGCGCCACCCTCATCGGGATCAGCGCCGCATACGGCTACTTCGCGTTCTGCGGCGCCGCGGCGGTGATCATCGCGGCGGCGACCCGGGGGAGGAGGTCCGCCGGCGGCCTGGCTGCCGAGTCGGCGCTGACCGGCACGGTGCAGGCCCTCGCGCTTGCCTGCGGGCTGTTGTTCGTGGCGCTGTACAAGGGATTCCTCAACGGGACCACGGCACTGCTGTTCGGCAGCTTCCTCGGCATCACCGCCGGGCAGGTGGCCGTGCTCGCCGCTGCCGGCGCCGCCGTGCTCGCCGTGCTGGCGGTGATCGGGCGGCCGCTGCTGTTCGCCTCCGTGGACCCTGACGTCGCCGCGGCGCGGGGCGTCCCGGTCCGCCTGCTGTCGGCCGCGTTCCTGGTGCTGCTGGGCGCGGCGGTGGCGGAGACAGCGCAGATCACCGGCGCGCTGCTGGTATTCGCGCTGCTGGTGATGCCGGCCGCGACCGCGCAGCGGCTCACGGCGCGCCCGCTGGCCAGCGTGGTCCTCACCGTGATCATCGGATGGGCGGTGACCTGGGCCGGGCTCATCGCGGCCTATTACTCGCCGTACCCGATCGGGTTCTATGTCACCAGCTTCGCGTTCGCCGTTTACCTGGCGGCGCACATCGCCGCCACTGCGCGGTACCGGCGGCGGCGCCATGTCACGCTGGCGGCGGTGCCGGCATGAGCATCTTCGCGCACCCCTTCATGCTGCACGCGTTCCTCGCCGGGACCGCCATCGCGGCGGCATGCGGGCTCGCCGGGTACTTCCTGGTCCTGCGCGCCCAGGTGTTCACCGGGGACGCGCTCAGCCACGTGGCGTTCACCGGCGCTTTGGCTGCGCTTGCTGCGGGCATCGACCTGCGTCTCGGCCTGTTCGCCGCGACCATCGCGGTCGCGGTGGGCATCGGGGTGCTCGGGACACGGGGCCGCGCCGACGATGTCGTCATCGGCAACGTCTTCGCCTGGATCCTGGGCCTGGGCGTCTTCTTCCTCACCCTCTACACGACCTCGCGCAGCACCGCCAACGGCACCGCGGGGACCAGCGTCCTGTTCGGGTCGATTTTCGGGCTGTCCGCGGAGCAGGCAGGCATCGCCGTGGCCGTCGGTGCCGGGATCGTCGTCGCGGTGATGCTGATCGCGAGGCCGCTGCTGTTCGCCAGCCTCGACGAGGCGGTCGCCGCGGCCCGCGGGGTCCCGGTCCGCGCGCTTGGTATCGGCTTCCTCGCCATCGCCGGTGCGACCGCCGCCGAGGCGACCCAGGCGGTCGGCGCGCTGCTGCTGCTGGGCCTGCTGGCTGCGCCGGCCGCCACCGCCATGCTGCTCACCGCCCGGCCCTACCGCGGCCTGGCCATCTCGGCCGGGCTTGCCATCGCCGAGATGTGGGCTGGGCTGGCGCTGGCCTATGCTGCCCCGGCCATGCCGCCCAGCTTCGCCATCATCGCCGTGGCCGCTGCCGTGTACCTCGCCGCCTTCACCGGCTCCCGGCTCGGCCGCCCGCAAGCGGCAGCGCAGCGGCCGCCCACTGCCGTTATACCGTGACCGTACAATCAGCGGCCAGGCCAGAGCCCGCGGCGAAGACCCGCGGAACCCGGACCCGGCCCGGGTCCGGGTTCTGCAGGCAGACCCGGCAGCGCCGGGCGGTGCTGCGCTGCCTGGCTGCCGATCCGGGCTTTGTCACCGCGCAGGCCCTGCACGCCCGGCTGCTCGCCGCCGGCGAGCGGATCGGGCTGACCACCGTCTACCGCACCCTGCACGCCCTCGCCGGGGCTGGGCTGCTGGACAGCGCCCCCGATCCGGCCCGGGGCCAGCTGTTCCGGCTGCGCCCGGCCCGCGGCCACCAGCACTACCTGATCTGCCGGGACTGCCGGCGCAGCATCATCGTGACCTCCGCGGCGGTGGAAGGCTGGGCGTCGGCAGTCGGCCGGAGCCACGGCTTCACCCAAGTCCAGCATGTGATCGAGCTCACCGGCGTCTGCGCTACCTGCCGCACATGAGCCCGCAATCACGGCAGTCACGGCTGACGACGTGCGCGAGAGCGTCACCAGCGGCCGTCCGGTATCCGTTGGTGTTATGCCGGACATCAACGGGATACGGGCCGGGGTGCTGCTGCTGGCGGCACAGTTTCCCAGGCAGTCGCACGGCGAGGTGCTCGATGCAGCGGTACAGGCGGCGCTTGCCGCCGAGCGCGCCGGATTCGATGACGTATGGTTCGCCGAACACCATTTCATGTCCTACGGCATCTGCCCGTCGGCATTAACGCTGGCCGCCTACGTCCTCGGCCGGACCCGCCGGATCGCGGCCGGCACCGCGGTGAGCGTGCTGTCCACCCAGCACCCGGTAGCCCTGGCGGAGCAGGCTGCGCTGCTGGACCAGGTGTCGGGCGGCCGGTTCCTGCTCGGTGTCGGCCGCGGCGGGCCGTGGGTGGACCTGGAGGTATTCGGCACCGGGCTGGACCGCTACGAGACTGGCTTCGCCGAGAGCCTGGACTTGCTGCTGGCCGCGCTGACCCAGGAACGGGTCGCCGGCGCCGGGCCGGCCTTCACCTTCGGTGAGGTCCCGGTCGTGCCGCGGCCCCGCACCCGCCCGCACCCTCCGCTGGTGGTGGCATGCACATCGCCGGCGACGGCGTCGCTGGCCGCCGCCCGCGGCCTGCCGATGCTGCTGGGCATGCATACCGGCGACGACGGGAAGCGGGAGCTGATCGGCTGCTACACTACGGCCGCCCCGCCTGGCCAGCTGGCACCCGCCGGCCACATCGCCGCTGTGGTGGCCCAGGTCGCCGATACCCGCGAGCAGGCCCGCCGGCTGCTGCGCCGCGAGCTGCCCCGCTGGCTGGGTCCCGGGCTGGCGGGTTACCGCCGGGCGGACGGGCAGCCGCACCCGGCCCGCGACCCAGAGGCATACGCTGACCTGCTGTGCCGGATCCACCCGGTCGGTACGGCACGGCAGTGCGCCGAGTCGATGGCCGCCACGATCGAGCGCACCGGCGTCCGCCACCTGCTGTGCATGGTCGAAGGCGGCGGAAAACTTACCCGCACACTGGACAACATCACGCGCCTCGGCGCCGACGTGCTACCCGCCGTGCGAAGGCACGCCCGCACCTTGCCGCCTCCCGCGGCTGAGCTATGACCGGGTGGACAGGATCGCCTGCGGGCCAAGGGTGAACTCCGGGTCGACCTGGGCGGCCAGGTCCGCGACGGCGGCGGCGTTCGCCCACGCGCGGGCGTTCTTGAGGTGGAACTCGATCCCCTGGCGGGTGAACTTGGCCCAGTCCCTGACCTGCACATCCACGGCCGCCTTCAAGGTAGCAAGAGCGGTGCGGGCATCGGGGCCGAGATCGGCCAGCCCGAACGGGCGGCCCTGTTCCATGGCCCGCACCGCCGGCTCGTACCCGATCCAGGTGAGCAGGTCATCGCCGGCGTGCTCGCGGAGGAACGTCACATCGTCCGGGGTTTGCACCTTGTTTCCGGCCACGGCGAGGGCGATGTCGTAACCGGCCGCGTACTGGCTCCACTGCCGGTACACGCCGATTGCCTTGCGGGTGGGCTCGGCCACCAGGATGGTGAGGTCGAACCGGGTGAACAGGCCCGAGGCGAACGACTCGGCGCCGGCGGTGCAGTCGACCACCACATACTCCCCGGGGCCGTCGACCAGGTGGTTGAGGTACAACTCGACCGCGCCGGTCTTCGAGTGATAGCAGGCCGCGCCCAGGTCATCGTCGCTGAACGGGCCGGTGGCCATCAGCCGTGCCCCGCACGGCGTGTCGGCGCCCAGGGCATGGACCGGGTCGCCGCCGCCGGGCCGCAGCAGCCGGGACCCGCGGCCCGGCGGGGTGGTCTTGACCATCGCCGCAGCCGAGGTGATCCGCGGGTTGGTTCCGCGCAGGTACTCCTTGATCTCCGCGAGGCGCGCGCCCATCGCCGGCGGATCGCCGGCGGCGCCGAGCGCCTCGGCCAGATGCTGGTTGATGTCTGCGTCGATGGCCACCACCGGCAGCCCTTGCCCAGCCAGATACCGCACGAACAGCGACGACAGCGTCGTCTTCCCGCTGCCGCCCTTACCCGCGAACGCGACCTTCACACATCCCCCTGCTCTGAGCCCGTCACGACCCGCCCATCCAGGTAAGTCATCGCTAACCCTACTGGAATGAATATCGTTTTCATGCCAGGATGAGTGTGGCAACTGCGCGTGCGCAGGTCAACCCGTTCCGGCATCTAAGTGGCCGGGCAACCCGGGCGAGAGCGGCGCGCTGGGTCCGCCGTGAAGCGGCGGCCGAGGAGAAGGGACACGATTATGTCGCTGACGGTTTCCCCGGACCTGCTGGAGCAGGCGCACCGCGGTGAGGTGGACGACGCGGCGTTCGTTGACTGCATCCGCACCTCGCTGCCGTATGCCTGGCGCGTGATCAGCGGCCTGATCGAGGACCTGCGCGCCAGCGGCGAGTTCGCCGACAACCAGGTGCCCCCGCCCGATGAGGCGGCCCGCGGGCAGCTGCTGCGGGTGATGGCCAGCGACGCGATGCGCGGCGCGATCGAGCGGCACTTCGGCGTGCGGCTGGCGTTCCAGAACTGTCACCGGGCCGCCGTGTTCCGCCCTGACGCGACCCGGGCATACGCCGATTTCGTCACAGCGCGCTCGCAGATCCTCAACCAGCGCCCGGAGCTGGTCGACTGCTGACACGCGAGCGCGGTGGCTGACCCGCTGGCGCACCCGCTTCCTGAAGGCACAATGGGATCATGACCATCGCCGGACCAGGAAGCGTTCAGCACCGGGTGACTGCCCGCCACGACTCGGTACGGCACGCGCTCGCGGCCGCCGACACCTTCGTCAGCGCCCAGGACCTGCACGCCCAGCTCCGCTCGGCCGGGCACCGCATCGGCCTGACCACCGTATACCGGGCGCTCGCGGCGATGGCCGATGACGGCGCCGCGGACGTGCTCACCGCCGACGGCCAGCAGGTCTACCGGGCCTGCGGCAGCGGCAGCCACCATCACCACCTCATCTGCCGATCCTGCAAGAAAACAGTCGAGATATCCGGGCCCGCTATCGAGCGGTGGGCCGAGGCCACCGCCAGCAAACATGGATTCGCCGACGTCACCCACTCCGTCGAAATATTCGGGACCTGTGCGGACTGCACCAGCCACGCCGCCTCCGCCGCCAGCACACGCACGACCCGCTGACGACCCGCCCCCGGCAACCCCGGGCATAACAGCGCGACTGACGCAGAGCTCCCTATCGGCGGCCGCCCCGGCCGCCATCAGCACCTGCCTGCCGGCGGCGGCCGCGAGCGCGTGCGCCATCTGCAGCCGGTGCAGCTTCGCACCGCCGGCCCGGCGGGTCTCCGCGGCGTTCTCGGCGGCGGTGAAGCCGCGTTGCAGCAGCCCGATCGCCGTCATCGCCGCGACCAGTTCGGCGGGCCGGCCATCGTGCCCGGCCCTGGCGTACCTCGCCCACAGTCACTCCTCTTCGTCGGTGGTGTCAGGATCGCGGAGATCCCGCAGGCCGCCGTCCAGGTCGGGACGGTGGAATGGGTAGAAGCCATGGAAATTGATGTGCTCGAACCCTAGCGGGCTCAGGCGGGCGCGGATCCCGGGGCTGATGCCCAGCCCGCCAGCCTCCAGCTTCGTCACCGCCGCGTCGATGTACAAGGAGTTCCACCAGGTGATCGCGTTGAGCCCCAGGCCCAGCGCTCCGAGCTGGTCCTCCATACCCCGCTCATAACCCCTGGTCAGGCGGCCGAGGTTGCCGAAGTACACACGGCGGGCCAGGCTCTGGCGGGACTCGCCGGTGTTGAGCTGGGCCCCGATCATCCGGCGGTATTCCTCGACATGGATGACCTGCAGCAGGTGCAGCGTCTTGAAGATCCGCCCGTAGTGCGCGAACGCGCTGCCCAGGCCGGTGCTGCGGCCGCCGGCGGTCATCATGCGGATGAGGTCGTAGGCGCGGACCTGGCCGGTGGCCAGCGACCCGGCCACCCGCACCATGTCATCCCACTGGGACACGATGGCCGGCAGCGACACCCGGCGCAACTGCAGCGTGCTGAAGTCACCCCACCCGCTGGCCTCCCGGCTGCCCCGGGACAGGCCGCCGTCCAGCATGGCGGTGTCGATCCACCACAGCTGGGTGTCGGAAATGTCGGCGTGCCGCGGCGCGAACTGGTAGCCGCAGATCGCGAACAGCCCGTACACGATGTCGCTGTAGCTGCCCTGATCGGTGATGATCACCTCGGGGTGCTCGGCGGCGTGAAGGCGGTGAATGGCGTCCAGGATGTACAGCGCATCGCGCAGCGTGCCGGGCACCACCAGCCCGCCGAGCCCCATCACCTTGTCCGAGACCACGTTCAGCCAGGTCGCCCCCCGCGGGCGCTTGCCGCGGCCGAAGTACAGCGGTGACGGCCGGGCGTACAAGGAGCGGACCGGCACCACGAACCGCATCCCGTCGGCGGAGGCGACCAGGCCGCCGCCCCAGTCGGCGGTGATGCCGATCCGGGCCTGGGCGGCCACCAGCCGCGCCGAGGCCGCCGCGATGCCCTCGCCGTGGAAGTAGCCCTTCTCCACCCCGGTCAGCCGCTGGTAGGTGAGCGCCGGGGTGCCCGCCTTGGTGACCGGGACCAGGCCGACGTTGCACGACCGTGCCACCGTCAGCGCGGCCAGCGTGATGTCCAGGTCGTCGCGGCGCACGTGCGAGCCCGAGATGTGCCCGAAGGCGTCGAACATGCCGGTGTGGCCGTGCACCTCCAGCAGCAGCTCGGGGTAGTCGATCCGCGGCAGCATCCTGGCCACGGCGTCGTGCACCGTCCCGAAGCCCGCCGGCTCGGGCGCCGCCTCCAGCCGGGACATCGCCAGCTTGCCGTTCTTGATGCTCACCGCAGGGTTGGCGGCCAGCCCCGCCCCGACCTGCCGGTAGGCATCATCCAGATCTGCGGCCAGGTCCCTCAGGTGCCGGTCCGGGTCGGCGTCCAGGCCCAGCGCGGTCAGCACGGCGCACCGTTCCCGTACCCACAGCCGCGCCTCGATCAGCCTGGCTCGCGGGTCGCCCCACTTGTCCGCGCCGACCGCGTACACATCCCGCCGCCGCAACGCCGCGTGCAACGCCTCCAGGACGCAGAACACATAGGCGGGCCGGTCGATCAGCGGCGGCTCGATTTTCGGGTTGCCGAACACCAGCCGCCGCCACGACCCGGTCACCAGATCCTCGAACCCCTTGATGTGCTCCAGCCCCGGTTTGCGCGCCGCCATCAGTTTCGGCAGCGCCTTCAGCGCGGCGACGGCCGGCGCGCCGGCCGCGGTCGCGCCCCAGGGGATCACCGCGGCCAGCATCTCGGCGAACGGCCGCACCGTGCCGTACCGGCCGGCCAGCTCCACCCGCCAGTCCAGGTCATCGTCATCCCCGGCCGACGGCAGCGGCAGCAGCTCCAGCACCGTCTCTACCGCGGCCGCGAGCTGCTCGCGGGAGACCACCTGCTCGATCTGGTCGAGCACCTCCGGAACCGTGGTCACCTTCTCGGTCACCTGCCCGCCGGTGACCTGCACCGGCGGGGTGTCCATGACGATCGT
>Ga0335085_10011733_pt1 | contig 12974 bp, 13 predicted proteins | sample Lox_Sample_45_FD_206712 | JGI IMG/M metagenome (GOLD analysis project Ga0335085, IMG submission 206712) | Soil microbial communities from Loxahatchee National Wildlife Refuge, Florida, United States - Lox_Sample_4.5 | ecosystem: Environmental > Terrestrial > Soil > Wetlands | place: USA...
CCAGAACAGCTCCTTCAGCTCCGCCAGCTTCTCGGGGTTCTCCGCCGCCAGGTCGTTCGCCTGCGTGAAGTCGTCCGGCAGGTAGTACAGCTCCCACGTGTCCTGCTCGGGATCCCACTTGCCCGGGGCAAACGGAGCGAGTGCGGCCGGCGAGAACTCCCAGGGCGCCTTGTCGAGGCGGGCGCAGGCCCACCAGCCGTCCTTGTAGATCGCGCGGGAGCCGATCACCTCGAAGTACTGGACGGTGTGGCGTTCCTCGGCGCCCGGGTCGTCGAACGTGTACAGGAAGCTCGTGCCGTCCATCGGCTGCTGCTCGATCCCGTCCACGACCTTCGGCTCGGGGATGCCGGCCGCCTCGAGGATGGTCGGTCCGATGTCGATGCAGTGCGTGAATTGCGAGCGCAGGTCGCCGCTCGCCTTGATCCTGCTGGGCCAGGCGACGACCATCGGGTTGCGCGTTCCACCCAGATGGCTCGCCATCTGCTTGCCCCACTGGAACGGCGTGTTGCCGGCCCAGGCCCAGGCGGCGGCGATGTGCGGCGCCGTGTGGTCGTTGCCCCAGGCCTCGATGCCGCCGTACTTGTCGATCAGCTTCAGCTGCTGATCGGGCGGGATGTCGACGCCGTTCAGGAACGTCATCTCGTTGAACGAGCCCGTCGTCGTCCCCTCGAGACTTGCACCGTTGTCGCCCCAGATGTAGATGACGAGGGTGTTGTCGAGGTCGCCCATCTCCTCGACCGCGTCGAGCAGGCGGCCGACGTTCCAGTCGGCGTTGTCCATGAAGCCCGCGTAGACCTCCATTTGCCGCGTGTAGAGCTTCTTCGAGGCGTCGTCGAGCGAGTCCCAGGCCTCGAAGAGGTCGGGCCTCTCCGTGAGCTGGGCATCCTGCGGAATCACGCCGAGCTTCTTCTGCCGCTCGAAGACCTCCTCGCGGATCTTGTCCCAGCCCTGGTCGAACTTCCCCTTGTACTTGTCCGCCCACTCCTTCGCCACGTGGTGCGGGGCGTGCGCGCAGCCGGTCGAGTAGTAAAGGAACCACGGCTTCTCGGGATCCTGCGCCCGGACCGAGTGCAGCCACTCAACGGACTTGTCGGTGAGGTCGTCCGGAAAGTAGTACGGCTTGTCGTGTGTGCCCTCGGGGACGCCGACGGTCGTGTTGTCCACGGTGATCATCGGATCCCACTGGCCCGCCGCGCCGCTCAGGAAGCCCCAGAAGTGGTTGAAGCCCCAGTTCTGCGGCCAGTGCTCGAACGGGCCTGCAGGGCCCTGCTCGCGGTCAGGCGTCATGTGCCACTTGCCGAAGCCTCCGGTCACGTACCCGTTCTCCTTGAGGATGCGCGGAACGGGGGCGCAGCTCTTCGGCACCGCTCCCGTGTAGCCCGGGAAGGGGCCGGGGAACTCCGCAACGGAGCCCATGCCGACCCGATGCTGGTTGCGGCCGGTGAGCGTCGCTGCCCGTGTCGGCGAGCAGAGCGCGACGACGTGGAAGCGGTTGTAGTAGAGGCCCATCTGCCCGACGCGCGTCAGGTTCGGCGTCGCGACGGGCCCGCCGAACGTGTCCGGCTGGCCGAAGCCCGCGTCGTCGATGAGGATGAGGAGCACGTTGGGTGCGCCCTCGGGTGCCTTCGGGCCCGGGATGATGGTCCAGTCGGGAACCGACTGGTCGATCGTGCGCCCAATGGTGCCGCCGAAGTTCCGGTCGGGGAGCGGGAGCGCGGTGCGGTCCGGGACGAACTTGCCCATCGCCTCCGCAAGACCGTCCTTGAGCGCCTTGATGCCCTTCTTGTCCGTCTGCACGATCGACTTCGCCAGAGCGCCCGGGAGCGCCTGCTCGACGCCGAGCCGCTGCGAGTCGTCGAACGCCGCGATGATCCCGGCAGTTCCCAGCGGCAGGTTCTCGCCGATCTTGTCGTGCATCTCGGTCTCGAGCCGCTTGTCGACGAACTTCCCGACCAGGCCGCCGGCGGCTGCGCCTGCGGCCGTGGCCGCGATCAGCGGTGGTGCTGCCAGGCCGACGAGGACGCCGACGCCGCCGCCCCACGCGACCCCCTTGCGGCCGCGGTGGTCCGCGGTCTGCTGCACGTTCACCGTGCCGTCCTTGGCATGGGTGATGAGGATCGCCGCCTCCATCTCGACTTTCTTGCTCTCGACGAGCGCCGCGAGCGCGTCGAACTCCTCGGTCGCGGCTTCGATGTCCGGGTATGCGGCCACGAGGACATCGGTCGGTGTCTCAGCCATCACGTGCCTCCTTTCAATGCGTCCCGGCTTCCGCCGGAACCTGTCCGTCCCGATCGCCGTTCTCGACGAGCAGGCCGAGGTCGCGCAGCTCGCGCTGCGACTTCCCCGCGATCTTCCGGCCGAGCAACGGCCGGCCGTCGTCGTGCTTGTAAACGCCTGTCGGTTGCTTCGCGAGCGGCTCTTCCCAGCCCCGGTAGAGCGCCAGCACGCGCAACGAGTAGCCGATCGCGAACGCGATCAATGTCGGCCACCAGACGCTCGCGCCGCCCTTTTCGACGATCGCCCAATAGAGGGCGACCCAGACGATTCCGGTGAGAAGCGCGATGCCGACGAACCACTCGCCTCGCACGAACTGCTTGGGCGGCACGCCGCTCGTCACGTCGGCGTACCAGCGCCCCGCCGTCGGCCCAACCACCGCGAGCAGGCAGACGCCCATCACCGGCAGCCCGACCTCGATCCCCTTCTGGGCGCCGACGATCGCGTACCAGGGAAGCGAAAACGAGGTCATGAACTGAAACAGGCCCTCGCGGAAGAGCTGTCCCTTCGCGTAGGCGAGCTTGTAGCCGACGAAGCCGAACGCGAGCGCGAGAGTGATGTACGCCGGGTTCGTGAGCGCCGCCGGCACCTGCCCGACCATGATGTCGCGCGTGATCCCGCCGCCGAGTCCCATCAGCAGCGCCATGCAGAGCACGCCCACGATGGTGAAGTTCTTGTAGTGATCCGGCCTGCGTGACAGGAGCGCCCCGTTGAGCGCGTTCGTCGACGCCGCGATCAGGTCGACGATCGTGAAGTTTCCGGTGAACTTCCAGCCCGTGAGCCAGTCCACGGAAGTCGAGCTCGCGAGGAGTGGGTGAAGCACGGCGCTCAGGGGAGCTCCGAGGGCTTGGAGACGTGCCCGGGGACGACGGCCGGCCCAGCGCCGGGAACCGGCACCTGCACCGGGGGGGTCGAAACGCTCGCCGGCCCGGCTCCCGTGTCGCCGGCGTGGTACCCGGCCCGGAGGGCGTTCTCCTCATCCTTCTTCGGGAAGAAGCGGTAGACGAGCGCCATCCCGAGCAAGATCGCGATGATCGCGGCCAGGTAGGCCCACTGGTCGCCCTTGAGGAACGACGACTGGGCGGCGGCCGTGATCTGGCCGGCGTAATGCGGATGCTGAGCGGCGAGGTTCTCGGCGCTCGCGTAGGAGAGCTGGAGGGACTCCTGCGTGTTCTGCGTGACATGGGCCCCCGAACTCGCGATCGCCGCCCCCATCGCCGAGGCGTAGCCGGCGGTGAGAAGCGCGCCGAAGATCGAGGTCATCAACGCGCCGCCCAGGTCGCGCTGCAGGTCGGCTGTTCCCGAGGCCATGCCGACCCGCGTCACGGGCACGGACCCGGTGAGCGAGTTGGACGACGGCGTGCCAGCGAGGCCGACGCCGATCCCGAGGAAGATGTACGGGAGCGCGACGACCCAGTACGGGATGTTCTCCTTCCAGAGGACGAGCATCAGGACGAACGCGATGAGCAGGAACGCTTGCCCGGTGAGCAGCGTCCGTCGCGATCCGTGCAGCCCGACGAGCTTGGCCGAGCGCGGGGCGACGACAACCATGAAGACTCCGGCGGGGAGAATCGCCGCACCGGCCTCGAGGGTCGAGTAGCCGAGCACGTTTTGCAGGAACTGCTGGCTGATGTAGGCGGCACCCATCAGCGAGCCGAAGACGATGATCCCGGCGCAGGCCGCGACCCAGAAGGTCGGGCGCGCAGCGATGTGTAGGTCGTAGAGCGGATTGGCGGCGCGGCGCTGTCTCAGGAGGAACAGCACCCCGGCCACGGCCGCGATCACGAGCAGCACGATCGCGACCGTCTTCTCGGTCGGGACCGGCAGGAAGTTGATCGCCACGATCAACCCTCCGACGAGCACCGCGGAGAGCATGCCGCCGAGGTTGTCCACCGGCTCGGTTCCCTCGTTCACGTGACTCGGAACGAAGAAGATCGCCATCGGCAGCGCCACCACCACCAGCGGCAGCGTGACGAGGAAGACCGAGCCCCAGCTGAAGTGCTCGAGCAAGGCGCCGGAGATGAGCGGGCCGAGCAGCGCCACGCCCCCGCCGAGGGCAGACCAGAGTGCGATCGCCTTCGTCCGGGCCGCGCCCGACCACAGCGCAGTGATCAGCGCCAGCGTCGTCGGGTAGGCCATGCCGGCTGCCAGGCCGCCGAGAACGCGCGCGGCGAACAGGACTCCCGAAGACGGCGCGAAACCGGCGAGGAGGCAGGCCGGGATCGTCAGCGTCATCCCGACGACGATCATCAGCTTGCGCCCGTAGCGGTCGCCCAGCGCCCCGAACCAGAGCACCGAGGCCGCGAGCCCGAGTGAGTAGCCCACGGCGATGAGGTCGAGCATCGTCTGCGACGCGTCGAACGACTTGCCGATGTCGGGCAGCGCGACATTCGCGACCGACAAATTCAGGTTCGCTACCGCCGCGACGAGGATCAGCGAGCCGAGAACGAGGCCTGCGCGCTTCGGCGAGCCCGCGCCGGATGCGCCTACCTGACCGTTACCGGCGACTGCTTCACTCATCGACCGTCACCAAGCCCCGTCGTGGCGCCCTGGGTGATCGACGCCTGCGCCGCGTTCCCGTGGAACGGAGATCCGGAACGGGGAGAAGACCGGCGTCCCGCGCCCGTGCTACCGCCTCGCCGCGGGATCCCGCACCGAGCTTCTTGTAGATGTGAGCGATATGTGTCTTCGTCGTGCTTCGACGGCGGCCGAGTTGCTGGGCGATCGCCTCCACTGTCAGGTGGGTCGGAAGCAGCGCGAGCACCGTGGATTCCGTTGCCGTGAGGTGGACCTGCTGCCGCGCGGTCACCTGCTGATCTCGCTCCGATCGCCACACCCCGCGACCATGTCACTCGCGAGGCCGCGATCGCCTCACCCGATACGGCTGATCTTTACGGCAGCCGTGCGCTGCCGGCGCTCGCTTACGAAACCGTGAGCGGTGACGCGGTATGCGCGGGGAGGCGGCCCCCCGGCAGCGCCGAGCCGAAGCTTTGTGTTTCGTACCGAAGCGCTAGAACAGGACGGCGAGACCCTTTGCAAGGAAGTACGCACCGAAGCCGAGCCCGACCACCATCTCGAGTCTCCGGCTGTTGGCCATGATCCACTCGGTCATTCGGGCAAGGAGCGGCATGGCTCGCTCCCGGTCGATCATGTAGATCAGTACCGGCACGTAGTACACGCTCAGCATGATCGCGAGGCCGAACAGGGTCGCCAGCACCTCCTGGCCGGTGGTGATGTTGGCTTCGCCGATGTCCTTGAGCGCGCCGCCGAAGACGGCGATCGCGTCGAAGTTGATCACCTGTACCGCCAAACCGGCGGCGAACAGGGTCGAAAGCTTCGCAACGGCGATCTTGTCGGCCCGCGCGCGCCGCGCCGCGTCCTTCTCGGGGGACTCGGTCTGAAAGACGGCGAGCAGTCCCATCGCGACGAAGAGAACGCCGAGGCCGACGTCGACGATGGCACCAGCGTCGCCGCCCTCCTCGAACAGATCGGCTGCGAGGATCACGACGGCGAAGACGACGTCCAGGAACGCGGCTCCGGCCACGAACGTCCAGCCGCTGACCACCGGACGTTCCGACTTGCCGAGGATGAGGGCGCTCACGACGATCGCGATCGGCGCCGCAAAAGCAGCGGCAAACCCGTAGATCGCGACCTGGACGAGGAGGCTACCCATGAGTCCGGTCTGCGTCGAGCTCCATGGCCTCACGATCTTGGCTTCGACGGGGCCCGCGACACATCAACCGAAACAGCGGAGATCTCGACCCGTGCCGTGCGGAGTCGTGCGTATACCTCTCTGGCTACGAAACGGGCACCATTCCGCGGGGAACGCGGCGGAGCTAGGTTCGCCCAATGTGGGTGAGCTTTCCGCCGCCCCGAGGCGGGCGACGGTATGAAGTGTGGGGTTCAGTCTGATGGCCGAGCCGCGCACTCTTCCCCCGCCATCGATCGCACTGCGTGATCGGGCGCGGACGCTGTCGCGCGCCTCGAAGTATCGGGTGCCCGTTCCGAGCGTCGCCGTCGTCGAGCGACGGCGATTGCTCAATCTCCTTGCGTCTTCTTCGGATGTGCCGATCGTCTTGATCTCGGGGTCGGCGGGCTACGGCAAGTCGACGCTCGCCGCCCAATGGGCTGCTCGCTGTCGGCGAGCCGTGGCTTGGCTGAACGTCGACCGCGCCGACAACAACCCGCTCGTCCTGCTCAACCACATCGCGCACGCGCTCGAACAGCTTGGTGCTCTCGCTCCGGAACTGTTCGACGAGCTCTCCACACCGGCGCCGCGCGTCGACGACGTTGTGCTTCCCGAGGTGGCGAGGCAGCTGGAGCGTCTGTCGCCTGTCGCCCTGATCCTCGACGATGTCAACGAGCTGACCGAGCCGCGGAGCCTCGCCGTGGTCGACTTCCTGGTCGGGGAGATCCCGCCCGAGTCGCAGATCGTGTTGACGACGAGGACCGCCGCGGACCTGCGCCTGACCCGCCGCCGCGTGGCGGGCGATCTGCTCGAGATCCGGCCGGACAGGCTCGCGCTCGACGCCGACGAGACGCAAGAACTGGCCGCGGCCCGCGGCGCACCCCTGTCCGAGCGGGCTCTCGCGCTCATCCATCAGCGCACCGAGGGCTGGCCCGCCGGGATCGCGCTTGCGCTGCGCGCGGCAAGCGACCCAGCGGATGGCGAGGCCGTCGCGCAGGGTCTTCACGGAACGCAGCGCGAGATCGCCGACTACCTGCTCGAGGCCGTCCTCGACCGCGAGACGGAGGAGCACCGGACCTTTCTGCTCGCGACGTCCGTGCTCCGACGGATGACCGCGCCTCTGTGCGACGCGGTCCTCGGGACGAGCGGCTCGACCGACGTGATCAGGGAACTGGAGCAGTCGAACTCGTTCGTGATCCCGCTCGACGATGAGCGGGGGTGGTACCGCTATCACCAGCTTTTCCGGGAGCTTCTCTGTTCCGAGCTCGCACGGCGGCACCCCGGGTTCCCCGCCGTGTACCTTGCGCGCGCCGCCGAGTGGCACGAGGAGGACGGGACCGACCCTGAGGAGGCGTTCCGTTGCGCGCACGAGTGCGGCGACCTCACGCGCGCGGGAAGGATCGCTCTCGCTTCCGCCGTGGCGTTCGTGGGTCGCGGTCAGGTCGACACGATGCGGTTGTGGCTCCGCGATTGCACGGACGCCGAGCTCGGGGCCGATCCTCAGCTCGCGATCGCCGCGGCCTGGGTGTGCCTGCTCATGGGCGAGTCTGAGCGGGCGGAGAGGTTCCTCCTCGCTGCCGAGCGAGGCAACCTCGACGTCCCCTCGGCCGACGGGACTACCTCGCTGCGGTCGTCGCTCGCCAACGTCCGCTCCTCACTCGGCCCCGGGGGGATCCACCAGATGTTGGCCGACGCCGAGTTCATGTATGCCGTCGAGAGCGCGGAGAAGACTCGCTGGGTCTCAGCCAGCTGCCGTGCCCTCGGTACCGCGAACGTTCTGCTCGACCGCCCGGAGGCTGCGATCGCCGCGTTCCAGGAGGCGCTGATGCTGTACGACAGCGGCCGCTCCGAGCTCGCCTTGGCCAGAGTCCTCTGCCTCGGCTACCTCGCATTTGCCGCCGCGAGCATGGGCGCGTGGCCGGCCGCGCGCAGGTGGGCGCAAGAGGCCAAGGCGCTCGTCGTCGATCACCGGCTCGACGACACGCTGGCCGGCGCGATCGCCTCCACCGCCCGGGCGACGACGCTCGTCCACGACGGTGACTCCGACCGAGCCGCTCACGAACTCGCAGCCGCCCGGCACTCCGTTCAGTTCGCGCGCGGGACACGCTGGCTGAGCGCCGATCTCGATCTCCGCTGGGGAGACATCAGCCTCGACCTCGGCGAGCGTCTGGTCGCGAAGGAGCACGCCGTACGAGCCCGGGCCACTCTCCAGGGGTATCCGGACCCGGCTGCCCTGGCCTCGCGGCTTGACGAACTGGAGACCCGCATCGATCGCGCCGCCGAGCTTCACCTCACACCGGCAGAGCTCAGGGTCGCGCGCTTCCTGGCGACACATCTCACGGTCAAAGAGATCGCGGCGCACCTTCACATCGGAGCTGCGACGGTGAAGACGCACCTCTCCCAGATCTACGCCAAGCTCGGCGTCTCGACCCGATCGGAGGCGGTCGAGAAGATGGAGCAGCTCGGACTCGAGCACAACGGCACGCCTCGAGACTGGCAGCGGTCAGAGCAGGAGCAGGCCGTCGACAAGTAGCACCAGGCCAACCACGGCGACTGCGTAAGCCATCAACGGACGGCGGTGGCGGCCGAGCCATCCGAGGGCCGCGTCGAGCCGGACCACCGCCCAGTCGCCGGCGAGCAGATAGGCGACTACCGGAAACCAGACGAGCGCGGTCGCAAGGAACGTGTACCAGACGACAAGGGCCGCCTGGTTCGAGCCGGTGGTGCCCGCCGCGGAGATCGACGCCGCGGCGAGGCAGGTGAGCACGAGGCGCTTCGGGCCGCCGATGCCGAGGAGCAGCCCCACTCCCCCGGCTGTCAGGACATGGACGCGCTTCAGCCGATCGAGCGCCGCCCGCGAGCGGCCGCTCGAGGAGCGGTTCGCTGTCTCGGGTCGGCGGTCGGCGGCGAGGGCGAAGCACACCAGCGCGATCCCGGCGGCGATCTCGAGCGCCCCTGCAAACGTCGGATAGGCCCTCGTCCGGTTCGGTGTCGTTACAGCCCCAACCGCGACGAGGGCCGCGCAGGCGAGGAGCTGGCCGAGGACCACGCCTGTCCCGAACGCGAGCGCCTTCAGCCGCCCGGTGCGCAGCACCGTGATCGTCGCCGCAGCACCGAGCGGGCTCAGCGTGGCCACGAGGGCGTACGGGATCAGGTGAACGGCTTCGCCAACCACACCTGCGCGGGCCTCCTCGGGCGCTTCAGATCGCGGGACAGGCACCGCAGCTCTGGTCCCGCTTTGCGCATGGCTGTCGCCTGGTTCAGATGTCCTTGCGATACCACCGGGCTGCGCTGCCAGTGGGGCAGCCCTCGATGACGCCGACAGTCTCGTAGCCGAGCTGCTCGTAGTGTCCCCGCGCAAGGACGTCGTAGGCGAAGAACTCGATGAGTGCGCATCCCCGGCGCCGGGCCTCGGCTTCCGCCCCCGACATGAGTGATCGCGCCAGACCGCGTCCCCTGAGCTCCTCGTCCACCCACATGGCGTGCAACTCGCAGCACGCACCCCAGACCATGCCGGAGATACCGGCGAGGATCCGTCCCTCGCCGTCGCGGAGGAAGATTCCGAACTCCTCGTCGTCGCCGACGTCGGCCGCGGCTACCGCGGCGGGCGCGACGCGCTCCTCGAGCAGAGCGAGGTCGGCCGGCGCCGGCGCATCCTCGACGACGAGGCTGTACTGATCGTCCACCCTAGACCACGAGCATCTGCTCGAGCAGAGCGGCCTCGTCGAAGTAGTTCCGGAAAGCCGAGATCTTGCCGTTGGTGAACTCCACCACCATGGCAGCACCGAGCACGAGCACGTGCCCGTTCGGGTCGATCGCGACGTTCTCGTCGATCACGAACGGCCCGGAGAACACCGCACGAACGCGGTACTCGACGAACCCCTTGTTTCCGAAGACGTCCAGCGAGTTGATCTCGACGTCGACGTCGGTGAGCGCGTCCTCGCGATCCGCGACGGTCTCGGTCAGCTCGTCGAGCGACTCGACGAGCATGTTCGGAGACCACCCGCTCACATCCTGTGTGAACAGCTGCGGCAGCGGATCGACCTCGCCGCGGATGCAGGCCTCGAGAGCACGCCGCAGCACTTGAGCACGATCCTTGTCAGCCATGACCACTCCTCGGTCGGTATGAGGGCTAGGCGCCGAGAATCTTGGCCTTCTCGGCCGCGAACTCGTCGTCTGTGAGAGCGCCTGAGTCGTGCAGCTCCGCCAGTTTCTGGAGCTGATCCGTCTCCGTTTCCGCGCTCATCGGTGCGGGCGGCGCGGCAGGAACTTCCTCGGGCTCCGGTTCGCCCGAGTCCTCCGGCCCTCCTCTGGTAGCTCTCCCGGCGGCATAGGCCGCCCCTCCGGCTACGAGCATTGTCCGGCGGCGTGCCCGGCGACGTACGAATCCCATGACGTCTCCTTCGTTGGGTGCGACTCCACCTTGCGGTGTGAGCGGGTCGCGCCACATCAGCCGAATCGGTTGAACCTGCGCGTCTCAGCTCGGACCACGCGCGACGACCTCGCACGTGAGCCCGTCCCGCGCACCCATGATCCGGCGACGGTAGGAAACACGTAACGCCGCTCCCGGCTCGACGCAGGCGTGCGGACGCTCGGTGAAGCTCTCGGTCACATCGAAGCTGATGATGCGAGCGGCCGGGCTGGCCATCGCGGAAGCGCGGGAAGTTCCCGACATCTGGTACCAGTTCGCGGCCCCCTTTGTCGTCGACGGTTCCGCATTCGACACAGGCTTCGGCCCCCTCCCGATCACGCCGCTCGCCGAGGCGGTGCACGACACGGTCGCCTGGTACCAGGCTGCGGCCGCAGGGGTGTAACCTCCGGCAAGCACCGACTCGTCTGCGCAAGCGTCCCTTCACCTGGGCTGTGGAGGGTGGCTTGAAGCCCCCAGGAAGGCGAAAAGAGGCGGTGAGACTGTCGCGATGTTCTTCGACGACCATGGGCCGCCGCACTTTCATGCGCGTCACGCGGGCGGGACGGTGAAGGTGCGGATCGACACAGTGGAGGTGATCGAGAGCAGCCTCGCGCGTCGGCAGCTTCGACTGGTGCTGGCGTGGGCTGAGTTGCATCAGGACGAGCTGCTCGAGAACTGGCGGCTTGCGCGTGCCGGTGAGACACCTCGTGAGATCGAGCCCTTGCGATGATCGGTGTGACTCCAGATATCACGACTGTCGCGGTTGTGGGCCACGGGGTGCTCAGACTCACGTCGCGGGCGGCCTTACCGGCGAGGTGGCGGTGCTGGAGTGCATGCGGGGACCGGTGTTCGAGGAGGCTCTGACGCCCGAGGGATCCGCCACGGTGCGGGTCGACGCCGAGACCGGAACCATCGTCTGGCCCGGCGGCGCCGACCTCGCCCCCGACACTCTGTACGAACGTGTCCGGACCGGGACGTGGCCGGATCAGGACGTCGCCGCCTTAGGCGCCCGGCACCGCATCCGCTCTCGAAACCCCCGTAAAAATCGGGGGTTTTTGTTCTGGCTTAAGGCCACGTGAGTCCCAGATGAGTCCCATAGACGTGCCCCGAATCTGCGCCTCGCCCGAGAGTCGGAGCCGCATATCGCCGTGGGGGCGGAGGGAGTGGAAGCGCAGAGGCTCGTCACTGCGGGTCGCGAGTGCCGGCGTTCGGCGGCGCCGCCTGGACCTCGTGCTGCAGAATCTGTCCTGGCGACGCGTGCCGCCTCGCTCTTCAAGGACTCGTAGGGCGGGAGGGCTTGCGCTGTGGCGGCCCTCCCGCCCTTTTTCCGCATTTACGTCGTGATCGCGTCCGCGATCTGGGCGTCGGATTTCGCGAGAGCGTCCTTGAGCTTCTCGTAGTCGCCCGAGTCGATCGCCTGGTTGATGCGCTTGTCCGACTTGACAAGCGCGTTCTCGACCTTGTCCGCCCACTGGTCGTCGACGACCGCCACGACCGCGGACGACCCCGGCGGCAGATACTCCTCGACATCGACCCCGAGCTTCTTCTCCTGATGTCTCTTGCTGAGCTCGCCGATCAGGGCGCCGATTCCGGCGCCGATCGCGGTGGCCGCCAGCAGCGGCGGCGCGAACAGGCCGACGACAAGCCCGCCGATAGCGCCGAGCGTGGTGCCACCCGCAACGTGCCTGTCGCCGTGCTCGTGCACGTCGACCTTGCCGCTTGCGTCGCGATTCATCACGACCGCGCCAACGACCTCGTACTCGCCGTCCTTCTCGCCGGCCTTCAGCGTGTTGAAGTCGTCAGCTGCCGCCCCGGCATCGGCGTACGTGCCAACGACAAGAACAAGATTGTCGCTGTCCATGGTCCCTCTCTTTCTGCGAGCCTCCTCGGGCCGCACCGGCTACGGGCGTTCCCCACAGCGCACTCGACGCTAGTACAGCGGCGATCGATGCGTCATGGGCCAAAAAGGCTGAGATCGCCCGGCCCCGTAGCGAGACGGCTCGAGGCCGCGTTGTACGCCTCTCTAGGCTCGACGACGCACGCCGACCATCCGACAGTCGACTCCCTCAGTCTCAGCCTTTTTGGCCGATGCCGAGCCGGTCGTCTCGGTCGTAACGTTGGGCACCGACCGATCCGGTCAACAAAACGACATCCGGAGTGGACAGGAGGAAGCTCAGATGCTGCTCGCGTATACGAACAATCCCAGCTTCTGGGACGTGGTCTGGTGGATGTTCATCTTCTTCGTCTGGGTGATGTGGATCTACGTCGTCATCCGGGTGTTCATCGACAATTTCGAGAGGCGGGATCACGGCGGCTGGGCGAAGGCGATGTGGACGATCTTCATCGTCTTTGTCCCGATTATCGGCGTCGTCTGCTATCTGATCGCACGCCCAGCTGACGTGGTGGTCGTGTAGCAGGAGTTGCCGTCGCTTTGGGCGGGCCACTGGCCCGCCGAAAGCGCCCCACGAGCTACTGGAAGAAGAAGAAGAAGAGCTTCCGTGCCTGAGGGACTGTCGGCGACCGAGGCCGGCGACAAGATCGCCGAGCATGCAAAGCATGAGGCCGAGCACGGAGGCGGCAGCCTCCGTAACAAGCGGATCT
>Ga0335085_10011734_pt1 | contig 12974 bp, 15 predicted proteins | sample Lox_Sample_45_FD_206712 | JGI IMG/M metagenome (GOLD analysis project Ga0335085, IMG submission 206712) | Soil microbial communities from Loxahatchee National Wildlife Refuge, Florida, United States - Lox_Sample_4.5 | ecosystem: Environmental > Terrestrial > Soil > Wetlands | place: USA...
CGGGTCGGTCGAGGAACTTATAGGCGTGAATTGTTCGCCGATTGCGGTGAAAGGCACGAAGCTCCGGATGCTGCGCATCTTGAGCCAGGGCCTGCGGCGGAAGGCAATTGCGATCACCTCGAACGGGTCCCGTCCGCAGTAGCATGACCGCAGCGATGGTGGGGACCGTCAGTAGGTCAAAGACGACTATGAGGGATCCAAAGCCCAAATCCGTTGGCTCGCGACCGTCAGCCCGATAAAGTTCGGGACGGCAACATTTCGGTCGGTTGGACCCGTGCCGGCCACGGGTGCACCAACTGTCCAGCGCTGGGCCTGGCTGACCCTGTTCCAGAGGAACCTTAACAACCTGCAGCCACCGCTTCCGGTTCTGAACTCCATCTTCGGCCGTTCCCTTGAACGAGGCATCGCCTCGGAAATGATCCCGATGAGCATTCCAACCTCGATCTCTGACTACCTGCGGACCTACGGCACCGAGCTGGGCGAGAAGGTATTGACCCAGTTTCCTCCGCTCCATTCGCCCGGTGACCCGATTTGGCCGGCGTTGAAGCAATTGAAGCGCAAGCCATTCCCCGCCCAAACGCTGGCCATCCTTGGCATCGTTAAACGCTGGGAGGAAGCGCGCGCCGCCGCTGCGGTGGCAGAATGCGGGACCGGCAAGACATTGATCAGCCTGGGCTCCGTTTTCACACACGCGCGCGGGCGTAATTTCACCGCACTGGCAATGTGCCCGCCTTCCCTCGTGGAAAAATGGAGCAGAGAGGCCCTCTCGACGCTACCCGGCGTACGGGTATTTATCATCGACGGCGTTCGCAACGGCGTGGCATCGAACGGGTTTACCGGTGTCAACGAGGTCCGGTTGCGGAATGGGCGGATCGTTCGTGAAGGCATCAAGACGACCCTGAGCGACCTGCGGCTGGCCAAGACGGCCCGATCGGCGCGAGCACGGTGGAATGCGCAGGTGAATGGACCATCGGTATGGTTGGTGTCGCGGGAGCGCGGAAAACTCGGGTACTTTTGGCGGCACGCCTACTCGACGCCCAGGAGCGGGCCGTACCTCGGCAATATCGTCAATCCCGATACTGGACGCCCCGTCATCATCGGTGATGACCAGATCCGGCGGCCGGACTTCAAGAAAATCAAGCTGGCCGAGACGGTCGTCGTCGACAACGAGAAAGGCCGCAAGACTTTCTTCAGCCCGCTGTGGCAGGCCGATAACCAGAAGATCCGACGCATGGCGCCCGTGGAATTCATCGGTCGTTACTTGGATCCGTTCTTCGACTACTTCATCGCCGATGAGGTCCACGAACTGAAGAGCGGGGAAACGGCCCAAGGCAACGCCCTGGGGACACTCGCTGCGGCATGCAGTCGAACGGTAGTGCTGACCGGGACACTGTTGGGCGGCTACGCCGATGAGATTTTCCACATCCTGTACAGACTCGATCCTCGCATGATGCGCGAAGAGGGCTTCGATCCGGGCGAAGGGGGCATGCGCCAGTTCGCCGAAACCTATGGGGTGCTGGAGAAGATTACGACCATTGAGCCGGCCGATAACGCCTGCTCGAAGGCGAAGACGATGACAGTGGTGAAGCGCCGTCCAGGTGCGTCGCCGCTCATCTTCGGCAAGTACCTCATGAACATGGCGGCGTTCGTGTCGCTTGAAGACATTTCAGCCGCGCTTCCGCCGTATGCCGAAGAGATTATCGCCGTGGAGATGGACCCACCGTTGCGCGATGCGTATCAGAAGCTCGAAGACGACATCTCCACAGCCCTGCGCGAGCATCACGGCAACTCCTCGGTCATCAGCACAGCGATGAACGCGCTTCTTCTGTACCCGGATAAACCTCACGGGCTGGGCCCGCTTTACGGTTACGAGACCAATCAGGACGGCGAGCGCGAGCGGTTCCTGATCTCCGAGCCCGCGGACCTCGACGAAAACGTGGTCTACGCAAAGGAGCGGCGGCTGATCGAGGAGTGCAAGAAGGAACTCGCCGCAGGGCGCTTGCTGCAAGTTTTTGCCGTATACACGAAGACGCGCGATGTGACGCGCCGGCTCCAGAATTTGCTGCTCAAACAGGGTATCCGAGCCGAGGTGTTGACCGCGGAAGTCCCGCCCGAGCAGCGGGAAGCGTGGTACGAGAAGAAGCTCGCACAGGGCATGCAGGTGTGCATTGCGCACCCCAAGTTGGTCCAAGTCGGCCTCGACCTTTTGTTCGCGAAGACAATTCTATTCTATGAGACGGGATATTCCACCTATGTCTTGCGGCAGGCCAGCAGAAGGAGTTGGCGCATCGGCCAAAAGGACGCGATTCGCGTCGGGTTTCTGGTCTATGCCCAAACAGCGCAGGAAACCTGCCTCAGGCTGATGGGTAAGAAGCTGCTGGTCTCGCTGGCTATGGAAGGCAAGCTCGATGGCGGCGGACTGCAGGCGATGGATGAAGACGATGATGTACTGACAGCGATGGCCCGTGAACTGGTCACCCGGCAGGGAGTCGGCGAAGAGGCCGCGGCAGTCTGGAGAGCCCTTCAACAATCCCGAGACGAACATGCTCCCCGATCAGTAACGATCGAGACGACGCTCGCGGAACCAGTGCTTCCGGAAGATGAACTCCTGAAACTGGAGAACCGGGTTGCGCCAAGTCCCTGGGATCGAGAAGTTCGTTATTCCGAGCAGATGACGCTGTTCTGATCGGAGCGTAGCGCGCTGGCGCCATCGTCCAGTCGATCTGGCGGATCGCCGGCCTCAAGGACTGTCCGTGATAGCGCCGCTGCCATCGATGGGAAGCTCACCGATGCGCGCGAGCAGCTCTTTCAGCCAGTCAGCCTTGTTCATCCCGTGAACGATGCGGCCCATAAAACCGAGGCTCTCTGCGACGCTGTTCCGATTCGCAAGAATCTCCTGCCGGGTGGTCCTCACATATTTCTTCACCCACTCATCCAGTCGTTCGGGCTTTTGGAAAACGTAGGTCGCGTGCCCAGCCTGGGGGATCTCAACGACAACGGCACGGAGGTCGAAGATGTACTCGTCGCGAAACAGGTACATCGTCCGGGCCCTTTTCGAGAGCTGCTCGTAGTAGAAGGGATCGTAATCTGGTTGCCATGAGACCTGGACCACGTCGAAATCGCCAGGCAGTCCTCGGTTCCAACACAGGCGCCGGAGTTCATCACGCTCCATAGGAAGGCTCTCGATCTGCTGACGCAGAAGATCGATCTGGTCGAAATGGCGGCCAATGCGGGAGTACTGCTGACGCGCGTTGAGGACCAGCGAGTCGAGGTCTTCCGGAAGTATCACCTCCGTTCGGCTGGGGAGGGCCGCCTCCCATTCGATGAGGGCCCACTCACCTTTTCTCTTTTGGTATTTCCCGGTGTGCACGAAGTCGGCGGTGATTTCGATGTTGGCGTTTAGAAGGCGCCGCCACTGATTCCAGGTCTGATCCCAGCGCAAAGGGAGGAGTTGGTGGTCGAGGAGAACTTCGAGATTGCGACTGCGATCTCGCAGGACCGCGTAATCGCCAAAAAAGTCGAGCTTTCGCAGCGGCAGAGTCAATGTGTCCCGGCGCAGGTCAGGCAGGAAGGCCAAGATCCGTCGCGCAAAGAAAACGTCGCTTTTCTTGGACTGTTCGCCTTCCACCAGGACCGATCCGAAGCCCGAGTACGGGAATGGAGCCGGCGTCTCCGGATTACTCAGCAGCGATCCGTAGACCGCTCGGAGTTGAGGATCCGCCAGCATGTTGTAGGCTCGCTCGATTGCGGCGACTTCAGATTTCCGGGCCTTGCCGTGCCGAAGTTCCATGCGACGGATACGATACGCGAGCCGCAGTTCGGCGAACGGAACCGTTTGCGGAACGTGAAGGAGTCTGTAGAACGAAATCTGGCCACTCCAGGGCTTTTCACGTTCGGCGACAAAAAAGTAGTCTCGAATTCCGCGGCAGGGAATGTGAATGGCCGATATGCCGAGTTGGCCGGCGGCGACTTCAAGCCGAACGACCATCTCACTGCGCCGGTCGGGTCGGGGCTGGGCCGCATAGCCTACGCGTGCGTAGTACAGGTCCGTTCTTCTCACGGCTGGCTTACGGATCAGAATTTCGGGTAAGGCGCCGGCGGTTGCAGAGATTGCGTCGCCGACGCGGACGTGAGATCCGACCAGCCTGGCAAGTGCCAGCATGGCGCCGCTGGCGCACGTGCAGACAACCTTCCCAGCTTCGTAGCGGACGGCGGCGACGGGGTCCGGCGCGGCTCGCGGGTCGGCGGCCGCTGAGATGACAGGGTCAGCGCTCATTGTCGCTGTCAAAACATAACTCGAGTTGGCATAGCGCGCAAACAGAACAGGCCGTATGGCGCTAACCGACTGCAGAGAGGCGAGTTAGCGGAATTCTGCTATCGCCGTAGGAGCAAATTCATGGATAGGGTGAACGGTGCCGCTGCCGCTGTCGTCGATGACGTTCTCTCGGTGCCAGACTCGGAGACGCTCGCTCCGCGGAAGAAATTACCTTCAGACCTGTTGGAGAAATTGAAGGCGCCGCTTCCGCCCCAAGCGGTCTCGCCGAATCCGGACCGGCCGGGGCTTTCGGCTATCAAGGTGATTTACGTAGTCGAGCGTCTGAACGAGGTGTTTGGCCTGAACGGGTGGCACATAGCGAACGAGGTCGTCGAGAAGGGTGCCATGGTGGTCGTTAAGGGCACACTGACCATCGATGATTACGGAATCCGGATCGAGCAGTACGGTGGTAATGCCAACCCAGACCGGGGAGATGCCTACAAGGGCGCCTGCACGGACGCACTTTCGAAGTGCGCCAGCTATATCGGGATTGGGATGGACGTGTACAAGGGCTTGCGCGACGAGCGAGCGCCAAACAATGGAAATGCCCGGAAAGAACATGGCCCTGAGGCGGATGCCCAAATGGCCGTTGCCAGTTTGACTATCAAGAACATGGCCGAACGGTTCTCGACACTGAGAACGGTAGTTGGGGACGAAGAGTACGAGGCAATCCTCGGAAGGCTCGGTTGCGGGGACATGGCCAACCCGGACTTGGAAAAGGTCCGTGAAGCCTATAAGGCTCTCCTCGAAGCCTTTCGGGTGCTCTACCGGGACGCACGGCGCAAATTGGACGCTGCCGAATACCAGAAGATTCTCGACAAATTGCGACTCAGCGGAAACGCCAGGCTCAGGCCCGACCAGGCTGCCGGAGTTTTCCAATTCATGACGGAGAGGTTGTATGCGAAGCGATGAGCACAACGGCGGCGAGACCGCCTCGGCAGTGGCTCCGCCAGAGATTTGCACCGGCCTCACGCTGTTCCAGATCGAAGAAGGCATCGCTCTGCTGGCCGAGTCGGCCGAAGAGGAGGGGCTGACGCCCGAAATCGAACGGGCTCTCGCCGCTTATCTTGAGGGTGCTCTGGAAAAGCGAGACCGGGTGGCGGAGTTCATTCTGTATTGCGACGGAATGGCAGCACTGGCGAAGTCGGAGGTCCAGCGGTTCCAGGCCCGGCAGAAGCATTTCGAATCGACGGCTGAGCGTGTGCGTGGCATGGCGCTTCGAGTTCTCGAGTACCTAGGCGTCACGAAATTGGAAGGCCGCACCCACACGCTCAAGAAGCGAAAGTGCCCGGCATCCGTTGCTCTCCGGGATGAGATTGAGGTTCCCGCCGAATACAAACGCGTAGCAGTGGTTCTCCCGCTTCCATGCTGGGAGAAACTGCTCGCGTCGGTGCCTGACGAGATCCGGAAGCAAGTTCGCGCCCGAATCGTGAAGCAGGAGACGACGATCAATCTCGCGGCGGTCAAGGACGCGCTCAGTCAGGAGACGCCGGTTCCCGGAGCGGATTTGCTACGCAACCGTTTCACACTCCAAATCGGCTGAGGAAGAGATCCTCCTATCAGCGCTCAGCCATGCGGAGGAAGTGACCGGCGTTACGGCAGTCGTGATCGAGATACCAGCTTCTTGAACAAATACGAAAAATCGACGTGTGTCCGCGCCCAGGCTGCCCTCAGCAACTTCAGGCAACCAACACTTGATCCTGGATCATCTGTCTCTGGTACGGCCGATTGCCACCAGCATCCGGGCGAAACTTCCGGTCCACGTCGAGTCGGAGGAACTGGTTCATGATGGAATGTGGGGTCTGGTTGATGCGGCAAGACGGTTCGACGTAACCCGCAACATTCCGTTTGCTGCATATGCCAAACACCGAATCCGCGGCGCCATTTTGGATGGGCTGCGGCGGTTGGATCCTGTCTCCCGAGATCGCCGCGGAAAAGGGAATTGGCACACATCAGTTGAGCCAGTTATCCGCCGATAGGGTAGCCATGGGAACCGCTCATGATCGAAGCGAGGGCCCCGGTGTTTCGGCTTCCGATCTAAGAGCGGACGAGGCGTCAAACACGGACGTCATCGTCGCACGCAAGGAATGCGAGATACCCTCGGTACCGCAATGAAGTCATTGCCGCGGAGTGACAGACAGATCGTCATGCTGTACCACTGGCGATGCGCGACAATGCGGGAAATCGGCGGTTTGTTCAACATCAACGAAAGCCGGGTCTCCCAAATCCACAAGCGAGCGCTCGATCGCATGGCCGTTAAGCTGCGCTCGATCGGGATCACATCGAGCAGCTCGATCCTGCTCCAGTAGAACGCTGACGGACTAGCATAGGCAGCGCTCAGCTAGTTACCGTTCATGCGCCGCATCGGTAAGTTGTCGCCGGAAGAGCGCGCGAACCCTGCCCGGTTTGGACTCCGATGCCGCTGGTCCTCCATGGCAGAGATGATAGCCGCCGGCCGACCCTCCGGCGCAGGTTACGCGCTCCATACGTTCTCGGTCCCCCGGGCTGGGCCGCGATCGTCACTGCGCTCTTGCAAGCCGCCAGGAACCACAATGGAACCAAAAACCGAATTTGCAGCCATCGCTGCGGCCGCCGCCGATCTCCGTGTCCGCGCCACAGCGGCTGGCAAAGAGCTTCCGAATACACTCACTACGGCCGCCGTCTCAGTCGCTTACTATCTCCGTCAAGCTGAATTCATTGCCTCCGCCATCGCCGGTGGAGAACGAGATCCAGGTGACCAAGCAGCATAGTCGATTCGGGCTCGCCATTCGACGCTCGCAAGAGAATTGCCCGCCTTGGCTCTCGAAATCTGCTCAGGCAGCGGGCAATCTCCGGGCGTGTTTATAGAGGGCACGTCGGAACTGGTCGCCAGGTATGGTGCGGTTGCCGATTTCGCTGGTAGAGCCGATCGGTCTGGGAGCCCGGTCCGACGTGCCCACGAGTCAAGGAGGGCGATAGTAATGACGGTGGAGGAAGCGCTGGCAGACATCGAAAAGCTCGCCCGCGGCGGTCTCGTTAGGCCACTCTTGGCCCAACAGGAGTTCTCATGTCGCGATTCACAGCAGGCCGCCCGGCTTCTGGCCGATGCCTACGAGCACCTTCGCAAGCGCGACCCTCTGTACGCCGACCGGCGCCGGTGCGCCTCTCTCGCGCCGCCGCCCGCGAGTGTGCCGCCGGGCTGATGGCATCCGGGCCTGCATTGACCGTCCCCCGGCTGGCGGTCGGGTGCTTGGAACCTTTTCAGCCGTCGAACATATATCCGGGGGCATTTGATTTAGCCCGGAATCTGCTGGAGGCTGCCATCGGCCAGCCGGATGATTGGGAGAGGTCAAAGCGCGATCCGGTGGCGTTCATGCTCCGAACCGTGGAGCGCATCGGCGCTGCCTTCAATCGCAAAGCCATCGATGCGGTTGGCCGCGATGGCCAATTGAAAGCGCTTCGAGAAGTCAAGCAGATAATGCCATCGCTGAGTGTTGAAGTAATTGATGTCCGCATGCAGCGGATCGCGGCAGACGGAATTCCGGCTTGGCTCAAAGCGGATGAGTTTTGGACAGAGGAAATGGACAACGTACTCCGCAAAGGAATCCAGCAGGGCGGCGTTGGTGAGCGCATCGCGGTTGCCAAAATCCTCCGGATTTGCCCAGGGCTGCGGACCGCAGTGGTCTGGCGGCGCATAAACCGGCTCCGGCAGACGAGTTCTCGCCCTCAACGCAGGAGCGGCCGATTTTCCTGGACGGAGCCGGCGGACGCCGTGCTTTTGCAGGCGAAGGTCGATGGATTCAAATTCGCTGTGGCCGAAGTGCAGAGGTTAACAGGATTCCCGCGGGAGGCAATCATGAGGCGGGCGCGTAAACTCGGCATACACACGTGCAATTCCACTGGGTCGATGCCTTGGACAGACGCCGACGTGAGGTTTCTTCTTGAATCCGTTCAGCATCTCAGTGTCAAGGTGATCGCGAGGGAGCTGCACCGGAGCGAGAAAGCAGTCTGGCGCAAGGCCGGCGATCTGGGGCTCAGTGCCAAGTGCGAAGAGGGATATACAGTCACGGAGGTAATCCAGAAGCTCCACGTCTGGCATCGCCGACTTCAGAGCTGGGTTGCGAACGGTTGGATCAAGATTGGTCGCAATCGACGGATCACTGAGCGCTCGTTCCGGTCGTTTCTCAGAGAGCATCCGGAAGAATTGAAGTGGGACCTGTTTGATTCCGAGACCGTCGAGTGGCTGCTGGAATTCGGCGTGACGGCCCCTTCGCTCAAAGTGCTCACGGCTGGCCCGGCGGACTAACGGACTTGGGCGGCCTGACGCCAGGCATCGAGAGACGGGAGTTCTACGGGGGGGTTTGCGCTTCCATGCGTCGTCGCACTGAAGCCAATACTCCCGCACGCGGTCGAGCCGGGGATCTCGGATGGCATAATAGCCGAGCGCATGCCGCCACCCCTGCGTGCTGGCGAACTGGAAGATGTTGTGGTCGATCCACTCGATGAGTTGGAGCCAGACAAATTCTGTCTCTGCGGGATGAGACTCGCGGTGGATAGCGAAAACAAAACCAGGACATCGGTCATCAAGGAGCGCTTGCATCTTGGTAGAAACACCGCCCTCTGTCTCGACCACCAACCTAACCCAGTATGCGAAAGTCCGCCATTCAATAAATTCCGTCATCGTGGTGCTAAGGCGAGCGGGATCAACCCGTTTGAGCTCGGCCTGGGCCTTGTGGCGCGACCAAGCGCCGAGAGCGATCTCACCTTCGCGGTGTCTAGCGGTCACTCTCATCGATAGTACATCTTTGAGACTTGGCTTGCCGCACTCTTTGGGGGAGGACACTCCCATACGATACATCAAAACTGATGCTGGGCCCAGCGAAATTGGTGGGTTGGGCACTGGGTGGTGCTATTGATTGACGCCGAGTTGCGTTCGGGATGGCAAAGTTGCAGCTACCAGCGGTGATTACCATCCATCCTCAATATCTAACTCCCTCCAAGCTGCTTGATGGCCGCCTGATCCGCATTCCCGAATGTCAGCGAGCCTATAGCTGGACTGCGCGCCAGCGGCAGGACCTCTTCGGTGAGCCGAGCTTGTCGGGCGTTCGGCACGAACTCACGGAATTCGACACCTGCGCGTAGCGATCGGCCTGGTCCACCCAGTCGAACCCCACCTAATCGCTGAGATTGCGTGCGTTTCACCTTCCGATTCGTCTGGAAGGCCAGTTGCTTCTTGTTTGTTGTCGCATTCTCGAACAGGAAGTCAGGCGAATATATGGGAAATAACGGTGGCTCTTTGCAGTGGCCGGGCGGAACTCTCGGCCGGCACCGTCACATTTGCGCTTTCTTCAATGGTATCGACGAGGAGCATAAGGTGCTTCGCTCGTTCATCAAAGACGGCTTCGAGAGTGGGGATAAAGCCCTCCACATCGTAGACCCGGACTTGCTCGACGAGCATCTGAAGCTGCTCACCCAAGCCGGGATCGATGTAAAGCAAGCGATGGGTACCGGGCAGCTCGAAGTGCGGCGCTGGCAAGAGGCTTATCTGCGGCGGGGACACTTCGACCAGAATGCGATGCTGGCCTTGATCGAAGAGGTGCTCCAGTCGGGGGCAGCAGCCGGATACGCCAACACCAGGCTCCTGGCGCACATGGAATGGGCTCTGCTCGACAAACCAGGCGTGGAGGACCTGGTGGAATACGAGACGCGTCTCAACTATGTGCTTCCGAAATACGACGATCCGGTAATCTGCACGTACGACCTGTCGAAATTCGGCGCCAGCGTGGCAATCGACATCCTACGTACGCACCCGGTCGTCATCGTCGGCGGCGTGCTGCAGGAGAATCCGTTTTTCGTTCCGCCCGACCAGTTTCTGGCCGAGTTGCGGGAGCGGCGGTCGGGTCGAGTGAGCACCAACGCCGCACAATAGCTGTCATGGGACCAGATATCGAAGCTCTCCGGCTTAGAAGAGCGCTGAGGGATCTCGTAGCACTGTCCACTATCCCGGCTGCGTGGGTAGGGCGGACTCCGGCCGCGATTGCCGCTGGCCTCGCCGACGTAATCTTCAAATTGTTGGACCTGGATTTTGTCTTTGTGCGTTTGCGCGATCCCGCCGGGGGCGCTTCCGTCGAGGCGACGCTGGGAACCGCGTGGACTGAGTTTCCGGAGTGGGTCGAACGGCGGACCTACACCACCGGCTCCCGTGCGCATCGGGAGATCGTCGCGGACGTTGGCGGAGGTCGTCAGCCGTGCAACGGTATTGTCATTGCCGTCGGGGTGGATGGCGAAGGCGGCCTGGTTGCGGCTGCCTGCGAGCGCTCCGACTTTCCCGATCAGACCGATGAACTGCTGCTCTCCATGGCGGCTAATCACGCCGTCACCGCCTTCCAAAGCGCGCGTCTGATCCAGGAGCGTCGACACGCGGAGGAAGCGATGCGCAGAAGTAATGAGCAACTTGCCAAGGCCAGCCGGCTGAAGAGCGAATTCGTTTGCCGGATGAGCCACGAACTCCGCACCCCCATGAACGCCATTGTCGGGTTTTCGGACCTGCTCGCCGAAGAGGCCGAGGGCGCCCTTGGAGAGAGCTACATGGATTACGTGCAGCACATCCGAGAAGGCGCCAGGCACCTGCTCTCGTTGATCAACGACGTGCTGGATCTTTCGAAAATCGAGGCCGGCCGTTTAGAGTTGTTCCGCAGCAATATCAATGTGGCCGACCATCTGTCCGAAGTGTTGTCCCTCATAAAATCCCTGCCAGGCGCGGGTGAGCTTCGATTTGCGATCCATCTTCCCAAACGACTTAGTGTATTCGCTGACCGCACGCGCCTCAAACAGATCTTCTATAACCTACTCAGCAATGCGGTCAAGTTCACTCCCGAAGGTGGAACCATCTCAATAGAGGCGGCCGGGCATGGCGAGTGTGTTGCGATTGCGGTAGCGGACACCGGGGGAACAGCAGGCGATCTTCGACGAGTTCCACCAGGTCAGTGCCGCAATCAGCGGCGTACGGGAAGGTACGGGCTTGGGCTTGTCCATCACCAAACTCCTGGTGGAACTCCATGGTGGCGGCATCCGGGTCGAAAGCGAACCCGGAAAAGGCAGCCGCTTCACCCTCACACTGCCGTGTGGTTGCGACCAACACGGCGCTCCGCATCTTTCGAGCACGCGCGAGACAGCGCCGGCGGGGCCAAAGTGAATGCTGGAGACGCTGCCGCCTTGACGAGCCCATCGCTGGAGTGGCGATATCAACACGGACAGTAACATGATTCGAGCATATCGGTTGTTCACAGGTACTGACGGCAATTCACACGTCGTCCGGGGTAGTTTGAACCTCACTACCCTGGTGGCGGCTCGGTCTATCGTCTTCAAGGAAACCGCGCCACACTCGTCATACGACTGGCACAACGACCCTATTCCTCAGTTTGTCATCACCTTGTCGGGCGTGCTCGAATTTACGACAGCCGGCGGTGAGATGTTCACACTCAGCCCAGGCGAGGTGTTAATCGCAGAGGACCATACCGGGTCCGGACATAAGTGGCGTTTGAGAAATGACGACCGCTGGAGGCGAGCGTATGTGGTCTTCAAGGAAGGCGTAGACACTCAGTTCGTACTTGATCCGGCGTAAATCGGGCGTCCACTCGTGAGCCGGCGAGACACAACATTACCAGCCCTGCGTGAACAGGATCACCATCGGAATTGTCACGAATGACAGCACGCGGGTGGCCAGAATCGTAGTCGGCGACTCCGATGTGAGAATATTGTACTCTTCCGCGAACATGGTGGTGATCACGGCAGAGGGAATGGCTGCGAGGAGGACGGCCTCGCGGGCAAGCACGCCGGTAACCCCGAACGCGTAGACAGTCGCGAGCATAGCTGCTGGATGCAGCAAGTTCTTAAAAAGGCTGTCGACGGCCACCACCAGCGTCAGTCGTACTTTTTCTTCGGTGACTATGAGTCCCACCACGAAGAGTGAGAGGCCGGTTGTGGGCTGTCCCAACAAGTGCAGCGAGTCGATTGCGAACTTGGGTATTGGAACATTCAGGACGATCAGCGCGGCTCCGGCAATCGGCGCACAGACCTGTGGTTGTCGCAGCGCGTGTAAAATCGGGGCCGCAAAAACTTGGCGGCCGGAACAAGGGTGCTCTTTCGAGCCCAACTCAAGCATGAGAGATGTAAGAGGAATGATGATCAAAGTTGGAATCAGGTTCGCAACCAGGATCGGCAACAGACTCAAAGGCCCAAACAACTGGTGAAGAATCGGACCGCCCATGAAAACCATATCGGGGAATGACAACAGATCGGCCTTCAGGATCGCCGCTCCCCGGCCGTAGCGCAACCCGAAGCGATACACAAGCAGGACCGCGAGAAACGGGACCATGAGGCCGACGAGGAAAATCAAAGGTATTTTGTAATTCAGCAGGTTGGATCGAGGGGTCTCCAGGACCCCCGCCAGCAGTAGCGGCGGCAATAACCAGTTAAGCACCAGCCTGGTCAGCAGTACGCGGTCCTTCGCACTAAATGTCTTCCGGCCAGCTAGGTATCCCAGCAATGCCGCAAAAGCAACAGGGACGAGAGTGGTGAGAATTGTTTGAAGCACGTGGTACCGCAAGTCGCACGTATACCGCCAATACACCGGGGGCCTTCAAGATACGAAAGCAGAGGGTATCGATTGCGAGCGTAG
>Ga0335085_10011735_pt1 | contig 12972 bp, 16 predicted proteins | sample Lox_Sample_45_FD_206712 | JGI IMG/M metagenome (GOLD analysis project Ga0335085, IMG submission 206712) | Soil microbial communities from Loxahatchee National Wildlife Refuge, Florida, United States - Lox_Sample_4.5 | ecosystem: Environmental > Terrestrial > Soil > Wetlands | place: USA...
CATCATGCGAAGAGGACGCCGAAGGGCACGACGAATCCGTGTTGGTTTCCAGGGTGCAAGTGTAGGGACTATCGGCCGGTGAAGAAGTGAAGGCTATTCAGGCTCATTCTAATTTATTCGTCTCTGGGTTCCAGATGACGATATAGCCCTTCAAGTCGAACTCGTCTCTAAGTTTCTTAATGGCCACAATGCATGACGGGGTATCAGAGCATGTAGGTTTCCCAAGGTCACGCCGAAGCATCTCCACTCTGGTCATCACTGATGGCTCGTCTCTAAAAACGTCTTCAAACTTGTCGACAGATACGGAAGGATAGAGCAGTTCGGAACAGAAAAGCGCAACAGCACTCGCCTCCGCGTATAAATCGCCCCGAGATACCCAATCATGAATCTCTCGTTTAGTATGGCTGTTGGTCTTCCGAACGAGAGACTCGGCCATCTTGTCAGTCTTGAACCCTCGCTTGGTCATTTCCACGGTAACGAGCGGGTCAACGAAGCAGCTTTCAATCCCGCTACTCAGAGAGCTAACTACATTGGTTAGACCTTCTTTAACGGCGTCCGAAGTGATGCGGGTAAAGATTAGGAGTCCTCGTCCACACAGATAAGCATGGCCTAGTTCATGGGCTAGGACTTCCTGTCTAGTTTCTGGGTCAAGGGCCGTTCGGATTTTGATTTGGACCGGGTTTGAATCGCAAAAAGCTTGGCCGTTGGCCATCCCTAAATCATCGGATTCAGCAACGGAAATTGGCTTTCGAAGTTCCCGTTCTGCTTCGTGCTGAAATTGGTCTAATCGTGCTTCCGGCGATTGGAAAAGTAGAATAGAGGAAGCGACCATCGCTGGGATACGAAACGCGTGCATCGACCGGAGAATACACCTACGTCGGTACTTTAGTCACGCGCTGTGGTTAGGCCACCGCTTATCGATCCTCTCCAAAATGAACTCCGCCTTTCGAATCGCGCGGTCGACGAAGTACTCCTCGGCGAAGTTCGGCTTGTCCGACTCGATCGTCTCGATCATCTTCCGCGCGCAGAGGAGCGTCGCGGCGAACAGGATCGCGTGCTTGCGTTCTTCGGTCATTTTTAGTTCTCCGCAGTGGTATGCGGTGGAGGATGGGAGGTCAGTGTACCACCCATGAAGGGCCACCGGCTCCTGGAACCGACCTTTCCGGTAACCGTGTTGATCGGGACCTACTGTACTTAGATGTATCTCTTAGAGTAAATTAGCCATTAAGAGAACGGACGAGATTGCTCCCCGAATAGCTCTGTCTGACGCCGATGGTGTTTGGAGAAAAAAGTGGGTGGTATTCAACCCCGCGTTCGGCGGATTGCTGAGTGCCTTCATTGCTGGGTTATACGCTGATTCGGCTTTCCATGCATATCAAGCTGGGATGGGGTTCAATGTGTGGTTGCGAGTTTTCACGGCCACATGGTGGTTTGGAATGGCCGCCGTTGGGGTAGTGCGCGGCCTTCGCAAGGCACGCTAAACCAGTACCTACCTTTCCGGTAAGCGTTTATCAAGAGTTGACGAGCACGGCGCAGTGAATCACCGAGGACTGGCCTGCAACTTGCGATTACAATTGCGATATGGAAACCCTCTTCTATTCCATAAGCCTTGCTCTGTTTGTGCTGGCGATTCTGACTTTCGTCTTGGTTATCCGCGAAACCTTTCCATTGTTGGACGCGGAGGACAAGACTCTGCTTCGTAATTATTGGGTCGGGACAGAGGGAATCGGTACGTGGCGCAAACGTGACCGCGCCATAAAGCGTGCTTGGAACGAACATGCCCGAAGTTTTCCGAAGAGTCGCAAGCGCCTGTTATTTGCTGCCTTCCTGATTGGAGCCGCCATCTCGGTGATTGGCTACCCGCTCTGGCTTGCACTTGGCGGACGCTGAGAGTGGATTGTGTTTATCGCCGACCTCGAACAAGTACCCACATCTCTGGTTACCGCGTTAATCGGGACTTGAGCGGTTTGCCAGCTAGTTCTTCGCGGTCGTATTCGGCTGGATTTCTGTGGAATCCTCAAAACCTAGGCGCTTCCACATAGTCACGCCAAAGAAATAACCTGTAGTTAGCCACAGGGCCAAACTGAACGCAATATAGACACAAACAATGGAAATGTCCTCACGAGGAGGTATATGCCACCTGTAGCTGTCGTGCCAGTGCCAAAGTGTCATGACTAAGAACATTGGCACGCCGAAACGCAGAACACCTGCATAGAAGATGTAATGCCTCCGCCCCTTCGCTCGAATCCGTCTGCGAAGCTCAATTTGTTTGGAAGTCAGTTCTGTCGGCATGAAACATCCGTTAATCGGGAGCTTGGCCCACCTGAGTCATCAGGATGGTGTTCCTAAGATAACGCATTTGGGTACTAGGAACGACTTCTCCGGTTAGCTCGTTTACCAAGCACTACCCAAAACGGTCCGTTTCTGGCCTGTTTGTGTAAACGCACGATAGAAGAAATTCGGCCCGTACCTGAAGCGGCTTCCCGAGAGTATCATCGCTCTTTGGAAGTGTTTTTGTGTGCGGTGTGATTGGGATGCTTGCGGGAGGAGCCCCTGTGAAAACGGTTGCGGTAGTTCTCGTTGCGGTAGTTTTTGGCTTTCCGAATACGGGCCTCAGCACTGAAAAGAAAGCTGTGTCCCCTTATCGAGCTGAGTCGTCAGCATACATAGTGCGGGGCAAGGATGCCTGGACCTATGTCACTGAGAATCGTTCCTTCCGCTTTGCCGAAGTACTCGATGATGGGGGAAATTACGAAGCGCCCTTACTTTTGGAAGAAACCTATCACAATGAACGCGCTGACTTTGTAGAAGGCGTGCGAGGACATGCCACGGTAAAGGCTTGGACGGTCAAGCGCGGCGGCGAGCGTGAAGTGCGGTGGACACTGAAGGAAATAGGCAACGAAGGAAGGGTGCAGGACCGTTTCTACCGCGTTACGGCCTGGGGCTGCTGCGACGTTCCTGTCGTCTACTCCTATTACAACGTTCTGACCGGAAGGAAGCTATACGTCTCGAACTCTGATTTACTTGAAGTCCAGGGAGATGGCGACGGTCCACTGGCAGCGCGGTACGTGGCTTTCGGATACGCTAGCATGAATGAGTTAAGTCGACCTCCACAATTGCAATACGGAACTGATAAAAAGGTCGCTCAGCGTTTCTCGGTCGTTTCCTCGCGAGAATATTACGACGCTCCCCAGATGTTCGTGTCCACAAACGAAAAGGTTGAAAAGTCCCTCGACCTGAGGGGCTCGCCGATGGACTTCACAATCGTTCTTAAATACCAAGACGGTGTTGAGCTTCGGGTTCCCGTAGCAGCGGATGCTATTCGCCCAGACTTGGCGCAACTTCCAAAAGGCTATTCACTACGTCCAGAAGAGTAGGCCAAAGTCTTAGTTGTCTCGATAGGTCCCGGTAAGTCGCGTTACCGGTAAAGTTCGTACCGGGGCCTACTTCGCTCTTCGTCATTGTCTTCGTATCGCGGCTCAGCTGAGTTCTTGGGCGAGTCCGATGAGAATCCCTTCAGGCCCGCGGATGTAGCAGAGCCGATACGCCTCTTTATACTGGACTACTTGGCCTACCAGCTGCGCGCCGCGCTTACGGAGCCTTTCCAGCGTCTCGTCGATGTCGTCCACAGCGAACATTACGCGGAGGTAGCCTAGAGCGTTCACCGGGGCGTTGCGGTGATCCGCGACGGCAGGCGGCGTGAGGAAGCGGGAGAGCTCGAGTCGGCCGTGGCCGTCCGGCGTGCGCATCATGGCAATCTCGACGCGCTGATCGCCCAGTCCGGTGACACGTCCGGCCCATTCTCCTTCGATCGTGGCCCGCCCTTCGAGCTCGAGGCCGAGCTCGCGAAAGAAATCAATCGTCCCTCCGAGGTCATCGACGACGATTCCTACGTTGTCCATTCGTTTGAGCGCCATGCGTCCAATCTACAAGGTGTCGTCTAGTCTGACAACGAGCTCTTTTTTACAACGCCGAAGCACGAGCGGCGTGGAGCCTGAGAGATCGCTCCCGAATAGCGCTTACTCGGAGCGAATCACGGGCAACTCTCGGGAGTAGCGCCCGATTTGTCCGGTGGTCTCAACGGGTCGACGCAACGGTAAGCACAAACCCGCGTAGCATTGAAAACAAATGGCGAAATCGCTCGCTATGGTTAGATCAGCCAGAACACTGCCCTGGCTAGGGTTTGACCGAGTACAACCAAACAGATGTTTCTTCGACCGAAGCATTGTCGAATCAATGGGCTGGATGCTGTTGCGTCGACCGTCTGAGTCCGCACGCGTTACCGGTAAGTTGGTTACTGGGACCCTCCTCGCTTTTCGCCGACGCGAACACGACAAAGAGCCTCACTTCCTCTCCCGCTGGCTCGCGATCTTCTCGGCGACGATCGCATCGACGCTCACGTCGACCGCGACGGTCTTAACCGTGCCGCCCCGCAGTTCGAACGTCACGTAGACGAGGCCCACTTCGAGTTCCGCCGCGGAGAACGACCCCGAGACCCGGCAGCGGCCGTCCGCGCATCGCACGCACTCGACGCCGTCCGAGTTCGCAACGAGGAGGTCGCCGGTTCGAGCCCGGTCTCGTCCACCAACCATCCCCGCGCACCGATTCCGTTCTTTGGCAGTCGCAAACTCATCAACTCGCGCTGCCAGCCGCTCCAGATCACTTGCGTTCTTTCAAGATTTCCTCAATCCGCGCCTTCGGGAATGGCAAATGCTCCTCGTTCTCCCTCAACCACTGGTAGTAATCCTGCTCAATCGCATCCGACCAACGCGCGTCAATCTGCCCCGCCGTGTACTTCCCTTCCTGCAGTCGCTCGTGTCCAAAAAGATCGCGCAGATGCGTCTCCTCCGAATATTTCACCACTTCCTCGGCCAGCTGTGCCGGAATGAAGATGACCCCGCCGTTGCGCCCCAGCACCACATCTCCGGGCACCACCATCGCATGGCCGATGCGCGTCGGCGCATTGATGCTCACCATGGTGGAGTTCAGAAGCTTCCCGGATTTCAGCGAGCCATAGTGGTGCGACGGATCGTAGAAGCGCACAAACGCCACAAAATCCGGCAGTTCCTCCAGGCCATTGATGTCCCGCACTGCGCCGTCATAAACAATCCCGTTCCCCGACTTGGCGTAGATCGCATTCCCCACGTTGTCGCCGATGGACGGTCCGCCTTCTTTCAACCCAAAATGGTCGCAGACATATACATCGCGCTTTTGCAGCATGTCCACCGGCCAGGCGTTCATTCCCCCGATCCGGTGCTCCTTTGCACCCTCTTCCTCAAGTAACTTCTGCACGTCGGGCCTGCCCGGCATCCACGCAGCCGTAAGCGCGCGCCCCACCAGCACCTTGTCCGGGTGAATGGATAGCCAGCCATCCTCGTACTGATGCATAAACCCGTTTTGCTGCAGAACCGCCCACGCCTCTTCCAGGGTCACTCGCTTCATGCGATCCAGAATCTCATCCGGCACTTTGGGACGCCCGTCCGCAAACCGCTCTCCATGCCAGTCCGGCGTGTACTTGATCACATCCGTGGAAGTAAAGAATCCTTGTTGCGCGCTTGCTCTTGGCGCCACGGCAACCCCGAGCGCCAGGCACACAATCGCACCCTCGATCAGCCTCAAGTGTCCGGTCATCATCTGCCTCGCCCCCATCTTCGCGTCACGCCTTGTTCGGCTCAAACCATGTAGTCCCTGGAATTTGCGCCTTGCGCGCCACTTCTTCATTCATCTCCACGCCAATGCCTGGTTTGTCCGTAACCGTGACATAGCCCCTCTGGATAATCTCGCCTTCCTTCACCCAGTTCTTCCACAGCTCCGGGAAGTTGATCCAGTGCCATTCGCAAACCAGGAAATTCGGAATCGAGGCACAAACATGCGCCGTGGACATCAAACCGATGGGCGACACCACACAGTGCGGCGCCACCGGCACGTAATACGTCTGCGCGAGGTTAGCGACTTTCCTTCCTTCCGACAGCCCCCCGGTTTTTTGAATGTCCGGCTGAATAATGTCCACGGCATTCTTATCCAGCAGTTCGCGATACCCCCAGCGCATGTACAAATTCTCTCCGGCGGCGATGGGCGTGGACGTCGAATGGCGCACGTCTGCCATCGCGTCAATGTCTTCCGCTGGCACCACCTCTTCCAGCCACAGCAAACGGAAAGGCTCCAGTTCCTTGGCCACGCGCTTGGCCGTGCCCGCGTCGTACCGCCCGTGCATATCGCAGGCCAGTTCCATCCCGCTGGGTATGGATTCCCGCACGTGCTTGACCCACATCACCATGCGGTCGACCTCGGCATTGTTCGCGGTCCAGTTCACCCGGTCGAAGCGGTTCGGATCGCTCGCATCGTCGAGATCAATCTTCATGGCCGTAAAGCCCTGCTCCTTGATCCAGGCCATCTTCCGGGTAGCCTCCGCCGACATGGGATCCTCCATGTCGGAATCGCAATAGATGCGCACCTTATCCCGGAACTTCCCGCCCAAAAGTTGATAAACAGGCAGGCCCAGCGCCTTACCGGCCAAATCCCACAACGCAATCTCCAGGCCCGACAGCGCCGTGACATATTGCCCGCCTTGCGCCCCTGCGAAAATTCCGGATACGCGGATTTTCTCCCACAGCGCGTCCACATTCAGCGGATCCTGGCCGATCAAAAACCGCCGAAATTGGTTGACCAGGGCAACAGTTCCAACGTCCGCATCGGTTGCTTCTCCTTGTCCATAGAGTCCCTGATCGGTGTAAACGCGTATGTGCGTTTGCAATCCATGCACGCGAACCTGCGCCGTTCGCACATCGGTGATCTTCAGCTTCGGACGCTGCTGGGGAGTGCTCGCCTCCTGGACCGCCGACGCCAAAGCAGGAAGCGCAAAGGTCCCGGCGATCGGCAACGCTGCGTTCCGGAGCATCTTCCTGCGCGAAAGTAGTCTCATTCTGTAATCTCCGCTTCCCTACTGTCTTCTCTTCGTCCAAAAGCCGCTGGCGCCAAGCGGTGCGTCTCGCCGCGGACGTCGGCCAACCTAATTTTCTCGGCATATCTTACGCGGATTCCGCGCTTGAAAAACACGAAATGTTTTCTTGTAATCGGGCGACGGGCGCGACTTTTCCGGCAAAAGGTCTCAGCGGAGATGAACCTCTCGTGCATCCTCCGAATTCTGGAGACAAACAGTCTGCTTCTAAACACTCCAGCAAGGCAGCTTGTGATAGAACACTCACTATGGATTCCCCGGCCACGCCGCCCAAAGACGATCGCCTCACCCTGATTTCCATCGCAGCCCTGGCCTGCATCCTTCAGGACCTTCTCCACGAAGGCCTGGGCCACGGGCTCACCGCCTGGCTCAGCGGCGCTCACACCCTCACGATCAGCACTGTCGCCCTGCAATCCGATCTTTCCACCCGATGGATCTCCGCCAACGGCACCCTGGTGAATCTCTTCTTCGGCGCGATCTTCTGGCTCTTGCTCCGAAATCCCAAGCGCAATTCGCCCGCAACCTGTTATTTCCTCACACTCGCCTTGGCGGGCAATCTCTTCACCGGCACGGGCTATTTTCTCTTCTCTGGAATTGCCGGCTTCGGCGATTGGAACGCGGTAATCCACGGTTTACACCCACAGTGGATGTGGCGGCTCGGCCTCGTCCTGCTCGGCGTGCCCACCTATTTTGCGTCCATGCTTCTGGTTGGCCGCAAGCTCCAGGCATTTTCGCGCCCGAATGTGGATCCGCGCAGAATCCGCCGGCTAAGCTGGACGCCCTATTTCACGGATGGGATTCTTGCTGGTCTCGCGGGCCTTCTGAATCCGGCAGGCTTGTTCTATGTGATCGCCTCGGCGCTTCCGTCCACCCTCGGCGCGAACGCCGGCCTGCTCAGCCTGCCTTCCATGATGCGCAAGTGGCGCCAGCCCAACGCCCCCGCGGACACGATCCGCCGCAGTCCCGCCTGGATCGCCGTCGGTGCCATCGCTTCCCTGCTCTTCATTTTCGTCCTTGGCCGCGGCCTCTCCTGGTCCCGGTAGCTCCGCTTCACGAGTTCTCGCACCACCAACGCAATCTCATCCGCGGCTGTCTCCCGCGCAAAGTGCCCGCGATACGCCACGTGCGCTCCCCTAACAGATTGCTGCTTCTCCGCTGTTTCGAGAATTTGAGACTACTTCAGCCAGCCCGTATGCGCCTGCATCCAGCTCGCAAAGTGCATCCACCCCGTCGTCTGCGAAAGCGGCAGCCGCCCATACTGCACTACGACAAGAAACAGGCCCCCCAGCAGCGTCGCTCGCTGAATCGTTCGCGTAGACCAGTAATCGTACGCCGCCAGCGCGATGACAAACAGGTCGGACATAAACATCGCGTGCACGATGTTTCCCCCTAGAAAGCCCACATGAAATCTGGCAAAAGCCGCTGTCAGCAAGGCGACCGTGGCCAGCAGCACCAGCCGCTTATGCGCCGCCGAATTCTTTCGATACCACATCGCAAAGAAAATTAACCCGGCAAACGTCAGAATGTCCGTGAACGGAACCACGAAAAACACGCGCGGATCCAGTTCTCCCCGGGTTCGGTGATTCACAAGTGCATTCAGCGCGGCGCACAGGCCCAGTATCACCATCAGGCCCGCTACGAAGAATCCCGCCACCCCCAGCCGCCGGTGAATGTCCACCCGGCGCGCGGACACCAGCGAAGTCTGCACAAGCAACAGCAAAACCCAGCAGCTGAACACCGCTCCATGGACATGAATAACCGGGCTGGGCAGCGCCGCTTCAAACACCCCGGCCCAATAGTAGGTGGGCCCAAAGCCAATAAACACGGTCACCAGCACCAGGATCGCCATCAGGGAAAAGTAGCGGTGGTCGTAACGCCGGCCGGGTAACGGCCTCGCTTCCGCTGACGCCTGCGATGGAGCAGTTGCAGTTGCCATTTACCCTCCCCAAATGAGCGATGCGTGCAAAGACACCGGCAAACTTCCCAGATTCTATACCGATTGAGCAAAACCCCACCACGGCCCGCTGCCAGTCAGTGTCGCCTCGAACACCCTTCTCCCCATCACGCCCGGCGTTCCAGTCCGTTCCTTCGTGCCCGCAACTGGCCGCCCGTACAGAGTTCCATTTCCCTCGCTGTACGGGTAAAATAGTAGCTGAGTCAGGAAACGCTTCGTAACGGTACACAGTCTGCGCGGGAAAATAACCTGGTTGAAACACTTCCGAAACTTGCGTCACGCCACACTGAGGGCAGCCAGAGGTCAACTGTGAAAACGGTAACGAGCGATCCACTCTTAACCGAAACCTCTCTTTTCCGAGTCAGTTTAGCCCATAAACCCGAGCATCTCCTCGCTTGCCAGCGCCTTCGCTACGAAGTCTTTAATCTCGAGCTCGGGGAAGGCTTGTCCACATCCGAGCGCGACGGCCTCGACATCGACCCCTTCGACCATTTTTGCGACCACCTCATGGTCATGGATCTCGAATCCGGCAAACTGGTCGGCACCTACCGGCTGCAAACCGGCGAGGTCGCCCGCCGGAATCTCGGCTACTACGGCAACCAGATCTTCGATTTCTCCGTGTTCGAGCCTATCCGCAGCGAAGTGCTTGAACTCGGTCGCGCCTGCGTCCACGTGGATTTCCGCAACATCATGGTCCTCCACGCCCTCTGGAAAGGCATTGCCGTCTATTCCACTCGCAACGAATCGCGTTACCTGATCGGCTGCAGTTCCATTTCCTCGCAGGACGAGAATTACGGCGCCGCCATGTACGACTCGCTCAAGGACAAGTACCTCGTCGAACCTTCGCTGCGCACTTTTCCTCAGCCCGGCCAGGGATGCCAGTCCACCGGCGAACCCATCAAAGTCGAACGCCCCCCGCGCCTCTTCCGCGCCTACCTTGAAATCTCCGGCCGCATCTGCGGCCCTCCGGCCATCGACCGCGAATTCAAGACCATCGATTTTCTCACCCTCGTGGACCTGGCCAAACTCCCTGACCGCGTCCGCACCCGTTTTTTCTAACTTCGTATCGCCCGGCGATTCCCGCGGGGCAAGCCGTAGCCTCATTCCCTCTACTTTCTGCGCCTTCTACCTGCCCTGCTCGCCCTGAGCGGCGAAGGGAGCGAAGCCAAAGGGGGTTCCGCGTTGCGTCTTTTCCTCTCTCCTTCACGTCCCTCCCTCGCTCTGCAGCGTAACGATCCTCCGAGCCATATCCACAGCCTCCCCCGCCGCTTTTGCATCGCTTAGCTTCGCCCTCACAAAATCCCTGCTCCCGCCACCTTTGCCAGGACACGCCGCCAGCACGCTTTTCAGCACCGCCGCCAAATCCCTTCCCGCCGCCGGATTTTGCGCGAACACCAGCTGCCCTGTCTCCTCCATCGCCAGTAACGCTACCGTCCGTTCGCTCTTCGCAATCTCCGTCGCCAGCGGCAGCAACAACTCCGTATGCGCGCCTCGCAGCACCTCGCACACAATCCGCAAACCGCTTCCATCCGCGGCCGCGGCCGCTGCCATTTGCGCTCCTTTGGCCTCCGCCAGTTGCTGCAGCGCGCCTCGCAGACTCTTGAAGTGCGCGTCCCGCTCCGCCGCCAGTTTATCCACCGCTTCTGGCAGCTCGTCCATTGCACAACTCAGCGCACTCGCCAGGCTCCGCTCCCGTTCAAAGTCCTCCGAAGCCAGCCGCTCCGCTCTTCGCCCGCACGCGAATTCCACACGCCAGTCTTGCCGCACCCTATTACAATTTCGCACCAGGATCAGCCCGACCTGCCCTAGCGATTTCACATGCGTCCCGCCGCATGGCTGTAAATCCGCCGACTCAATTTCGATCGCGCGCAAGATTCCCTCACGCTCCACCTGCTTCCGCACGCCCAATTCCGCAAGCTGATCTGCCGTCCCGTACCGCACGGTCACCCGACGGTCCTCAAAAATAGCTTGGTTCGCCGCCCTCTGCCCGCCCAGCAACTCATCCCGCGAAGGCTCGCGCCCCCGCAAATCGATCGTGCACAGTTCATCTCCCAGATGAAATGACACAGTCGGCAGCCCAAATCGCTCCTGGAACATCGCCGACAATAAATGCTGCCCCGTGTGCTGCTGCATGTGATCGAAACGCCGTGGCCAGTTCACACATCCAGTGACCTGCCCGACTTCCACCTCCCGGTCCACGATGTGCACGATCTCCTCATCCTCATCACGCACGTCCAGCACTTCTGCCTCTCCCAGCAGCCCCAGATCGTTCGGCTGCCCTCCCGACGTCGGATAAAAGGCCGTCTGGTCCAGGATCGCTTCCCACCCCGGCCGCGTCCCCGAACTCCCCTGCACCGGGCTTCCCGGCAAACAACTCAACACCCGGGCCTCAAAATTCTGCATATACGAATCGTCATAGTAGAGCCGCCGCGTCGTCATGCGCCGAGTCTACCACACGCTCTTCCGCCGGCTTTGTAGCGGCCGGATTCAGGGGCGGGCGCGCTTTCTAGAGCGTCGCTCGATTTACGGAATGGCCGCGCTTCAGACCGGCCGCCTATCCTGCGCTAAAATACCCAGATGCCCATCCGGCTCATCGCTCTCGACATTGACGGCACCCTCCTCAACAGCCGCTTCTCCGTCTCCGACCGCAACCGCGCCGCCATCGCCGAGGCCGTCCGCCGCGGCATCGAGGTCGCCCTCGTCACCGGACGCCGCTTCGATTTCGCTCTTCCTGTCGCCAAGCAAATCGACTCCCCGCTCACCATGATCGTCAACAACGGCGCCCTCGTCCGCACCAAGGAAGGCCACACGCATCTCCGCCACCTCCTCCTCCGCGACACCGCTCGCCGCGTCCTCGAAACCACCCGCCCCTGGCGTAGTGGGGCCTCCGTTGTCTTCGACCGACCGCTCGCCAACCAGGTGATGCTCGAAACGATTGACTTCGAAGACGGCATTCGCGGCGCTTACTACCAGCGCAATCTTCCCTTTCTCGCTGAAGCGCGTCCTCTCGAAAGCTGCCTCACCGAAGACCCCATCCAGGTGATGCTCTCTGGCCCTGTGCGGCCCATGCGCGAAGCCGAACGCGCTCTTCGAAGCGCCGCCTTCATGCACGAATTCGCCATCGCCGTTACTGTCTATGAAGCCAAGGACTTTTCCATGATTGACGTCATCAACCCCCGCGTCTCGAAGGGCACCACACTGGCCGAGTGGACAGGTTTGCGTGGCGTCGCTCGCGCGGAAATCCTGGCCATTGGGGACAACCACAACGACGAGGAAATGCTATCCTTTGCGGGAATCCCTGTGGTGATGGAGAACGCGGTGCCCGAGCTCAAAACGCGCGGCTGGCATGTCACTCATACCAACGATAATGACGGCGTCGCCGCCGCCATCGAACGCTTCGCCCTGCGGGAGACGCCCGAGTGCGCCTGAAGCTTCCCCTCCTCGCGTCTCTCGCCTCCGCCGTGTGCCTTCTCGCCGGCGCCCCCGCCCGCGCCGACTATGTCGTCCTTCGCAGCGGCGCACGCCTCGACGTAACCGGCTACGAGATTCTCGGCGACAAATATCGCCTGCACATTCAGGGCGGCATTGCCGAAGTACCCATCGAGGACATTGTCGCCATCGAGCCCGAAGAACTCTTCGAACCCAACACGCCGCCCCTCACCGACAAGACTCCGTTCCAGAAACTCATCCTTGCCGCCGCCGCGCGCTATCATCTCGACCCCGATCTCATCCACTCCGTCATTTCCATCGAGTCGAATTTCAATCCCAAAGCAGTCTCGCCAAAAAATGCGCGCGGCTTGATGCAACTCATGCCGCAGACTGCGCAATCCCTCGGCGTTAGTGACTCCTTCGACCCGGAGCAGAACATCAACGGCGGCACGCGGTATCTCCGCAGCTTGCTGGCGAAGTACCGCAACAATCTCACTCTGGCCCTCGCCGCCTACAACGCCGGCCCCGAAACCGTGGATAAATACGGTCGCCGCGTCCCTCCCTACCTCGAAACGATGAAGTACGTGCAGCGCATCACCAAGACCTACGCCAAACTGAAAGCCGAAGCCTC
>Ga0335085_10011736_pt1 | contig 12971 bp, 8 predicted proteins | sample Lox_Sample_45_FD_206712 | JGI IMG/M metagenome (GOLD analysis project Ga0335085, IMG submission 206712) | Soil microbial communities from Loxahatchee National Wildlife Refuge, Florida, United States - Lox_Sample_4.5 | ecosystem: Environmental > Terrestrial > Soil > Wetlands | place: USA: Florida...
GCGACATTCAAGACGGGTTGAATGAGATCATCAAGAAAATTCGCGGGGCGCAGGGTCTGATCGTAGGCACTCCGGTTTATTTCGGAACCGCGCGCGGAGACGTGATGGCCGCTCTTCAGCGCATTGGATACGTTTCAATGCGCTCGGATAAATTCCTTTCTGGGATGATCGGAGGACCGATTGCCGTCGCGCGGCGGGGCGGGCAGACCTCCACGCTTCAGGAAATGCTTATGTTCTTCCTGATTAACGATATGATTGTGCCGGGATCAACCTATTGGAATATGGTTTTCGGACGCCTTCCCGGTGAAGCATGGAAGGATCAGGAGGGAATCGACACGATTCGGCACTTTGCCGCCAATGTGGCGAAGCTTGTTAAGAAACTCAACTCCAACGCGGGCAATGCCCCCGCACCAGCCGAATAGAAAGCGTGATCACATGTTGACTGCCGTTCTACATGACTTTGACAAGCTGGTGCTGGAGGATGGGCCGATCCCGGAGCCCGGCCCGGATGACGCCCTGGTGCGGATTAAATCCTGCGGCATTTGCGCCACCGATTACAAAGCCATCAAGGGCATCCGGCGCAACGTGCGCTTCCCGCTGGTTCCTGGGCATGAGCCCGCCGGTGTGGTGGCCGCCGTGGGAGCGCACGTCCGTAGCGTCAAGGAGGGCGATGAGGTCATCGTCTGCCCGAGTGGATATTGCGGGTACTGCCGGAATTGCCGGATGGGCCTCGCGCACTATTGCGAGCACATGTACACGACTGGAGGCGATGGCCCGGAGGATGTGAGGCCGGGCAGCTTCGCGGAGTACGTGGTAACGGGGGCCAATACGCTCTTTCCTAAACCCGCGAGTGTAAGCTTCGACGCGGCTTGCCAGACCGAGCCGCTCAGCGGCGCGTGGAAAGGCATTATTCATTATTCGGAAATGCGGGTGGGCGACGATGTCGTCATTATCGGGACCGGGGGAATCGGCATGTATTGCCTGATGGTGGCCAAAGCCGCGGGCGCCGGGCGCTTGATTGCCGTGGACCTGAGCGACCATGCTCTCGAAACCGCCCGCCAGTTGGGAGCGACCCACACTTTGAATCCGCGGCGCGACGATGTCAAATCCGCCCTCGGCGAAATCCTTCCGCTCGGTCCTGACCTGGTGCTGGAGGCGGCGGGGCCGATCGAAGCGGTCAAACTGATGGTCAGCCTTTTGCGTCGCGGCACGCGGTGGAATATCTTCGGCATCACCACGCACGAGACCTTTACCTTGGACGGCGGCCTGATGCACTTCCTCGAGGCGCGGATGGATTCCAGCTTCTCCACCAATCCGCAGGCGATGGAAAGCGCTATCCGGCTGATGGAGCGTGCAGTGGTGAATCCCGAAAAAGTCATCTCGCACCGGTTCCCACTTTCGGAAATCCACAAGGCCATGGAAGTCATGGGCACCCCCGGCCGCAATAAGGTGGTCATCAATCCTTAAAGTCTGGCGTATACTTATTCCTTTCACAGGGCTCAAACACCCATCACGATCGATACGGCACGCCGGGCCTGTTAGGGGCCGGAGGAGGGTTTATGGCAGGTGATTCGCAACCCAAGGCCAGGGGCAAGTTTACGCGGCGAAAGTTGATTGGCGGGGCTTCACTGGCTGCACTCGGTGCGGCAGTTGCGTCACCCGGGGCCACTCAACAGAACTACGGAGGGGAGCAGAAGGCGACCACTTCATATCAGGTAGGCAAAGACCCTGGCAAGCACGAGCCGCTGGCCGAATTCAAATACGATCTGGAGAACTCGCAGGGTTGGGTGGGTGAAGCCGGCTCGGCGAAGGAAGCCACCATGGCGGAGCTGCCGGCTTCCAAGAACATCGCCGGCGTCTCCATGCGCCTGAAGCCCGGGGGAATCCGCGAACTGCACTGGCACGCCATCGCCGCGGAATGGGCTTTTATGATCAAGGGGCGCGTGCGCACCACGGTGATCGCCCCCGATGGCCAAGCCGCCACGGACGACTTTGAGCCAGGCGATATCTGGTATTTTCCCAAGGGGCATGGTCACGCCTTGCAGTGCCGGGGTCCCGAGGATTCCCATTTTATTCTGGGCTTTGACGACGGCCACTTTTCTGAATTTGGGACTTTCAGCATCACAGATTGGGTGGCGCACACTCCGCCTCACCTGGTGGCGCGCAATCTCGGCCTGTCGCCGGGCACGATTCAAAATCTGCCCAAGAAAGAACTCTACATTCTTCCCGGACCGGTTCCGCCCGAGGAGCCCGAGCCTTACCTTGCCGAGAATCTTGAAAATAGCCAGTCCGCTCACAAATTCCGATTAGGCAAGATGAAGCCCCTTGAATTCCCAGGGGGCTGGGAACGCATCGTCACGATGAAAGAATTTCCCATCAACACCACGCTCACCTCGGTGCTCCAACACCTCAACCCCGGGGCACTGCGCGAACTGCATTGGCACCCGAATGCCGACGAATGGCAATACTATCTGAGCGGGCGCTCGCGCGTCACAGTGTTCGGAGCTCACGGCCGCGCCAAAACGGAGGAGTTTGGGCCCGGCCAGGTGTGTTTCATTCAGCAGGGCTTTGGGCACTATGTGGAACAGGTGGGTGACGAGCCGACGGAACTCGTAGTTCTCTTTAACAGCCCGACATTTGAGGAAATCTCCATCTCCAAATGGCTGGCCGGTAACCCCGCATCGCTAATCAGCGACAACTTTGGCATCACCAAGGCGGAAGTTGCCCGCCTCCCGAAGTCTGCATTGGGAATCATCGCCTAGCGCTCCTGTGATAGACTCGGCACGATGATGAATGGCGCCCACGTACTGATCTCCGTGTCGGCGATGAGCGAATGACCACAACATCCCCTTTAGCTTTAGTAACAGGCGCGTCACGGGGAATTGGCCGCGGCATTGCCATCGCCCTGGCCCGTGCCGGATTTAGCGTGGCGATTAATTATGCTGCCAATCGCGACGCCGCTTTGGAGTGCCAACGCCTGTGCCAGGCGGCAGCCCCTGCGGACGCCGGGGGATCATTTGATGTGTTTCCCGGCGATATTTCCGTGGGGCGGGATCGCGAGCAGTTGTTGAAGGCGGTAACCGACCGCTTCGGCTGGATTGACCTTTTGGTGAACAACGCTGGGGTGGCGCCGGCCGAGCGCAAAGACCTGCTGGAGGCCACCGAGGAGAGTTTTGACCGCCTGATTCGCATCAACCTGCGCGGCCCGTATTTCCTGACGCAGGCCGTGGCCAACCTATGGCTGGCGGGGATGGCTGAGCATGCCGCGCGTCCCCGGCCCAAGGTTGTTACCATCTCCTCCATCTCCGCCTACACCGCGAGCATCAACCGCGGCGATTACTGCATAAGCAAAGCCGGGCTTTCCATGATGACTCAGCTCTTCGCCGTGCGGCTGGCAGGGGAGGGAATTGGCGTCTACGAGGTGCGCCCCGGTGTGGTGGCCACGGACATGACCGGACCGGTCAAAGATAAATACGACCGCATGATTGCCGAGGGGCTGACCCCCATCGCGCGCTGGGGAGCGCCGGACGACGTGGGTCGCGCCGTCGTGGCCATCGCCCAGGACCTTTTTCCATTTTCGACGGGCGAGGTCTTCAATGTGGATGGCGGATTCCACATCCGGAGGCTGTAGAATACAGAAAATGGTGAATTGTGAATGGTGAATGGTGAATAGTGAATGCTTCGGCATCCTTCATCTTGTTTTTGTAATTCACAATACACTGTTTACGATTCGTTGATCTCCATGAGCCCCTCGGCGCCCCCTGTGTGCAATTCTTTTTCATAGACCCCTAGAGGAACGATGATCAAATTAGACAGCACCCTGACCCCGGAAAGGCTTATCCCCCAAATCGAAAGGCTCTTTGATCTCTCCGCTGGAAAAATCCGGGCCATTGCCGGGGCGTTTGAGTCTTCACCCGGCTCGCCCGTCATTACCGTGCAGGGTGCTTACGCTGGCCGCGACTGGACAGAGTGGACGGAGGGATTCCACTACGGGTCGGGCCTCTTGCAGTTCGACGCCACGGGCGACGCATGGTTTCTGGATTGGGCCAAAAAGAAGACCGTAGAGCGCATGGCCGCTCACGTGACGCACACGGGCGTACACGATCATGGGTTTAACAACGTCAGCACGTACGGCAACCTGCTGCGCATGGCCACTGAGGGCAAAATCGAGGCCAGCAAATTCGAGAGGCACTTTTACGCGCTGGCACTCAAGGCGAGCGGTGCGGTGCAAGCCGCGCGCTGGTCGTGCACGCGGGAGGGGCCTGGTTATATCTGTTCTTTCAACGGCGCCCACTCGCTGTTCGCGGACACCATCCGGTCGCTACGCTCACTGGCCCTTGCTCACAAATTTGGCCACGTGCTCCGCGGCGAAAATGACAGCCGCATCTCGCTCCTCGAGCGGCTGATCCAGCACGCCGCCGCGACCGCAGAGTTCAACGTTTACTACGGTGAAGGCCGCGACGCGTATGACGTGCGCGGGCGGGTGGCCCACGAATCCATCTTCAATCCCGCCGATGGCGCTTACCGCTGCCCATCGACCCAGCAGGGTTACTCGCCGTTTACCACGTGGACGCGCGCGCTGGCTTGGATCATGTGCGGCTACGCGGAGCAGTTGGAGTATTTCGAGACGCTTCCCGAATCCGAGTTCGCAGCGCTGGGAGGCCGTGGCCCCATTGAAGTCATCATGCGGAGAGCTGCCGAAGCCACGTGCGATTACTATCTTGAGCAATCTGCCACGGACGGAATCCCCTATTGGGACACCGGCGCGCCCCAACTCGCGAAGATCGGCGACTGGCTGAACAAGCCGAGCGATCCCTTCAACGAGTATGAACCTGTGGATAGCTCGGCGGCAGCGATAGCCGCACAAGGATTATGGAGATTTGGGACGTACCTCAATCGCCGGGGGGAGCAGGCCCATCGCAGCAACGATTATCGCCAGGCAGCGCTCACCGTCGCTAAAACGCTCTTCGAGCCGCCTTACCTTTCCACCGACCCGCAGCATCAAGGCTTGATTCTGCATTCCATCTATCACCGCCCGAGAGGCTGGGACCACATTCCTCCCGGCCACAAGCAGCCATGCGGTGAATCCTCGATGTGGGGCGATTATCACGCGAGAGAATTGGCCTTAATAATTCAGCGCGCCGCCGAGCATGAAACCTACCCCCTCTTTTTTAACGCCCAAGAAACGTAGCGCGGGCGTCTCGCCCTCTGTCGTGGGAGCGTCCCGCTCTCGTAGGCTCGCGCGGGCAGGATGGCCAGGCTGTTGGGCTTGCTATCGGCTCGGCGAATGCGGGGCGCCGTCCGCGCGATGCGCATCCACTACTTTGGCCGGTGTCACGCTCGCGTTTTCTTTATTCCCCATCACCTCGACGATAAGAGGAGTCGATGGGTGCATGGTTGGCGAGTTCGATTCCACCGCTCCCACGACATAAATGGGCTGCGTAATGGGCTTGGCCCAATCCTCGGCGTGTAGCGTAAAGGTTCGCGTGGTTTGCGATTCGGTCACCAGCACGCCGTTCAGCCCGATGTTGACGATGCGAATGCCAGGCGGGAGATTCTGAATCGTGCAGGGAACGCGCCCATGGAATCCGTTGCGGCGTTCAACTTGGAGCGTGACCTTTACATCCTGTCCGGGCTCGATCTTGAGGTGCGTGGGCCCCGCCGTCACGACGGCATCCGGCGGCGGGACAACCGCGGCAAGTTCGAGAGGTGCATCCTCATTGGCCACACGCGTCCGAGGCTGCCCGTTTACGGTGGCATGCCCTATGATTTTGAATGCCGTAGGAAGTGAATCGGCGGATGCACTGGCGTCTGCCGAAAGCAGAACGATGGTCGAGTCCTGGCCGGCAGGAATGGTGGCGGGGCTTGCTTTGACCCCGGCCGGAAGTCCCTCCACGCTAATCTCGATCGGGCCTTCATAGCCTTGCACGCGGTTTGCAGAGACGGTGACAAACGCCGTTCCGCCCTTCGGGATATTGGCATTGGACGGGTTTGCGCGCAGAAGGAAATCAGGGTTGGCGTCGTGGAGCGACAGGCGGTAGGCGAAATCCTGGCCTTCGAGCCCGCGAACGTCTTTGAGGTGGACGATGAAGTCGCCGTCCTGCGGCGCCACGAAGCTCAGACGCGAGTCCGGTCCATAGCCCGGCCCGCCGTCATCATTCCGCCAGGTCAAATGATACACAGGCAAACCATTGGGCGGGAACTCCGCACCGGGTGGCAGGATTTCGACCCGATAGATCGGCGTATTCAGGGCATGGACGTCCGGCGAGGTGCCCATCAGCGCCCATCGCAGGCCATCGGCCGATTTCACCCGAACGTCTTCGTCAGGTTGGTCAGCGATATAGGCGATTTGATCGAGTTCATCGCCTACCATCACGTAGTCCCTCTCGTGAAAGCCGCTTGTGGAGGTGAAGCGGATTCCCGGAGTCCGGGAATCACGGTCATTGAGAGTGGTGACAGTTTCGTTGAGGCAGCGAATGGTGGCGCGGGGAATCGGGTCGCCCTGCGCGTCAAGAACCTCAACTATCGAGTCGAGGGGAGAACCTAACCTCGACGCTGCGACGTCAACGGTGATTTTCTCACCCTTGTGAGCACGGAAGCGGAAGAAATCTTCGTCTGGCGCGCCGCCCGTCTTGGCGCCCCCGGAAATATGGCCGTTGATGGTCACTGGAAGTGTGACGGCTTGTGCTTGGGCCGATGAATTATTGGGTTCCTGTTCCGCTACCTCGGGATCCCTGCCCACGGCGAGTTTTACAGTGTTCAATGACCAAACGCCGTTGCTCTTGATTTGAAGCGGCATGGTCATCCAGCCATCGGAGCTCTTCGGGGCATTTACTTTCACTTCGTGCGTATCGCCCAAATTAACGCCCTTGACGGACACGCTGGCCGATTCTCCCGCACGCACCCCGAGCGGAAACACTTGCGTGATGTACGGAAGCGGTCCGGCATCGATCCGGTAGTAATGGCCCTCACTGCCGCCCTTCTCGCGATCCGATACCGAGATGGTGTATTTCCCCGCCGCGGGTAGCTTGTAGGTCAGGGCGGCATCCGCGCGGTTTTCGTATTGGCCCGATTCCGCAAGTACCTGTCCCGCCTCATTTCGCAAGACCAACAGCGATCGCAGGCGAGAGCCTAAAGGGGAAGCGGTAACGCTAAACACCAATTCTTCCCCCGCCCGTCCGTCGAATGCGTACCTGTCCACTTGACCAGGTACGGCAATCGTCCCCACTAGGGTGGCGGGCAATTGGGTGGGTTCCGGCGCCGTTTCCATGCGCATCCCACTTTTCCCTTTGGCGTACACTTCCGGAAGGGCCCCCACATCAAACGGCATCATGTTGGAAGTCCCTTCCGGGGTCCGAACGCGGAAGTAGTGCAGGCCGGGTTCGACATCCTTCGACACTGTGACTTCTAGGGTGGCAGTCTGCTTCTTGGCCTGGGGAACAGGGGCGCGAGTGTCTACCACGCCGGGCGGCAGCATCGGCTTCTCTTCCTCCGCATCCGCAAGCTGCGTCACCTTGGCGGTAAGGCCGGGGGCATCGAAGACGATGGCCTTAATGGCGGAGAGACTTCGCCCCTCAATGTTGACGGTCGCTGTCGTGCCTCTTTCCATGCCAACGGGCCAAACCTTGCTCACGCTGGGCGGGATAATGAGATCGGCGGCGCGGGAGGGCGGAGCGAGGGGCGCACCGACCGCAAAGATTGTCAAAAGGACAGCGAATTTCGTTTTCATTGCGCAACCTCGATTTCGGTTCTTTCAAATGCCCCTAATTTCTAACCCCGGCAACGAGTCCCGATTGCTTACTTCCCACTGCCTTCTGCATACTGCTTTCTGTCTTCTTTTCCGGCGGCCCATGCGATTCAAACGCTATCCACGGGCCAAAGACTTCCTTAAAAGACTTCATATCAAACAAACTCAAGGTGCCGTTAAAGCGCCCGGCCGCCAGACGCGTTCCGTCTGGGCTGACGCTCAGGGCCTCCACCCAATCCGGCTGGTGAGCAATTACGGCTACCGGGTCAAGCGTTGCCGCATCACGAAAGCGAATTGATCCATCCGCGGAGCTGGTGATCAGCATCTTTCCATCGGGGGTCCAGGCGAGCGCCAGAATGCTGTCCTCATCGGCAATAAGGGAGCGGAGTAGTTTTCCATCCGAATCCCCCACTTGCCAAACGTAAATGGTCTTGTCATAGCCAGCCGCCGCCACCTGAGTTCCCGAGGGCGAGTAGGCGATGCTGGTCAGGCCATCCGCCGCATCGTTCAAGGTGTAAAGGCGTTGTCCGGAAGCGATGTCCCAGATCTTGACGCCGCGGTCTTGTGAGGCCGAAGCCAAATGCTTTCCGTCGGGGCTGAAGGCGACGGCAAAGACGGCATCAATGTGGTCCTGGAGATTCTTCACTTCCTGACCCGTAGCGACGCTCCACAACTTCACCATGCGGTCGTAGCTGCCGGAAGCGAGAAGCTTTCCGTCCGGGCTCCAGGCAACGGAATAGATGCAGTCCTTGTGGCCGGTCAATGTCTTGAGGAGCCGGAGTGAATCGACGTTCCAAATTTTGATTTCGCCGCCACGCTGGGGAGGACCACCCGCCGCCGCCAGCATCTTGCCGTCAGGACTGAAGGCGATTGAGCGCACATAATCGGCGTGGCCGGAGAGCGTGGCCAGGGGCTTGCCGCTGGCCGGGTCCACCAGGCGCACTTCCTGATAACCCCCCAAGGCGAGCAATTTACCATTGGGAGAGAACTTCACCGAGGCCACGGGGGAAACGACGGAGACTTGCGGGGGGATGTCTGGGATGGGCAGCGGCGCCATGCTTTTAGCGGCTTCCCCCGGAGCGGGCCCCAGCGCCCCACTCTCAATCCATGCCTTCAGCGTGGCAATGTCTGCCGTCGGCAAGGGGTCTGCACCGAAGGGCATGCGAGGTTGAACTTTCCCCTCGAGCATTTGAATCATGCGGCTTTGCTCGGCCTTACCGGGAACGATCACGACACCATGCGCGCCACCCTTCATCAGCGCGGCGTAGTCCTCCATGACCAACCCTCCCATCTTCGAGGCGCTGGAGTGGCAGGCCAGGCAGTTCTTTTGCAGGATGGGCACAACCTGGGAATTAAAGCTAGGCGCCGGATTGGATTGTCCGCGGAGAGATGAACCACCAAGGCACCAAGACACCAAGAAAAGCAGAACGATCGAAAAGAGAACGATAGAAATGTGGCCGGAGACCGAAGTCCATAAAGAGAGGGATTTGTCTCTGAAGTCGTTTGGCCCTGCTTGGTGTCTTGGTACCTTGGTGGTGAACCTCTTTGTCTTCCTCATCATGTTGAGCATCGTAGCGGCAAGAATCTAATTCCGAATTCGGGATTTCGAATTTCCGTATCCCCTGTCCCGATTCCCCTATCCCTAACCCATAGTTCCTAATCCCCAAGCCCTGCTCTTAATGGTTAAACATGAACTCTTCGCTCGTCAGCATGGCCCAGGCCAGGTCGTTCAGTGCAGAGCGGCGCGTTTCCTCGGCATTTTGGCCGCTTTGCTGCTCGGCAGAGTGTAGCGCGTCGACTAACGCCGTCCTTTCCTTGTCGCGCGGATGGCGGCTGAACGAAGAAACATAAAGGTAATCGACAATCTGGTCATCGTTGAACCCCAGCTTGAGCAACATCGCAATGGAACTGCCGGGAGAGCGGAGCTTATTGTTCAGCGTGTCGCCGTTGAAGATGTGCAGCGCCTGGGTGACCGTAGGCACCGAGGTACGTTCACTTTCTCGCGTCTGGGCGCGCACGGGCCGCCCGAAGGCGGAGAGGAAGTAGGAGCGTACGGCCGAATCGGGCAATTGCAGGGCACGAGTTCCAGAGGGATAATCCTCGAACTTTTCCGGCACTTTGGTGACCTGGGAGTAGGCGTCCAACAGCACCTCCGCGGGCAGACGCTTGATGACGTAGTGCGATCCGAACTTGTCGTCATCGGCATTTTCCTTGAGTGGTGTGGAGGAAGCCTGGTAAGTGGCCGATTGCATGATGGTACGAATCAGGTGGTCGATATCAAAATTGTGCGCTACGAAATCCTTCACCAGGTCATTCAACAGCTTGTCATTGGTGGCGGGGTTGGTGTCTCGAAGATCTTCCACCGGCTCCACCAATCCGCGCCCCATAAAGTTGCGCCAGACGCGATTGACGATGTTGCGCGCGAAGAAAGGATTGTCGGGGGAGGTAAGCCACTTGGCGAAATACACGCGAGTGTCGCCCGGCGTGCTTTCCGGAAGCGCGCTGGCGTCCAGGGGTTTGGGAGGCAACGGCATCATGAAGCGATCATCCATGAACTCGCCGGTGGGGGCGGAATAGACGGTGACGTTATTGAGAATCTGTCCCACGTTCGGGCGCGAGGTTTGATTCGAGTAGGTCTTCAAGCGCACACGCGCAAACAGATTGGCCATGCCGTAATAGTCTTTTTGCGTCCACTTAGCCAGAGGATGGTTATGGCAATGCGCGCAGGTGATGGTGATTCCCAGGAACGCCTGCGCCATATTCTCCGTCGTGTCCAAGGGATCGTGATGGACGACCCAATAATTGGCGGCGCCGTTCTCCACGGTATTGCCCGTGGCAGTGACGATTTGATAGACGAACTTATCCCACGCCTTGTTGCTCGCAACGCTTTCGCGAATCCAATCGTAGTAGCTCCACATCTCGTCATTGGAGAGATGGTTGCTGGTGACCAGTAGCAAGTCCGACCACTTGTACGCCCAATAATCCACGAATTCGGGGCGCTTCATCAGAGCATCGATCAGCCGGCTCCGTTTATCCGGAGAAGGATCCTTAACGAATTGGTCAACTTCCGCAGTAGTTGGAAGGATGCCGGCGGCATCCAGGTAGGCGCGGCGAATGAATTCGGAATCGCCGGCGGGCGGCGACGGCGGAATGTGCAAAACTTCGAGATGATGCAGGATGTCTTCGTCAATGTAATTGTGCCGCGGCGCTTGTTGGAAAATTGTTTCGGCAAGGTTATAAGGGTAGGGAATCCGCAGCCGGGAGAAAGTAACATGGCTCTGATACCAGACAGTCACCGGCGCTTCGCCAAAGCTGTGCATGATGACATGGCCGTAATTGTCCACGGTGGCCACGCCTTCGTTCCCGCTGTCGTACTTGGCCCAGCGCGTTACGTCCTCTTTGCGGCCATCGGAGAAGATGGCGGTCACTACGAGCTGTTGTTCGGACGAGGGGCGCAGCGAAGCCTCTTCCGGAAAGACCTCAATCCGCGTCACGCGAGCGTCGGTATTCTGGGGCGCAGGCATCCCTTGGGCAATCCAACCGGAGACTACGCGGTATTCGGGTGAGTCCACGGCGAAGCGCTTTCCGCCGCCGTGGGGAATGGTGAGCGTGGGCTTCAAGAGAATCAAACTTTTGGCCGGCTCGATGCGTTCGGTGCGACGGGCCAATGCCTGGTGGGTCAAGGTGAGGTAATCGGTATCCGCATCATATCCGCGCAAGCTTAATTTGAAGCCGTTCTTTCCCGCCGCCGCACCATGGCACGGACCGGAGTTGCATCCCATTTTGGTCAAAACCGGCTGAACGTCGTTGCGAAAACTCCATACCGCTGGAGCAGAGAAATTTTCAACATGGAGGGGAACACTTGCCGTATGACCCTCCAGGGTCGCCGTAATGGATGTCTGGCCGTCTCCTTGGGCCTCGGCGAAATCGTTGGCAATACGCGCCACTTGGGGATCGGAGGAAGTGAGCGTAGCCTCGTGGGTCACGTCTTCCTGGTGGCCGTCGTTAAAGGTTCCTTCCACCACCAATCGCTGGTTGTAGTGCGATCCGGAAATCGTGACGGCGCCGGGGAGAATTTCGATCCGGGAAAGGGGGACCTGCGGATAAGCGTTGTGGTCAGCAACCGGAGCTAACTTTGGTTTATTGGCCTCAGTCGATTCGGGCTTGTAATCGCCGCCCTGATGATAGGGGGTACCCTTCTGCATCTGGGTCCCGCTCATCGACTGCTGGGCGTTCGAGCCATGCGCGGCGAAGAATACCAGAAGCCCGCAAAGGAGGGTTACGACAAGCAGAAAACGGCGAGGGTGATTCATGACTTCGCTGTTAGCGTTCAGCTATCAGCTTGCCGATCCGGCTAATCGCTGATGGCTGAGTGCTGATCGCGTCCTTTCTAAACCAAGAGTTCATCAATCGGATCAAATCCGTGGTCAACCAGACGCACGACGCGACCTTGCGACGTTTTGAGTTCGGTATCGATGGGGATTCCAAGGCACTTGTAGACCGTTGCCGCCACGTGCGCGGGCATGACCGGGCGATCTTTGGGAGCGCCGCCGATATTGTCGGACGAGCCTACGATCTGGCCCCCCTTAATGCCGCCGCCGGCCAGTACCACCGTCCAGCACTGCGGCCAGTGGTCCCGGCCTCCCGCAGGGTTGATGCGCGGAGTGCGGCCGAATTCACCGGTGGCCAACACCAGTGTGCTTTCCAGCAGACCCCGATCGCTTAGATCCTCCAGTAGCGAACTGTAGGCATTATCGAACATCGGCCCCACCAGGTCGCTATAACATTGGATGGGGCTGAAGGGAGCGGACCCGTGAATGTCCCAGGTAATGTCGTTGAAAACGGTTTCAAACATATTGACGGTCACAAACCGCACGCCCCGCTCCACCAGGCGGCGCGCCAGCAAGCAGCCCTGCCCGATGCGCGTCATGCCATAACGGTTGCGCACGTCTTCCGTTTCCTGCGTCAACTCAAAGGCCTCGCGTGCCTTGGCCGATGTCATGAGCGTGTAAGCCTGGTTGAAGGTAGCATCCATCAACTTCGCGTCTTGATTGGTGTCTTCGAAATATTGCACGGACTGGTCGATGACCTGGCGCCAACTGCGCCGCCGGTCGACCCGTACCGCCGAGATGTAATCGGGGGGAAGCATATCCGGTACCTGGAAATTCGCAGCGGAGGGATCAGCATTGAGGACGAAGGGGTCAAAAGCTTTGCCGAGGAATCC
>Ga0335085_10011737_pt1 | contig 12971 bp, 11 predicted proteins | sample Lox_Sample_45_FD_206712 | JGI IMG/M metagenome (GOLD analysis project Ga0335085, IMG submission 206712) | Soil microbial communities from Loxahatchee National Wildlife Refuge, Florida, United States - Lox_Sample_4.5 | ecosystem: Environmental > Terrestrial > Soil > Wetlands | place: USA...
GGAGGTCTTTACGCAATTGTGCTTCGTGCAACTTACGAATTACCGGATTCATTTTCTTATTCCCTGCAGACCCACTCAGGCGGGGCCAGCACTTCTAAGGCAAACACTGATTATAGCCAAAATTCGGGGTTCTTGCCTAGCCGGTTTCTCCGGAGAGGTCAGGCCGATTCCGGCGGGTTTTCGCAATGGCCTGCTCCCGCCGCCACTTAGCCACCTCCGCGTGATGGCCCCCGATAAGCACTTCCGGCACCTTCCACCCGCGATAGTCCGCAGGCCGGGTGTAATGCGGAAAATCCAGCAATAGCCCTGAGCCACTGGCCTTGCTGGGCGGTCCCAGGATCTCGCTAAAAGATTCATTCTGCGTCGACGCCTCATTGCCTACGGCACCCGGGAGCAGCCGGGTCACCGCGTCAACTACGATGGCGGCCGGCAATTCGCCCCCGCTTAACACATAGTCGCCCACGCAAATTTCCTCGGTGGCCAGATGATCGGCTACGCGTTCATCCACTCCCTCGTAGCGCCCGCAGATCAAAATGAGCCGGTCCAACTTGGCATAGCGTCGCGCGGTCTCTTGCGTGAATAGCCGTCCCGCGGCGGACATCAACAAAACCGCCGTGTCCGGCTCTGGCGCTACTTTCGTCTCCGCATCGCCCACTCCGTGGCCCAGCAGCTTTTCCACCGCCTCAAACAGCGGTTCCGGCTTCAGCACCATACCCTCGCCGCCGCCAAACGGACGGTCATCCACCGTGCGGTGCCGGTCCTTCGTAAATTCCCGCAAGTCCTGGACATGAATCTGCGCGATACCCGATTCTTGGGCGCGACGGACGATGCCGTGGTCCAAAGGACCGGCAAAAAATTCCGGGAAAATAGTGATCAGGTCGAATCGCATCGCTTCGGGATGTGCATGAAGAGGAGCCCCGCTCGCGCTACTCCTTCGCGTCGAGCTCGTCCAGTCCTTCCGGCAGCCTAACATCAATCCGCTTTTCCGCCACACTAATCCGCGTACAGATATCCTCGGCGAGCGGCACCAGCAACTCCCCCTTGGTGGTTTCAACCTGTAAGATGGGCGTGCCGGCCACGGTTTCGCCCGTGAAGAACACATCTCGCACTGTGCCCAGCACGCGTGGCGCTTCTTCTATCGCACAGGGCGGCGAAGACAATTTCGTAGCGTTAGCGGGCAAGGCAAACACGGTACAGCCAATCAAATCGGTAACGAAATATTGCCCGACGGGCAACTCCACGCGATCTTCGAAAGGCAGCAGTACGTCGTAGCCGCGCAGAGATTCCGCATCGGATATTGTTTCGCAACCGGCAAAATGGAAAATGCCCATGCCCGGATGGTTGCGGTCCACCCAAAATTGTTTCAACCCCGCCAAACGCGGCTCGTTACTATTTTTTTGGAGATAGATTTCTTTGAGCGCCGAAAAACGCGCGGAAAAATCCGTCAACAACTCGGCGACGACTTCACCTTTATTCCCTCGTGGCCTTAGAATTCGCGCCACCAGCAGCCATCGCCGTTTTGCTTCGTGGAGTTCGTTCAATCTTCCAGAATCTCGAGGGTGAATCGCTTGTGCAGCTTCATTCCAGCAGCGCCCAGCAGCGTGCGGATCGCTTTCGCGGTACGCCCCTGACGGCCGATCACTTTCCCCAAATCCTCAGGATGGACTCGCAATTCCAAGACGGTGACCTGCGAGCCTTCCACCGCTTTGACTTGCACTCCCTCGGGATGGTCCACAAGCGCTCGAGCTATCTCCTCAACAAGTTCTTTCATAGGGCCCCCGCGTGCGTTGAGCTTGTAAAACTACCTAACGTGCCCTTCCTAAATCAATCAGAGGGCGCGCGTAAACCTCCGCCACTGGGACTTGACCCTGAGAACTGGAGAACGTGAACGAGTGCTTGAGCGTAGGACGGTTTATGCGATTTTCTGCTGCTTGATGAAACTACGGACCGTATCACTTGGCTGTGCCCCCACGCCAAGCCAGTACTTGATGCGCTCGGAATCCAACTTGACTTCCGCCGGCTTCTTCAGCGGGTCATATGTCCCCACCGCTTCACGCACACGCCCATCCCGGGCTCGCGTTCTTTCGATGACCACCACACGGTAGAACGCTTTTTTCTTCTTGCCAATTCTAGCTAAACGAATAGTTAACACTACAGTACGTCCTCCTAGAGATTTACCATTCTAGCGTGAGTTTGCATCCCCCGGCAAACTATCCTGAGTTTTTCTTCGGCACGCCCGCCCCGCAGAATCACCGGTTTTTCAGCCCTTCTAAGGCCTTTCCACTACGGGGAGTTCCACGAAGCTTTCGTGGCCCGAAGCATGGTACACGCGTTGTACTGCTTTGCGATAGTCCTGTGGCTTAGCCCAGAAGATATTGGGCACGAAGGTCTGCGGGTTTCGGTCGTAGAGCGGGAACCAGCTGGACTGGATTTGTACCATGATGCGGTGCCCCGCCAGAAATACATGGTTGGCGTTGGGCAAGGCGAATCGATACAGCAGTGGCTGGCCGCTGGCTATGGGTTTGGGATTTTCCAGGCTTTCGCGATAGCGCCCCCGGAAAATGTCCGCGGAAATCATCAACTGGTAGCCGCCCATCCAGCTTTCCGAAGCCACTTCATCCGGATACACATCGATCAGCTTCACCACCCAATCGGAATCGGTCCCGCTAGTAGAGGCCACCAGGTTGGCCATCGGCTGGCCACTGATTTTCATGGGCTCGGCCAGAACGTCGGATACGAAGGTCAGCACGTCCGGTCTGCCCGAGGCTTCTCGCTGATCGTCAACCAGCCATTGCGTCCACGTCAGCCGTCCGCTATAGCCAATCGGCTGGCTCGGCCGTTCGCGGTACGGCACCGGCTTCGCGGGATCCGACACGTATTCGTCAAACGCGGCGTCCGCGCTTTTTGGCGCCGCAAAAGCCAATTTCAGTCCCGCTTCCAGATACAGCGGTGTCGGCTTTACGGTGCATCCGCTGACGCATCCGGCCGGCCAGCCCGTCAAGCGGCGCCACGTGTTTGTTCCGGTCTCATACGCCGTTACCGTCGCAACATCCGCTTTGGGCGCGCCATCTTTCAGATATTGCGCCAGGAATGGACGAAGGATTTGCTGGCGGAAATACTGGCCGGTGTCGCTACCAAAGCGCAAAGCCCCGAGGGAGCTGCCGTCGCCAATTTGCTGGCCGTGGAACCACGGGCCAAGGACCAGGAACACTTTGTCGTTCTCCGTGTCCTTTGGCTTGATGGCCTTGTACACCGCAGTTCCGCCATAAATGTCTTCTTGATCCCATAATCCCGCCACAATCATCGTGGGAACTTTCAGCGGTTGCACGGCGAGGATCTGGTCCATGGCTTGTTGCTGCCAAAATGCGTCGTAGCTGGGATGCTCCAAAATCTTACGCCAAAAGCCCAACTGCTCCATGCCGTGTTGCCGTCCCAGTTCTCCGGCGGATCCGGCGCGCATGTATTGGTCATAATCGTCGTAAGTGCTGGTCCACCATGACGCATCATTGGAGCGAGTGCCTTCCTGCTCGTAGATGTACGGCATGTTCTGCTCGCGAAATGCGCCGTTGTGAAACCAATCGTCGCCTTTCCATCCATCGACCATTGGATTCATTGGCACTGCGACTTTCAAGGCCGGGTGAGGATTCACTAGCGCCATCAGTGGCAAAAAGCCGTCGTACGAAATTCCCAGGATTCCCACTTTGCCGTTGCTCTCTGGAATGTTCTTCACCAACCACTCGATGGTGTCGTAGGTGTCGGTGGAATGGTCCACTGCCGTTGGGTTCAGCGGGCCATGCAACGGGCGGGTCATCACATAATCGCCTTCCGAGCCATATTTCCCGCGCACATCCTGGGTCACGCGGATGTAGCCGTCCTCGACAATCACATCGGTGGCATTGTCGTAGCCCTCTAAAATCGGTCCGAGGTGCGAACTGGCGGCATGGCTGACCATCGCGGAAGCGTTGTACGGCGTGCGGGTCAACAGGATAGGAGCATTCTTCGCGCCTTTGGGCAGCACGATCACGGTGTGGAGCTTCACACCATCGCGCATTGCGATCATTACCTCGCGCTTCTCGTAATCAAAACTGCTGGTGACCGGCACCAGCGTGGCCGGAGTTTCGCTGGGAAAGTCCGGATACTTGGACGGGGCCGCTGTAGTCTGCGCCACCGTTGGTTTGGGAAGCAATAGCACACTCGAGAGACAACCGAGCACTAACCACGCAGACAGTTTCATCAGGTTCATAGAAATTCCTTGGAATGACGTCTATATTGCGCCCGAAGACGGCGATCGGATTGCCAAGCGCCGCGATTATATGCCGGTAGATGGCTAGAAGCCACCAACCGCGTGCTCCCTAATTTGTTTTAAATATCCGCGGCAACGCTGGACAACGGCCTCTTGCGGAGTAAAATGTAAGCCTGCCTGAGAATCCACATCCGGAAGTATTGGAACGCCAAACGCGAACTATGCTTCGCCCTAACGAAAAACAAAAAATTATCGAACACTACGACGCTGTGAGCCCTTACTACCACTCCCTTTGGGGTGAGCATTTGCATCACGGCTATTGGATCCGCGGCGATGAGTCCAAGGAAACCGCACAAGTGCAACTGATCGAGCATCTGGCTCGCCTGGCTGGCATTAAATCCGGCTCGCGCGTCTTGGATATTGGTTGTGGATTCGGAGGCAGCAGCCTTTTCCTCGCCAAGGAATATGGCGTTGCGGCTACCGGCGTAACCATTTCTCCTGTTCAGGTGCAGATGGCCAATCGGGCCGCGGCGGAACAGAAGCTGAATGCGAAATTTTTGTTGATGGACGCAGAAGAGCTGCAATTTTCCGAGCCTTTTGATTTTCTTTGGTCGGTGGAATCCATTTCTCACTATCACGATCCGGCGCGGTTTTTCGTGAATGCCGCGAAGTTACTGAAACCTCGCGGGACTTTTGCTCTTACCGACTGGTTCCGAAGAGAAAACGTTTCGGCCGCCGACAAGAAGAAATTCATCGAACCCATCGAAAAGGCCATGTTCGTGGAACTGCGGGACATGAATGACTATGAAGGTTTCCTTGCGTCCGCCGGCTTACATATCGCGCACCGCCAAGAACTTTCGGAGCACTGCGCGAAAAGCTGGGATATCGGCCTGGACATTATTAAACACAAATCGTTCTGGGCTTTAGCCGCAAAACTGGGAACGGATTTTGTAACGAATCTCAAAGGGTTCCGGGCGATGCGCGCAGGATATGCTTCCGGCAATTTCGTTTATGGCTTATTCGTTGCCAGCAAGCCTGGCGAAGGAAACAACGGCGGGTAGTTTGTTTTTGGATTATCGTCGTACCGCGGATTCCGCTAGCTGGCCTAGGACAAGCGATTCATTCCGTTGAATGCCGCGGCCTTGTAGCATTCCGCCAGCGTCGGGTAATTGAAGACGGTGTGGATGAAGTAAGTAATCTTGCCCTTTAGCAGTAAAACCGCCTGCCCGATGTGCAGCAACTCTGCGGCATCTTCTCCAAAAATGTGTACGCCCAGCAGATCCAAGGTTTCGCGGTGAAATAACAATTTCAGCCGCCCTTCGGTGTGCCCGCTGATCTGTCCCCGCGCAATCTCCCGGTAGTACGCCACGCCCACTTCATACGGCGTATCCTCTTCGGTCAGCTGCTCTTCTGTTTTGCCGATAAATGAAATTTGCGGAATGGTGTAAATTCCGTAAGGATAGCCTGCGGGATCCGACTCCGCCGGAATCCCAAAAGCTTTTGCGGCGGCGATGCGGCCCTGTTCCATTGACACCGAAGCCAGGCTGGGGAAACCGATCACGTCTCCCACGGCAAAAATGTGCTTCTGCGAAGTGCGATATTCCGCGTCTACTTTGATCCTGCACCGGTCGTCGGCTTCAACTCCCGCGGCCTGTAAATTCAGCCGGTCGATGTTCCCTTGCCGCCCCACGGCGTATAAAAGTGCGTCACCCAGAATCCGTTTCTTGCTCACCAGATTCGCGGCCACTTTGCCGTCGGGCGTTTCTTCCACGCTTTCCACTTCTTCGGTCAACCGCATGGTGGCGCGGCGATCGCGCATGTGGTAACTGAGCGCCTCGACCACTTCCGCGTCCGCGAATTCCAGGAGCCTGGGTCGCTTCTCCACAATGATCACGCGCACGCCCAGCGTGGTGAACATGCAGGCATACTCCACGCCGATTACGCCGCCACCCACGACGATCAAAGTTTTCGGCACCGCCGGTATGCCCAGAATCTGATCGCTGTTCACGATATTCCGGCCGTTAATGGGGACTTTGGGATTCACGGCGGGCTTCGTGCCGGTAGCAAGCACGACGTATTCCGCTTCCAATTCATTGAAGCCGGTGGTGTTCTCTACGCGAATGTGATGCGGATCGGTGAACGAACCGATGCCGTGGTAAAGATCAACACCATTCCTCTTCAGTTGGTCCTGCAAGACCGCGGCTTCATTCTCAATTACGCGGGTGACGCGAAAATTGAGATCGTTCATCGTGATGTTTTCTTTGACCGAATAATTGGAGCCGTAAAACGCCTGGTCGTAAAATCCGGACAGATGCAGTACCGCTTCGCGCATAGTCTTGCTGGGGATGGTGCCGGTATTGATGCACACTCCGCCCACCATGGTTTGCTTTTCTACCACCGCCACGCGTTTTTTTGCTTTCGCCGCCTGGATCGCCGCACGCTGGCCGCCCGGTCCCGACCCGATTACCACCAGATCATACTGTTGCATTCGTGGTGTCCTGTATCTCCAGATCTAAGGTCTCCGAGGGTTCCACGGCCGTGGTTCCTGACTCACTGCTAGTATAGTGAAGTTTCGGATGCTGCTGCCGTGACTTACCGGATCCGTTAACAAAACCGCCGGCCAGCTTCATCAGGTGCTCTTGCACAGAAAATTTCCTCTCTCCTTTCGCCGCCCGGGCCGCACGGTATTGGCCGTCAGATCCAAGAAGGCGCGCTTTCTGATTGTCCCCCAGGTACGCCGGCAGAATTTCTTTGCAGATTCGTTCACGCAACTCTTGGTCTTTCAAGGGAAAGAGCACTTCCACCCGTTCGTACAGGTTTCGCGGCATCCAATCGGCGCTGCCCAGATACACTTCCGGTGATCCACCGTTCTCGAAATAATAAATTCGGCTATGCTCCAGAAAGCGCCCTACGATACTTCTTACGCGGATGCGACTGCTTACCCCGCGCAGGCCCGGCACTAAAACGCATTGGCCGCGCACGATCAGATCAATCTCCACACCCGCCTGCGACGCCCGGTACAACGCACGGATGACCGGTGGATCGACTACCGCATTGCACTTCGCGATGATTCTTGCGGGGCGGCCGCGCCGCGCATGCCGCGCCTCTCGATCGATCTGGCTGATGATCGACTTGGCCATGTCTTTCGGCGCAACCAACAGCGGCTTGTAATGTCCGCGCTCCGCATTGGCGGTGAGGAAATTGAAGACGTCGCTCACCGCAGAAGTGATGGCCGCATCGGAAGTGAACAAACTTAAATCGCTGTAGAACCGCGCGGTCGAGGGATTGTAATTGCCCGTGCCAAGATGCGCGTACCTGCGAATCTTCCCATCGGGATCCTGCCGCACAATCAGCGCCAGCTTGGCGTGGGTCTTCAAGTGTGCCAGCCCGTAAAAAACCTGGACACCTACGTCTTCCAGGCTGCGCGCCCACCGAATATTCGAGGCCTCGTCAAAACTGGCCTTCAACTCCACCACTACCGTCACTTCCTTCTTTCCCGCCGCTTCCAGAAGCGCTTCCGCCACCGGCGAATCGGAATTGGTGCGGTACAGCGTCTGCTTCATTGAAAGCACGCGCGGGTCATGTGCGGCGGTTTGCAGAAACTCGACCACCGGATCGTAGGAATCGTAGGGATGGTGCAAAAGCACGTCCTGATGGCGCAACACCTCAAACAGGGAATCTGCGTCGTGTCCGATGTGCACTTGCCGTGGCACAAACTTGCCATATTTCAAATCCGGCCGTGGCGTCTCTTCATACAAATGAAACAGGCGCTGCAGGTTGACTGGTCCCGCCACGCGAAACACCAGCGATTCGTCCAATTCGAAGGTAGTGACCAGATGCGACACAATGTCCGGATGCGCGCCGACTTCGATTTCCAGCCGCACCGCTTGGCCTTTACGCCGCTGGGCCACTTGCGAGTCCACGGCTTCCAACAATGTTCGCGATTCTTCTTCTTCCATGTAGAGATTGCTGTTTCGGGTGATACGGAATGCCGCCGACGCCAGAATCTCGAAGCCCCGATAGAGCTTCTCCGCGTAGCGGGAAATAATGTCCTGCAGAAACACGAAGTGGATCCCGCCGTTGCCAGTGGGTACGCGCAGCAGTCTCGGCAAAGCGCGCGGCACGGTTACGACGCCGAACAAGGGCTTATTTCCAGAGCCTTTGCGCCGGCGCAACAGAAACGCAATGCACAGCGCTTTGTTCAGCACGTGCGGGAATGGGTGGGTAGGATCCACGGTAACGGGCGTCAACATCGGATAAACCCGCCGGTCATAGAAGGTCTTTGCGACGTGCGCCGCTTTGGGGCTCAGCTGATCCACTGCGAGCACACGAATCTGATGCTTGGCCAGCGCCGGCAGCAATTCGTCATTCCAGCACTTGTATTGCGCCGTTACGAACTTGTGCATAGCCTCGGAAAGCCGCGCGAGCTCTTCTTCTGTCGTCAGGCCATCGGCGCTCACGTGTTGTGAGCCGTGCTCAATCTTCTGCAGGAAGCTGGACACACGAATTTCCACGAACTCGTCCAGATTGTTGGCGGTGATGGCCAGAAACTTCACCCGCTCCAGCAGCGGATTGCGGGCATCGCGTGCTTCTTCCAACACCCGTTGGTTGAACGCCATCCATTGCAAGTGGCGATTCAGGTAAAACCGGTGATCATCGAGGGCAATGCGAGCCATAAGCCATCCTGTGCGAGAGATGACAAGTATCTCAGATGTGTTACACCCAGATAAACGGGCGGTCTCGATGTTATGCTTTCTGCGTTTGGGGGCAAATCATGCAGCGCGTGGCATCCGTAGGCACCGTTTTTGCACTCTTGGCATGCTGGTTCTGGCTCTCGGCGCGGACTTCCCCAGCCGATTTGGTCCAAGCACGCGTGGATTCTGTGTTTTCGAGCCTCGTTCCGCCGAATGAGCCTGGTCTGGCGGTGCTCGTCCAGCAAGACGGGAAGATTCTCTTCGAAAAGGGTTACGGCGTACGCGATCTTCGCACTCGCGCCAGGATTGACGCGCAAACGAATTTTCGCCTGGCCAGCGTCACCAAGCAATTTACGGCCATGGCCATCATGCTGCTTGTTCATGACGGCAAGCTGCAGTACGAGGATCGTCTTACCGATATTTTCCCGGATTTTCCGGCTTACGGAAAAACTATAACGATTCGCAACCTACTTACTCACACCGGCGGCTTGCCAGATTATGAAGAACTCATGGAACGCGAAGAACGGCGCGGCAGCACGCCCTGGAGTCCTGATCGGCAAATTCGTGACGAGGAAGTTCTCCAGCTTCTCGAAGTACAACCAACTGGACTGTTCGCGCCCGGTACGCGCTGGGAATACAGCAATTCTGGCTATGTAGTTTTAGGATTGGTGGTCGCCAAAGCTTCCGGAATGCCTTACCGCCAATTCATGCAGCAGCGGATTTTCACTCCCTTGAAGATGAGTCACACTCTCGTTTACGAAAAGGGTGTAAACGTCGTCGGCCAGCGCGCATTCGGCCATTCGAAAGAAGATGGCAAATTGGTGGAAACCGACCAGAGCTCCACATCCGCGACGTTAGGCGATGGCGGAATTTATTCGAACGTAGCGGACCTGTCAAAGTGGGATGAAGGACTGGCTAAACACACCCTGCTAAGCGAAAAAGAAACGCTACCGGCGTTCACTCCGGTGAAATTGGCGGATGGCTCCGAGCCCCACTGGCCCCGAGAGCCCAACGCGACGAGTGGCGATGATCCCGCGCCAGTGGCCTATGGTTTTGGCTGGTTCCTCGATCCCTATAAGGCCTTTGCACGGATGTATCATGATGGCAGCACACAAGGATTCCGCACGACCATTCAGCGTTTTCGGGAACATCACCTCACCGTCGTTGTTTTAAGCAACCGCACGGACCTCAATCCCAATGAACTGTCGGTCAAAGCTGCAGAAATCTTGCTCAGAAAATGAATGTAGAACCAACCGGGTGGGCTTCAGCCCATGCCCGCGAGTTTGCCCAGCCCTTTCATTTTGGCGCGCGCGGCCATGGCGCCGTATTGCTTCATCATGGTGCGCATCTGCAAGTATTGCTTGATGACCTGGTTGACGTCTTGCACCGTGGTGCCGCTGCCCTTGGCGATGCGCTTGCGGCGTTTGCCGTCGAGCACATTATGGTCGCGGCGTTCCTCGTTGGTCATGGAATTAATGATGGCTTCGACTTGCTTCAGCTTGCCTTCATCGACCTTCGCGTCCTTAGGCAGGTTTTGCATGGGCCCTACTTTGGGCAGCATGTCTACCAGTTGCTCCAGCGGTCCCATTTTGCGGATTTGCCGCAACTGATCGCGGAAATCTTCCAACGTGAATTCCTCTTTACGGAGCTTGCGCTCCAGCTCCATGGCCGCTTTTTTGTCGAAAGCCGATTCGGCGCGCTCGATCAGCGACATAATGTCGCCCATGCCCAGAATGCGCGAAACAATTCGCTCCGGGTAAAAACCTTCCAGCGCATCGTATTTTTCGCCCAAGCCCACGAACTTCACCGGCGCGCCGGACACTTTGCTGATGGAAAGGGCTGCGCCGCCTCTCGCGTCGCCGTCCAACTTGGTAAGAATCACGCCCGTCAAGCCTAAACGCTTGTGAAACTCTCCCGCGGAGCGCACCGCGTCTTGCCCGATCATGGCGTCGGCGATGAACAGCATCTCGCTCGGCTGCAGCTCTTTCTTCAGCGTGGAAAGCTCGTTCATCAATTCGTCGTCGATGTGCAGACGGCCGGCCGTATCAACAAGGATCACGTCGCTCGCGGAAAGTTTTGCTTCCTTGATCGCACCGCGCACAATTTCCAGCGGCTTGTCCGTTCCCGCCCCCGGCCACAGAGCTATGCCGATCGACTTGGCCACCTGGCTCAACTGTTCCCGCGCCGCGGGACGATATACGTCGGTCGATACCACGATCGGCCGGTGCCCATGTTGCGAAAGCCACTTTGCCAACTTACCGGTCGTCGTGGTCTTACCAGAGCCTTGCAGGCCAACGATCATCCACACGGAGGGAGGGCGCGAGGCGAACAACGGCTTGGCGTGTTTGCCCAGCAGGTTCAGCAATTCATCGCGGACAATTTTGACTACCTGTTGGTCGGGCGAAAGCTGCAGCATCACTTCGCTGCCCAGCGCTTGTTTGCGAATGTTGGCGAGCAGTTCATCGGCTACGCCGACGTTTACGTCACCTTCCAGCAGCGCCTCGCGGATTTCGCCCAATGCCACGTCCAGGTGCTCGTCACTGAGCTTGCCCTGCCCGCGCAGGTTCTTGAATGTTCGTTGCAGCCGTTCTGTCAGGTTCTCAAACATGATCGGTATTGCCCTTTACGTGCTTTCTTATTGTACCGCGTGCTCTGCGGCAACGTGCGGTGTGCCCGTGGTGAATGTTCGGCTGGATTCCGTAAGAATCACACATGTTGCAGGTGCGTATCCTTAAAAAAGGTCGGATTTCAACCCATAGCCCAGCGCCCGATCCATTCCAATGTGCGCCAGCCAAATCAGCGCATAGGGAATACAGCCCTGCGCCCCAACAGCAAGCGCGATTCCGAGCAATAACAGCGGTCCGGTCACGGTGTGAACCAGATTGTAGATCGCGGCGCCCCAGGCTGCGTTTCTCGTGTAACCAAGCATAAAAAGGTCAGGAGACAGCAAGAGTACAGCGAAGAGCCACCAGTGATACTGTCCAAGTTGATAAAGAAACACAGCTAACCCGAGGATTGCTGCTCCTTCGAGATGTAATAACCAACGCGGTTTTGTGAACATACGAGAGCTCGCCCACCTTCTATCTTAAGGAGAATCAGAACGACACTTTGATGCCCAATTGCGCGGCGAAGGGTATGCCCACGGTTGTGCCGGGACCGAAGAAATCGCCCAGAGCGCCGGCCGGATAACGCAACTGGTTCAGGCTGGTAATCGGCTGCGTTTGCGTGCATGCGGGATTCAGGCAAAACGCCGTGGCGTTCGCCAGATTGTTTACCGGCCTGGGCAATGCCGAGATATCCGTGATGAAGAATGCTCCGGGATTATTGCGATTGAAAAGGTTAAAGAATTCAGCGAACGGAAGCACAGACCAGCGCTCGCCGATGGTAAATGGCCGGCTCACGCGCATATCAAATTGCACGTAGGGTGTGCCGCGAAACCCGTCCATGGTGGTTTCCACGCCATTGACGACCGCGCGCGTTCCCACCGGAGTGGTCATCGTAAAAGGCCGGGCGCTTTCGGCCTGTCCCAATGCGGAAAGTTGGAACCCTGCGGGCAACTGGAACGTACCCACCAGGACGAATCGGTGGCGCACGTCTTCGCCGGATGGGCCGTAATCACCCGGAGCAAACGCATTGTTCGGATCGCACACGCCATTCACGTAGTCGAACAGTTCGCCCAAAACGCAGCCCCAGGTCTTCGCCGACGAGAGCGTGTAATGCGCGATCAAATGCGCGCGGTGTGCGACGTTTCCCTGAACGCGAAGCGACAATGCGTCGTAACTCGAACGATTGTCCGAACGAAATACATCGGCCGCGTCGTAAGGATAGCTGCGATAACCATGCATGCCGGTTTCGCGCGTGTAATCGGCACTGACAATCCAGTTGGCGCTGAGAGCGTGCTGAATGCCGGCAGTCGCGTGTAGTGCGTAGGGTGTGTGGTAATTCGGATCGATGAGCGAAGGCGCGAGCGGCCCGTTCGCCAGGCTGCCCGCATTCACGGACTGAAATGCGTTGACCCAGCCGTTTTGCGCCAG
>Ga0335085_10011739_pt1 | contig 12969 bp, 12 predicted proteins | sample Lox_Sample_45_FD_206712 | JGI IMG/M metagenome (GOLD analysis project Ga0335085, IMG submission 206712) | Soil microbial communities from Loxahatchee National Wildlife Refuge, Florida, United States - Lox_Sample_4.5 | ecosystem: Environmental > Terrestrial > Soil > Wetlands | place: USA...
ATCCGCGCCGCCTCGCTCGGCGGGTACGGGGCGGCGAACGCGGCGACCTACGTCCAGCCCGACGCCGGAGCCCGGATCGTGGACCACGCCCTGGTCAGGGTCTACGAGATGCTCGGACGGCTGCGGGACACGCCAGAAGATGCAAAACCCCGCTGAGGCGCCCCGAGGGAACGGGTCTGCTGCTTGACAGGCGCCGCGGGAAGCCTAAATTGGGTTTTAGTTTCACTATTTCCGGCCGGCGGAGGTCGGATTCGCGCGCGCCGCTTGTCCTCAGCAGGGCACCCACGCAGGCCCCGCACCGATCGTCCCCCGCGGATGACGAAACGATGGGCCCCGGTCGCGACGAGAGAACGTCTCGACGGGCGGCGTGCTTTCTCGACGGGGGGATTCATGAGGACGGCGGGCGATGATCGAGCTTCATCCGACGCACTGCGCGTGCGAGGACTGCCGGAGCCGCAGGCTGATCCGCAACGCTGACTCGGTCGCCGAGGGCTACCGGGCGGACGAGCTGGAGGACTTCGGCTTCCTGCTGAAAGGCGAGCCGGAGGGTGAGAAGGGGGGCCGGAGAAACGACTGACCCGCCCCTTCGGCCCTGAGGCGCCGGCTCCGCGGGACCGAGGCTATCGCCGGCGGGCGGCCTCGCCGGTGGCGGCTCCGTGGAGCTCGATCTCGTGCTTCGTCTCGAGGCCGTCGTAGTACGCCTTCAGGATCGCGATCACCTCGGGCTTGCTGAACTCGGACGGCACGGGCTTGCCCTCGCTCATCAGCTTGCGGAGGAGGGTCCCCGAGAGGAGGAGGCGCGCCCCGCCCTGGTAGCGGCCCTCGTCGTCGATCCGGGCCTGGGTCTCGTGGGGGCAGGTCTTCATGGAGGCCATCGAGCCGCACTCGTAGCAGTAGAACGTCCAGTCCATGGGGAGGGGCTGGAGGGCGAGAGCGCCGCGGGGGACCTCGGCGAAGATCCGCTGCGCGTCGAACGGTCCGTAGTAGTTGCCGACCCCCGCGTGGTCGCGGCCGACGATGAGGTGGGAGCAGCCGTAGTTCTGCCGGAAGACCGCGTGGAGGAGGGCCTCCCGCGGCCCCGCGTAGCGCATCTCCATGGGATAGCCGCCCTGGACGACACGCTCCTTGCGGAAGTACTTGCTGACCAGGGCGTCGATCGCCCGGACCCTCACCTCGGCCGGGATGTCGCCGGGCTTGAGCTTGCCCACGAGCTGGTGGACGTAGACGCCGTCGCAGACCTCGATCGCCACCCAGGCCAGGTACGCGTGCGAGCTGTGCATGGGGTTGCGGAGCTGGAGGGCGGCGACCGTGCTCCAGCCGCGCTCCTCGAAGAGGCGGCGGGCCTCGGCCGGGCGCTGGTAGATCGAGGGGAACATCTCCGGGTAGTAGGACTCCGAGAGCACCTTCACCGGCCCGGCCAGGTTGACCGCTCCCTGGGCCATGACCTTCTCGACGCCGGGGTGCTTGGCCTCGGTGGTGCGGAAGACCTGCCGGCACTCGTGGTCCTTGTCGATCCCGTACTTCTCCTCGACCTTCATCGTGCCCATGAGGGCGTCGGTCTCGGTGTCCCAGAGCGCCACCTCCTCGCCGGCCGAGAGGGAGGCGGCGAGCGACGCCTCGGCGGAGAGGGTGATCGGGATGGGCCAGAAGAGGCCCAATGACGGGAGCCGGTACTCGTCGCAGCAGCTCCGCCAGTCGTCCCGGCCCATGAAGCCGGCGAGGGGCGTGAAGGCGCCGATCCCGAGCATGATGAGGTCGGAGGTCTCACGGGAGGTCATGGGGACGCGCTTCAGCCGGGCGGCCTTGCGGACCTCCTCGGCACGGGCTTGCCCCTCGAGGAGGAGCGGCTTCAGAGCGCCGCCGCCATGGGCGGGCACGAGCTTGGACAAGGGAGCCTCCTGTGACGCCTGCGAATGACGATGACGATGAGGGCCGCCGACCCGCCCTCGGGCCAAAGCGGCAGCTTATCATTCCCCCGGCGCCGAGCGCGCGGACGGTGCGGGCCGGGCCCGCGCTTGACGCGTCGCGCACGAGCGGGCTAGCTTCGGTCCCATGAAACGCCGTGGCGGCCTCCCCGTCCTCGCCCTCACCGGGTTCGCCCTCGTCGGCTGTGGCCGCGGAAAGCCCCCGAACGTCGTCCTGATCGTCGTGGACAGCCTGCGCGCCGACGCTCTCGGTCCGCAGGGGAGCCTGCCGAGCGCCTCGCCCCGCATCGACCGTGTGGCCGCGGACGGGCTTCGCTTCGACCGCGCGATCGCCCCCGCCTCCTGGAACCTGCCCTCGCTCTCGTCGCTCGTGACGTCGGCCTATCCGTGGAGGCACGGGCAGGGCGCCTCGGGGACCGACCTCCGGACGCTCGCCGAGGTCTTCTCGAAGGCCGGTTACCGGACGGCCGCCTTCAGCGAGGCGGCCTGGCCGCTCCTCCAGCGCGGCTTCTCCGTCTTCGAGGACACCGCCGGCTCCGACCTCTTCGGGGACCCGCGGGGAAACAGCGCGGCGAAAACCCTCGGGGCCGCCCTGGCCTGGGTCCGCCACGACGATCCGCGACCGTTCTTCCTCCTCGTCCACACCTACGAAGTCCACAGCTACTTCCTCGGCAAGCCCGAGCACCACGCGTTCGCGCGACGGGAGCGGCCGGCGTACCAGGGGCCGTTCCGGGAGTGGGGGATCCGCGACCTCTCGAAGCCCGCCGGACCCCAGGTGATCGACGCCCTTCTGGGGGCGAACGAGGACGACCTCGCCTACGTGCGCGCGCTCTACCGGGGCGCGCTCCTCGGCCTGGACTCGGAGGTCGGCCGCTTCACGGACGGCCTCTCCGCGGCCGGACTCGACGGACGGACGATCCTGGCCTTGACCTCGACGAACGGGGAGGGCTTTCGTCCCGACCTGAAGCGGGTCCACCACGGCGGCCGCCTCCACGACGACGTCCTGCACGTGCCGCTCCTCGTGCGCTGGCCGGAGCGCTTCCCTCCGGGCGTCTCCGGCGCCCTGGTCTCGACGCTGGACGTGGCGCCGACGCTCGTCCGGCTGGCCGGCCTCCCGGCAGAAGAGCACTTCAGCGGGCGCGCCCTGGTTTCCGCGGACACCTCGTTTCCGGCGCGGTTCCGCGGACCTCGCTTCCTCCTCCGCACGCTCCCGTCGCAGCCGGCTCTCGCCGAAGAGGCGACCTTTCGAGTTCTGCCCTCGGGGCGGAGGGAGGCCGCGACGGCGCCGCTGTTCGCCCTCTACTCCGATTGGGTGACCCTGCTCGCCGACGGGGACGAGGCCCGGCTCTACGACCTGAAGGCCGATCCGCAGCAGGAGAAGAACCAGGCGGCCGCGTACCCGGAGGTCGTCGCCTCGCTGCGCGAGCAGCTGCGACGGCTGACCGCGGACGCCGGCCGCGCCGGCGCCGGCCCCGACGCCGCGCAGCTCGAGCAGCTCAAGTCGCTCGGCTACGTCCAGTAGGGCGCGGGTCCCATCGGATCGACGGGCGGGCCGACCACGTTTGGCCGGCCGTCGCGAGTCGATTACACTTCTGCCATATGGGTCATACGATTACGGTTCGTCTGGACCGCGAGCTCGCGGAATGGCTGGAGCGGGAGGCGCGCCGGACCGGCGTCGCGCGGGGAAGGATCGTCCGGGACCAGCTGGAGAGGGCCAAGGCCAGCGCGTCGGCGCAGTCCTTCATGCGCCTCGCCGGCGTGGTGCACGGTGGGCCCCGGGACGTCTCCACTCGCAAGGGGTTCTCCCGGAAATGAAGGCGATTGCCGATACCGGCTTCCTGGTCGCATTCGCGCGGGCCAACGACACGCACCACGACTGGGCGGTGGGTCTCGCCAGCCGGGTATCCGAGCCCCTGCTCACCTGCGAGGCCGTCCTGGCCGAGACGGCGTTCCACCTGCGTAGCGTGTCGCTGGTCCTGGCGATGCTCGGGGAGGGGCTGATCACGGTCGCCTTCACCTGCAGCGATCACCTGCCTCGGCTCGCCCAGCTCGCGAGAGCCTATGCCGACCGGGAGCCCGACCTCGCCGATCTCTGCCTGATCCGGATGAGCGAGCTCTACCCGCGGCACAGCGTCATCACCGTCGATCGCGAGGACTTCCGCGTTTATCGCCGCAACAAGCGGGAGACGATCCCCCTGATCTGTCCGCCCTGACGCGCGGCGGGGGTCCCTCGCCTCAGGGCCCGGCCCGGCTCGCGCGGTTCCGGTAGAGCTGCGGATCGACGGCCGCGGCCATCGCCTTGGCGTCAAGCCCGCCTCCGAGGAACGCGGCGAGCCGGCGTGCCTCCTCGAGGGGCCGGGCGAGGACGGCCGAATAGTGGAGCTCGAGCGTCTCGAACTCCGGGCGGCGCTTGAGCTGGTAGCCGGCGCGCCAGAGGTCGTCGTCGAAGAGGGCGCGCATCCTCTCGGGAGGCGTCGCCTCGGCCTCACCCCGGCGGGCCAGCATCTTCCGCTGCGACGCCAGGACCTCCTCCATCTCGCGCCGGATGAAGACCACCCGGTAGTTGAACCGGGAGGGGAGGGACTTGAGGAGGAAGGAGATGACCTTGATCCCCTTGCCGCGGGCCCCGGCGAGCCAGCTCTTGTCGTGCTCCTGGCCGAGGTTCTTCACCCGCTCGATCTCGTAGTAGCCCATCGGGTTGTCCTCGTCCGCGGTGCGGAGGCCGTCGGTGAGGACCGGCAGTCCGCCCGCCTCCAGCATCTTCATGACCATCGACGTGCCCGAGCGAGGCAGGCCGGAGACGACCACGATCGGCTGGCCGTAGCGGAGGCGACGGTAGAAGCGACGAAGCGAGGAAGGCATTCGGGGTCTCCGGGCTGCTGCGGACCGGTGGGGCCGCGACGACCCACGATAGGATAGAGTAAGCGGCTCGGGCGGAGAAGAGGTCACGGTCCTTGACGAAGTTCCAGCGCACCACGGTCCTGCTCGCGCTCGCCGCCCTGGCCGCCGCCGCGCCGGCCCAGGCCTACATCGGCCCCGGGGCCGGCTTCGCCCTCCTGTCTTCGTTCCTGGTCGTCTTCGTCACCATCCTCCTGGCGATCGTCTCCATCCTCACCTGGCCGTTCCGGACCCTGTGGCGCGTCGTCCGCCGCCGGCCCCGGTCGCGGCCGTGGATCAAGCGCCTGGTCATCGTCGGCTTCGACGGGCAGGACCCCGTCTTGACCGACCGGCTGATGGCGGACGGGAAGCTGCCCCACCTGAAGCGCCTCGCCGCGCGGGGCTGCTATCACCGCCTCCGGACCGTCTACCCGTCCCTCTCGCCCGCGGCGTGGTCGTCCTTCGGCACCGGCGTCCATCCCGCCAAGCACCGCGTCTTCGACTTCCTGGAGCGCGACCCGCGCACCTACCTGCCCCTTCTCAGCTCGACCCGCATCGGCCAGGTCACCCGATTCCTCAAGCTGGGGCGCTGGCGAATCCCGCTCCAGACGCCCGAGATCCGCCTGACCCGCGGCTCCAAGGCCTTCTGGAGCGTCCTCGGGGAGCACAAGACCTGGAGCACCGTCCTGCGGGTGCCCATCAGCTTCCCGCCCGAGAAGTTCTACGGGGCGGAGCTGTCGGCGATGTGCGCGCCCGATCTCCTCGGCACGCAGGGGACCTTCCTGCTCTTCACCACGCGCAAGACCGGGGAGCGCTTCAAGGAGGGCGGGGCCCGCTTCCCGTTGGAGAAGAGCGCAAACGGGTACACCGGCCGGATCGAGGGGCCGGAGAACACCTTCCTCGCCGGCAACCCGCCGATGACCCTGCCCCTCGAGATCCGCCCCGACCGGGAAGGAAGGCGGGCGGCGCGGGTGATCGTCAAGGACGTCGAGGTCGAGCTCGCGCCCGGACGCCTGAGCGACTGGGTGCCCATTGCCTTCCGCGCCGCCCCCGGGATCAAGGTGAAGGCGATCTGCCGGATGATGCTCACCGAGATGGGGGAGCACGTCTCGCTCTACGTGACCCCGCTGAACTTCGACCCCGAGAGCCCGGCGATGCCCATCTCCCACCCGTCCTACTACGCGACCTACCTCGCGAAGAGGATCGGGCCCTTCGCGACCCTCGGCCTGGCCGAGGACACCTGGGCCCTCAACGAGGGGGTGATCGACGACGGCACCTTCCTCCAGATGGCCTACGACATCGACCGCGAGCGGCAGGAGATGTTCCTCAGCACCCTCGAGCGGCAGCGGGGCGGGACGGTCACGTGCGTCTTCGACGCCACCGACCGCGTCCAGCACATGTTCTGGCGCTACACCGAGGAAGGCCATCCCGCGGCGCGGGGGCACGAAGAGAGCCCGCACAAGGACGCGATCGAGAAGCTCTACCTCCACAACGACGCCTTCGTGGGCCAGGTCGTGGGGAAGCTGCGGGAGGGCGACCTGCTCATGGTCCTCTCCGACCACGGCTTCACCTCCTTCCGCCGCGGCGTGAACCTGAACGCCTGGCTCCTCGCCCACGGCTACCTGGCGCTGAAGCCGGGGACGGACGGGAAGGCGGAGTGGCTGCGCGACGTGGACTGGTCGAAGACCCGCGCCTACGCCCTCGGCCTCGCCGGCCTGTACCTCAACGTCCGGGGGCGGGAGGCGGAGGGGATCGTGGCCCCGGGAGAGGAGGCGCAGGGCCTCAAGGCCGAGCTCGTGTTCCGGCTCTCCGGCCTGCGGGACGAGGAGCGCTCGTCCGTGGGCATCCGGGAGGTCTTCGACACCGCGAAGCTCTACCACGGCCCCTACCTGCGCGAGGCCCCGGATCTCCTGGTCGGCTTCAACGCTGGCTACCGCACGTCGTGGGACTGCGCGACGGGCATGGCCTCGGGCCCCCTGTTCGAGGACAACGTCAAGGCCTGGAGCGGGGACCACATCGTCGACCCCCGCATCGTGCCCGGCGTCTTCTTCTGCAGCGAGCGGATCGACGCGACCGATCCCGGCATCGTGGACATCGCCCCCACGGTCCTGCGGCTCTTCGGCCTCGAGCCGCTGCCTCACATGGACGGTCGTCCGCTCTTCGAGCGTCCACCCGGGCAACCGTCTCCGGCGGCGGGAGCGACGCCGGCCCCGGCGGGGTCATGAAGAGACTCCGCCGGCCTCGGGTCTCGATCGCCACCCTGGCCCTCGCGGCCTCGGCCCTGGGCCTCGTCGCGCTCCCCGCCACCGGCTGCCGCCGCCAGGGAAGCCGCGTCCCGCGGGTCGTCATCCTCGGCCTGGACGGCCTCGACTACGACCTCGCGGGCGGTCTCATGAAGGAGGGCCGGCTGCCTGGCCTGTCGCGCCTGGCCCGAGCGGGCGGCTTCTCTCCCCTCGGCACCGCGATCCCCGCCCAGAGCCCGGTCGCGTGGTCGAACTTCATCACCGGCCTGGACGCCGGCGGCCACGGCATCTTCGACTTCATCCAGCGCGACCCGGCGACGATGGTCCCGTACCTCTCGACGAGCCGCACCGACCCGCCCACCCACGTCCTCGAGCTGGGCGGCTGGCAGTTCCCGCTGTCCGGGGGCAAGGTCGAGCTCCTCCGCCGGGGGCGGGCCTTCTGGGAGATCCTCGAGAAGCGCGGGATCCCGACCACGGTCCTCCGCATCCCCGCGAACTTCCCGCCCTCGGGCACCGCCGGCCGGGAGCTCTCGGGGATGGGGACGCCCGACGTCCTCGGCGGCTACGGCACGTTCTCCTTCTACACGACGGACCGCCTCGCCTTCCTCGGCAAGCCGATCTCGGGCGGGAACGTCTACCGGGTCGAGGAGACGGACGGCGTCGTCCACGCCCAGATCCACGGGCCCGACCATCCCCTGAAGGTCACGCCCGAGAAGCTCACCGCCGACCTCACGGTCTACCTCGACCCCGACCGGCCCGCGGTGAAGCTCGTGGTGGGCAGCGAGCAGCGCCTCCTGCAGGAGGGCGAGTGGAGCGATTGGGTGCCCGTCTCGTTCGACCTGATGCCGACCCAGCACCTGCCGGTCCAGGCCCGCTTCTACCTCAAGCAGGTCCGGCCGCAGCTCGCCCTCTACATGAGCCCGCTGAACTTCGACCCCCTGGCCCCCGCCCTGCCCATCTCGAACCCCGCCTCCTACGCGGCCGAGCTGGCCCGGGCCACCGGCCGCTTCTACACCCAGGGCATGCCGGAGGACACGAAGGCGCTCACCGCCGGCGTCTTCTCTCGATCGGAGTTCCTGGCCCAGGCGAGGATCGCGGGCCGCGAGGTGAGCGACCAGCTCCCGTACGTCCTCGGCCGGTTCGGCCGGGGCCTGCTCTTCTTCTACGAGGGCAACACCGACCTCATCAGCCACATGATGTGGAGGCCGATGGACCCCGGCCACCCCGCGTACGATCCCGTCAACGACCCGCCGTTCGCCGACGCCGTCCCCTCCGCCTACGAGGAGGCCGACCGGCTGGTGACCTACGCTCTCGACCACGCGGGAAGCGACACGCTGGTGATCGCCATGTCGGACCACGGCTTCACGAGCTGGCGGCGCACGTTCCATCTGAACGCCTGGCTCCACCAGCACGGGTACCTGGCGGTGAAGGACGAGACCCTGCCTGCCGGCCGGGAACTGCTCACCAACGTGGACTGGAACCGCACCCGCGCGTACGGGTTCGGCCTGAACGCCCTCTACGTCAACCTGCGCGGCCGGGAGAAGAACGGCATCGTCGCGCCGTCCGAGCGGGACCCGCTCCTCGGCGAGATCAAGGCGGCGCTCGAGGCCACGGTCGATCCCTGGACGAAGAAGCCCGCGGTCGGCCACCTCTACCTCCGGGACCAGGTCTACGGCGACGACGGCCAGCGCCAGAACGGTCCCGACGCCGTCGTGGGCTACGCCAAGGGGACGCGCGGCTCGGACGAGTCGGCGCTCGGCGAGGTGGAGCGGGAGGTCCTGACCGACAACGACAAGGCCTGGAGCGGGGACCACGAGATGGACAGCCCGACCGTCCCCGGCATCCTGGCCAGCAGCCGGCCGCTCAAGCGCCCGGCCCGCGACCTGCGCGAGCTCAACGCGTCGGTCCTCGCGGAGTTCGGAGTGGAGGAGTAGGGAGATGTTCGACACCAAGTCCGTGAAGCTCGACAAGGACCTCGTGGCGCGGGTGAAGCGCTACTCCACGATCGCCGGCTACTCGTCGGTCGAGGAGTTCATCACCCACGCCCTGGAGAAGGAGCTCGCCAAGCTCGACGGGGCCACGTCCGAGGAGGAGATCAAGAAGCGCCTCCGCGGCCTCGGCTACATCTCCTAGCGGGGGCGCCACCCGACGATGTCCGTGCTCAACGCCGCCCTGCGGCTCGCGTTCGATCTCCTGCTCGCGCCTTTCGCCGGCCTCCCGCCGATCGTCTCCCTCGTCGTCGTGTCGCTCCTCGTCTCCGTCCTGATGCTCGTGGTCTTCAAGCGGACCTCGAACCAGGCGGCGCTCGCCCTCGTGAAGCGGAAGATCCACGCCGGCCTCTTCGAGATCCGCCTCTTCAACGACGACCTGCGGGCGATCCTGCGGGCCCAGAACGAGATCCTGCGCCACAACCTGACCTACCTGAGGCTCAGCCTGTGGCCCATGGTCTTCCTCCTCCCGCCCCTCGTGCTGGTCATCGCCCAGCTCCAGTTCCACTACGGCTACGAGGGGCTGCGGCCGGGGCAGCGGGCCCTCCTGGAGGTCGATCTCGCGAGGGAGGCGGCGGGCGGCGCCCGGCCGCGGGCCCGGCTCGACGTCCCCGCCGGCCTGCGGGCCGAGACCGGCGCCGTCTGGATCAAGGCCGAGTCGCAGCTCGTCTGGCGCCTCGTCGCCGAGCGGGACGGTGACTACGACCTGGGCCTGGAGATCGACGGCGCTCCCCGCCTCACGAAGACGGTGCGGGTGACGCCGAGGACGGTGCGCCTCTCGCCGGAGCGTGTCGATCCCAGCTTCCTCTCCCAGCTCCTCTACCCGGCCGAGCCGCCCCTGCCGTCGGGGAGCCCCGTGCGCGCCGTCCGCCTCTCCTACCCGGAGCGCGAGGTGGAGGTGCTGGGGCACGGGATGCACTGGATGATCCCGTTCTTCGCCCTCTCCATCGTCTTCGCCTTTGCGTTGCGGGGCCTCTTCAAGGTCACGATCTAGAACTCGGAGAACAACCGATGACCTCCCACCTGGTGCCGCCGCACGGCGGCCGTCTCGCCCCCCTCATGGCGTCTCCGGCGCGCGTCGCCGACCTCGTCGCGCACGCGAAGGAGATGGCCTCCTGGTCGCTCGCGCCGCGGCAGCTCGCCGACCTGGAGCTGCTCCTCTCGGGAGCGTTCTCGCCCCTCCGCGGCTTCATGGGACGCTCCGAGGCCGAGAGCGTCCGCCGCGACATGGGGCTCGTCGACGGGACGTTCTGGCCGGCCCCGGTGACGCTCGAGGTCTCCGAGGACGCGGCGAAGGGGCTCGCCCCCGGACGGCCCCTGGGCCTGCGCGACGGGGAAGGGGTCCTGCGCGCCGTCCTCCACGTCGAGGAGGTGTGGAGGGCGGAGGGCCCGGCGGCGGCGGTCGTCTCCGTGGCCGGGCGAGTCGAGGGTGTCGAGGCTCCTCACCACTACGACTTCCTCGAGCTGCGCGCGACGCCTTCGGTCCTGCGGGAGCAGCTCGCGCGGTGGGGCTGGCGCAAGGTCGCGGCCTTCCACACCGGCGAGGTCCTGCACCGCGCCGAGCACGAGCTGACCCTCGCCGCCGCCCGCGAGCTGGAGGCGAGCGTGCTCGTCCAGCTCTGCGTGGCGGCCGACTCCTGGTGGGACGCCGGCCACTACTCGCGCATCCGGTGCCTGCAGGCGGTGATGAAGGCCTACCCGCCGGGCACCGCCCACCTCAACCTGCTGCCCCTCGCCCCGCGCGAGGCGGGAGCGCGCGACCTGCTGCTGAACGCGGTCGTGGCCCAGAACTACGGCTGCAGCCACTTCCTGGTCCGGGGCTCGGCGGCGGGAGCGGAGGACGAGATCGTCGCCCGCGCCACCGGCGATCTCCAGATCAAGCTCGTGCGCGAGCCGGAGCGGGTGTGGAGCCCCGACCGCGGAGCCTTCGTGACCGTGGACGGGGTCCGGGACCAGTCGGCGGCGAAGACCCTCCTCCCCGCCGAGGTCGCGGAGCGGCTGGCCTGGGGCCGCGAGATCCCCTCGTGGTTCACCTTTCCCGAGGTGCTGCACGAGCTGCGGAGGAGCCGCCCCCCGCGCTCGCGCCAGGGCTTCACCGTCTTCTTCACCGGCCTGCCGAGCTCGGGCAAGTCGACCCTCGCCAACGTGCTTCTCGTGAAGCTGCTGGAGATCGGCGGCCGGCCGGTGACCCTCCTCGACGGGGACATCGTGCGCAAGCACCTCTCGTCGGAGCTGGGGTTCTCGCGCGAGCACCGCAACCTGAACATCGCCCGCATCGGCTACGTGGCCTCCGAGATCACCAAGAACAACGGGATCGCCCTCTGCGCCCCGATCGCGCCCTACGACGCGGTGCGCCAGCAGGTGCGGGCCATGATCGAGCCCCACGGGGGCTTCCTCCTGGTGCACGTCTCGACCCCCGTCGCGGTGTGCGAGCAACGGGACCGCAAGGGCCTCTACGCCAAGGCGCGGGCGGGGATCGTCAAGGAGTTCACCGGGGTCTCGGATCCGTACGAGGAGCCGAAGGACGCCGGCCTGGTCATCGACACCGCGGAGCGCAGCCCCGAGGAGTGCGTGCAGGCGATCCTTCTCCACCTCGAGAAGCAGGGCTACATCGGTCCCGCGACGGGGCGGGGATCCGACGTCTGATGGACGCCGGCCGCGCGGGCGCGCTCCTCGAAGAGGTGGGCCGCCTCGCCCGCCGCGCGGGGCAGGCCATCGAGGCGGTGCGCGGAGGGCCGCTGGACACGGAGCAGAAGTCGGACGGCTCGCCGGTCACCCGGGCCGACCGCGCGGCGGAGGCGATCCTCGTGGAAGGGCTCCGAGCCCTCCTCCCGGGAGTCGCCGTCGTCTCCGAGGAGGGCGACGTGGAGGCGGCGGTGGCCGGGGCGGGGTCCACCTACTGGCTCGTGGATCCCCTCGACGGCACGAAGGAGTTCCTGAAGGGCCTGCCCGAGTACACGGTCAACGTGGCGCTCGTGGAGGCGGGAGTGCCCGTCCTGGGGGCCATCCACGTGCCCGCCTCGGACTGCCTCTACCTCGCCGCCCGCGGGCGGCGAGCGCGCCGGCGGGACGCGCGCGGGGAGACGCTCCTCGTCGCCGTGGCCGTCGCCCATCCCCGGCGAGCGGTGGTGTCCCGCTCGCACCTCTCGCCCGAGACGAGCGCCCTGCTGGCGCGTCTCGGGGTCGCGGAGACGGTCCCCCGCGGCAGCTCGCTCAAGATGTGCGCGGTCGCCGAAGGGGAGGCCGACCTCTACCCCCGCCTCGGCCCCACGCGCCTCTGGGACACCGCGGCCGGCGCCGCGATCGCGGCCGAGGCCGGCTGCGACGTGGTCGCCCTCGACGGCCGGCCGCTGCGCTACGACCTGGCCGACGGTCTCGTCCGCCCGGCCTTCCTCGTCGCGGCCCCCGGCGGCAGCCGCGAGGCCTGCCTTCGCGCGCTCGCCGCCGGCGGTTTCAGGGACTGAAGCAGGCCTCGGTCGTCCTCGCCGGGGCCGCGCGGCGGAGCGATCCCGGCGGCTGATCCCGGAGCTTGAACCACTCCGCGTCGCTCTCCAGCGCGACCGCTTCCATCTTGAGCTTGGCCCAGCTCTCGAAGCCCGGCGGGGCGTTCTTCACCCCGTAGATGTTCGCCCGCTTCATGGAGCGGATACGCTCCCACCCGCGAATCCGGTCGAGGGACGCTCCTCGCAGGTCCGCATCGTCCAGAGACACTCCGCTCACGTCTGCACCGTTGAAGAGGCTCCTCGAAAGATCAGCTCCCGTGAGGTCCGCACCCGCGAGAAGCGTCGTCTCCTCGAGGCGAGCCCCGCCCAGGTTGGCTCGAGCGGCCCTGATGCTCGTGAGCACGGTCCCGCGGAGGTCCGCGCAACGCAGGCTCGCGTCTTCCAGCTTGGCCTCCTCGAGGTGGGCGGCGCCCAGGTCGGTATGCTCGAGGCT
>Ga0335085_10011740_pt1 | contig 12969 bp, 8 predicted proteins | sample Lox_Sample_45_FD_206712 | JGI IMG/M metagenome (GOLD analysis project Ga0335085, IMG submission 206712) | Soil microbial communities from Loxahatchee National Wildlife Refuge, Florida, United States - Lox_Sample_4.5 | ecosystem: Environmental > Terrestrial > Soil > Wetlands | place: USA: Florida...
TGAATCGGCACTCAATGAGGTAGAGCAGGTGATGCAGCGGCGCAGCTTTGCAGTCGCTGCGCAGGCCAACCTGTCGCTGCAATCGGTCTCGCTGGTGCTCAACGCGGCGGCAGAACGCCTCGCCGCTAACCGGATCGAAGACGCGGACGGATTCCGCCGCCGCGGCGGCGCGTCAAACATTCAGCAGATGCTGGCGCAACAGATCACCGGCTTGCCGCAAATCGAAATGCTCGGCCTCATCGATGTTGACGGCAATCTGATCAATTCGTCCCGGGCGTTGCCGCCGGCGCCATTTAGCATTGCCGATCGGGACTATGTCGTCGCTTTCAAGGACAATCCGGCCCTTGAACGGTACGTGAGCGCGCCGCTGCGAAACCGCCATAGCGGTGTCCGGGGGATCGTCGTGGCGCAGCGCATACGCAGCATTGACGGGACGACGGTCGGACTTTTGGGTGGCTTCATCAAGCTGGAATTCTTCGAACGCTATTGGCATTCGGTCATGGACCGAACGGAGCGCGAAAGCTCGATCTCGCTCAATCGGCTTGACGGAACCGTATTGGGAAGGTTTCCGCCCAGCGATGCCGTCGGCAAAAAGTTCGCAGACGGCATAAGGACCCGGCTGCGTGAGGCCAATGCGGTCGTGGTGCAAAAGCCTGGCGCCATCGATGGTAGGATGCGCATCGAGGCCGCCCGCACGCTTGACGATTATCCATTGTTCGTCCTGGCGACGCAAAGCGAGGACGCGGCCCTAAACGGTTGGCGCCGCACCGCCGGGATCGCGGCTGTGGAGACGATCGGCGGCATCCTGGTCGTGCTCATCGCCGGCTTTGGGATTTGGCGGTGGTGGTCGGAACATCAGCACCGCATGCAGGCGCAAGCCGGTCAAGTGGCGGCAGAGGTAGCACAGGCCAAGGCTGAGGCTGCGCTCGAGATCCTATGGGAGAGCGAGCAGCAGACGGCACGACTCAACGCCGCGATTGAGAACATGTCGCACGGACTGCTGATGTTCGATGCGCAAGAACGTCTGGTCGTGTTCAACAGCCGCTGGCTGCAAATGCACGGCCTCTCCGCCGACGCGGTCAAGCCGGGCTGCAGCTTGATCGAACTGCTTCAGCACCGGTTTGCCACCGGCTTGCTGGCCTACGACCCGGAGCGTTATCGGACCGAGATATTGGGAGAGCTGGCGACGGGCCGTACCGTGAGCCATGTAGCCAAGACGGTGGATGGGCGCGAAATCGCTGTCGTCAATCGGCCGATGCCCGGCGGCGGCTGGGTTACCACGCATGAGGATATCACGGAGCGCCGGCACGCGGAGACCAGGATCGCGCACATGGCGCATCACGATGCGCTGACCGGGCTCGCCAATCGCGCGGCGCTGATGGAGCGGGTCGAAGATGCCTGCGACCGTTGTCGCCGGTCGCAAGAACAATTTAGTGTCCTGATGCTCGACCTCGACTGGTTCAAGCAGGTCAACGATACATTTGGTCATGCCGCCGGTGATGAATTGCTTAGGCAAGTCGCCGCGCGACTAAAAGCTGCGCTGCATAAGAACGACATCTTCGCGCGGCTTGGCGGCGATGAATTTGCTATCGTGCAAGTCAACGATGTCGAGCAGAGCGAGACCGCCGAGACCCTTGCCAGCAGGATCATCGAACTTCTGGCGGAGCCGTTTTCCGTCAGCGGCAATGTCGTGAACATCGGCGTCAGTATTGGCATAGCATTGGCGCCGGAACACGGCTTTTACGCGGACGACCTGTTGAAGATGGCTGATCTGGCGCTTTACCACGCCAAATCGCTCGGCCGGAACCGTTATGCGATGTTCGAGCCGGCACTGGGCCAGGCGGTTGTGGAAAAGCACAACCTGGAAAACGAACTGCGGCGTGCGCTCACGCAAAGGGAATTCGAACTTCACTTTCAAGCCATCGTCGATACCAATACCCTGAAAATGTGCAGTGCCGAGGCGCTTATCCGCTGGCGGCATCCGAAAAAAGGACTGATACCGCCCGACCGGTTCATTCCGTTTGCGGAAGAATCCGGCTTGATACTCAAGATTGGCGAGTGGGCTTTGCAGACGGCGTGCAACGAAGCGATGAAATGGCCATCGTCCATCAAATTGGCGGTCAATCTTTCGGCGGTGCAGCTGCGTAGCGCTACTTTGCTCGATCAGATTATCTGCGTGCTGGCCGAAACTGGTCTGCCGCCGGAACGGCTGGAGCTTGAAGTCACCGAAACGGCGTTGATCGAATACGGCACCGAAGCCCCGGTGCTGTTGGGGAAACTGAAAAACCTCGGGATCACCGTAGCGTTGGACGACTTCGGAACGGGCTATTCGTCGCTCAGCCAACTGACGATGTTTCCATTCGACAAAATCAAAATCGACAAATCATTCATCAGGAACATGACCAATCGCGCCGACTGCGCCGCGATCATCTCGGCCGTGCTGGCCTTGGCGAAGAGCCTCGATATTCATACGACCGCCGAAGGCGTTGAAAAGGATGAGCAGCTTCGCATCCTGGCGCTGGCCGGCGTTACGACTGTTCAGGGCTTCCTCATTCACCGGCCGTGTCCGGCATCCGAGCTCGACTTCGAAGCGTCCTTTGTCACCGCAGCGGTGCAGAATGCCGCATAATGTTGGCAAGCCGGCCAGTGTGATCAATGCGGGCAACCGCGCTCGGCAACGCGTCCGCGATGCCGGCGCGACCAACTCGCAGTCGCTGATCGATGAACTTGAAGAAGCCATCGCGAAACAGGATCTGCATCGCCGCGCGGCGGTGATGCGGCGGCTTACCGATTTCTTCATCATCGACGGCGCCGGATTGTCGGAAGACCACATCGCGATGTTCGACGATGTGATGAGCAGGCTGATTATCGCGGTTGACCGCTCGGCGCGGGCGGAATTCGGCGAAATGCTCGCGCGGCATGCGAATGCACCGAAAACATCGCGAATTTTGGCCCTCGACGATGAGGTCACGGTGGCTGCGCCGGTGCTTGCCCATTCCAAAAGTCTCGATGAAGAGACCTTGATCGAAACCGCAAAAACCAAAAGTCAGGATCATTTGTTCGCGATCACGCTGCGGCAATCGATCGGCGAGGCGGTGACCGACGTACTGGTCGAGCGCGGCAACAGCAAGGTCGTTGTCAGCGCGGCAGGCAATCCAGGAGCAAAGTTTTCGGACTTCGGCGCCACGACCCTTGCCAGCCGCTCGCGGGACGACGCCGAGCTCGCGCTGCGGGTCTGGTCGCGATCCGATATTCCCCGGCAGCATTTACTGAGCCTGTTTGCGACCGCGACCGAACAGGTGCAGAAGCAGCTTGAAGCCGCCGACCGGAAAAATGCGCAACTGAGCCGCTCCATTGTGGCGCAGGCCAGGAACCAGATTCAGACCAGGATGCGGGAAAGTTCCGCCAGCTATGCGGCGGCGCAGCCGTTTGTCGAGGGCCTGTACCGGTCCGGCGATCTTACCGGAGAACGGCTGCTCGCATTCGCCCAACAGGGAAAGTTTGATGAAGTCACGGTCGCGCTCGGCTTGATGTGCGACTTGCCGGTGGGCCACATCGAGCGCGCGATCATGCACAACCAGGCGGATCACCTCCTCGTCCTCGCCAAAGCAATCGGTCTGTCGTGGGAAACCACCAAAGCCGTTTTGTCGATGCATTCGCCGACCAAAGCCGCGATAGCGGCCAAGCTGGAGGCGCATTGCGCAAGCTTCGCCAGGTTGCAGCCGAAATCGGCGGTCGCGGCGATGCAGTTTTACCGGCTGCGCGCGCGGGCCGAGGCGCAGGCCGAAATGGATTGAGAAAAGCTCGTTACTTTCTCAGGTTTGCGGCGTTCACGACTTCAGTGGCCTTTTTTACTTCGGCATCGATATAGCCGGCAAAATCCTCCGGGCTGCCGCCGACCGGATCAATGCCGATCCGGCGCAGTTGGTCGCTGATGTCATCTTGCTTCAGCGCAGCGTCGGCGATGCGGGCGAGTTTGTCGACGATCGATCGCGGCGTGCCGGCCGGAGCGAGCAGCCCGAACCAAAGGTCGAGATCGTAGCCGGGCAATCCGGCCTCGGCCATGGTCGGAACATTCGGCGCGATACCGGCCGGTCGCGCGGTCGTGGTCGCCAGCGCTTTGAGCTTGCCGTTGTTGATCTGTTGAATGACAGCGGATGCCGGTGCGATCAAGAGCTGGATGCGGCCGGCCAGAACATCGGTCAGGGCCTGCGCACTGCCGGGATACGGCACATCCACCAGCCTGATCCCCGCCATGATGTTGATGAGCTCGCCGGCGATATGTGTCGTCGTGCCGACCCCGGACGAACCGTAGAATATCTGGTTCGGCTTCTGCTTTGCGAGCGCGATCAATTCGCGCAGATTGTTCACGCCGCAGGAAGGGTGCGCGACCAGGATATTGGGCACCGAGGCGACGCGGACGATCGGCGCAAAATCCTTCTGCACGTTGTAGACCGGATCGATTGTGATTGCGGCGTAGTTGGTCTGAGCGCTGGTCGCCATCAGCAGCGTGTAGCCATCGCTGCCCGCATGGGCGACATACATGGCGGCGAGAGTGCTGCCGGCACCGGGCTTATTTTCGACCACGAATTGCTGGCCGAGCGCATCACCGAACTTTTGCGCCAACAGGCGGGCCGGCGTGTCGGCGGCGGCGCCGGCGCCGAAACCGACGATGATGCGCACCGGACGCGTCGGATAATCCTCGGCGCAGGCGGTGTTGGCGGTCACGCCCGCCAGCGCGATGGCCAGCGACACCACGGCCAGGAACCAGCTTACGAATTTCATCATCGGTTCTCTTCAAGCGCCTTGATGGTCTGAGCGTAGCCCTCGTCGGCCCGCTTTTTGATCGCCTCGGGCGAGAAATCGGCATCGTCGAATTGATGAATTGTTGCGGTGGTCGTGATCGAAATGATTTGCGCGACGTGGATATAATTCTGCTTCTTTACCGCGGTGTAAGCGGGATCATGGGCGAGGGGATTGCCGCCCGGAAGTTTGTCGAGCGCCTCGATCAGTTTGGCGACATCATTGATGCGGCCCAGCAGTTTCACGTCCTCGGAGGTCTTGTTGGCGAACTGCAAATCCTTCATCCGCGCTGCGATTTCCACCAGATTGCGCGGGACCGGCGCCTTGTTCGGAAACAGATTCACCACGTAGACCGTTCGCTCCACACCCGGCGCGCTATCGAGCTTATCGAGAACCGCGCCAAGCGGGGTGTTGTCGAACAAGCCGCCGTCCCAATAGGGCGTGCCATGAATCTCGGTCATTGGAAACGCCGGCGGCAAGCTGCCGCTGGCCATGATGTGGTCGAGGCTAAGGTGATGGTCGTGACTGTAGAAATACGAAATTTGACCTTCCTTCAGATTCGTTGCGCTGATCAAGAGCTTCGGGTCCGCGCTCCGGTCGGCGAGCGCCTCAAGGTCAACCAGGCGCTCCAGGGTGCGGCGGAGCGGTGTGGTGTCGTAGAAATATGTCCAGGTTGGCCAGGTAAGGTAGTCGACCCGCGGGAAGAAAAAATTGGGATTGCCGAGAAACGACGCGTAGGGCCGTAGCTCCGCCGGGAAAAACAATCCGGGCACTGTCACTCCGCTCCAGAAAGCCTCAAGCGCTTCAAGTGGCTTCAGGCCGCGTAGCGGTCGCGCCAGCAGCACAGCCGTAACGGCTCCGATCGAGACGCCGGCGATCACATCGGGCTTGAAATCTTTGTTGTGGTAGAGCGCTCGCGCCGCTCCCAGTTCGTAAGCGCCGAGCGCGCCACCGCCTTGCAGGACCAATGCTGATCGTGCCGGACGCGCCATGTCATCCTCCGTGGCAGCAAGACCCTTTGCCAACGATCCGTGACAACCACAAGATGCAAGTGCTAGCGCCCCGCCGCATAACCCTGCATGCCGCGTGCGTTGGCGGCGGCACGGCGGCGGGGACCCTCGCGCGCGGCGGCGGTAAGGCGCCCTTCCGACCAGTCGGGGCCGACCTCGACGATGTGGCCGCGGCGCTTTAGCTCGGCGACGGTCGCTCCCGAGACGCGGCCTTCGACCACCAGCACGCCGGGCCGCGCCTGACGTGGCCAGAACGAAGACGGGAAATGGTCGGAATGCCACGCCGGCGCGTCGATTGCCTGTTGAAGGTTGTGGCCGGCATGAACATGGCGCAGGAAGAACTGTGGGATCCATTGGTCCTGCGCATCGCCGCCAGGTGTGCCCCAGGCGAGATACGGTTCGCCGTCACGCAAGGCGAGCGTCGGCGTAAGCGTGGTGCGCGGCCGTTTCCCGGGCGCAAGCGAGGCCGGATGGCCTTCTTCCAGCCAGAACATCTGGGCGCGGGTGCCGAGGCAGAAGCCAAGCTCGGGGATAACCGGAGAAGATTGCAACCAGCCGCCGGACGGTGTCGCCGATACCATGTTGCCGGCTTGATCGATGATGTCGAAATGCACGGTGTCACCGCGGGTGCCGCCGAGCCGGCCCACGGTTGGTTCCCCGATGCCGAGCCGGCCGACCGTCGGTTCTCCCGCACCCGCCGCCGCGGCGCCCGGTTTGCGCTCACCGAACAGCTTCACCACAGCGCCATAGCCTTCGATTGATCCCGGCCGCAATTCCAGCGACGCGGTATCCGTCACGAGTTTTCGCCGGGCCGCATTGTAAGTGTCGGACAACAGCGTCGCCGTCGGCACCGCGACGAAATCCGGATCGCCGTAAAACGCGTCGCGGTCGGCATAGGCAAGCTTCGCGCATTCGACCTGCAGATGGATGAAGTCGGCACCAGCCGGGTCCAGCCCATCCAGATCGAAGCCTTTGAGCAGCGCAAGCTGCTGCAGCATGACTGGCCCCTGTCCCCAAGGCCCGGTCTTGCACACCGTGTAGCGGCCGTAATCGTAAGTCAGCGGCACCTCGATTCGCGGCGTCCAGCGCGCCATGTCATCGCCGGTCAGAACGCCGCGATGGCGCGCGCCGCTGGTGTCCATGATGTCCTGGGTTCGGCAGAAGCGGTCGATCGCCGCAGCAACGAATCCCTGCGACCAGGATTTACGCGCCCGCTCGATCTGGGCAATGCGATCGCCGCTGGCGCTCTCGGCGTCTTTCAGAATGCGCAGATACGAGGCTGCGAGCGCCTTGTTTGCGAATAGCGTTCCGGTCGGAGGCGGCGCGCCGCCCGGCAGATAGACTGCCGCCGAGGTCGGCCAATAGGCGCGGAACAATTCGGCGACCGTGGCAATGGTGGCGCTGGCGCGCTCGACCAGCGGATAGCCGTTCTGTGCGTAGCCGATCGCGGGTGACAGCACCTCGCGCAGCGAAACACTGCCATAGTCCCGCAGCAGCAGCATCCAGGTTTCGAATGTGCCGGGCACGCACGCAGCAAGAAGCCCGGTGCCCGGAACGAGGTCGAGGCCCTCATCGCGATAGTGCGTGATGGTGGCGCCGGCAGGCGCCGGGCCCTGGCCGCAAATCACTTCCGGCTTGCCGTGACGAACGTCGAAAACGATCAGCGGCGCGTCGCCGCCCGGACCGTTGAGATGCGGCTCAACTACCTGGAGCGTAAACGCGGTCGCGACCGCTGCATCGAAGGCATTGCCGCCCTTCTCCAGCGTTGCCATGCCGACCGCGGTGGCGATCCAGTGCGTCGAGGCGACCACACCGAACGTGCCGTCGATTTCCGGCCGTGTCGTGAATGGGTTCGGATTGACGAAGCTCATGCGGGCGAAGCTATCACGCCGCCCGCGTCATGCCACGTGGTTGAGGGCTTTAGCTCGAGCTCGGGGTCGCCGGCACGAATTTGAGCGCGACGCCGTTCATGCAGTAGCGCAGTCCGGTGGGCTTTGGACCGTCATTGAACACGTGGCCGAGATGGCCGCCGCACCGATGGCATGAGACGGCGGTGCGCACCATGCCGTAGGACGTGTCCTTGATCTCGATGACCGCGTTGTCCAGCGGCGCCCAGAAGCTCGGCCAGCCGGTGCCGCTCTCGAATTTGGTCTTCGACGAATAAAGTGGCAGGTCGCAGCCCGCGCAGGCGAACGTGCCGGCGCGATGTTCGTTCAGGAGCGAGCTGGTGAAGGGCCGCTCGGTGCCCTCGTGGCGCAGAACCTGGTAGGCATCAGGCGTTAGAATCTTCCGCCACTCCTCATCGGTGTGGGTGACTTCGAAGTTCGTCGCAGCCGAGGCGCCAAGGGGCCGCAGCAATCGGCCGAACGCCAGCGCTGCTATTGCGGCGGTGCCGGCGAAGAGAGTTTGGCGGCGCGTGAGCATAAGAATCCTCCTGAGGCCACGAGGGCTTATACGCCAGGTTGCGGGAATCGTCACGTGCCGGCCCGGTAACGGCCGAGGCAACATTTGGTGAAGTCCCTGACGGAGGCGATGACGGACCGGGGAGCCGATCAAATCCTTCGGCTGTCATAGGCCCAATGCAGCAGCGCCTGCCGCTGCCGTGGCCGGCAAGTGACGTCGCCGGGCTCGCAATGTCTTCGAAGCTGACGAACATGCCGCTGGATCGCCTTCCAGCGCCTGATCTGTCGCGCATCCTCCTCGGGGATGCGACGGCCCATAAAGTAACGGCAGTACCATTGAAACCAGCCGCGAGGGTCGTCGCGGTAAATCCAGCCCTTCTTGCGCCACACCGAAAGCGGCTGGCTGGCGTCGACCCCGAAATAGTTCAGCGCGCGATCGCGATGCTTCTTGGCGAGCTTCGCGCGCGAAAACCAGCTGCGCGGAAACTCGCGCCTGCAATCGGTCAAGTACTTGCCACCAAACACGCCGAGCCGCAGCATTTCCGCCGGCGTCAATTCGGGATGAAATTCAGGATCGAAATTTCGTCCGGCGGGGACGGCAAGGGTATAGCGATAGCCCCGTTGCATCTTGTCGTTCACCGTGACGGTCTTCTTGGTCGTTTTCTTCATCGCCATGATCGACATTTGTTGCTGCGCCGGCGCAGCGTCATCGCTCTGCAAAAAAAGAACCGGGCCCTTGCGGGCCCGGTCTAGGGTCGCCAGCGTGGGGGCGCCAGCGATCGCCCTTCAGAGGGGAAGGCTCCATAACGGCGGCTGCCGGTCTAGGGAGGATCCGAAGCAACCGCGTCATGCAGCAACTCTATATGCGACAGCGCATCGCCGATGTGCAACGCAACACCCGGCATGTCAGCCATGCGCTATGAGCAAGATCGTCACGCCGATCGTGGCAATATCAACCGTATCCGACAACGCGCCGGGTTCATTGGTCTGCCATAACGCCGGCGCTTGACTAAAAATTCCAGCGCTGTGCGTTGGCGACGAGAAAATCGCGGAACGCCTGCACGCGTGCGACGGTCTTGAGTTCTTCCGGATAGACGAAATAGGCGTCGAGCGCGATCGGGTCCGCATCGGAAAAAAGCTGCACCAGACCGCCATCGCCTTCGACCAGATAATCCGGCAGCATGGCAATGCCGATGCCGCGCTGGCAGGCGCGCAAAATGCCGAGAATGTTGTTGATGACGAGATGCGGCGTGCGCGGCCCTTTGCCATTGCGCGCCACCTCGGTGAGATAGAGCGAACGCTGCAAGTACTGCGGCACATTGCCGCCGAGCATCAGAATGCGGTGGCTGTCGAGGTCTTCGAAGGCTCGCGGTGTGCCGTAGCGCTTGAGATATTCGGGCGAAGCGTAAACGTGGAAATGCACCGCAAACAGCTTGCGCTGGATCAAATCGGGCTGCGTCGGCTGGCGCAGGCGGATGGCGACGTCGGCCTCGCGCATGGCGAGATCGAGTTCCTCTTCGGTCGTCAATAGCGTGATGTGAACTTCCGGGTACAATTCCACGAACTCACCGAGACGCGGCGTGAGCCAGTGCACACCAAGACCCGGTGTCGTGGTCACGCGGAGGTCGCCGTTCGGGCGTTCCCGACTGTCGGTCAGCTTGGCGCGCGCGGCTTCGAGTTTCATGAACACATCGTGGGCGGTGCGAAACAGCAGATCGCCTTGTTCGGTCAGGATCAGGCCGCGCGCATGACGGTGAAACAGCGCGACGGCAAGCTCCTGCTCGAGTGCGCTGACCTGACGCGACACCGCCGATTGCGAGAGTCCCAACTGCTCGCCGGCATGGGTGAAGCTGCCCGCCTCAGCGGCAGCATGAAATACTTTGAGCTTATCCCAATCCATTGTTCTGCTTTCTGGACTCTCCGCAAAACCGGAGAGATGAAAATCATTCCGCCGCGATGCGCGGCTCGGCTTCGCCGTGCGCCGCAAGAAATTTTTCGGCTTCGAGGGCTGCCATGCAGCCAAGGCCGGCGGCGGTGACGGCCTGCCGGTAAACTTCGTCGGCTACGTCGCCGGCGGCGAACAGGCCCGGTACCGAAGTCGCCGTCGAATGCGGCGCGGTCTTGATGTATCCCGACGGCTTCATTTCCACTTGGCCGGCGACGAGCGCGGTCGCAGGACTGTGGCCGATGGCGATAAAAATGCCGTCGACCGGGCGCTCGATCGTTTCGTCGGTCTTGATGTCACGCAGCATAGCTGCCTTGACTTTGAGCGGATTTTCGTCGCCGACGACGTCGGCCAGAACCGTGTTCCACAACACCGAGATTTTCGGATTCCGGTACAGCCGCTCCTGCAAAATCCGTTCGGCGCGGAAGCTGTCGCGCCGGTGCACGACCGTGACCTTGTTGGCGAAATTGGTGAGAAATAGCGCCTCTTCGACGGCGGTGTTGCCGCCGCCGATCACCAGAACTTCCTTGTTGCGATAAAAGAACCCGTCGCAGGTGGCGCAGGCGGAGACGCCGTAGCCGCGAAACTTCTGCTCTGATGGCAAATCGAGCCAGCGGGCTTGCGCGCCGGTTGCCAGAACCAGTGCGTCGGCGAAATAGATATCACCGGAATCGCATTCGATCCGGAACGGGCGCCTGGCGAGGTCAAGTTTGTTGACGTAATCGGGAACGAGCTTGGTGCCGACGTGCGCCGCCTGCTTCTGCATCTGCTCCATGAGCCACGGGCCCTGGATCACGTCAGCAAAGCCCGGGTAGTTCTCGACGTCCGTGGTGGTGGTGAGCTGGCCGCCGGTCTCGATGCCTTGAATCAGGATCGGGTCGAGCATCGCGCGTGCGGCATAGATCGCAGCCGTATAGCCCGCGGGACCGGAGCCGATAATGACGACCTTGGCGTGAGTGGTCTTGCTCACTGGCTCATCCGTCCATTCCAGCAGTCGTTTGCCGACGAGCTGCCAAGGGTCCCCGCAAAGTCAGCGGTTGGTGGTTGATGTGGCCGTACCGAGCCCAATCGTAGGGGTTACCAGCCATCCACCTGGAATCTAGGGATTTTCAGGAGCTATGCAAGCCGTGCAACCCGTTACCCCCAAAAACGGTGTATTGCCAAAAGTCCATTATAATCAACGAGATGAGCAGGCTCGGCTTGGATGACGGAGGCCTCAGAGGAGTCGGACATTGCTCCGCATAAAAAACCGCCGCGAGAGAAACCTCGCGGCGGCAGGCCTTATCGGAAGGGAGGTCGATGACTCAGCCGAGTGACTGCTTCACCCGGTCCGGCGTCATGGGAAGGTGCCGCAGTCGCTTCCCGGTAAGCTGCGCGACTGCACTGGCAATCGCCGGGGCGACGGCCGGAACACCCGCTTCGCCGATCCCGGTGGGCGGATCGTCGGTGGAAATGACGGCGACTTCCATCGGTGGGACGTCGGACATGCGCAGCACCGGATAGGAGTCGAAGTTCGTCGCCTGCATCACGCCGTCCTTGATGGCCATCTGCTCGAGGAGAGCGGCACCAAGCCCAAATGTCATTGCGCTCTTGATCTGCGCAACGATGTTCTTCGGCTGCACTGCTTTGCCCGCGTCGACCGCGGCCCAGAGATGATGGACCTTGATCTGACCGCTCTTGGTATCGACCGAGACTTCCGCGGCCACGGCGGTATGGCTGTGCAGCGCATCCGAGTAGGCGATACCGACCGCGCGGCCATTCCGCTTGGTCTTGTAGTTTGACATTTCCGCCGCTCGCTTAAGGACATTGGCGGCGCGCGGCGCGTCTTTGAGCATCGCGAGCCTGTAGTCGAGCGGGTCCGTCTTCTTGATCGCGGCGATCTCGTCCATCATCGTCTCGATCGCGAATTTGGTGTAGCCCGCCGCGATGCCGCGCCAAGCGCCGACGTCGATGCCGCGCGCGGACCGCACCCACTCGACGCGGTGGTTTTTCACCGCGTAGCTCATCTCGCCGCCGCCGCCGGAGACGATATCCTGCTTGATCTTGGCCCAAAGGTCAGGCGGCAAGATCCGCGCGAGATAGGACTCGTTGACGATGCGCTGACGCCATCCGACGATGTTGTTGTCGGCATCGAGACCGATCTCGATCCGCTGCGCGGTCAGAGGCCGCAGCTTGTCGTTGCGGATATCGTCCTCGCGATTCCAGATCATCTTCACCGGCTTGCCCGGCACGTTGAGAGCCAGGATCAACGCCATGATCGTGTCGTCGCCGTCCGAGCGCCGCCCGAAGCCGCCGCCGAGGAGCTGGGTGTGGACATGGACTTTGTCCGGCGTGGTCTTGCCAACGACCATGCCGAGAATCTTCATCGTGCCCGGCGATTGATTGCCGGACCAGATGTCGATCGTGCCGTTGTCCACCCTCGCGGTGACGTTCAACGGCTCCATGCACATGTGCGAGACGTGATCGGAGAAATAATCGGCGGTGATGACCTTGGCGGCGCCCTTAACCGCCGCGTCAGCATCGCCAATCTTCACCATGTCGACCCCCGTCTGACTCCAGTCGGCGGCGATCGCGCGATAGTCCTGCAACACGCGGTCTGGGTTATAGGTCTGGGCTGGTGTTTTCTTGGTCCACGTGACTTTGAGTAGCCCTTTGGCCTTCATCGCCGCATCGATCGTTTCGGCAATCACGCCGACGCCGGAAGGAAGCGTCACGATCTTGACAACGCCCGGCACCGCTTTGGCCGCGGCGTCGTCGATCTGCTCGGCGCTTTCATACTGCACCTGCGGGAACAGGACCGACGCGTACA
>Ga0335085_10011741_pt1 | contig 12968 bp, 9 predicted proteins | sample Lox_Sample_45_FD_206712 | JGI IMG/M metagenome (GOLD analysis project Ga0335085, IMG submission 206712) | Soil microbial communities from Loxahatchee National Wildlife Refuge, Florida, United States - Lox_Sample_4.5 | ecosystem: Environmental > Terrestrial > Soil > Wetlands | place: USA: Florida...
CAGGCCTCAACCCTGGGCTTCGATGGCGCCAATATTTGGGTCGGCCACCCGGGCGGATCGTTTACCGTCATCGACCGCGTGCATGGGGGTAATATGGTCACCGCCCAGTTCGATCTCCGCGCTCCTGCCGCCATGCTCTACGATGGCCGCTACATGTGGGTCACGAGCGTGGGCAAGAATGAAATTTGCCGGCTCAGCCCGCCCGATCCGTCCAACGGCAATCAGATCGCGCTCGCGGGTTGCTTCCCCACCGGCATCGAACCCGAGGGCATCGCCTTCGATGGCGGAGCCATGTGGCTGGCCAATTACAACAGCAACACGATCACTCGTCTGCGCGCCGTGGAGGGCCTTACGCTCGGAACCTAACCGGTGCCTGCCGGACCGCTCGGCGTTGCATTCGATGGAACCCATCTCTGGGTGGCTTGTCAGAACGCCGGCGTGGTGGTGCAAATGCGCCCGTCCGATGGCAAGATTCTGGCTGCCTTCAACGCTGGAACGATGCCCAGCCGCGTGGCCTATGATGGTGCGTACATTTGGGTCACCAGTCTGGGCGCAAACGCGGTCACCTCGATCAGTGCCGCGACCGGCACGTTGAACGGAACCTATGCGGTCGGGCCGATGCCCCTGTCGCTCGCCTTCGATGGTTCCAGCATTTGGATCGTGAACGCCGGCAACAACACCGTCACCCGCCTGCGGGCCAAAGATGGCGTATCTCTAGGGACCACCGCGCTGGAGAATTCTTCCTATGCCCAGGGCGCCGGCCCGATCGTCTACGACGGCGTCGATATGTGGGTGAACGACAGCGTCGCGCTTTTCAAGACGCCGAAAAAGCAATCGCCCTTGCGGCCGTTTCCGGTGCAAGGGCGATTGGAATTTCACGATCGGTGGTCGGCTAGTTGCCGCCGTTCCCGCCGCTGTCGCGGCGCTTCAGTGTGGGCCGCTCGTCGGGATCGGTCTTGGTATCCGTGCTGGTGCCGGAACCGTCGTCGATGGTTCCGCCGCTGCCGGGCGAACGGCGCAGGCGCGGCCGGTTGGGATCGTCGCCATTGACGGTGCGGCGGTTGTGCAGCATCGCCAGGCGCGATTTCACGTCCACGAATTCGGAGGTGTTCACCACGTATTCCGGCTTGGGCGCCAGGATCGTCTGGATCTCGTTCTGAGCCGCCTTGATCCGGTCATCGGTCATCGGGTGCGTGGCGAAGACCTTGGAGATCGACCCAGGCTTCTTACGCTCCAGAGTCTGGATCTTTTCGAAGAAGTCCACGAAGGCTGTCGGATCGTACCCCGCCTTGTACATGTACTGCAGGCCGAGATAGTCGGCTTCCTTCTCCGCCGCGCGCGAGAAGGTCAGATAGCCCATCGGGATGGCCAAACCGGCGCCCTGGCGAATGGCGTAGCCCGTCCACCCGCCCACGGCGATCGATCCAACAATCGCGGCAATTTGCATCAACTCGACCTTGGTGGCCTGCTTGGTGCCGTGACGCGCCGCCACATGGGCGATTTCATGCGCCATCACACCAGCCAGTTCGGCTTCGCTTTCGGCCTTGAGGATCAGGCCGGAATTGACAAAGAAGAATCCGCCGGGAAGCGCGAAGGCGTTGACTTCTTCCGAATCCAGAACCTTGATAGTGAAGGGGACCTTGGCGTCGGAGTTCCGTACGAGGTTCTGCCCCACGCGGCTGACATACTCCGCGATGATGGGATCGTCCACAATTTTGGCCTGGCGCTCAACTTCCTGGGCCAATTGCTTACCGAGCGCAATTTCTTTTTCGAGTGAGTAGAAATTGACGCCCTTGCCTACATCGCGGTCCCCGATCGCATCGGGGTCCTTTTTCTTATCGTCCGCGTAGGCGACCGTGAGGCTCAGCGCGAGTAACAACGCCACGGAAGCCTTGCTTCGAGGTTTCATCACTCAGAACTCCTGCATACACTATAACGCCGGAACTGGGCGTCTGGTGAGTCATTGTGTTAAACGCGGCTCACCCCACAACGGTTTCTCACGTTTCGTGAGAATTTCGTATGGTTTTGCGAGTGTGGACCGGGCGGCGGTTTAGTACAACCCGAGGCTGATGACCTTCCCCGCCGGATCCACCAACACGTCCAGTTTCTTATCGACGTAAGAATAGAACCTTCGGCCTTTATTCGCCAGGGTGGCGTTGACTTTGCCGCCAAACATCCGACGGCAATCGTTCCAGGTGAGGTTCTGCGGATAGACGAAAACGGTGCGCAGGCGGCCGTATTGTTTATCGAAGTCCAGCTCGATCTGACGGAAGTGGTTGGTCGGATCGGAGAAGGCCACGATGCGGCCGTTTTCGACGTTGTTCTCGTCGAGCGATGGCCTCTCGGCGGAAGACTTGCCGAGCAGCGCGCGGGCGTCGGATTCCTGCCACTGCGAGATTTGCTTTTGCAGGAACATGGCCGGATCAGCCTGGAAGGCATCCGGAATGACCGGCTTGGGCGCAACCGGGGCAGGGGCGGGGACCGAAGGAGCCGCATCGGGGCCCGGCGCGGGAGGGGCCCCGGGTGCAGCCGCCGGAGGCCCAGCCGGCGCCTCGGCGGATTCCGGCACTGCCGGCAGAGCGGGAACTGTAACCGCCAACGCCGGCGCGGAGGCGGTTCCCGCAACCACCGGCAGTTCAGGGGTCGCCGGCGCGGGTGCGGAATTGGGTGCCGGTGCTTCAGCCGGGGGTTGCGTCGCAGGTGCCGCCGGTGTTGGATCTTCAGGCTTGGCGGGCGGTGTGGGCGGATCCACAGGCTTGGGTGCCGGATCGGCGGACGCGACCTGAGCCGGAGCCGCATCCGCAGGAGCGGACGGCATCGTATCGGGCGCAGCTTTCGGGTCGGCGGCACTGGCCGCTGCCGCAACCGGCGGCGGATCGGCAGGAGCGGCCGGGGCCGGTGTGTCGGGGGTCGGTGCGCTGGCTTCCGCCGGCTTGGTTTTGTCCGGATTGGCGGTGGACCATCCCGAAACCACGGCAGGCGGGGGGGCCACCGGACCGACGATCGGGGACACCGGGTCGGGAATCGGGGCGAACTCCTGCTTCGCCGGAGCGGCGGGTTTCGCCGCTACCACCGCCGCAGGTGCATCCAATTTAGGCTCGGGAGCCTTCGGCCTGGACACTCCGCCTGGCAGCGTAACTACCACGCTATCTTCCACTTCGGGGTTCCGCAAGACCGGTGGTTGATAAGCCTTGGGCGGATCCTTGGGGGCTTGCGCCGCCATCCATCCCGCACACAGTACCGAAAGTACTAGCAATCCGGACGACTTCATAATAGCCTCAACATACTCCGACCCCGCGCCACCGATCCTGTTGTTTTTGGAGAGCACCGGTCCAGTTGACCTTGGTTAAGCGCAACCTCGCGGCAGGGCCGTGCAAAGAGGCGCTTTGGAATGTCGGGTCGGCTCGTGCGAGGGAGATCTAGAGTCTCGCGCCTGTGCTAAAGGTGCGCGGCCAGCCGGTACCAAGCAGCGGGGTAGAATCTGCCGGCCGCCCAGTGGGAAAGAGCGATTGGGGTCTCGTGGCGGTCCTGGGAATAGCCCGCTGTAGAATTTCGTGGCCGGACTGTGCGAAGAGGCGCAATTAGAATGTCGGGCCGGCTCGTGCGAACGGGCGCGGCAGAGTACCGCGGCCGGTCGGTGGGAAGGCACGTTAGAATAAAGTTGATGAGTGACGCAGAAAGCCATCCTCTTCCGCCCCCCACGTTTGCGTTTCTAGTGCTGTCGCTGAGGGCGCAGACCGAGCTCCAGTTAGGGTTGATGCACTTCACAGAAGACGAGGAGAAGCCCGAGCCCAATTTTCCGGCGGCCCGGCACAGCATCGATCTGATGGCCATGCTGCTCGAAAAGACCAAGGGCAACCTGACCCTGGAAGAGCGGCGCTTGTTGGAAAATTCGCTCACAGAGCTGAGGTTCCGCTTCGTGCAGATGTCGGACGAGGCCGGCCAGGCAGCCTCCCAGAAAGCCTGAATGGCCGGACAGCCGTTGAAGATCACAGTGCTCGGGTCGGGCACCAGTGTGGGGGTCCCGACGATCGGGTGCCATTGCGCCGTGTGTACCTCAACCGATCCGCGCGACAACCGCCTGCGGCCATCGATCCTGGTGAGCTACGGCGGTCATAATGTCCTGATCGACACCACGCCGGATTTTCGTTTGCAGGCGTTGCGCGCGCGCATCGAGCGGCTGGATGCGGTGCTGTTCACACACGCGCACGCCGACCACATCATGGGGTTGGACGACGTGAGGCCGTTCAATTTCCGGCAGAGGAACCACATTCCGATCTACGCGGCGCCGGAGACCATGGCGGGCATCCGGCGGTCCTTTCCGTATATTTTCGACGGGGCCAAGCGCGAATCGAACATCCCCCAACTCGAGGCGCGCGAGATCGGCGAAGAGCCGTTCGAAGTTTTCGGCGTGGAGTTCCAGCCGGTGCCCATTCTGCACGGGGCGCAGCAGATCTATGGCTTCCGCTTCGGCGAGGCGGCCTACCTGACCGACCACAGCGACATCCCGGCGGAATCGATGGAGCGGCTGCGCGGGCTGGACGTGCTGTTTTTGGATGCGCTGCGGTACAAGCCGCATCCGACGCATTCGACGGTGGACCGGTCGGTGAAAACGGCGCAGGAGTTGGGCGCGCGCCGCACCTTCTTCACGCACATCTGCCACGACCTGGGGCACGAGCGGGCGGAGAGCCTGCTGCCGTCCAACATCCGGCTGGCGTATGACGGGCTGGAGATTGCGGTGGGGGCGGACTAGGCCGTGCGGATTTATCGCAGCCTTGAAGAAACACCGGCGGACTTCGGTCCGAGCGCGCTGACCATCGGCAATTTCGACGGCGTGCATCTGGGACACCGGCGGATTTTGCGGCAACTGAAGGCCATGGCCGATGAACGCGGCTGGAAGGCTTCCGTACTCACGTTTGATCCGCATCCCACCCGCGTAGTGGCGCCCGAGCGGTCGCCGCGGCTGATGACCTCGCCTGCGCAACGCGCCGCCCTGATGGCGGAAGAAGGCATCGAGCAAGTGCTGATCCTGCCGTTCACGCCCGAACTGGCGCACCTGTCGCCCGAGGAATTCGTACGGCAACTGCTGGTGGAGCGGCTGGGCGCGAAGGCGGTTCTGGTGGGCGATAACTTCCGCTTCGGCTTCCGGCAAAGCGGCAATACGCGGGTGCTGGAGGAACTGGGACGGCAAATGGGGTTCGAAACCCTTGTCGTGCCCGCGGTGGTGTGGCGCGGCCGGATGGTGAGCAGCAGCGGCATCCGCGAAGTAATTTTCTCCGGGCGCGTAGCGCAGGCCGCGCGCTATCTGCTGCACGCCTATTCGCTCGAGGGCGAAGTGGTGCGCGGGCGCGGCGTGGGATCGAAGCAGACGGTGCCGACACTCAACCTGGCGGCCGATGCGGAAGTGATTCCGGCGGCCGGCGTGTACGTGACCTACACACGCGACCTGGAGAGCAGCCGCTCGTGGGAGTCGATCACCAACGTGGGGTACCGTCCGACATTCGGGAAGAGCGAAGAGCTGACCATTGAAACGTACCTTCTCTCGCCGCTCGCGGGCAATGCCCCGCAGCGCATCCGCGTGGAGTTTTTGTGGCGGGTTCGCGAGGAGCGGAAGTTCCCCAGCCCGGAAGCTCTGCGGATCCAGATCCTGAAAGACGTCCACGCCGCGGAGCGATATTTCCGGCGCGCCAAAAGTTGGATCGGGCGGGTGCCGTGCGTTTCCTCCTGAGCGGGCTTTCGCTGATCCTGATCGATCTGCTGCTGGCGGGCGACAACGCCCTGGTGATCGCGATGGCCGTGCGGGCGTTGCCCAAACGCGAGCGGCGCCTGGGCAGCCTGGGAGGAGCGGGGGCGGCGGTGGCCCTGCGCATCGCGCTGACTACCGTGGCGGCGCGTCTGCTGACGATTCCGTTCCTGCAATTGGGCGGTGGGCTGTTCGTGCTGTGGATCGCCGTGAAAGTGATGATCGACGCCAGCGATCCGCCGGACGCGGCGCCGTCGCCGAAGAAGTTTTGGCAGGCGGTGCGGTACATCGTGATCGCCGACTTGACCATGTCCACGGACAACATTCTGGCGATCGCGGGCGCGTCGGGCGGCAATTTCGGGCTGATCGTATTCGGGCTGTGCGTCAGCATTCCGTTCGTGGTGCTCTCGAGCAACCTGCTGGCGGATTTGATGAATCGCTACCCGGTAACGATTTACCTGGGAGCCGCGATTCTGGGAAAGGTTGCGGGCGAGATGATGCTGAGCGACCGGTGGGTTGCCGGCTGGCTGCAGGCCGGCGATGCGCCCAGGTATGCCATAGAAGGCGCGCTGGCCGTGGCTGTGGTTGCGGCAGGATGGTGGCTGGGACGGAGGCGCGCCGCAGCGGAGCCGGAGCGAGCATCGCAGACCGCCGGACCGCTCGGCTGAAACCGAAGCTCTCAACCGCTACAATTAGATTTAGTCCGCTCCCGAAGGAATCTCCCGTGACAGGTCACGAAATCAGACAGCGCTTTCTCGACTTCTTTGCCCAAAGAGGGCACCGCGTGGTGCGCAGCTCGTCGCTGGTGCCCGCCAACGATCCGACATTGCTGTTCACGAATGCAGGAATGAATCAGTTTAAGGACGTCTTCCTGGGCAATGAAAAGCGCGACTATACGCGCGCGACCACCGCGCAGAAGGTGGTGCGCGCGGGCGGCAAGCACAACGACCTGGAAAACGTCGGCTACACGCGCCGCCACCACACGTTTTTCGAGATGCTCGGCAATTTCTCGTTCGGCGATTACTTCAAGGCCGATGCGATCGCCTTCGCGTGGGACCTGGTGACGCGGGACTTCGGTCTACCGAAAGACCGGTTATACATCACCGTTTTCCGCGAGGATGACGATGCTGAGGAGCTATGGCAGAAGGTCGCGGGCGTGCCGAAGAGCCGCATCTACCGGTTGGACGAGAAGGACAATTTCTGGCAGATGGGCGAAACGGGTCCGTGCGGGCCGTGCTCGGAAATTTCCTACGATCTGGGTCCGGAGGCGGCCGAGCCGGGGCGCGAGCATGAAGAGTTTCCGCTGGATGGCGGCGGGCGGTTCCTGGAGTTCTGGAACCTGGTGTTCATGCAGTTCGATCGCGACGAGCAGGGACGGGACACCCCGCTGCCCCGTCCCTCGATCGACACGGGCATGGGCCTGGAGCGCATCGCGTCGATTCTGCAAGGCAAGGTGACGAACTACGATACGGACCTGATTCATCCGATTTTGGTGTATGCGGCCGATTTGTTCGGCATGAGTTATGGCGGCGATGCAAAGGTGGATACGGCGTTGCGCATCGCGGCGGACCATGCGCGGGCCACAACGTTTTTGATCCACGATGGTGTGCTGCCGTCGAACGAAGGCCGCGGGTACGTGTTGCGCAAGATCATGCGGCGCGCCATGCGCAATATCCGGCTGATCGGAGTGGAGGAGCCGTTCCTGCACAAGCTGACCGGCTTCGTAGCGGACTTGATGCGTCCGGCGTATCCGGAGCTAATGGAAAGCATCCAGCGCGTGGCGCGCGTGGTGAAGGATGAAGAGCATCGCTACGCAACGACGTTCCTGGTAGCGGAGCGCGAATTCAACGACGCCATTAAGAAGATCCAGGGGCACACCATTCCCGGCGCGGTGTCGTTCAAGCTCTACGACACGTACGGGCTGGCGGTCGATGAACAGGAAGATATGGCCCGCGAGCACGGGCTGGCGATCGACCGCGAGGGCTTCGATCGCGAGATGGAGCAGCAGCGTGAACGGGCGCGCGCGAGTTGGAAAGGCGGCGGCAAGGGCGCGGTAGTCCCGGCGTACCAGAAGCTGCTGGAACAGGGACGCACGAAGTTCTTGGGGTATAGCGATCTGGAAGCGGAGTCGCGCGTCATCGGGTTGTTGGTGGAGAAGCAGCCGGTGGAGCAGGTACCGGCGGGCATACACGCCGAGTTGGTGTTCGACCAGACGCCGTTTTACGCCGAAGCGGGCGGGCAGGTGGGCGATCAGGGCGCGTTGTATTCGGCCTCCGGCGAGCACGTGGCGGATGTGGAGACCGCGTTCGCGGGCGTGCCCGGGCTGACCGTGCATCGCATCCAGACGCATGCGCCAATCGCGGTCGGCGATACGCTGCGCGCGGAGGTTGCCGTTCCGGTGCGCGATGCCACGCGCCGTAACCACACGGCGACGCACCTGCTGCATGCTTCGCTGCGCCAGGTGCTGGGGACGCATGTGAAGCAGGCCGGCAGCGTGGTGGATCCGGGGCGGCTGCGCTTTGATTTTACGCACTATGCGGCGCTGGATCGAGCCGAGATCGAAGAAGTCGAGCGGCTGACGAATCAGCAGATACTGCGCAATAAGGACGTGGATACGACGGTGATGGCGCTGGACCAGGCGATCGCCACGGGCGCGATGGCGCTGTTCGGCGAAAAATACGGCGAGCAGGTGCGGGTGGTGACGGTGCCGGGATTCAGCCGTGAGTTGTGCGGCGGCACGCATGTGCGGCGGACGGGCGACATCGGGATGTGCAAGATCGTGTACGAAGGGAGCATTTCGGCGGGCGTGCGGCGCATCGAGGCGGTCACCGGCGAGGGCGCGCTGCGGCAGTATCAGGAAACCTCGGATGCCGTGCGGCGTGTGGCGAACCTGATCCACGCGGGCGAGCCGGAACTGGTCGAGCAGGTGGAAAAGCTGCTGGCGACGGAGCGCGCCAATTCGAAGCAGATCGATCAGCTGAAGGAAAAGCTGGCGCACGCGGCGGCGGGCGCGCTGGATTCGCAGTCGCGGACGATGAACGGATCGCGGGTGCTGGCGGCGCGGGTGGACGGGATGGACCGGCAGCAGATGCGCTCGCTGGCGGATTCGCTGCGCAACAAGTGGAAATCGGCGGTGGTGGTGCTGGCGTCTAGCGAAGACAGCGGCGTTTCGATTGTTTCGGCGGTGACCAAGGATCTGACGGCCAAGGTCCACGCCGGGAAGCTGGTGGGTGCGGTGGCGCAGGCAGTCGGCGGAAAGGGCGGCGGGCGTCCCGACATGGCGGAGGGCGGTGGAAAGGATGCCGCGGCATTGGATGCGGCGCTCGAAAACGTCTACCGCGAGGTGGCGGAAAAGCTGTGACCGAATCGTGCGACGCACTGGTGGTGGGCGCTGGACCGACCGGGCTGGCCTGCGGCATCGAGTTGCAGCAGCGCGGGGTGAAGGCGATCCTGGTGGAGAAGGGCTGCGTGGTCAACTCGATTTACCACTACCCGACCAACATGACCTTTTTCACCACGCCGGAGTTGCTGGAGATCGGCAACATTCCCATGACCAGCCTGAACGAGAAGCCCAACCGTCACGAGGCGCTGAAGTACTATCGACGCGTCGCGGAGCATTTTCACCTGGATGTGCGGCAATACGAACGCGTGGACCGGATCGCGGGGCAGGACAACGATTTCCACATATTCACCACCGACCGGCTGGACTGCCAGCGCGAGTATGTGGCGCGTAAGGTGGTGCTGGCGACGGGTTACTACGACATTCCCAATAGGCTGAATGTACCGGGCGAGGACTTAGACAAGGTTCTGCATTATTACAAAGAGCCACATCCGTACTATAACCACGACGTGGCGGTGATCGGGGCGAAGAACTCGGCGGCCATTGCGGCGCTGGAGTTGTGGTGGACCGGAGCGCGAGTCACACTGATCCATCGCGGTGCGGGAATCTCGGACCGCGTGAAGTACTGGATCCGGCCGAATATTGAGAATCGCATCAAAAATGGCGAGATTCCGGCATATTTCCATTCACGGGTAACGGAAATACTGCCGGATTCGATCCGGGTGGAGACGCCCAAAGGCCCAGCTACGCTGAAGAACGATTTTGTTTTTGCGCTGATCGGGTACCAGCCCGATCTGAAGTTTCTGAGCGCCACAGGCATCGTGCTGGATTCCAAGACGCAGAGGCCTCGGACGAATCCCGATACACTGGAAAGCGATCGCGCCGGTATTTACCTGGCGGGAGTAATTGTAGCGGGTATGCACACTAATGAGATATTCATCGAGAATGGGCGGTTCCATGGCCGGGCCATCGCCGAATCGATTGCGGCGCGGCTTCCTGCGTAGGCGCGGCGTAAGGTAACGTTCGCCACGCAGGGCTGATCTGTTCACGGAAGCACAGTATTCTTACAGACCGTAATTCTCCGAACTGAAACCACACTAGATAGTCGGGTATCTAAACATGGTGAAGGGAGCCCGACCAATGCTTCAATCCTTCGTCAAAGCGTTATTCAGTTGTAGCCATCAACGCACCACCTTTCCGATCACGCCCGGGCGCAGGAACATGGCTCCCGGCGCGACCCGACTGGGGACCTATGTCGTTTGTCTGGACTGCGGTAAGGAGTTCGCTTACGATTGGGCCTCGATGCGGGTGGGGCAGCCAGTCCCCGAGCCAGTGCGCGCGCAAGCTCAGCCCAGCTTCCGCTAAGCCGCGCCTTTAGAAGTGCCACTTCAAAGACAACCGTAGAGTGCGTGGCGGGAGAAGTGCGATCGCCGGCCGCAGATCGAATTGCGGACCGCTCAGGTCGCTTTCGGCGACTTTGTTGCGGTTGTTGAGGACATTGAGCACGTCCGCGGCAAGTTCCAAGCTCCCAAACGGTAGCGTGGTGGTGCGGGCCCCTCGTAAATTCCAGTTCAGAACGTACTGAGCCCGGTTGCCTCCTTCGGGGCTGCCCCGCAGGGTGGTGTCGATCAGGAAGGGACCTTGCGGAAGACCGGTGACCAGTAACTGGCGCGCGAAGGGAAGTCCATCCAGATAGTTCACGGTGTTGTAGAAGTGCACGCCGTGAAGCCATGCCGGAGCTAGCCACGCCTGGAATTTGCCGAGGAAGGCGCGATCGACGAAAGCGTGTCCAGTGGAGTTGATCAGCGAATTGGGATCGCTGTAGAGTGCGCCGGCGACGCCGGGCTCATTGACCCAGGGCGAATTTCCGGGATTGGTGGGGCCGAAGGATTTTTCAGCGGTGAAGGAGGCGCTGACGCCGGCATATGAGCGCAGGGTGGAAAGTGAGGCGGTGAGAGCTTCGGTCAATTCGCGCAAGCCCGGCGGGTTAGTCAGCAGGTATTGATCGTGGCCGAGGCTGGCAGGCTGCTGCGCGTAGACCACCAGGGTTTGATCGTCGAAGGTGCCGGGAATGAAGTCCGGGCCGGGATCGAGGACGCCGACGGGCGTAAAATCGGCTGGCGTGACGCCGGTATTGACGGCTGCGATGCGGTGTTTCAGATCGCTGCGCAGCAGGTCGAGGGTGAAGGCGCTGCGGTGCGGCAGGGCGATTGCGGCGGCGAGGTGGAAGGTGTCGGTGTACGGGCGGCGCAGGTGCGGGTCGAGGGAGGAGTAGGGTCCTCCGAAGCGTTGTAACAATTGGCCGGTGGACGGGTCGTACACCAGACCGCCGAGCGCCGAGGAATCGCCGTAGTCAAGATAGCGTCCGGCGAGTGCGGAGAGCGTGCGGGCATAGCTGCCGCGCAAGACCAGGCGCGCGAACGCGGCTGGGTGGAACAGGATGGCGGTCCGCGGTGCGGCATTGGTCCAGGAGATGCCGCCAGGAGCGCCGCTGGCCGAGCCGTGGGAAGAATCGAGCACGACGCCCAGGTCGAAGCTGAGGCCGTGAGTCCACTCGATGGCGTCGCCCACGGCGGCGTTCACGGCGTTGATGCGCGAGCGCGTTTCGGTGGGCGTGTTGAGTTGCACGAGTAAGACGGGCTGACCGGCTACCGTGAGGATGTCGGTTCCGGCGGTGGCCTGGAACCGGTTGCGCGGCTGGGAGCTTTCGAAGGCGCCGGTAGCCCAGATGCTGTGGCGCGATCCACCGAGTCGCGCTTCGCCGCTATGCCAGACCGCGGCGGCCTGATGGCGCGTGCGCACGGCGAAGTTGGAAAAGGGCGCATCGACGGGGGCGGGGTCGAAGAAGCCGATCATCGCGGGGGTGTTCTGGCCGTTGATGGGGGAAGTATCCATGTGGGCCGTGGAATAGCCGTAGCGCACTTCCAGTGCGGCGGCGCCGAAGGCGTGCATCCAGCCAGCCTGGACGAGATCGAAGTGATCGACCTCGCGGAGGTTTTGGAACCCATCGACGCCGTAAAACGACGGCATCGCACGGTTGGCGAGGATCGCGGCGATGCCGGCCGGCCATCCACCATTCGTGAGATCGAGACGCGAGCCGCTGTAGAGCGCGTCGAGGCGGTCGCGGCCGCTCAGGCGAATCTGGCCACGTGGGTTGGCGAACAGCAGCCGGCTGCCGATGGGGGTAGCGGTAGGACGCTGGGGCGCGGTCTGGTAGGCCCACTGGCCGGTGGCGGCAGCAAAGAAATCGGCCCAGCGGCCAATGGGACCGCTGAGCTCGGCAGTGTCGCGCGTGAACCACAGGAATTCCTCGGACCGCTGGACGCTGCCGCGATCGGGTGGCGGAGGCAGGTTGCTGGCGGCCAGCGCGGATCCCGTGTCGATGGTGGTGAGGCCGCCGTGCCAGGCATTGCCGGCAGTTTTCAGAAAAAGATCGACGTCGTAGGTGTCGAGAATGGCGGCTTCGCGCACGACGACGGAATCTTCGGATGCGGCGTCGTCCAACGTCACGGGCAAGCCGGGCTGGTAGGAATCGGTCGCGTCGAGGCCGTGCAGGCGGAAACGGGTTTCGGTCCAGGGCGCCGCGGCGATGGAGACGACGGGGAGGCGGATCATGCCGAGCGCGGCGAAATCGAGGGGCCACGTGAAGGCGGCGGGAACTTCGAAGAGCAGGTACTGCGCGGCGTTGAGCACGGGTGACTGCGGGGCGACATCGCCAGTAGGAGTGCTTTGGCCGGTCCGCAGATCGCAACGCGCCACGGCCAGCGGATGGATGCGCACCTGACAGATGGCTCCGGCGCCGGTGCGGACGGTGTACGGGCCGTAGGGTAACGACGCGGAAAAGCGGCCCTGCGCACCGGCGGTGAGGCGCAAGACCAATCCTGG
>Ga0335085_10011742_pt1 | contig 12967 bp, 12 predicted proteins | sample Lox_Sample_45_FD_206712 | JGI IMG/M metagenome (GOLD analysis project Ga0335085, IMG submission 206712) | Soil microbial communities from Loxahatchee National Wildlife Refuge, Florida, United States - Lox_Sample_4.5 | ecosystem: Environmental > Terrestrial > Soil > Wetlands | place: USA...
CCCTCGCCGGCGCGCGCGAAGGTCTTAGTGACGCGCTCGATGCGCACCTCGGCTCCGTCGTCCAGCCGCGCTTCCACCGTCACAGCGAGCGCTCGGAAACCGCGCGATAGCGGAACGCGGCCCGCTCGAACCAGGAAAGCAGCTGCTGCACGACGAGCACGAAGGCGACGAGCTGCAGCGTCCACGCCAGGGCACCTGCCATGTCGAAGAGCTGCTGCTGCTCGAGCAACTGGTAGCCGATCCCGCCGGTGGCGCCCACCAGCTCGGCCACCACGACCACGCGCGCCGCGTTGCCGAGGTTCACTTTCCACGCGGTGACGATGTCGGGCAGGACCGATGGCAGCACCATCACGCGGAACATGCGCGCGCGCGTCGGGCGGAAGGAAAGGACCATCTCGAACAGGTCCTTGGACATCGAGCGCAGCGCGCCGAGGATCTGGAAGGTGAAGGCGGGCAGCGTCGTGACCAGCATGATGAAGAAAATGCGGAACTCGATGCCGTGGAACCAGATGATGGCGAACACCACCCAGGACAGCGCCGGGATGCCCTGGAAGAAGGTGAGGATGGGCGAGACGAAGCGGTCGACTGCGCGCGCCCTCGACATGAGGAGCGCGATCGCGGCGCCGACGACGAAGGCGCCCGCGAGCCCGGCGAGGATCCGCGCGATGGTCGCCAGCACGTCGGCGAACTGCGCCGCGGTGGTGATGATCCTCCCGAAGCGCGCAAGCACGCTCGCGAGCGAGGGGAAGAGGAAAGGCGGCAGCAGCCACGCCGCGAGCTGCCACGCGGCCGCGAGCAGCAGGAAGGGCGCGATCGCGGCGCTCGCCCGCCGTGCCAGCGCCGTGGCGTCGATGCCGCGCGTCTTCGCCGGCGCCTCCCCGCTCACCGGCCTGCCGCTTCGTAGATCGTCGCCTCGCTCGGCGCGCCGTCCAGGAAGTCGATCGACTGCCCTGCCGCGTACACCGAGCGGATCTCCTTGCGAAGCTGCGAGGCCCACGCCACGTGCATGCCCAGGCGGTCGTTGGCGCGGATGAGCTCGGCGAGCGCTTCCTGGTCCGCCGGCGCGCCCTTCGGCTCGATGAGCTTTGCCGCGGCGTCGGGATTCGCGGCGACCCAGTCCGCTGCTTCCTTGTACATGGCGTAGAGCTTCGGCACCAGCCGGGCGTTCTTCTGCGCCCATTCGACATGGGCCGCGACCCCGAGATAGGGAATATCGCCGCTACCCGCGAATTTCTTCCAGCTTTCTTCGATACGAAGATCCAGCGCGCGCACCGAGGGTTTCTTGGCCTTCAGCACGGTGTACGCGGGCTCCCAGAGCTGGACCGCGGAGGCCCGGTCGGCGAGCGCGTAGCCTACCAGGCCCGGCGTGGCCGTGTTCACCACCGATATCTTCGAGACATCGACGCCCTGCTGCTTCGCCAGCCACTCGTACATCACGTAGTTGGTCGTGCTCTTGGCCGCCGCCAGATCCTTGCCCTCCAGGTCCTTGAGCGACTTGATCTCGGGTCGCGAGGTGACCACCGCGCCCCAGTAGTCGAACAGGTTGAACAGGTAGGTGACCTTCACGCCGCGCCGGTCGGCGAGACCGACGGTGAGCAGCGCCGCGCTGCCGCCGACCTGGAACTCGCCGGAGTTGAACTGCGACGTATACGCGGCCGGGGGGCGCTGCTGGAAGTCGATCGACAGGCCGTTCTTCTCGTCCAGCTTGCGGGCCTTGATCACCGGCGGAAGAAACGCGCCGAGCGACGGAAACCCGAATACCACGATCGGCAGCTTCTCGAGCGCCTGCGCCGCCGCGGTGCCAGGGACGGCCAAGATCACCGCGGCGAGCATAATGAAGCTTCCAGCCTTGAACGATCTCATCTCCTCCTCCTCGGGGGTTCCGGACGCGGAAATGATAGATGAAAACCCCGCGCTTGTCGGCGCCGGCAAAGGGGCGCACGCGGCTCCGCTCCCTTGTGTATCATTTCGCCTCCTCGCCTCATTCCATTCCGGGACGCACGCTCCAGCGGTGAAATCGGCTCCCTTCGAATACGCGCGCGCCGGCAGCCTCGCCGAGGCCTGCGAGCTGCTCGCGCGGCACGGCGACGCGAAGTTGATCGCCGGCGGCCAGAGCCTGGTGCCGATGATGGCGATGCGGCTCGTTCGCCCCGCGTTCCTCGTCGACATCAACGAGATTGCCGCGCTGAAATTCGTGAAGCCGGAGAAGGATTCAGTGCGCATCGGCGCGTGCACCCGCCAGTGCACGCTGGAGCGCGACGAAGCGCTCGCCGCGAAGCTGCCGCTGCTCCGCCAGGCGCTCGCCTGGGTCGGGCACGCGCAGACGCGCAACCGCGGCACGGTCGGCGGCAGCCTCGCCCACGCCGATCCCTCCGCCGAGCTGCCGCTCGCCGCGCAGGTGCTCGGCGCGAAGATGGTCCTGCGCTCAAGTAAGGGTTCGCGGACGTTGGAGGCCGGGAAATTCTTCTCCGGCCCCATGGCGACCGCGATGCGCGCCGACGAGTGCCTCCAGGAAATCCACTGGCCGGCGTGGAACGGGCGCACCGGGTCCGCCTTCACCGAGATCGCCATCCGCCACGGCGACTTCGCCATGGTCGCCGCCTGCGCGCAGGTTTCGGTGGACGCGGACGGCCGCTGCACGCGCGCCGCCTTCGGCCTGGGAGGCGTTGCCGGGACGCCGCTCGCCTTCCCCAAGATCGCGGCGCGGCTCGCCGGGACGAAGCTCGAGGACGCGGCGATCGACGCCGCTGCCGCTGGCGCGGCTGCCGAAACCGATCCCGGCAGCGACCTCCACGCCACCAGGGAATACCGCCGCCACCTCGCGCGCGTGCTCGCGGGCCGAGCGCTGCGCGAGGCGCGGGAGAGGGCGTCGTGAGCGAGAAGCTCCATCCCGTGACGATAGAGGTGAACGGTGTCCGCCGCGAGGCGCAGGTGCCCGCGAGGTTGTCGCTCGTCGATTTCCTCCGCGACGAGCTGCGCCTCACCGGCACCCACGTCGGCTGCGAGCACGGCATCTGCGGCGCCTGCTCGGTGATGCTCGACGGCGAGCCGGTGCGCTCCTGCCTTATGTATACAGTGCAGGCGGACGGGCACAAGCTCACCACCGTCGAGGGTCTGGTTCAGGCGGACGGCTCCCTGAGCGTCCTCCAGGACAGCTTCTGCGAGACCCACGGCCTGCAGTGCGGCTACTGCACTTCGGGGATGCTGATCGCGGCGCAGGCGCTGCTCAATGCGAACCCAGACCCGAGCGAAGCGCAGATCCGCGAGGCGATCGGCGGGAACCTCTGCCGCTGCACCGGCTATCAGCAGATCGTCGAGGCGGTGCGGCTCGCCGCGGAGCGGATGAAATGAGCGAGTTCCGCTACATCGGCAGGAAGCGCCGTACCAAGGAGGATCCGCGCTTCGTCTCCGGCCGCGGCCGCTACGTCGCCGACGTCGCGCTCCCCGGCATGAAGCACGTGGCGCTGGTCGCCTCGCCGCACGCCTCCGCCCGCATCGTCTCGATCGACGCGAAGCCGGCTCTGGCCATGCCCGGCGTGCTCGCAGTCGTCGCCGGCGAGGAATTCTGCGCGGCCACCGACTCGCTCGCGATCGGCGTGGACGCGCCCAAGGTGACGCGCTGGGCATTGGCGCGCGGCGTCGTGCGCTACGCCGGCGAATGGGTGGCGGCGGTGGTCGCCGACACGCGCGCGCTCGCCGAGGACGCGGCGGAATTGGTCGAAGTCGAGTACGAACCCTTGCCGCCGGTGATCGAGGCGGAGAAAGCGCTTGCCCCGGGCGCGCCGCTCGTGCACCCGGCGCACGGCTCGAATGTGCTCTATCGCCGGAAATTCATCTGGGGCCCGGTCGAGGAGGCGTTCGCGAAGTGCGCACACAGGATCGCTTTCCGCGCGACTTGGGGCCGCAGCGCCACCGTGCCCATCGAGACCTTCGGCGTCGCGGCGCAGTGGGACCCGGGAACCGGGATTCTCGACATCTGGGCCTCGATCCAGATGCCCAAATACCCCGACCAGGCTGCGCGGGCGCTCCGCCTTCCAGGGAACGCCGTGCGCGTGCACTACGACGTCGACGTCGGCGGCAGCTACGGGGTGAAGCGCGGAATCAAGCACACGGTGCTGGTCGGCTATCTCGCAAGAAAATTGTGCGTGCCGGTCAGATTCCTTGAAGACCGCCTCGAGAACATGCGCGGCGGCGACATGCAGGGACCCGACCGATTTTTCGACATGCAGGTTGCGTTCGACGGTGACGGCGTGATCCACGCGATGAAGATTCGCGCGGTGGACGACGTCGGCGCCTACGCCGGGCGCTCGCCTTTTCAGCTCGGCAAGCCCGTTTCGGCGATCTGCGGTCCTTATGCGATTCCCGCAATCGAGTACGAGCCGACGTCGGTGATGACGAACAAGACGCCCCAGGAAGCGGTGCGCGGCTTCGGCCAGTCGCCGACCAATTTCGCCATCGAGCGCGCAATCGACCGCGTCGCGCGCCATCTGGGCATGGACCGGGTCGAATTGCGCAGGAAGAACCTCATCCGCAGAGACCGGTTTCCCTACACCATTCCGAGCGGCTCGACCTACGACTCGGGCGACTACCACGCGGTGCTCGACAAGGCGCTCGCCGCGGCCGGCTATCCCGCGCTAGTCGCCGCACGCGACGAGGCCCGCAAAGCCGGGCGGCTCGCAGGCATCGGCGTCTCCACCTGCCTCGAGCCCTCCGGCGGCAACTCGGCGTTCGAGGTGCTTTTCAACCCGAAGAACGAGACGACCACCTGGATGGAATCGTGCCTCGTGCGCATCGATCTCTCCGGCGCGATCACCGGCGTCATCAACAATTCGAGCTCCGGCCAGGGCCACGAGTCGCTCGTCTCGACCGTGCTCGGCGAGATCCTCGAGCGCGACCCGGCGACGATCCGCGTCGTGCGCGCGGATTCCCTGACCGCGCTCCCGTCCAACAGCCCGGTCGGCAGCCGCATGGCGATCATGCTGGGCGGCGCGGCGGTCGGCGCAGCCAGGCAAATCCGCGAGACGCTCCTTGCCATCGCCGCGCACAATTTCGAGTGTTCGGCGGAGGACCTCGAATACAAGGACGGCAACGTCAGCCTGAAGGGCGCGCCCGAGAAGAAATTGACCTGGGACCAGCTCGTCGAGATCGCTCACCGCAAGTTTCACAAGCTGCCGCCCAGGACGGAGCCCGGGCTGCAGGCGAAGTTCGTGTGGGAGGTGCCGACCGGAGGCGGACTTCCGACGCCCGAAGGCCGCATTCAGATCTATCCCTGCTACGCATTCGAGGCCCACATCGTTTACGTCGAGATCGACCCGGACACGGGCAAGCCCGAGATCGGGAAATACGTCTGCGGCCACGACTGCGGCGTGATGATCAATCCCGACATCGTGCACGGCATGACCTTCGGCGGCATCGCGCACGGCATCGGCGCGGCGCTCTACGAGAAGTTCTCCTATACCGAGGACGGGCAGCTTGCGAGCGGGACTTTCATGGACTATCTGATTCCAAGCGCGATGGAAGTGCCCGCCATGAAGATCGTCGATCACTGCACGCCCTCCCCGCTCACGACGTTCGGGCAGAAAGGCTCGGGCGAGGCCGGCTATCTGGGTGCGCCCGCGGCAATCGCCAACGCAGTGAACGACGCGCTCGAGCCGCTGGGCACTTCAATCGACGCGCTGCCTATGACGCATCTTGCGATATGGACCGCCATTACTCGATCGCGGAAAGGATCCGAACACTCCGTCGTCCCCGCGAAAGCGGGGACCCAGAAGTCTTGATCAACCAGACTGGATTCCCGCTTGCGCGGGAATGACAACGCCGCCATGAAAAGCCTGGTCATCGACATCCACGCGCATTTCATCCCGAAGCTGCTGTACGCGCGCTTCGACGCCAACGTTGCGAAATTCCCCGAAGTAAGACTCCTGCGGGACGAGAAAGGCATCCGCATGCACTTCCCGGGGGGAGAGCCGACGCGCCCGATCTCGCCCAAGCTCTCGGATCTCGCCGGGCGGCGCGCGTGGATGGATGGGAACGGGATCGATCACCAGCTCGTCGGCGGCTGGCTCGACAGCTTCGGCTACGAGCTCCCCTCGGGCGAAGGCCTCGCCTGGAGCCGCTACTACAACGAGTGCCTGCTGGAGGAATTGCGCGAGGAGCCGCGCTTCACGCCGCTCGCCACGGTGCCGCTGCAGCACGGCGGGCTCGCCGCCGAGGTGCTCGCCGAGGCGGTCGAGCAGGGCTTCGGCGGAGTCATGATCGGCACTTTGCCGAAAGGCTCAAGCGGCAATCTCGATGATCCGACGCTCGATCCCTTCTGGCAGGCCGCCTCGGACCTCGGCGCCGCGGTATTCATGCATCCGATGTTCCTTTGCGGCGAGCCGCGCCTTGCGGATTACGATCTCGTCAACGCCATTGGGCGCCTCGCCGACACCTCGATCGCCGTGTCGCGGCTCCTGTTCTCCGGGCATCTGCTCCGGTTTCCCGGAATGAAGTTCGTGATCTCCCACGGCGGGGCGGCGCTGCCCTATGCGCTGGGGCGCCTCGTGCGCAATCACAAGATCGGCCAGGGCAAATACGCCGATCCGAGAAGGGGGTTCGAGGCGATGTACTTCGATTCCTGCGTCTTCGACTCGGACGCGCTCGAGTACCTCGCGAAGAAGGCGACCGCGGAGCGCGTCATGCTCGGCTCGGATCAGCCCTTCCCCATCGGCGATCCGGAGCCGAGGAAGGTCGTCGAAGGCGCAACCTTCAACGAGGCACAAAAGCAGGGCATACTGGGCGAAACAGCCCAGACTGTGTTCCGAGTGCGGGCCGACTGCTGGCGGCCGAGCTGACGGATATTCGAGGGGAAAACCGACATGACGAGAACCGATTGCATGCTCAGGCTCGACGCATGGCTCGGGTGGGGCGCACCTGGTGTCGGAGATCGCCAAATGGAAGGCGGTCATCGAAAGGGCGAAGATTGAAAAGCAATGACCTGCCGGAGGGCGCGGGCTCGGCGGCCGTCGCGAAGCGCGGCTACCCCGATCTGCACGAGCATCTCGAAGAGCTGAGGAAGCGCGGGCTGCTCCTCGAGATCGACCGGGCCGTCGACAAGGACGCCGAGCTGCATCCGCTGGTGCGCTGGCAGTTTGTCGGCGGCATGGACGAGGCTGAGCGCAAAGCCTTCCTTTTCACGAACCTCACCGACGGCCGCGGCCGCAGGTACGACATTCCCGTGGTCGTCGGGGCGATCGCGGCGAACCGCGCCATCTATTCAGTGGGCATGGGCGCCCCCTTGAGCGAGATCCAGGCGAAGTGGGATCAAGCGATCGCGCACCCAATCGCGCCCCGCGAAGTGAAGACCGCCCCCTGCCAGGAAGTCGTGCACGAAGGCGACGCCTTGTCGGGCGAAGGCCGCGGCCTCGACCGCCTGCCGATCCCGATCTCGACGCCGGGTTTCGATTCCGCACCCACGCTCACTGCGACGAACGTCATCACGCGCGATCCGGAGACGGGCGTGCAGAACATGGGCACGTACCGGGCGGCGCTGAAAGCGAGCGACCGCCTCGTGGTGCGCATGGCGACCCGCGTCGGCGGCGCGGGCGGCTATCTGCACTACGTGAAATATCAGAAGCTCGGGAAGAAGACGATGCCCTGCGCGATCGTGCTCGGCTGTCCGCCCTACGTCGCGTTCATGGGCCCGCAGAAGCTTCCGGTCGGCGTGGACGAGTTCGACGTCGCGGGGGGACTGGCCGGCTGCCCGATCAATGTCGTGAAGGCGAAGACCGTCGACCTCCTCGTTCCGGCGGAGGCGGAGATCGTGATCGAGGGCCTGATCGACACCGAGTACTGCGAGCCCGAGGCCCCGTTCGGCGAGTCGCACGGCCACGTCGCGCTCGAGGAATACAACATGCCGATGCGCGTCACCGCGATCACGCAGCGGAAGAACCCGGTCATTCCGTCCTACCTGAGCCAGGTCGCGCCCTCGGAGTCGAGCGTGATCAAGCGCGTCGCCTACGAGCCGCTGTTCCTCTCGTTCCTGCGCGAGGCGCTTGGGATCCGCGGCGTGAAGCGAGTCTCGCTCCATGAGCCGCTCACCGGGCTCCTGCGCGTGACCGTCCTCAGCCTCGAGAAAGGCATGCCGCGGACCGAGGTGTGGCGGGCGCTCCGCGGGGCGGCGACGTTCAAGGGCGACATGGGCAAGATCACGATCGCCGTCACCGACGACATCGAGCCGGACAACTCCGACGCGCTCCTTTGGTCGATGGCTTACCGCATGAACCCGGTCGAGGATGTGCAGCTCATGCCGCATCGCGGGCAGGGCCACGGCCCGAAGCGCGAGCACGGCAGCGAGGAAGACTCGACGCTGCTCATCGACGCTACCATGAAGGGCGACATGCCCCCGCTCGCGCTGCCGAAGAAGGAATATATGGAGCGCGCGAAGAAAATCTGGGAGGAACTCGGCCTGCCCAAGCTGCGCCCGCAGTCGCCCTGGTTCGGCTATTCGCTCGGCGACTGGCTCCCGCAGTGGGACGAAGCGGCGCAGCGCGCCGTCGAAGGCCGCTACCTCGAGAACGGCGAGATCAGCGAGAAGCAGCGGAAGAAAGGCGTGAAGCCCGAAACCAAGTTCAGGCCGGAATAAACCGGGGACAGACCCCGGTTTCCCCGCCGCCGCGCGCCGTCCCGGTCGTTCTCCTACTTCAGAAAGCGATGCGGTTTTGACGCGTCGGCCTTGCCCCTGCCGAACTTGAATGTCCCTTTGGCCGGGGCTTCCTTCGTGCTTCGCGTGCCGCGCCGGCGCGAGCCCGAGGCCGCCTTGCGCTTGCGCGCGCCCTGCTTGATCGCCGCGACCACTTCCTGAAGCCCGGGCGCGGACCCATTGCCCTTGAACGCCGTCAGGGCCCGGTAGATGTCGGCAGCGGCGAGGCTGAAACCTCCAGGCAGCCCCGCCGCCTCGAAGCTCGCCGCGATCTCTTCCATCTCGCCGATCCAGCGCCAAGCCTTGCGCGCCTGAACGCTCACCGCCTCCGAGCGCTTGTCGAGCCCGGGCTGCGACAGCTTCCACTCGGCGAGCAGCGCGGGCTCGACGCCTTCGTGCTGGGCGAGCACGCGAATTGCCGCCAGTAATGCGGTCGCGCCCTTCGTCCAGGCGGCGTAGCAGGCTTTCAGAGCCGAAGCCGCCCCCGCGGCGCCTTCGAGCGGAATCGCTTCCAGATTGCTGCCGGCGAAGAGCGCGACGACGTCGGCTGCGCGGCCGCCCGAGAGATAGATCCGGGTCGTCCCTGCTCTGGCCGGCGGCGGACCGATGATGCCGCCGTCGACGAAAGAGGCGCCGGCCGCTTCGACCGTGCGGGCAATCTGGCGCGCGGTCTCGGGGGCGGCCGCGTTCGCGTCCACGTAGATGCCGCGAAACCCCCGGCGGGCCACTTCGCGGGCGAGACCGAGGGCTCCGTGGGGCGGACATACCGAGAGGACCACGTCCGCCGCGCCGAGCGCGCGTTCCAGCATGCGGAAGTCCTCGAATCCTGCGGACTCGGCGCGCGCCCGCGTCGCGGCGCTGCGGCTGTCCGAAGTCCACACGACCCGCGAGCCGCGTTCGACGAGGCAAGCGCCGATCGCGGCGCCCATTTCGCCCGGATGGAGGACAGCGATGGTTTTTTTCACGGCGGCAGGCTCCCTGAGATTGTCGTCCCGAGCGCAGCGAAGGAGCTCCTTCTTTTTGAATCGCCCGAAAAGATACTTCGGGCGCTGCCCTCAGAATGACACCGAACTAATCAATGGCCGGGCGTGACGATCTGGATGTGGTCGCGGTGCACGTTCAGGAACGGCGCGGTCATGATGCGGCGGTCGCCGATCTCCCAGACCTCGGCGTCGGTCACCGCGATGAAGTCCTTGGCCTCGACCATGTAGTCGGTGACGCGGGCGCCCGGGGTGAGCTCGATGTAACCCTTGATGCGATAGGTCCCGGTCAGGATGGTGATCTTGGTCTTGTTCGGTTCCGCCATGGTCTCGCTCCTCGATGGGTTTCCCCTTCCCGCTGCCCGGTATTTTACGCGTCCCGGCCGGGACGGGCGCTATAATCGTGCGCCTCACATTCCCGCCGAGCCCGAGTGAAGACCTATCGCCATAACGTGACCGTCCACTGGGGCGATACCGATCCGGCAAACATCGTTTTCTACCCCAACTACTTCGCGTGGTTCGACGAGAGCGCGCGCCTGTACTTCGACTCGGTCGGCCTGCCGTGGGAGACGCTGATGGAGAAATACGGCATAGTCGGCCTGCCCATCGTCGAAGCCAAGGCGAGATTTCTCGCCCCCAGCGTGTTCCGCGACGAGATCGTCATAGAATCCGCGATCGGCAAATGGAACGACAAGACCTTCGAGATCAGCCACGCCGTGCTCAACCGGGGCTTGCGCGCGGTCGAGGGCTACGAGATCCGCGCCTGGACGCAGCGCAGGCCGGACGACCCGACGCGCCTCAAGGCGGTCCCGATCCCGCCCGAGATCAAGGCGGCCTTCGACTGAGCCTGGTCGAAAAAGGGCGCACCCCCCCTTTCATATCCCCCAGATCAGAGGCTGCGGAAAAAGCGATGGCGAAGGAAATCATCACCTCGCCCGATGCGCCCGTCACCGGGTTCACGGACAAGAGCACGCCCTCGCCGCTCTCGCAGGCCATCCGCGCGGGCAATCTCCTGTTCGTTTCCGGACAGGGACCGCTGGACCCGAAGACGCGCGAAGTCGTGGGCGGCGCGGACATCCGCGAGCAAACGAAGCAGACTCTCACCAACCTGAAGAGCATCCTCGCCGCGGCGGGACTGGACTTCGGTCACGTCGTGAACATGCGCGTGGTGTTGAGGCACACCGAAGACTTCCCCGCGTTCAACGAGGCGTTTCGCGAGTTCCTCCAGGGCGAGAAGGTCACGCGCACCTGCGTCGGCGCGACGCCGCACAGAAAGGGCGTCAACGTCGAGATCGACTGCGTGGCGAGCTACGAGTAGAGCGGGCCGCGCGATGAGCGGCGCCCATTCCCGGCCGCATGTTCCCGTTGCCTGATCGTCCGCTCGATCGCGCGGGAGTAAAGCCGCTCGCAAGGCGAGCCGGCTTTACTCGGCTTTTATCCCCGCAGCCTTCACCACCGGTCCGTAGCGGACGATCTCGCGGCGGATCCACTCGGCCATCTGCTCGGAGGTGTTGCCGAGCGGCTCCACGCCCATGCCGGCGAGTTTCTCCCGGATGTCGGGCAGATTGACGATGCGCACGACCTCGGCGTTCAGCTTCGCGGCGACGTCCTGCGGCGTGCCCGCGGGGGCGAACACGCCGATCCACAGCGCCATCTCGTAGCCGGGCACGGTCTCTGCCAGCGCGGGCACGTCGGGCAATGAGGCCGAGCGTTTCGCCGAGGTGACCGCGAGGGCCCGCACCCGGCCGGACTTGATCTGCGGGACGAGCGGCGGCGTGTCGACGATCGTCATCTGCACGTCCCCGGCCATCACCGCGCTGATCGACTGCACGCTGCCCTTGTACGGAATGTGCTTGATGTCGGTGCCGGTCATCTGCTTGAACATCTCTGAGGCGACCTGGAAAGCGGTCGAGCCCGAGCTGTAGTTCAGCTTTCCGGGGTTGGCCTTGAGGTAGGCGACGAGCTCCCGGACCGAATTCGCCGGCACCGACGGATTCACCACGAGCACGAGCGGAAACGAGCCGACCATGCTGATCGGCACGAAGTCCCTGAGCGAATCGTAAGGGAGCTTCGAATAGATCACCGGGTTCACCGACATGCCCCCGGTCGCGTTCACGAGCAGCGTGTAGCCGTCTGGCGCGCTCTTCGCGACGAACTCCGCGGCGATGATGGAGTTCGCTCCCGGCTTGTTGTCGATCACCACGGACTGGCCCCAGGAATCCTGCATCTTCGCGCCGATCAGGCGCGCGATGATGTCGTTGCCGCCGCCGGGGGGAAAGCCGACGATGATGTGGATGGGCTTCGAAGGATAGGCCTGTGCCCATGCGCCGGCCGCCGCGGCGCACAGGACGGCGAACATCAACAGTTTCGCGGTTTTCATTCTTCCTCCTCCATTCAATCGCCTTCGCGTTTGACTTTGGCTGCGTATTCCACGCCCTTGGCCATTCTATAGACAGTCTCGGTCACCGGCACCGGCACGCCGAGCTCCTTCGCCTTTCTCACCACGTAGCCGGTCATCGCCTCGAGCTCGGTCTCGCGGCCGGCTTCGAGGTCCTGCGCCATCGAGCCGCCGTGCTTTGTAAGCAGCGCTTCGCCCGAGCGGATCTTCTTCACCAGATACATCGGATCGAACTCGAGCTTGATCCCCTGCGCCCCGGCGACGCGGATGCATTCGGCCGCCATGTCGTCGACGAGCGAGCGCATCTCGGGGACATTGTAGCGGGCGGCGTTCACGCCCTGCACGATCGCCCCGATCGGGTTCATGACGCTGTTGAAGATGAACTTCCCCCAGATCGCCCCCCGAGGATCGGCGACCACCCTGGTCGGAATTCCCGACTTCGTCATCAATTCGCCCAACCACGCGGCCGACTCGAGCTTGCCGCGGGCCGGCCCAAGCCAGGACTCCTCGCCGTGAACGAGATGATGGATCCGCCCCGGCCCGTCGTAGCGCGCCGCCTCGAAGGAGACGCCGTGCGCGACGTCGAGGTCGGTGAGCTTCATGAGCAGCTCCTCGTTCCCCATGCCGTTCTGGAAAGTGACCAGCACGGGACTGCCTTCCAGCACAGGATGGATCGAATGGAACGCGGCCTCCGTCGCCTGCGACTTGACGAGGATGATCGCCGCGTCGAAGCGCCGCGGCCCCATCTCCGCGGCGTGGGCGAACGCGGTGAGCCTCGTCAGCGACTCGGTGCGGCCGGAAAGCTCGAGCCCGTGCCGCCGGATCGCGTCGATGTGCGCCGCGTTCGTGTCGAGGACCGCGACGTCGGCGACTTTGGCGAGGTACGCGGCGTAGAGACCGCCCATCGCG
>Ga0335085_10011743_pt1 | contig 12966 bp, 9 predicted proteins | sample Lox_Sample_45_FD_206712 | JGI IMG/M metagenome (GOLD analysis project Ga0335085, IMG submission 206712) | Soil microbial communities from Loxahatchee National Wildlife Refuge, Florida, United States - Lox_Sample_4.5 | ecosystem: Environmental > Terrestrial > Soil > Wetlands | place: USA: Florida...
CACGACTTCGGTCCCAGCCCGCTTCTCTGCGTAGAATCGCCGAACTGTGCGGCCGTAGAGAGCGTGCCAGCGGTAGTGGATCGTCACTTCCTGCCCGACACGGGTAGAATAACCTCGCGATTGCCCTCGGAAGAAAGTCCTGGCTGTTCTGCGGTTCCGATCGTGGCGGTCAGCGTGCTGCCGTCCTCTACAGCCTGATCACGACCGCCAAGTTGAACGACGTCGATCCGCAGGCGTGGCTCGCCGACATCCTCGCCCGCATCGCCGTCCATCCTGCCCAGCGCATCGATGAGCTATTGCCGTGGAATTGGCGGCGCCACCCCGTCGACGCCGTGGCCGCCTGACGTGCACGTCAACAAAGTCTATCGCGTCACCACCATTGCCCGCGTCGCCGCCGAGCTCGGCGAAGACCAAGACTGGCTTTTCGACATCGCCGGCGAGATGGAGCCCGAAGACGGATTGATCTGGGTCTATGGCCCCGGCGACGAACAGACCATGGCTTTTACCGACTTCGGAATCGAAAGCCTCATGAACCTCATCGCTATCCATCGCGATCAGACCGACTGATCAGCTCCAACGCAAAGCCAGAACTTCTGCGGTCTTCACCGAATGGCTACCTTCAGCCTTACCATCGAACTGAAAAAAATGCCGTTTATGGACAGGCACTAGTCTAAGCGCTTCACGTGGGCGGGGTAGGGCACCGGGGGCCTTGGACAGCCCTCCCCGGGAGGAAGATGATCCTGCTCCTTGCCCCACCTCGATTGATGATGCGTGCGTGACCCCAGCCGTGCTTGAGTCGCTTTGGCGTCCGGAAACCAGGAACACGAGAGACGCCCTCACTGTCGAGAATGTTTGAACCTGATGGTTCGATCATGCCGGTCGAGCAAAAGGTCGCCGTTCTCGATCTTTAGGGGCGTTGCGTGGAAGGCAACCTTGCCGAGGTCATTCGGCTCAAAGCGAAAGCGGACCGAATAGCTAGAATTTGGATCGAGCTTCACAGGTTCGCCGATAAGGCTGAAGATCGGGAGCAAAATGCGGATACTGATGGGGGCATTGACGCTGGTGAAAGACGTCGACAGGCCCTGTTCGCTCAATTGTTTTCGTTGGGTATCCCCATTTGTGCTCGCGATGACGGCGTCGAAGTACTGTTGAGACATGCCCCTTGGAACATCCAAACCGACCTGCAGCACCCCGTCGGCACCTTTATTGTGCGAGACCAGGACAAAGCGCGGCGCGACGACAGGATCGCTCGTAAGGAGTACTTGATTGCCGCTGACCGTCCAAGTTCCCGCCGCCTGCTCGTCGAGTGCACCGTAGGACAACGCGTAGCGGAAGCGATGATCGGCCCTCAGCTCAAGCCCGGCAGCAATCTCCACCTGGCCACCGTCATACGTTCCCACCAGAGACGTTGACTGAGCGGCGGCCGGTGCCGCCGAGGCCGCAATCGCCGCCACAATGAGCTCCACCAATGCGACCAATTGCCAATATTCCCGACATCGCCGTGATACCGATGGGGAGGGCGTGAGGCGCACCTCAGTTGCTCTGCGATGCGCTGGGGAGTTGTAGCAACTGCGCTTTGAGCGCGTCGAAGTCGACCGGCTTGGCGAGGAACTCGCAGGCACCCAAATCACTGGCCCGCCGCCGTCGCTCATCGTCGCCGTAGGCGGTCACCATCATCACCGGCAGCTCGGGGAACCGCTGCTTAATCTCGCCGAGGAGCTGAAGCCCGTCCATCCCCGGCATGTTGATGTCCGACAGTACCGCGAGCAGTTCCGGCTCGAATGTGTCGCCGAGCAGTGCCAACGCCTCGTCGCCGGAGTGGCAAAGTGCATCACATAGGTGCCGCTACGCACCTCGCGCCGAAAACGCTGGCGAAACAGCTCAGCCACATCTGCTTCGTCATCAACGACGAGGATGCTGACAACCATACTAATGCTCCAAGGTGCTGCAGTTCGGTTAGTGACGCGGCAGGCGGACAGTGAACTCGGTGAACGATCCCGGCTCGCTTTCCACCGTGATCGTGCCGCCGTGCTGTTGCGTGACGATGTCGTAGCTAATCGACAGACCCAGACCCGTGCCCTCGCCGGTGGGTTTGGTCGTGAAGAATGGCTGGAACAGCTTATCGCGGATATCGGACGCGATCCCGGTCCCGTTGTCGCGCACCCGCACCTCGACCGCATCTTCGGCCTCGCACGTTGCGACGGCGAGAACGGGCCGGAATGATCCTTCGCCGTTCGCGCCTGCGCGCTTGTTGGCGGCGTAGAAGCCGTTGCCAAAGAGGTTGAGGAGGACGCGGGTCATCTCCTGCGGGGCAACCTCGATGGGCCTTAAATTCTTCGCATAATCGCGCTCCAGCGCGATGTTGAAATTCTGATCGTGCGCCCGCGCACCGTGGTAGGCGAGGTTGAGTACCTCTTCGACCAGTCCGTTGAGGTCAATCTCACGCCGCTCGCCTGAGACGCCGCGCGAGTGCTCCAGCATGCTCTTGATGATGTTGTCGGCACGCTGACCGTGTTCGACGATCCTGTCGAGATTGCCGGTCAGCATCTCGATCGTCTCCTCGATCCCGTCGCGCTTCTTGCCATCGAGCGTCGCCAGCGCGGAAGCTACCTCCTCTTTCAGGTCGCCCAGCAGCTCGGTCGAGAGCGAGGCGAAGTTGTTGACGAAGTTGAACGGGTTCTTGATCTCATGGGCGATGCCGGCGGTGAGCTGGCCCAATGAGGCCATCTTCTCCGCCTGAATTAGATTGGCCTGCGCTGCTTGAAGGTCGCGATAGGCGGCCTCCGCTGCATCACGGGCCGCTCTGATCTCTGACTCGCTGCGCTTACGTTCGGTGATGTCGCTATAGATCAGAACTACACCGCCATCGGGCATCGGGTTGTGACGAACCTCGATGACAGTACCGTCCGGTCGGGTTCGCTCAAAGCTGTAGTGCTCACTCAAACGGGAACGCAACCGCGCGATCTCCACCTCCGGCGAAGTTTCGCCAAACTCCCCGCGGTCGGCGAGATAACGGATGTAAGTATCAAACGCGGGTCTCTCTGTGAGAAGTGCATCGGGCAGGTCGAGCAGTTCCTGAAAGTTGCGGTTCCAGGCGGCGAGCCGCAGTTCCTGATCGAACATTGCGACTGCGTCGCCCATGTTGTCGAAAGTGACCCGCAGCTCCGCTTCGCGGTCGCGCAGTTCGCCGAGCAGTCGTGCATTCTCAATGGCGATGACCGCCTGATCCGCAAAAGTGGAAACCAAAGAGACCTGGTCATCAGTGAACGGTTGGACGCGAGTGCGGACTAAAGCTATAATTCCGATGGGCGTGTCATCACGGAACATCGGCACGCCGAGCATTGTCCGAAATTGCCCAAGTTCTTGCGCTTCCGACCGCGTGTATTCGGGATCATTGGCAGCGTCATCGATTTGGACCGGCCGTCGTGCCAAGGTTGTCCGCCCCGCAAGCGTGCCGCGCCCCGGTCCGACCGGATTGGTTTCCATCAATTGCCTGAACTGCGGCGAGAACCCAAACGATGCAGAAAGATGATAGCGACCCCGGCGTAGCCGCCAGATCACGCCCCTTTCGGCTTGGCACAGACGGGCTGCGGTTTCGACCAGAGTGTCGAGCGCAGGATCGAGGTTCGTCCCGGACTGACTGATGACCTTCAGAACGTCGCTGGTTGCAGTCTGGTAATCCAGTGACTGCTGGAGATCGTCCGTCCGTTCGCGCAATTCCCCGAGCAGTCGCGCGTTTTCCATCGCGATCACTGCCTGGTCACCGAATGTCGTGGCCAGCTCCATCTGTTTCGCGGTGAAGGGCTGTGGCACGGTCTTCCCTATAAAAATCACTCCCACGACGTTGTCTTGATGCAACAGGGGAACGCCTACAGCCGAGCGGTAGCCGCCGATCTCTTGTGCGCCGCCCCAGGTGTAATCTGGATCGGCTAGTACGTCGGGAATTTGAACCACCCTGGCCTCTAACGCGGCTCGGCCAGTGACACTGCCCAGATCGACGGGGACTTCGAGGGGCCTGAAATAATCCTTGATGCGCTCGTGAACTTCGGAAACATGGCCAAAGCTCGCCATAAATCTAAAGACCTTGCCATCCCGTTGGAACAGCCAAGCCATATCCGCATCGCACAATCGCGTCACGGACTGAACCAACGTGTCGAGGATGCTGGAGATCGAATGCCGCGCGACTGATTACTTTCAGCACCTCGGCCGTGGCGGTCTGTTGCTCCAACGCTTCGCGCGTCTCGGTCAACAGCCGGGCGTTTTCCATCGCGATCACTGCCTGTGCGGCAAAGTTCCGAAGCAAAGCAATCTGCTTGTCGGTGAACGGGCGGACCTCCTTTCGGTAAAAAGCCAGGACCCCCAGGGCCGCATTGTCTTTGACGAGTGGGATGCTCAGCGTGGTGCGCGCCTCGCCCAGGTCAACTAGCGCGCGCGTGTAGGGATGTTTTTGTCGATAAAAATCCGATACGGAAATGTCAGCGAATTGTATGTAGCCCCGCCCACGCGCGATCCGGTAAAAGCCTTCACGCGGGCCGATCGACACCTCGTTGCCCTCTAGGTAGTCGCCAAATTGTTTGGGCATACCCTTGGCTGCAACCCACCGTAAACGGTCGTTGTTGTTCCAGGTGCCTAGACTGCCAATGTCTGCCTGGCACAACTGCATTGCCTTGTCGAGCATGCTCTCGAACACCGGCTTCAGGTCACCAGGTGACGAGTTGATGACACCGAGCACCTCGGCCGTTGCAGTCTGCTGTTCCAGCGCCTCCCGTGTCTCGGTCATGAGACGCCCGTTCTCCATCGCGATAACCGCTTGTTCCGCGAAGTTCTGGAGGAGGGTGATCTGCTTGTCGGTAAACGGGCGCACCTCAGTGCGATAGATCGTGAAGAAGCCAAGGAGCGCCCGGTCCTTGCGCAATGGCACCCACAGCGCGGTCCGCGCACCGGTGCCCTCGGCGAACCTGCGGCGGGTCGCGGATTGGTAGAGGCCCTCGGCAGTAATATCCGCAATATGGACTAGCGGCTCGCCTTGGACGAGACGCATCAGCGAGTTGCCCAGCTCGGGCTTCTGTGGCCCTGCCTGCGTGAGTGCGGTACGAAACCCGGGCGAGGCGCCGTGGACCGCGGCGAAACGCGCGACTTCCCCATCATACGTCCATAGATTGCCGAAGACGGCATCGCACAGCCGGATCGCCTTCTCTAGCAGCGCATCGAACACCAGCCCTAGGTTGCCGGGCGATGAATTAATGACCCGCAGCACCTCGGCGGTGGCCGTCTGCTGCTCAAGCGCTTCCCGCGTCTCGGTAATCAGTCGTGCGTTCTCGATCGCGATGACGGCCTGCGCGGCGAAACCCTCAACGAGTGCGATTTCCTTGTCCGAAAACGGCCGCACTTCCCGGCGATTGGCCGCGAGGAAACCGAGCAGCGCGCCTTCCTTGCGTAACGGCACCAGCAGGACTGTGAAGAGACCGCCTATCACCGCGCCCGCCCAGTCGGGAAATGCCCTCGTGACATCGGAGACATGGACGAACCGCTCTCCGCTCAGCAGCGGCGCGTGAACCGGCTCCGGGTGGTATGGCTGCCTCACGCGCTCGTCGAACGAGGCGGTGTTGCCTCGCGTCGCCACGGCCCGAAACAACTGGCCATCAAACATCACCAGTGCGCCGTTCGACGCGCCCGATAGCCGCAACGCCTTTTCGAGCATCGCGTCGAATACCGGCGTGAGATCACCGGGCGAGGCATTGATGACCCCCAGGACCTCGGCAGTGGCAGTTTGCTGTTCGAGCGCCTCTCGCGTCGCCGCGATCAGCCGCGCGTTCTCCATCGCAATCACTGCTTGGGCAGCGAAATTCTGCAGCAGGGCGATCTGCTTGTCGGAATAGGGTTCAACCCGCTTTCGGTTCACCGTAATTGCGCCGAGCAGCACATCGTCCTTGCGCAGCGCAACCCCCAGGGCGGTTCGGGTTCCGAGGGCGGTCGTGCGCGAGCGCAACACAGGATTGGATTGGAACGCGTCGTCGGCCGCCGCATCGACCACCTGGGCTATGTTCTCCCCGGCGATGAGGCGACCGAGCGGAATGCCCGGCGCCGGCCGCACGCCTTCGGGCAGCGTGGTGGGTCCGGCTGCTCCATGTCCGCGCCCAACCGCAGGCCGAAAACGATCGCCATCAAAGGTCCACAGCGTACCAAACTCCGCGTCGCAGAGCCGCGTTGCCCGTTCAAGCATCGCGTCGAACACCGGCGCGAGATCGCCGGGCGAGGAATTGATGACTCCCAACACTTCGGCGGTCGCGGTCTGCTGCTCTAAGGCCTCACGGGTCTCGGTTATGAGGCGTGTGTTCTCAATTGCGATGACGGCTTGGGCCGCGAAGTTCTCCAGCAGCGCGATCTGCTTGTCGGAGAACGGGCGTACCTCTTGGCGCTGAGCGCTGATGTAGCCGAAAGGCCTGCCGTCCTTGCGCAGGGGGATGAACAGCGCGGTACGGATACCCGAGGTCTCAAGAGCGGCGCGCCTCGGCGCTGGCAACGGCAGCGCGGCCGCATCCGAAAGATGAACGAGGCGTTCGCCGCTCTGCAGCCGCTCAAACGGAAGGAAACCCTGCACCGGAAGCCCCCGGTGCAGCAGCGCTTCATATTCTTTTGGATATCCTCGTGTCGCAAGCCAGCGCAAGCGAGTGCCGTCAGAAATTACCAAGGAGCCGAGGGGCGCACCACAAATGGCGTGCGCCTTTTCTAGGATCGCATCGAATACCGGGGCGAGGTCGCCGGGCGACGAGTTGATGACACCCAACACTTCGGCGGTCGCGGTCTGCTGATCCAACGCCTCACGCGTCTCGGTAATGAGCCGCGCATTGTCCATCGCGATCACCGCCTGCGCGGCGAAGTTTTCGACCAGAGCGATTTCCTTATCGGTAAACGCTCGCACCTCCCTGCGGTTGGCCGCAAGGAAGCCAAGCAGCACTCCATCCTTGCGCAACGGAACCAGCAATACCGTCCTGAACCCGCCGATAACCGCCCCTGTCCAGTTGGGAAACGCTACCGTCACATCGAAAACATGGACATAGCGCTCGCCATGCAGTACCGGCATGTGAATAGGATGGGGGCGATACGCTTGCCGCACGATTTCATCGAACCCCGGAGCATTTCCGCGTGATGCCATAGCCTGAAAGAACTCGCCGTCGTAGGTCACAAGAGCACCATTGGAAGCGCCCGAGAGCTGCAACGCCTTTTCCAGCACTACCTCAAAGACTGGCGCTAGGTCGCCGGGCGATGCGTTGATGACCGCGAGCACCTCGGCCGTCGCCGTCTGCTGCTCAAGCGCCTCGCGCGTCTCGGTAATCAGTCGCGCGTTCTCCATCGCGATAACGGCTTGAGCGGCGAAGTTTTGCAGCAGCGCGATTTCCTTGCCCGAGAATGGCTTCACCTGCTGCCGGTAGATATTGATTGACCCGAGTACCGCCCGGTCCTTAATCAATGTCACCGAGATAAATGTGCGCGCTCCGCCGAGATCGACCAAGGCGCGCCTTTGGGGGTTGCTACGCCGGTAAAGGTCATCATCTTTCACATCGGCGACGTGGATGACCGGTTCACCGCTGAGAATGCGGGCGGTGATGCTTCCCGGTACAGGCGGGGAAGGATTACTATACCTGAAGTCGGCAAGTCCGGCTGGTACTCCTCGTTCCGCAACCGAACGCAGTTGCCCGCCCTCGTTGATGTAGAACTCGCCGAACTCTGCCTTGCAAAGTCGCATAGCCTTTTCGAGCATCGCGTCGAACACCGGCGCAAGATCGCCCGGAGAGGCGTTGATGACCTCCAAGACGTCAGCCGTCGCGGTCTGCTGCTCCAGCGCTTCGCGAGTCTCGTTGAGTAGGCGCGCATTCTCCATCGCGATAACCGCCTGCGCAGCAAAGCTTCGCAGCAGCGCGATTTGGTGGTCGGAAAACGCCTCGACATGCTGACGGTAAGCGGTAATCGCCCCGAGGAGAACTCCATCGCGACGTAGCGGCATTAGCAGTAACGTCCGGATGCCGCCTTGTTCGACGGAAGCGCTCAGCACAGCATCGTCAGGTGCCGCTGCCGCGATTATCGCCAGGTCGGCTATGTGAACGAGCGGGGCGCCTTGTACCAGGCGGGTCAGCCCGTTTTGGGGGCCGGGGCGAAACGGCTGGCGCGCGAGTTGTACAAAGTCCTCTGGGACATTGCGCAGCGCGGCCGCGCGAAAGAGGTCCCCGTCATAGACCAGAAGTCCACCGAAAGCCGCACCGCAAAGCCGGTGCGCCTTTTCGAGGACCGCGTCGAAGACCGGGGCGAGATCGCCCGCCGACGCATTGATGACCCCCAGCACCTCCGCAGTTGCGGCCTGCTGCTCCAGCGCCTCGCGGGTTTCGGTGATGAGGCGCGCGTTCTCCATCGCGATGACCGCCTGAGCGGCGAATGTATTGACGAGGCCAATCTGGCGGTCGGTAAATGGCTCGACCCGTTGTCGACCCAGGCTGATCGTCCCGATGACCTCATCGTCGCGCATCAGTGGCACCCCCAGCAGGGTGCGTATCTTTCCGACGGTCACGAGCTCGCCGAGTGTATACTCGGGATCGGCAGCGAGATCGGGGATTTGCAATGCCTGCGCTTCCGCAATCACTCGCCCTGTGATGGAGCCGCGGCCGGCTGTGAAAACTTGTCGGTCGAGGACTGTCTCCTTTAAAAAAATTGCGTCGGATTTGGTCTTGGGAGTAGAGCCGACGGCGGTAACGAAACGATAGGCGATGCCGTCCCGCCTTGTCATGAAGGCCAGTTCAGCTTCACAAATTCTTGCAGCCGTTTCAGAGAGTGCGTCGAGTACCGACTTCAGGTCAAAGGTCGAACGGCTGATCGTTCGCAACACTTCGCCGCTGGCGATTTGCTGGGCGAGTGCCTCGTCGCGTTCGATAGTCCGTTCAGCGAGCTGACGCTGAAGTGCCGCAATAATCCGCTGCGGATCATTCAATGTGCTGTCGGTCGCCGGGCTCACTTACAGACCCTTCGATCGTCCTCCCTGCTCCGATCATACGTTGATCCGCGTGCGCCTTGACAGCCTTTCATGTGAAAGTGCGCCGGCTACAAGGCGTTGACGGTGATCAAAATCGTGAGGTGCTGCTCATTTGCGAGCATTAGGAGGCGCAGCGGGGCCACCGGGGGGCCTTGGACTGGCCAACACCCGCGCGCAGTAAGGTGGTGCCCGAAGGTTTTAAGCAGATGCTCAGAGAGGTCCGAGGGCGAAGATGTTGGGTCCACCAGCTTGGTCAGACGAGACCGATGCGACGGCGAAAGTCGGGGTCGCTTAGCGCAAGCTCTTTCCCGGTCAAGTCGTCGGCGGCCGGCGTGCAGAGATAATAGATTGCCGCCGCAGGATGCCCGACCGGCGCAAGATCGATCTGACGAATTTGGCTGATCCGGTTGATCCCGGAGGCACGAATGGTGGCCTGCATGTCGGTACCGACAACCCCCGGCGCCAAGCCAAATACCCGCACCCCTGCGTCGACGCATTCGAGCGCAATTGCCTCGGTGAGCATCGCAAGCCCTGCCTTGCCGGAACAATACGCACTCCAGCCCTTTCCGCCCAGAAAACGTGGTTCTTGGAAGTGCCCAACTCATACCATCCTTGCTTGTCGCGTAGCCGATCGCATCAGGCTCGAACTGATCGCCCGCCGAGTACCACATTGAGAACCGCCTGGATGGGTCGCACCTCACGCAGGGGCACGTTACGTTGCCCTTTTCCCATTTTGCGCGGGGCGTGAAGACCGGGCTCTGGTCCACCTTTTGCCAATATTTTCCTCGGGATTGCCGCAGGATTTCCGTCGTGATGAAAAAGGCCGGCGCTCGCGCGCCGGCCAAAGGGATCTGTACGGTTTTGTGCAGACCCCTTACATGCGTCGCGCTGGTCGAAGCATATGGACACTGGCCTCTATTGCTCACAAATTGCTCACAGACGTGTGAGCAGAAGGGCGGAATGCGGCGGAGAGGAACGGAGCGTTGTTCTACGAATACATTGATATTTTAGGAGATAAACACAGAATGGTGGACATAGCCGCAGCGGTTGCAGGGATATGATGTTCATCCCGAGCCTCAAAGGCATCAGCCACCACTGGTCCGAGGACACCAAAGAAGACGATATCGTCCTCGGCGCTCAGGTCTTTGCTGATGGCGTCGCAGCGATCCTGAAGGCGGGGTGATCGATGACGATCGTCCTCCAGGAATCGCTGCGAGGGCTGTTCTACGCACCGTATTACGCGGCGATCGCGCTGGGTGCCCATGAGAAGGAAGGCGTCGAAGTGCGGTTCGCGCCGGCGCCAGGCTTTGGCAACGCGCCGAACGGTCTCTTCGACGGCACCACCGACGCCGCCTGGGGCGGGCCGATGCGCGTCAACCAGCTTTACGAGCAGCGTGCGGATTGTGACCTCGTGTGCTTTGGCGAGGCGGTGACGCGCGACCCGTTCCTGCTCGTCGGCCGCACGCCTCACCCCGATTTCGCGATCACCGACTTGGCGCGCGCCCGCGTCGCAACGGTGAGCGAGGTGCCGACGCCATGGCTCTGCTTGCAGCACGATCTGCGCCTCGCCGGGATCGACCCGGCAAGCATCGATCGCGTCGCCGACCGCACGATGGTCGACAACATGGCAGCGCTACGAGCGGGCGCGGTCGATGTCGTACAGCTGTTCCAGCCCTTCGCCGAAGAGCTGATCGAGGAAGGCACGGGCCATCTCTGGTACGCTGCGGCAAGCCGTGGTCCGTGCTCCTACACCACCTTCTATGCGCGGCGCGGCGTGCTAGCCGCAAAGCGAGACGAATTCCGGCGCCTGGTTCGCGGTCTCTACCGCACACAGAAATGGCTCCACGCGCAGCCTGCGGCGGCGCTAGCTGAGGTCGTACAGAGCTATTTCCCCGACCTGTCGCGCGCACGGCTCACCGCTGCGCTGGAGCGCTACAAGACCCTCGGCATTTGGGGACGCACGCCGATCCTGCCGCGCGACGGGTATGAGCGGCTGAAGGACGGCATGATTTCCGGCGGCTTTGTCAGAGGCACCGATTACGCGATCGCGGTCGACAACAGCCTCGCCGACACGGCGGTCGCCGAAGACCCGCCGTCGCTGTAGCCCAGCCTAATAGCGCTGAAAACCCGCCTGGATTTCGCCGATGTCGTGCGTTTTGGTCAGCAGCAACATCAACAGAACGCGGGCCTTTTGCGGGGAAAAATCCTCGCCGGCGACGATGCCTGTCTCCCTGAGCCGGCGGCGCGGCGCCACCCGTCCTGTGGCGGCGCGGCTGCATTGCACGACGACGATGCCGGCTTTCGCCGTGGCGAGCAGCGCGTCCTGCTGCGCCGGCGTCGGGCTGCCCGGCGCGAACCCAGCATTGACAATACCCTTGGCGCCCGCGGCGACCGCCGCCTCGACCAGCGCCGCATCGGCTCCGGCATAGCTCAGCACGATCTCGACGCGCGGCAACGGAAGCCTGAGATCGGCGCTGGTGAATTCGCCGTCAGGCATGTGCGTCTTGAGCGGCGCTCGGTAGAACTGCACGCCATCGCCATCGACATGGCCGAGCGCGCCAAAATCGAAGCTGCGGAAGGTCTGCACGCGGTAGGTCGAAGTTTTGACCACATCGCGTGCCGGGTGGATTTCGTTGTTGAGCACGACCAGCACGCCCTTGCCGCGTGCCTCGGCCGAGCCGGCCACCTGCAGTGCGTTGACAAGGTTGGTGCCGGCGTCGGTGCCGAGCGCACTCGCCGGGCGTTGCGCGCCGACCAGCACCACCGGCTGTGAAACCCCGAGCGTCAGGTTGAGAAAGAACGCGGTTTCTTCCAGGGTCGCCGTGCCATGCGGGATGACAAAGCCCGCAATTGCGGGATCGTCCTTCGCCATCCGGTGGATGATCCGCCGCAATTCGAGCCAGTCCTCGGGGCCGAGCGCGGTGCTACCGACCTGGCGATAGGTGACCGGTACCGGTTCGGCGACGAGCCGCGTCTCGGCGAATTTGTCGAGCAGCGCCTCGCTGGTCAGCTTTTGCCCGAAGTCCGGGTAGTCGAGCACATCGAGGCTGCCATTGCCGAGCGACGAAATCGTGCCGCCGGTACCGATCACCGCGACGCGGGGGAGAGTGGGCATTCGCTGGCTCCGCTAAATCGTCATCGCCGGACTTGATCCGGCGATCTCAGCAAAGCTTTTACGAGACGGCCGGGTCAAGCCCGGCCATGACGACGTAAGGGCTACGCCAGCCAGCGCTTGCGGCGCCTATAGTGCTTGGCGTTGTGGTAGGACTTGCGCGCGCCGGTCTCGTTGAGGCCGAGATAGAATTCCTTGATGTCGGAGTTCTGGCGCAGCGAGTCGGCGGGGCCTTCGAGCACGATGCGGCCGTTCTCCATGACGTAGCCGTGGTCGGCGACATCAAGCGCGAGCGCGGCGTTCTGCTCGACCAGCAACACGGTCAGCCCCTGTTCTTCCTTGAGGCGGCGGATGACACCAAAAATCTCCTCGATGATCAGCGGCGCCAATCCCAGCGACGGCTCGTCGAGAAGAACGACCTTGGGTTCGGACATCAAGGCGCGGCCGATCACCAGCATTTGCTGTTCGCCGCCCGACAGGTAGCCAGCGGGCTGACCGCGCCGCTCGCGCAGCACCTTGAATGAATCGTAGACCCGGTCGATGCCGCGCCGAACCGCGGTGAAATCGGTGCGGCTATGCGCGCCGACGATCAGGTTTTCCTCGACCGTCAGGTTTTCGAAGACGCGCCGGCCCTCGAACACCTGAACCACACCGCGCTTGACGACCTCGTGCGGCAACAGCGTGTCGATACGGCTGCCATCGAGATCGACATTGCCCTTGGTGACCTGGCCGCGCTCGGTCTGCAACAGACCGGAGACTGCCTTCAACGTCGTCGTCTTGCCGGCGCCGTTGGCGCCGAGAAGGGTGGTGATGCGCCCCTCCTCGGCCACCA
>Ga0335085_10011744_pt1 | contig 12964 bp, 12 predicted proteins | sample Lox_Sample_45_FD_206712 | JGI IMG/M metagenome (GOLD analysis project Ga0335085, IMG submission 206712) | Soil microbial communities from Loxahatchee National Wildlife Refuge, Florida, United States - Lox_Sample_4.5 | ecosystem: Environmental > Terrestrial > Soil > Wetlands | place: USA...
TCCGCGCGCGAAGGAGGACTATGTTCGAACAATCGACGCTGCCGCGTGCTCCGCGGCGTTTATGGGCCACGAGCGTAGGAATGGCTGCCGAAGCGGTGTTGGTGGGCTGTATGGTGCTGACCCCACTGATCTGGCCGCAGGTGATTCCACCTGCGGGGTACATTACCGCACTGGCGCTGCCTGGGCCTCCGCTAGGGCGTCCGCCAAAAGGAAACACCGCGCGCGTGCAGCATCGCACCGGTACGAAGGTGTTCCACGCAGCCGCGGCTCTCACCGAACCTAGCGCCGCGCCACGGCACGCTGCGATGATCGTCGACCCGCCTCCCGAAGTGGGCGATATTGGGGTGCCCGGTGGATTCGAGAACGTCGTGGAGGGGAGTCTTCTGGGCAGCGTGGTGGGGAGCGTCGATTCGAACGTGCGGCCGCCCGTGGTTCCGCGTCCGCCCGAACCGGTGAAGCCGGCGCCCGTGCCACAGGCGTCCGTGCAGCGGCTGATCTTGCGCGGAGGTGACGTCAGCCAGGCGGTGCCACTCTTCCGGCCCGAGCCGATTTATCCGGGGATCGCTCGATCGATGAGGGTGTCGGGGGTAGTGGAATTGATTGGCGTGATCGGCACGGATGGCCGCATCAAGGAGCTACACGTGAAGTCGGGACATCCGCTGCTGGCGCGCGCCGCACTGGAAGCTGTGGCACGGTGGATCTATCAACCGACGTTGCTGAATGGCGTTCCAGTGGAGGTGGAGGCGCCGATCATCGTCACGTTCAAATTGAACTAACCCGCGTGCGTCATGCCTATCAGCGCGTTGATCAAAACTGACGCCATACCCACCGGAATGGCGACTTTCCAGCCGATGTTCATCAACTGATCGTAACGGAAGCGCGGGAAGGTGCCACGGAACCAGATTGTGAGGTAGATCAAGAGAGAAACTTTGAAAAGGAACCAGAACAGGCCACTTACCGCATGAGCAACCATTGGGACGGCGAAGGCGGCAGCCATGACGAAAAGCAGTAAGATAACCGCCACCAGGACCTTCTGCTGGGTCGGGTCTTTCAGGCGCTTCACGAGCGGAATTGACAGCACCCCCGATCCGGCGAATAAGAGCACTGGGAAGCCGATGGTCAGAGGAATATCGAGCCAGGCCACGCTGGGAAACGGCCGCAGCCAGCCTCCCCAGAACAGCGTCACCGCGACCGAGGAGACCACGAAGATATTGGCGTATTCGGCGAGGAAGTAAAGCGCCCAGCGGAAGCCGCTGTATTCGGTGTGGAAGCCCGCGACTAACTCCGATTCGGCTTCCGGTAAGTCGAATGGGGCGCGATTGGTTTCAGCCGTGGCGGCGATGATATAGACCGCGAATGGCACGATCATAAACCAGTAATTGTCGAAGACGAACCAGATACCCCGGTCGGCCTGTGCCTTGACGATCCCCTGCATACTAAGCGTGCCGGCGCACATAACACCCGAAAGCAGGGCGAACGCCAAAGCGACTTCGTAGCTGACTAACTGAGCGGCGCTGCGCAAGGCTCCGAGCAGCGGGTAATGGCTATTGGAGGCCCACCCGCCCAGGATGATGCCGAGGATTCCCACCGCCGACATCGCCGAGACTACCAGTAGGCCGACATTGACATCGGTTACATAGATGTTCTGAGCGAACGGCAGCACCGCGAATGCGGTAAGTCCGGTGAATGTCGAAATGACAGGTGCAAACCAGAAGATGGCTCTGTCGGAATCTGTCGGGACAATGTCTTCTTTCAGTAGCAGCTTGAGTGCATCGGCGATCGGCTGGAGTAGCCCGTGCGGCCCGACGCGCATTGGTCCGAGGCGGACTTGGAAATCCGCCAGCACTTTGCGTTCCACGAGCACGATATAGCCGGCGACCAGCGGAAAGGCTGCCACGATCACGAGCATCGTGACGAGCGGCCGGAACCACGGGTTGGATATGATGGCGTCCATAAGTCCTCTAGCGGAGCAGCGAAGTCTGGGCCAAGCGCAGGAACGGATCGGGGTAGATGCCAATGGCCAGAGTCAGGATGCCGCTGACCAGGGCAGCCGCTTGCAAGCCAAAGCTGACGGCGAGCGGCGCTTTTTCTGTGGATTCGCGGATGAACATGCTACGCACGATTTTGAAGTAATAGTAAATGGCTACCGCCACATACAGCGTTGCTACTACCGCTAGCGTATAGTGCTTGGTCTGAATCAGAGCCAGGAAGATATAGTACTTACCCAGGAAACCGGCGGTGGGCGGAATGCCGGCGAGCGAGAGAAGAAAGATCAGCATCAGGACGGCGTAGCCCGGGCTCTTGTGCATCAATCCCGCAATGTCATCCAGGTCTTCGCCGATAATGTTGGAACGGCGCAGGGCGACTACCACCAGGAACGCTCCGAGATTCATGAAAGTATAAACCATGACATACACCGCGATACCATTGATGCCGGTCTGGTTACCCGCGACTAAGCCCAATAGCATATATCCGGCGTGCGAAATCGAGCTGTAAGCTAACAGGCGCTTAATATTCGTTTGGTTGATCGCGGCGAGATTGCCGAGCGTTAAGGTAATGACCGCGACGGCTGCCAGGATCGGCTCCCAAGCAACGCGGGCCGAAGCTAGCGGGCCGAGGAAGATGCGTAACAGGAAGGCCATGGAAGCGGCCTTTGACGCCACGGAAAGATAGGCTGTCACCGTGGTAGGAGCGCCTTCGTAAGCATCCGGCGCCCACATATGGAAGGGCGCGGCGGAGATCTTGAACAAAAGGCCCACAGCGGTGGTGGCCATGGCCAGGAAGACCAGCGGGTCCCACGGAGTGCGTTGCTCTAAAGCCGCGGCGATGTCCGCGAGTTTGGTCGACCGCGCCAGCCCGTACATCAGTGAAAAGCCATAGGCGAGAAACCCGGTCGAGAATGCGCCTAATAGAAGATATTTGAGCGCAGCCTCGTTCGACCGCTTATCCGAGCGCAGGAAGCCGACCATCACATAGAAGCACAACGCCATCAACTCGAGGCCGATGAACAAAGTGATTAAGTCGGTACCGGTGGCCAGGAAATACATGCCGCACTGGGCAAATAAGATCAGCGCGTAGTATTCGCCATGGTGTTCACCGGCAATCTCCAGATATTGATAGGAGATGACTGCGACGATCAGTGCGGCTATCAGGAAAATCCAGTTGAAGAAGATACCGAAGCCGTCCACTGTGACGGAGCCTTGAAACCCGGTCAGGTCGGAGATCCCCTGAGCGGAAAGAAACGATGCCTGGCGCACGAGGCCGAAGCCGGTGAAGCCCTCGCCGAGCGCGACAAATAAGAGCAGCCACTTCTTCTGGCGCGGATCGGGGAAGATCCAGAAATCGAAGATCAGGATGGCGCAGCCGAACAGCGCCAGCATCACCGCGGGGATGATGGTGAAGTGGTCGGTAGCTGTGTAGAACTGGCTCATTGACCGCCTCCGGGGATATGCGGCGCGGGCAGGTTCGCCAACTGCGGACCGGTCGAGAAGTAACCGGGCCGTACGCGCTCCACGATCTGGGCCACCGGTTTCTGGAGTATGTCGAAGTAAGGCTTGGGATAAACTCCGATCCAGATCGCCCACGCGATTAGCGGCGCAAAGGTTAGAATCTCGCGGAAGTTCAAGTCGGGAATCGTAAGATTCTTGCCGTTCGTAACTTGTCCGAGGACCGTCCGCTGGTAAAGCCACAGCAGGTATGCGGCACCCAGGATCACGCCGGTTACTGCGAAAGCCGCCCACACGCGGTTGGCTTCGAATGCGCCTTGCAGAATGGTGAATTCTCCGACGAAGCCGTTCAACAACGGCAGACCCGCGGAACTGAGCATGGCGAAAGCAAAAATCTTGGCGAACGTCGGCATCACGTGAGCCAGGCCGCCGTATTCCGCGATTTCGCGCGTGTGGCGGCGCTCGTAAATGACGCCGATAACCATGAAGAGCATGCCCGTCGAGATGCCGTGGTTGATCTGCTGAAGGACGCTGCCGGCGATGCCGTTAGGGTTGAGCGAGAAGATTCCCAGCGTGCAGAAGCCCAAGTGACTTACTGAAGAGTAAGCGACCAGCTTTTTCCAGTCGGCCTGCATCAGGCTGACCAGCGCGCCGTAAATGATGCCAATAATGGACAAGATGGCGAGGATCTGGACGATGGTTTGATCAGCCGATGCTTTGGGCAACAGCGGTAGCGAGAACCGCAAAAAGCCATAAGTACCCATCTTCAGCAGGACAGCCGCCAGGATCACCGAACCGGCGGTAGGCGCTTCCACGTGCGCGTCGGGCAACCAAGTGTGAAAGGGAAACATCGGCACCTTGATTGCGAATCCGATGAAGAACGCCCAGAAAACCCACTGCTGCATGCCCAGCGGCATAGTCGTCTTCATCAACTCCGAGATTTCGAACGTGTAAGTGTGGAACTGGCTGTAATGCTGAAAGAACAGGGTCAGAATGCCCAACAGCATCAGCACGGAGCCGGCCAGAGTATACAGGAAGAACTTAATAGCGGCGTACAGCTTGCGTGGGCCGCCCCATACGCCGATGATGAAATACATCGGGACTAACACCAGCTCCCAGAAAATATAGAACAGGAAAAAGTCCAGCGAGAGGAATACGCCAATCATGCCCGTTTGCAGGAGCATAAACATGGCGTAATATTCCTTCACGCGATCCTGAATGGCGCTCCAGGAGCAGAGTACGGCGATGAAGCCCATTAACGTGGTCAGCATCACCAGCAGTAAGCTGATGCCGTCGATGCCGAGGTGGTAATGCGCGCCCAAAGTGGGAATCCAATCGGCAATCTCCTCGAACTGGAAGCCTGCCTGGCCGATCTGGAACCGCGAAACCAGGGGCAGCGAAATGAGGAATCCGGCGAAGGCTACCAGGTTGGCCCAGACGCGGATAAGATCCTTGCTGCGCGCGGGAATAAACAACAGGATAGCCAGCCCGGCCAGCGGAGTGAATAAGACGATGCTCAATAAGTGCTGGTCCATATGGTTACCGCGCTACGTAATATCCCAGGAAGGCGAGGACGCCCACCAGCATGAAGAACGCATACGCCTGCACGCGTCCGGTTTGCAGGATGCAGGCTGGGTAAGACAGCATTTTCACGAAGAACGATGTAAAGCGGACCGCGCCATCGATGATCCAGGTATCCCACCAACCCGAGATCGTGGCACTTAGCCGCGTGAGCCACCCTGTCCCATTGACTCCGCCGTCGACGATCGTTCGGTCGAATGCGCCGAGCACCCGTCCGCCGCCTTTGCCGAGACCGTTGACGAAAAGAAAATCATAGATCTCGTCCACGTACCACTTGTTGTAAAGCAGGCCATGCAGCGGTTTGAGCGCCTTTTCGAGCGTATCAGCGACCTGCGGCTTATGGTGGTAGGCGTAGCGCGCGGCGACGATACCGATCACCGCAAAGGCTACCGAGAAGCCCATCAGGATCCATTCCAGGGAGGCGCCATGCTCGCCTTCTTTGGCTGCCTCGACCGCGGCCGAGGCGAAGGCGGGAGCGAGCCAGGTCTCAAACGCGTGGAAGTTCTCTCCTAAGTTCCACAGCCGCGGCGTTCCTAACCAGCCGGCCAGGGCGCTGCCGATCGCCAGGACAGTAAGGGGCACGGTCATGGAGGCGGGCGATTCGTGGATGTGTGCTTCTACTTCCGGATTTACCCGTGACTTACCGTAGAAGGTCAGGTTCATCATCCGCCACATATAGAAGGCGGTCATCAGAGCGGTCACCAGGCCGATGCCCCAAAGCGCCTGAGAACCTTGCGGTGAGCTATAGGCCTGCCAGAGGATCTCGTCTTTCGAGAAGAAGCCCGCCAAGCCCGGGATGCCGGCGATCGCCACCGACCCGACCCACATGGTCCAGTGAGTGATCGGTATCTTGTTCTTCAGTGCTCCCATGTAGCGCATGTCCTGTTCGCCGCTCATGGCATGGATGACCGAACCGGATCCGAGGAAGAGCAGAGCTTTGAAGAAAGCGTGGGTGAATAAGTGGAAGACGGCGACCCAGTAAGCGCCGACTCCGAGCGCCAGGAACATATACCCAAGCTGGCTGACCGTCGAGTAAGCCAGGACGCGCTTGATGTCGTTCTGAACCAGAGCAATGGAAGCGGCTAGGATCGCGGTGAACGCCCCCACAGACGCGACCACCGTCGAGGTGTTCGGCGTCAGCACGAACAAAGCCGAGGACCGCGCCACCATGTATACGCCGGCCGTGACCATGGTAGCCGCATGGATCAGCGCCGAAACCGGAGTGGGACCTTCCATGGCGTCCGGAAGCCAGACGTACAAGGGGAACTGAGCCGACTTACCGGTCGCGCCGATGAACAGGAGTAGCGCCATGGCGCTGAGAACGCCGAAACCGGCGGTTTCCGGGGCGAAATGACCACCGCGGAGGACGGAGTTCACATCGGTGAAGCGGACCGTCCCGATAATGGAGAGCATCAGCAGCATGCCCAGGACGAAGCCGGCATCACCAATGCGGTTGACGATGAAGGCTTTCTTTCCGGCGTCGGCCGCCGATTTCTTTTGGAAATAAAACCCGATCAGCAGGTAACTGCACAATCCCACGCCTTCCCAGCCGACAAACAGCAGTGCGTAGTTATTAGCCAGCACCAGCATCAGCATGAAAAAGACGAATAAGTTGAGGTAGCCGAAGAACCGGTAGTAGCCGTTGTCGTGGGCCATGTAACCGGTGGAATAGACGTGAATCAAAAAACCGACGCCGGTAACTACCAGGATCATCACCGAGCTCAGCGGGTCGAGCAGGAAGCCCCAATCCACCTGGAATAACGAAATTTGGCCGTTGCCCATGTGGAAAGGCATTCCGGCGATCCAGGTAAATTGAATGATCTGATGACTCCGCTGGGGTAACTGCGAAAGCTGCCACACGGCGCCGAGTGAAAAGATAAAGGACAGCAGCACCATCCCAGGGCAGATCAGATTGATGAGGAACTTCAACGGTGAGTGGACGTGCCCATGGCCATGATCGTGCGCATGGTCCTGCGCATCATGTGTGTGAGTATGATCATGCGTATGGCCGTGCTCATGATCGTGATCGTGACCATGGTCATGACCGTGCCCGTGATGATGGTGTTCGTGACCGTGGGACTGGCCGTGGTCGTCGTAGACCGGTTCGACACCAGGCGCGATCGCCACGCTGGATTCGGGCTGCGGATCAAGCTTCCTGCCGAACAGCAGCATCAGCAAGGCCCCAAGCAGGGGGAACAGCGGAATGAGCCAAATCTGGTCGAGAAAGTTCACGGTTCTCCTACCACTTCAGCAAATCGATTTCATCCACCAGGACGGTCTCTTTATTGCGAAACAGTGCGATCAGGATGCCCAGGCCCACGGCCGCTTCGGCCACGGCGTCGGTGATCACGAAGATGGCAAAGATCTGCCCATCGATGTTGCGCAGCGCGTGCGAGAAGGCCACCAGGTTGATGTTCACGGCATTCAGGATCAGCTCGATGGACATCAAAATGATGACCACGTTGCGGCGCGTCAGCACGCCCACAGTGCCGATCAGCAGCAGTGCCGCGCTGAGCACCAGGTAATGAACCGTTCCGATGGGACCCATCGTCAAATCCTCTTCTTGGCCATCATGACCGACCCGACCACGGCCACTAACAGCAGGATGGAAGCAATTTCAAAAGGCAGCAGATACTCGGAAAACAGCGCGTCCGCGACCAGTTCGGTATTGCCCAGGGCGGAGGGCGCTGCGGCGGCTGGTTCGGCGAATTGGAAGGCGCTCTGCCCGCGATACAGGAAGTACGCTACTTCGATGCCCACCAATACAGTAGCAGTAATCGCCACCAGCCAATAACGGCTGAACTGGCGCTCAGTCGCCGCCTGGTCGAGATTCACCAGCATGATGACGAACAGGAACAACACCATGATTCCGCCTACATACAATACGATCTGCACGGCGAACAGAAACTCGGCCTGTTGCATCAGGTAAATGCCCGCCACGCCCAATAGCGAAACGATCAGGCAGATCGCGCTGCGGACGGCGTTGCGGCTGGTAATGGTCAGGATGGCGCCGCCCAGGACCAGCAGCGCGAAGATATAGAAAAGGGCCGTGTCTATGTAAGTGGGCGTCATAGAATAGGACGGCTGACTAGCATTTGTATTGGGTGGGCTTGGGACCCTCTTCGAGCATCTGGCGGTCCCAGATCTGTCCTTCGCGAGTGAAGGTGGCCATCTCGAAATCCTGGGTCAGTTCCAGCGCGTCCACCGGGCAGGCATCTTCGCACAGGCCGCAGAACATGCAGCGCGAGGTGTCATAAGTGAAGGTTGTGAGCTCTTTTCGGCGGGTGGTCTCGTTGCGCTCACTGGTGACCACGATCAGAGTTTCCGGGCACGCCAGCGCGCACAGGTTGCAGGCGATGCACAGCGTTTCGCCGTTCTCCGGGTTGATGTTCAGGCGCGGCGCGCCGCGGTAGCGCTCGGCCACTTTGGGGCGCTCTGCCGGATACTGCTCGGTATAAATGTACTTCGGATGTTGATTGCGAAACGTTACCCAGAGACCTTGAAACAGATCCACCAGGAAGATTTGCTTCAAAAGCTTCTTCATAACACCTCGGAGTGGACAAGCTCGGATAAGTTAGCGATCATCTGTCCACTTCTCCTAAGACAATGTCCAGCGTACCAATCACCGCCACGATGTCGGCGACTAATCCCCCTCTTACCATTCGATCGAGCGCTTGTAAGTTGACAAAGGACGGCGGGCGCACGCGCACCCGGTAAGGCTGGGTGGCGCCATCGCTGACGATGTAGTATCCCAACTCGCCCTTGGGCGCCTCGATCGAAACATAAGCCTCCCCAATCGCCGGCTTAATCACTTTGCCGACCTTGCCCATAATCGGCCCTTCGGGAATCGCCGCCACCGCCTGACGCATGATGCGGACCGATTGGCGCATCTCCTCCATGCGCACCAGGTAGCGATCATAGGTGTCGCCGTTTTGGCGCGTGGGGATTTCGAAGTCGTACTTCTCGTAGCCGGAATAGGGCTGCACCTTGCGCAGGTCCCACTTCACGCCCGCGGCCCGCAGCACCGGACCGGTAACGCCGTACTCCTTGCACTCGTCCGCCGTCAGCACCCCGACATTCTTCAGGCGGCCCACCCAGATGCGGTTGTTGGTGAGCAATTCCTCGTACTCGTCCACTTTCGGAAGGAACCAGTCGCAGAAGGCCAGGACGTCCTGCTCGAACCCGTCGTAGGTTTCGTAAAGCAGGCCGCCGATGCGGAAGGCATGCGTGGTGAGGCGCGCGCCGCAGTATTTTTCGAAAATCTTCAGCGCCTCTTCGCGCTCGCGCAGGCAGTAGAACACCGGGGTGATGGCGCCGATATCCAACGCGTGCGTGCCCAGCCAGAGCAGGTGACTGGCGATGCGGTTCATCTCCGTGAGAATCACGCGGACCACCTGTGCGCGGGGCGGCGCCTCGATGTTCAGCATCTTCTCTACGGCCAGGCAATAGCCCAATCCGTTGGAGATGGCCGCGACATAGTCCATCCGGTCGACGTACGGATTGAACTGTGCGAAGGTGCGGTTCTCGGCGATTTTCTCCACGCCGCGGTGCAGGTAACCGATCACGCACTCGGTGCCCAGAATCTTCTCGCCATCCAGTTTCAGAATGACGCGCAGCACGCCGTGGGTGGAGGGATGCTGCGGTCCCATATTGAGGACCAACTCGGTGGAATCTAAAAATGTGGCGTCCGGCATACCGTGTTTATTGGCCGCTTTCGATCTCCAGATTCTCCCGCACCCAAGTCTGGTCCTGCTGAATAATAGAATAATCCTTCCGCAGCGGGTGCCCTTGCCACTCCTCGGGCAGCAGGATCCGCCGCATGTCGGGATGCCCGGCGAACTCGATGCCGAACATGTCGAAGACCTCGCGCTCCAGCCAGTTCGCCGCCAGATGCACGGTCACGGCGGTTTCTGGCTTGTAGCCCTCGGCAATATAGGTTTTCACTCGCACGCGTTCGTTGCGCGCGAAGCTGTAGAGGATGTAAACCACGTCGAACCGCTCGGCGCGTTTGGGCCAATCGACCGCGGTCACATCCACCAGGTAGTCGAAATCGGCTTCCAGTTTCAGGTACTCGAGCACCGGGATGACCGAGTCCGGCTTGGCCACGATGAAGTTCTGGCCCAGGTACGTGGAGGTTTCGATGATGCGGTCCGTGAAGCGTTCCTTGAGTTCCTTTGCCAAGTCGCTGGTCCACGGAGTGGCCGCCATGGTCGCGGGAGGCTTGGGCGGAGCAGCGTGTCCGCCGGCGGCGGGCGCGGCGGGCTTGGCGGGAGGTGCAGCCTTCGGTGCGGCGGGCGCCGCCGGTTTCTGCTCCGGCTTCGGCGGTTCGGCGTCCGCCGATTGAGGCGGCGGAGAGCCTTCCGGCTTTTGCTCGTCAGCCATTCTTTTTCCTGATGAAGACCACTACTTTTATCACCTGCGCCGCGCAGTGTCAAATTGCGAGGGGCTTCCTGCCGGCGCTCGGATGCGCGTCTCTACGGCTTGATATACCATCAACAGAATGGCAGAGTGCGCCCGCGGGGAGCGCCTTGCCGGGAGGCGCCGATGAAGGTTCTACGCTTGGTATTCGGGGTTTTCTTCGTCATCGGTTTGGGGATGTTGATCGGCAGTTACTTCACCATTCAGCACACCCGGAGTTTTCTCGCCAATGCGGTCACCACCGAGGGCGTGGTGATCGACAATGTCCTGAGCCGCAGCAGCACCAGCCGCGATGTCTCCTACACCTACCATCCGCGGGTTCAATTCCGCACGGCCGATGGGCGCTCTATCGATTTCGTCTCCAGCATCGGCACGAGCCCGCCGTCGTACGCCGTAAACCAAAGGGTCACGGTCCTCTATGACCCGCAGAATCCTACCAACGCTCACATCAATTCGTTCGCCTCTCTGTGGGTCGCCACCATGGTGTTGGGCATTCTCGGGGTAGTCTTCACCTGCCCGATGATCGTCCTCACGATCTGGCAGCGCGCCAGCGACCAGAAGGACCAGTGGTTGCGCCAGAATGGGCAGCGCATCCAGGCCGAACTCAAAGGCGTCGAGTTGAACTACTCGCTGGAGGTGAATAATCGGCACCCCTACCGCATCGTGTGTCAATATTTCGATCCGCTGCGCAACCAGGTGCACGTTTTTCACAGCAAGAATATTTGGTTCGATCCCACCCAATTTCTGCCCGGCCGGACCATCGACGTTCTGTTCGACCCGGACCGGCCGCACCGGTATCTGGTGGAAACCTCCTTTCTTCCAGAGAAGGTTTGACCCCTCCGGTCAGCGCTGGATTGCCCTCCGCGACCGTTCGACCCGCCCGGATCGCCTTTCGCTTCCCCGCTATCGGCAAAATCGCCGGATTGTGATGTAATCAAAAGGCTTTGCAGTTGTGTCCGGGCGGACTAAGCCTCCCAAACTATGGACCCTGCCGTCAGATTGCGAAGGCTTTGGAATCGGGTGCACCGCCGCGCGCGCGAGTTGCGCATGATCGCCAAGGGCTTGGCCTCGACCGGGCATCCCGTCCTGGCGCATTTGATTCCGATGCGCCGCTGCAACTTGGCGTGTACCTACTGCAACGAATTTGACGACTTTTCCAAGCCAGTGCCGCTCGAAACTCTGTACGAGCGTCTGGACCGCCTGGCGGCTCTCGGCACCACCATCATCACCATCAGCGGCGGCGAGCCGCTTTTGCATCCCGAACTCGACCTGGTAATCGCCCGGATCCGCCATCACGGCATGATCGCGGGGATGATCACGAACGGTTACCTGCTGACCCCCGAGCGCGTCCAGCGGCTCAACCGGGCGGGCCTCGAGCACCTGCAAATTTCCATCGACAACGTCATGCCCGACGAGGTTTCGAAGAAAAGCCTCAAGGTGCTGGATAAGAAGTTGCAGGTCCTGGCCGAGCACGCCGATTTTCACGTCAATATCAATTCCGTGGTCGGCGGCGGAATCCGCAATCCGCACGATGCGCTGGTGATCGGCAAGCGCGCCATCGAACTGGGCTTCACCTCCACGGTCGGCATCATCCACGATGGCGGCGGCCAGTTGCAGCCCCTGCGCGACCAGGAGCGCGAAGTCTACATGCAGATGCGCGCCATGGAAAAGAGCAGCTATGCGCAGATCAATTACTTCCAGGACAACATCGCCCACGGCCGCGAAAACCAGTGGCGCTGCCGGGCCGGGTCGCGGTACCTGTATATCTGCGAAGATGGTCTTGTGCACTACTGCTCCCAGCAGCGCGGGTATCCGGCCAAACCGTTAGCCGAATATACCCGGGCCGACATCCGCAGGGAATACCGCACGGCCAAGGGTTGCGCGCCGCGTTGTACGGTGGCCTGCGTCCACCAGATTTCCTATATCGACTTCTGGCGCGGCCGGCAGGATTTGACGCCGGCTCCGGCGGAGGCGCAGCCTGAGGGCTTGGTGCAGATCCGGTAGCAATGACGCACTGCCCCTGGCAGCCCGATTCCTGGCGCGCTTTTCCGGCCCTCCAGCAGCCTGAGTACCCCGACCCGGTGGCGCTCGACCGGGTTCTCTGCGAGCTCAGCAAACTGCCGCCGCTCGTGACCAGTTGGGAAATCCTTCACCTGCGCAGCCATCTGGCCGACGCTGCTCGCGGCGCCTGCTTCGTCCTGCAAGGCGGGGATTGCGCCGAGCGTTTCATCGATTGCACTCCCGGCCGCATCACCAACACCCTCAAGGTGCTGCTGCAAATGAGCCTCGTGCTGGTAGTGGGTGCGCAGCGCCCCGTGATTCGGCTGGGCCGCTTCGCCGGACAGTACGCCAAGCCGCGCTCGGCGGCCCTGGAGCAACGCGGCGAGCTTTCACTACCCTCCTACCGCGGAGACATCATCAATCGTCCCGAGTTCACCGCCGAGGCGCGTACGCCCGATCCCGACCTGCTACTCCGCGGATACGAGCGCGCAGCGTTGGCGCTGAACTTCATGCGCGCG
>Ga0335085_10011745_pt1 | contig 12964 bp, 7 predicted proteins | sample Lox_Sample_45_FD_206712 | JGI IMG/M metagenome (GOLD analysis project Ga0335085, IMG submission 206712) | Soil microbial communities from Loxahatchee National Wildlife Refuge, Florida, United States - Lox_Sample_4.5 | ecosystem: Environmental > Terrestrial > Soil > Wetlands | place: USA: Florida...
TGTCAGTCCCCTGAGCGGTGTCGGCTTCCCGTCGATTACGGTCATCGCCTTGACGGCGAGAGGTTCCGGGAACGTCTTGCCGAGAGCGACCGTCTGGTTGTTCCCGCCCTGGATGGTGAGGGACACATTGTCGAGGATCTTGCTCAGCTCATATTCGAGATTGTCATACACCAGCTCCGGTGGAAGCGAGTACGCGCTCGGAGCGATCGAGTTGTAGAAGAAGATTTTGGGGTACAGGTCGGGGATTTCTCCCATGATCGAAGCGAAGGTATTCACCGCTTCACCGAGGTCGGCCGCGCCGGCCTGTGCGCGTGCGTTCTGCAATTTCTGCTGGAGCTCGCTCACCGGCCCATCGATGTCGCGCCTCAACCGTTCGAAAAACTGCTCCTTGTCCAGGACCGCGAGGACATATGACCTCGTGTCCACCGGATTGACGAACGTTTCCGGGAAGGTGAGGTCGACGAATTCCATTTTCTCCACGACATTTTGCGTTTCACTGGTCATGTCGGTCGAGTAGTTCGAGACGTCCCCGACGATTTTTTCCGATTGCACATATTTCATCCGGGACGACACGGTGACCTTGATCTGTGATGCGATCCCGACACGGGCCTGCGTTTTCGCCTTTTCGATCCCATCGGTGCCGATCGCGCTTGCAACGGAAACCCAGTACATCTCTTCGGGATACCGGTTCGACTTGCCTGTCCGCGCCCAGTCGGGAAGCTGCGCGATCGCGGTGGAGCAAAGCAACGTCGCTAGTGCAACGAGGATGGCGTGCTTAGGCATGGGTCGCCTCGAGGATGATCATTTTGCGGTTGACGTTCAGGCGCTTGACCTTCACGCCCATCTGCCGGGCGTCGTTGTTCTGTTCGACCCTCTTGCTCAGCTCCCGAAAGAGCCCGATCGTATTCTCAAACTGATTCTGCCAGATGATGTAGTCCACCGTCTTCTCCGTCGCGGCGTTCTGCTTCCTCTTCGTCGTCATGCCCTTCAGCACATCGTCGAACATGTCGCCTACGGCGAGCGGGTCGTCGAATCTGCCGGTGATCTTGATGATCAGCTTGTATTGCTGCCCGATCCGGAGATCTTCTTTCCAGTATGCGTTGATCTTCGTGAGAACCTTCTCGATGGCGTCGTTCATGGCCATTTCGATCAGCGCGGCATCGGTGGAGCCCGGCTTTTCCGGACTGTATCCCGTCTCGGTGCCGAGGAGCCGGCCCGTGGTCGTTTCATAGGCGCGGCAGCCGACCACGCCCTTTTTGCCGAATGGAACGCTCTGGACGTCGACATTATAGACGATATAGACGTCCGCGCCTATCGTGAGCGCGAGCTTGTAGGCGTTGTCGTCCTCGACACCTTTCAGGGCCGAGTGGGCGTCCGCGAGCTCGGACAGGTTTTCGACCTGTTCCGGGACCTGGACGTCGTACTTCCGCGAGGTGAGATATCCCTCAATGACTTCCGCTCCCTTTTTCAGGTTCGGCGAGTTTTGCAGGGCGGCGATCGGATTTTGTCCTTTGGGCACCTCCGGCAGGACCATGATGAACGGGTTGCCGAACGCCTCCGTCAGGGTCTCATGGGAGGCGATGATCCCCTGCTGCGAGAGGTCATCGATCAGCCGTTGCTGGTTGACGCGAACGAGCTTCTCCACCTTGACCCCATCTTTCGTATTCACGCGGCTGAGGATATCGTTTCCGACAAACGTAATATAGTTTCCTATGGTCTCGTCGGCGAAGATCGTCTCCGCGACCTTGCTGAATGCTTCTTCCTCGGCCGGTGTCTGGAGGATCTTCGAGGGGGCGTTGTAGAGCACATAGTAGACTGCGGATTTCTTCGCATCGCTCTCCGCGGCATCGACGTCCTCCCCAAGCCCCTTCGCCCGGATATTGACTTCCGAGGGCGAGAAGCTTTCAACGAACACCGCTTCGCGGCATTTGGGAAGGTTGGATTGGGCGGGAGAAGAGAGGGGCAAGGCAATGAACCCCGTGAACACAATACCGATGGCCGTGCAAAGTTTCATAGTGGTCCTTTCGGAACTCAACCCCCCTCACTCCCCCTTCTCTTACAAAGAGAAGGGGGACGGGGGGATGAGTTCAGTAATCCATCCTGGATGTCTCTAAGCCCGAAAACGGATTGCTCGAGAGACTGGGCAGTGAATAGGAGATGCCGATCGAAGCGCTCGGGCCGCTGAAATTGAAATCCTTGTAGAACGGACTGTCAATGATGATGTTATTCTGGGTCAAATCGAGTTCGTCCGCAATGCCGTTGAACTTCACTGTCCCGCTGAAGGGGTGGATACCGAATTTGTATCCGACGTTGACATTGATCATGAAGTCCGGCGTGACCAGGTATTCCAGTCCCACCTCCGCCTTCGCCCCGATGGAGGCGATGCTCATGCTCTCCATCTCACCATAGGATGGGCTCGAATTTGACAGGTGGAACCAATCGACGCCGACACCGACGCCGATATTCAGGTTGGCACGGGTGAACCAGAATTTCTTCAGAGGGCCGATGTATCCGCTCAGGAGAATCGGCACGACCGTTGTTCCCGAACTGATCGCCTGCTGATCTGTCGAAATCATGGGAAATGCGCCGGAGAGGTCAACAGCAAGGAAGAGCTGCCGGGTGTTCATGAGTCTGGCAAGGTTGTACCGGAAATTCAGGTCGACGCCGATCGCCGAAGTCGCATCATCGGAAAGTGCATAGGGATGGGCGTTGCCGACAACGCCGTTGAACAGGTCGACGTCGGGAGTGCCGCTCAACGGTCCACCGGGTTTGGAATATGAATCAAAGAACGCGATCGTCGAGGTCTTCGGGACATTGAATTGCGTATAGCGCGCGCGAATGTCGATGTCCAGCCCCATGCGCGGATGCTCAAGGAGGATCATTCCCCGTTCGTACCCATGGCCGATGTAGTTGGCGAACACCGACATCTGTTTCGGATCGCCGTTGCCGGAGGGATCATTGTTCGCGACGCTCTTCGCACGAAAGAAGCCGACGGTCCGCGGCTCGACTTCTCCGTTGTCCTTTTCATAAAAATCCACCAGCGTGAACCCCTCGTCGATATTGATCCCTTCACGCGTGCCGATCGTCGCGGACACTTCGCTGCCCCGAATGTCTTTCACTTCGCCGGAGAGGGAGAACTCAGGGTTGCGCCGCATCGCCAGGGAGAGATTCTTCGCCCAGTTATCGATCGCAAGAATCCGGGCGAACTCCCGCCCTTCGACCGATCGGCGTTTCAGGCTATAGCTCGTTCCCATCGTGCCGGTGCCGGTGCCGGTGCATAGGTCCGGTTTCTGTTCCACAAGAACGAATCGCGAAGCGCCGGTCGCGTCCGTCTCCAGATGATACCAGAGCATGTAGCCATTGATTTCCGCCGAGGCGGTTTTCTCTTTCACCTCTTCCTTGTACGACGTGACCACCGGGATATAGATGTATCCCGTGTTCATCGCCTTCAGGATATCGGCGGAAGTGACCGCGCTCTCTTTCTGCTTGACGACGGAGCTACTTTCCTTTTCGACTTCGGTCACCGCCTGTTCCGCGACCGCCTTGCTTCTGCCGAGCATTGCCTTGCGGTAGGAAGCGAGGATTGTCCGATCCATCGATCGTGCGACACTCTCGGCTGAGAGGTCTGACGCGCTCGCATCGGCGATGAAATTCCTCACCACCGATGGGTCGAGTGTTTGATACGCGAACCGGGGGAGCTTGATGTGAAGGTTGAACCCTTTGTCGATGAGCGGCTGGAGACGCTGAACGCTCGGATCTCTTGTGATGACGCGATCGATCGTCGAGATGGTCTTTGTGACATAGGTGCGTTCCTGCGCCATTGCGGAAGCAAGAACGACGAGAACGGTCATGGTAATGACTGTACGCCTGGGCAGTTTCATGATCGCCATGGAAAAGATCGGGGTTCCGGCCCTTGGACTGGGCCGAGGGAAAGGTATTGTCGAACGGAACGTCAGTCCCGTTCCACGCTGGAAGATATACAATTCCCGTTGATAACGGAATAGGGGGAGAAAATGACCCGGAGGGGCATTTGTCAGGACTGCATTAGAATCGAATCGCGATAATTCTCAGATTTATTTGAACAGAATCGCTTGACATTAGGATTCCTTCGTCTATATTTACGACCAGTGGAAGCTGAACCCTACCAGGATCCATGCAGCTCGTTCTTCCCTCACCTCAGCTTCGCGACCATTATTGAGGGCGCTTTCCTACCCCTGCGATGTCGCTAGACGGTAGTGCTTCCTTCGGATTGAATCACAGCATTTGCCGCTGACTGATAGTGTGCATCGGGCCTGAGGGTCGCGCGGACGTTAAGCGCTCCCCATCAGCGGCCCGGCGGACGAATTTTTCGTTGTGTCCACAATCCGTTCACATTCGTCAGGAGGGAAACATGAACGCCATTGTCGCTCGAGGCGCTGTGCGCAAGCCCGCCGTCACGGTCGCTCTCGCTATCGGCATGCTGGCGATCTGCGGGTGCCCCGGACCTTCTACGCCCGTCGTCGTCCCGTCGGACGCCAAGCCGACCTGTACTGTCGCTCTCTCGGATTTCACCACCTGGTTTCAGTCCGATTCGATCACGCTGAACGGGATCGTCACCCCCGCAAACAGCGTCACCTTCCCCAACTCGCCGAACTGCAGCTTCTACGAGTGGTCGGAGCGCATGTTCTTGTGGGCGACTTCGCCCGCACCGCCGTCGTATGGTGGAGGGCAACATGTGTTCGATTCGCCCGGCTTCTTTGACGTGTCGCCTGTCGATTCCAATGGGAACAGGACGCTGATTCCCCACACCGCCGGCGGCCTGCGGAGATTTGGCCTGCGTGCCGCGCAAGTTGGGCCGTTGAAACTTCCGGTGATCTTCGACAGGAGCGGCAAGATGCTGGAGATCGTGCCGCCGAGACTCTCCAAGACGGGAAAGCTTCTCATGTTAAGTGCCACGAATGATACGGTGGAAGTGGAACGCACCGCGCTTGGCGACAACAAGCAGCCCGAGTTCTTCGACAAGAACGGGGCTATGATCAAGGGTGCAAGGCCGATCATTCCCGTGCAGATCGAACGCATGGCCGTCGTGCAGAAGTTCATCATCGACAAGATCCCCATCTTCCTGAATGCTGCAGGAAACGTCGTCGATGTGGAGGAAGGGCAGGCAGATGGCGGCGTGCTGGAGACGCAGAGCAATTCACTGATCTACTACGCATCGATGGTCAACGATGTTTACGCCTATTTCCTCACGGGCACGAAGAACGGTGGGATATTGCCCAAGCCGACGCAGTTCCCCACCACACAGGCGGAGCTAAACAAGATTTCGACCTTCGCTGCGGGGCACTCCGTGACGCTGCCGGACAGTGTCGCCCTTGCGGTGGAACTGAAAACCTCCTGGGTCGATGCCTCGACGGTGACCGACCCCAGCAGCTACATCACCATGCAGGGCGTGGTCCCCACGTACGACAAGACGGATCCCAATCACTGGGTGCAGAATGGACAACAGACCCTCCAGCTTGCCCTGGTCGGCATCCACGTTGTAGGGAGCACGGCCGGCCATCCGGAGATGATCTGGGCCACCTTCGAACACGTCGGCAACACACCAAGCGCCACCTACGCATACATCAACACCTCGAACGCGACGACCACCGTCAATCAGTCGACCGCGGGCAGCTGGCTCTTCTGCGCAACGAATTCCGCAGGGCCGTTCAACGCGGCGCACATGAACAATCCGTTTGGTTCAACGGATATCGTTTCGGTGAGCCCGTTCACGATAAGTCCGAGCAACACCATTCATTGGAAACCGTGGGGCGCGGGTTCGGACGCATCACCGAACCCTCTCGATGCGACCCCGGCCGCATCCAATACTGAGATCATATCGATGAACAATAGTATTCGCGGGATGCTGGTGAATGGAGATGTACGGGCAAACTACATCTTCGAAGGAGCAACGTGGACCATCGGCGGCGCCCCGCCGACGGGGAATTTCCCAAGCGGGAATGAGGTGGGCACCAGCAAGCTTGCGAACTCCACGATGGAGACCTATCAACAGGGGAGCAACACGCTGGCGGGGACAGGCTCCAACTGCTTCACATGTCACACCACGAATACCGTGAACGTGAGCCACTTGTTCGGGGAGATCAAACCGCTTTTCTGAGCCGGACAACTGAGAGTATCGGAAGGTGCACGCGGGAGGGGCAGTTTCGAATTATCTTACGAAATTGCGGAACTGCCTCCTCCCCCATCTCCCTGTCTCCCGTTCTCCCCCTCCCCCTTTACGGCGTACGCCTCACCCACTTCGTTCTCTCGAGCGGTTCCTGCTCCTCGAGAATCTGCGTGATGTGGTGCTCCACGTGTCGCAGGTAGTCTTCGATGATGAATTTCAGCGTGGCGGGTTTGGCATAGCCCACGTCGCAGGTATGCTGCAGTGCCCCCTGGTCCACATGGGCGATGACGTGCGCAAGGTGTGCGTTGAAGAGATACCAGAATTCCACGAGTTCGGGCCAGGGCTCCGACGCATACTGCTGCACCGCCACCCAGCGCTGCTGATCGTAGGAAAACTTTCCGATGTCCGGGATCTGCTGCATCCTGACAATGCGTTGATGGTTGGTCGATGCGGAATCGACCAGGTGGCCGAGAATCTCCTTGTACGACCATTTGTCCGGAACGGGCTTCGCCCCGGCTGCGTCGTTGGAGATGGCAAGAAGTCGTGGCTTCACCGCGTCGATTTTCGCCTTCAGAGAACGCGCAACATCAATCATCGCTGGCTCCTTCAAAATGGATGCTCGAGGAAATCGCACACCGGGGTAATCCAACAATATTCAAAGTGCAGAAAGGAAACAAGGGCGCGCAGGACGCGGGGGAGATGTCCCGGCCGCGAAATGATCGCCCTCATCGCACGTCTCGTTTGCGTCATCGCTGAGTGATCGTGTACACTGTCTGGGGGGCTGATATGCAGCATCGGTACCGCTGTCTTACCGCTATATTCATCGCTCTCAGCGCGTCGGCGATTCCATTCGTCCACGCGCAGATGGTTTGGAACCACGCGGCGAACTTCGACAGCACAGGTTACATCGCCATCCCCCACTCCGCCTCGCTCAACATCACGGGCAGCTTCACCCTGGAAGCATGGGTCAACACAACCTCGTCCGCGCCCGTGACGATTGTCGGCGATAACGAATATCGCCTTCTTCTGGCATCAGGACGGGGGAGAGTGCAGATGAACAACACGACGTTCCTGGACGGAACGATCCCCATCAATGACGGCACATGGAATCACATTGCCTGTGTCTTCGACAGTGCGGCAAGCACCCTCGCCTTTTACGTCAACGGGACCCTCGACACCTCCGGCCCGGTGAACACCGTCCCGTGGTCAGGCACGGATTCCATCATCGTCGGAAAGAGTATTTACGGGCATGCACCCGAAATGTTGGACGAGGTCCGCATCTGGAATACGGCGCTGCCGCCCTCCACCATTGCCGCGGATCGGTTCACCTCACTCGCCGGAGGGACCGGTCTCTACGCGAATCTCGTCCTCTCGGTGACGTTCCAGTCCCTCAACAATGCCCCTCCCGCCCTTGATCTCACCGACAAATCCGGGAATGCCAACAACGGTTTCAATCGAGGCGCTACGCTTGTCGACATGTCCGGGATCCCGAGTTCGTACCTCATACCGAATCAATCGTTGTTCCTGGACGGCGTGAGCGGATATGCGGTGGCGGGGAGCAACGCCTCACTGCCGACGTTGGGTCCGTTTACGATTGAAGCGTGGATTTATCCCCTGAACGCGGCGACAGGGAACCAACAGACGATCGTTTCGCGGGAAGCCAGCGGACTCGTGGGATACGAGATCTACCTCACGGGAACGGGCAGGCTCGGCGTGACAACCATGGGAACCCGTGATACCTCGAGCAGGTTGATCATGGGCGGCCGCTGGACTCACGTCGCCGTCACCTACACGTATGACGGATCCGTTGCACTTGCGCAGGTGTTCATCAACGGAATTCGCGACACCTCGTTCAGTTCCTCGCCGATCGCGAACACTGCGGATTCCGTGTGCATCGGACGTTCGGCGGCGTTGACGAACTACTTCAGCGGCTATATTGACGAGGTGCGTTTTTCAGGGTACGTGAAAACGGCGGATGATCTCCGCAGGGGAATGCTCACGTCTATCGACTACAGGAACAGGCGTTCTCAATCGAATCTCGAACTCGTCTATGGTTTCGATGGCTCGACTTATCCGACCACGTATGCCGCTCCGGCGCTGACGTTGAGGGGTTCGGGTGCGAAGTTCTCGTCCCTTGTTTCAGGGAGCGGAGTCCCCGTTTCTCCTCTCACAAGAGACACTGGGTCACCGGGATCGTTCCCCGACGGCTATTACCTGAAAACTGCTGCAAAGCGAGTGCCGGCAACAGGCATCAATGCGGGATCAATCGAAGACACCATCAACGTCGCACCATCGGTCACGATCAACAACCTGAAAGTGTTCGTCGCGTTCAATCACGGCAACGAGAGCGCTCTTCAATGCACGCTGTTCTCCCCATCGGGGGATTCTGCGACCCTCTGGTATTTCGATTTCCAGTCGGACTACACCAGCGGCGCGGCGACCATTTTCGACGACATGGCTGACAGTGCAATGAACCATCGATACCTCTCCTTCACACCGACGGTACGACCACACTCGCCGATCAACGCCGCGTTTGCCGGGAAGAACTCCGCGGGGGCATGGCGGCTGAGGATGACACAGCTCGTCAACGGTTTCTCCGGCATGCTCTACGGCTGGGGTCTCGAGTTCAACAATCAAACGCTCGCGGATGTCAGCCAACAGTCCCCGGCCGTTCCGGGCCCATACCGGCTCTTCCCTGCATTTCCTGATCCGTTCAACCCGACGGCGGTGATCCGGTATCAGGTGCCTTCGCCGTCGCACGTCAGAATCGTTGTGTATAACAGCATTGGGCAACACGTGGCCACTCTCATCGATGGAGAAGTCTCGGAAGGCGTGCATCAGACGGTATTCGACGGCAGTCGACTCTCGTCGGGAGTGTACTTCTACCGGATGGCGGCCGGCCGATATGTGCAGACTCGCAAGGTCGTCCTTGTAAAATAGCCACATCGCGGAATCGGGCTATGCTCTGGCGGCATCGCCGGAGACGGCGGGAACCCGTGACAGAACCAGGCGGGAACTTCCTGAGAGGTTGTCTCGTTTGCGACTTATCCGGGGGGATGCAGTGCAATTTACAGGAGGCTGTTATGCGGGCGCGGCATTGCTTCTTCGTTTCACTCCTTCTCGTCACTCTGACCCCCGTTGCACATTTCACCGTCGATGCTCAGATGGTCTGGAACCACGCGGCACAGTTCCTCGATACGGCGTACATCGCCATACCCCACTCCTCTTCCCTCAATATTACGAGCAGCTTGACCGTCGAGGCATGGGTCAACACGACCTCCACAGGCGTCGTCACCGTTGTGGGAGACGATGAATTTCGCCTCCTCATCGACGCCGGTCGGGGGAGGATCCAGGTCAACAACAACACCCGCCTCGAGAGCAAGTCCCGGGTGAACGACGGGAAATGGAACCACATCGCGTGTGTCCTGGACAATGGCGGGAAGACCATCACGTTCTATGTGAACGGCGCCTTCGACACTTCGGGATCGCTTTCTACCGTCCCTTCGACAGGGACCGATTCGATCACGATCGGGAGGAGCCTCTATGGCAGTGCTCCGGCGATGCTTGATGAGATCCGCATCTGGAATGCGGCCCGCTCGGGGTTTTCCATCAACGCCGAACAACATACGAGCCTGGCGGTCGGCACCGGCGTTTACGCGAACCTCGTTCTTTCGATGACATTCCAAAGCCTGAACAACACCGACTTCTCGCTCGACGTCAAGGACAAGTCCGGCAACGCAAACAATGGGGTAAACCGGCGCGCGACGGCCGTCGACATGTCGAACGCACCCACGATATATCTTGTGCCCAATGAATCTCTGTACTTCGATGGCCTCAGCGGGTATGCAGAAGCGGGAAAGGATCCGAATCTGCCGGCCCTCGGCCCTTTCACCATCGAGGCGTGGATCTATCCTGTCAACTCGGCGACAGGAAAACAGCAGACCATTATCTCCCGTGAGACCAGCGGATTCGTCGGGTATGAGATGCTTCTCACAAGCACCGGGAATTTGGCTCTCATTACCACGAACACGATAGGCTCATCCGCTGCGACGATCCCGAGCGGCCAGTGGACGCATGTCGCAGCGACGTATACCTATGATGGGACTTTTGCAACCACGCAGCTCTTCATAAATGGTGTCCGGGATGGGTTCTACAATGCGTCACCCATTTCCGACGTCGCGGACTCGGTCTGTATCGGTCGATCTGCAGGGAACACCAACTACTTCAACGGGTACATCGACGAGGTGCGGTTCTCGGGATATGTCAAGACCGTGGGGGATATTCGAAAGGGGATGTTCACCTCCATCGACAAGAATAACCGGCGCACAAGCTCGGACCTCGAACTGGTCTACGGACTCGACGGATCCGTCAATCCTACGACATACGCATCTCCCGTACTGACGTTGCGCGGCACGGGGGCGATGTTTGCGCCCTTGCATTCCCTCAACCAGTTTCCTGTATCGCCGTTAACCAGAGACCCCGCCTCGCCAGGCTCATTTCCCGACGGGTACTACCTGAAGTCTTCTGCGAAGAGAATTCCCGCGAGCGGGACGAACGCCGGATCGATCGAGGATACTCTGGAGGTCTCCGAATCCGTCTCGATCAACAATCTCAAGATCTTCGCAGGCTTTAATCACTCCAACGAAAGCGCTCTGCAGTTGACGTTGTTCTCGCCCGACGGGGACTCGCTGACCTTCTGGAACCTCGATTTCCAATCGGTGTACACGAACGGTGTCGCGGCGATCTTCGACGATGCCGCCGACAGCGCCATGAGCCACACGGATCTCTCTTTCACGCCGACCGTCCGACCGCATACGCCGATCAACGCCGTCTTTGCAGGGAAAAACTCCGCAGGAGCCTGGCGGCTGCGCGCGTCGCAGCTCATCAACGGTTTCTCAGGATTTCTCTATGGATGGGGGATCGAATTCAACAATCAGACCCTGGTGAACGTCGCTGAGACGCCGACGGCAGCGCCGGCACGCTACACGCTTTTCCAGGCATATCCCAATCCCTTCAACCCCACGACCGTCATTCGCTACCAGGTGCCTTCGGCGTCGCATGTGACGCTTCTCGTCTTTAACAGCATCGGTCAGCGCGTCGCCACGCTCGTCGACGGTGAGATTTCGGAGGGAGAACATCAGGTGACATTCGACGGCAGTCGGCTGTCGTCGGGCGTGTACTTCTACCGGATGACGGCGGGCACGTTCGTGCAGACGCGCAAGGTCGTGCTTGTCAAATAGGGGGATCGGGTCCGGCAGGCGCGCCGGTCAACGTTCTCCGGCGGTAAACTGCACCCACGGGTACGAAGCACGCGATTTCAATAGCCCTTCCTGCCAGTCGAACTGCGGATGCCGCTCCAAAAAGGCCTTCGCGTCGAACGCCTTGCCACACCCGGAGCCCCATCGGGCATCAAACGACATCGCCTTTGCCATCCGGGCATCGACGACCTTTGCGTCAACCGTCCCTCCCGGCTCGAATGGCAATTGCGTGTCGAGGGAGTCCTCGTCTCCATGCGCGCAGAGATTCCGCCATCCGAGCGCGGTCTTATGCAGGTATGAATCGTAGTGATCGGCCTCAAATTGCTGTGCAAGCTCCGCGGTGATCTTGCCTTTGTATTGCTGCATCAACTGCTTCCAGCGAACGCGGCGCGCCACGCTTGACTGCCGTATGTCGGTCTCATGTTCTTCCGTTTCCAGCCGGAGAATTTTCGCATTCTCCGCGACATTGGAGCCAACGAAGAATCCGTCCTTCGTGCGTTCCATGCCGACATACTTCAAGCCGAGTTCCAGCCGGGCAATCTCGTTCGTGTTAACATCCCCGATGAGCCACGCATTCGCGTATCCGCCGTTGTTCCCCTTCTTCATGATTTCGCACCACTCGTCGATCGTCGATGCATCCTGCGCGGCGCGACGCATCCGCACAAACTCGGGAATTCCCTGTTCGTCAAACCCTTTGAAGTCGCCGATCGTCGTCTCCGACCCCACAAGCCCTGCATTCGTGATAAAGAAATCCGTGCCGCTATGAATCCAGCCCGGTGATGTCTGCATGAGCATGCGGTGCCCCTTCTCCGGCACGATGTCGATGATTACATAACAGTCCGCACCGACATAGTCGGTCATCGTGTTGTGACCGAGCACGATCGTGCCGTCCTTCGTCATGCTCCCGGTCGCAATGAAGCTGCTGCAGCCGTCCTTCCTCGGGTCGGGTGAAGCGACGTCGAGTTTCTTTTTCTGTTCAGGCCACCAGTAACTTTGAAGTTCGATAATGCCGTTATAGGCGATCATTTCCTCCACCGACGAAGAGTCCCCGGCAGCTTCATACCCTTCCGTGATACCCCGGAGTTCGTCGAGGTCTTCTGTGTCAATGTTCGGAACGAACATTGTTATGGCCTGCTTCACCAGCGTGTCCCACGCAACACCGCTCTCGTATTCCCACGTCGCACGCGTTGTCCGCAACGATTCCTTGATCTTGGTTGCGAGAAGGTACCCGTGCTGGAACCCCCGTTCGCGAGCGCCTCCTTCGACATGGAGATAGATCCACCCCTGCTTCTCTTTCATTTGTGCGTGTGCAAGCCACGCCGCTTGCTCATCCTTCGTCGGTTGAGGATGATCGATCCTGGTGGTTGATGCCGGCGCGTGGTCCCGACCCGGAGTACTGCAGCCGAGGAAGAGAATAATAGGTAGCGCGATGCATAGAAGGGAGAATCTGCTCATGGGAAACCTGATTTGGAGTAAGGAAAGTGCGTTCGGATGAACCAAGGTACTCCGACGAGAGATGAGAAGCAATCCGCGGCCCGGCTAGCGACGCTCGCTGTCAAGG
>Ga0335085_10011746_pt1 | contig 12964 bp, 9 predicted proteins | sample Lox_Sample_45_FD_206712 | JGI IMG/M metagenome (GOLD analysis project Ga0335085, IMG submission 206712) | Soil microbial communities from Loxahatchee National Wildlife Refuge, Florida, United States - Lox_Sample_4.5 | ecosystem: Environmental > Terrestrial > Soil > Wetlands | place: USA: Florida...
GCCGGCGTGCCTGATCGGCGGCTGCGAAGAGGCTGGCCCCGCCAGGTTCCCGGTGTCGTACCCCTACACCGGCGAGACCGTCGGCGAGGCGCCGCTGCTCTCGCTCGAGACCGTGCGCCGTGCACTCGACCTCGCCGCCGCCGCCACGGTGCGGCTCGACCGGCACGAGCGGGGGAGCGTCCTCGGCCGCGTCGCCGACCGGATCGAGCGGGAGACCGACCCCCTCGCGCGCCTGATCACGCTCGAGTCGGGCCTGTGCCTCGCCGAGACCCGGCACGAGACCGAACGGGCCTGCGACGTCCTCCGGCTCGCCGCACACGCGGCCCTCGTCGACGACGGCGAGGCCTTCGCCTTCGACGTCTCGGTCCACGGGCGCCCGCGGCGCGGCTACACGCTGCGCGAGCCCGTGCGCCTCGTTGCGGCGATCACGCCCTTCAACCACCCGCTCAACCAGGTCGCGCATAAGCTCGCGCCCGCGATCGCGGCCGCCGCACCGATCGTGCTCAAGCCCTCGGAGAAGACGCCGCTCACGGCGCTCTGGCTCGCCCGCGCGATCCTCGAGGAGGGCTACCCGCCGGACGCCCTCGCCGTCGTCACCGGCGACCGGGCGGAGATCCTCGACGAGCTGCTCGGCCACGAGGCCGTGGAGGTCGTCTCTTTCACCGGGGGCGTCGCCGTCGGCAAGCTGATCGCGGCTCGCCTCGGCTACCGGCGGGCCGTGCTCGAGCTCGGCGGCAACGACCCGCTGCTCGTCCTCCGCGACGCCGACGTCGAGCGGGCCGCGACGCTCGCCGTGGCCGGCGCGACGCGGAACAGCGGCCAGCGCTGCACCGCGGTCAAGCGCGTGATCGTCGAGGAGCCGCTGGCGGACGAGCTCGCCGTCGCGGTGACCGAGCTCGCCGCGCGGATCCGCGTCGGCGACCCGCTCGACACGACGACCGACCTCGGCACGCTGATCGACGAGCCGGCCGCCGAGCTCGTCGAGCAGCGCGTTCGGGACGCGGTCGCCGCAGGCGCGATCCTGCTGGCCGGCGGCGGGCGCCGTGGCGCACAGCTCGTCCCGCCAGTGCTCGACCACGTGCGGCCCGAGCACGAGCTCGTCCGCGAGGAGACCTTCGGCCCCGCCGTGCCGCTGCTCCGCGTCGGCGACCTCGACCAGGCGCTCACCGTCGCCAACGGCACTGCGTACGGGCTCTCGGCGGGCGTCGTCACGAACGACCTCGCCGCCGCGACGCGCTGCATCCGGGAACTGCGCTGCGGCACGGTCAACGTCGACGAGATGCCCGGCGTCCGAACCGAGGCGACCCCGTTCGGCGGCGTCAAGGACTCCGGCCTCGGGATCAAGGAGGGCGTCGTCGAGGCCATGCGCGGGTTGACGAACGTGAAGCTGTTCACGCTGCCCTGGCCGTGACCGGGCTCGTACGCCATCCCCCGTCCGTCGTGCTCGTCGTCACCGAGGGGCCCGATCTCGTCGCCGTCCGCCAGCACCGTCCCGGCGCCGGCGGCGGCGTGCTCGAGCTGCCCGCCGGGACGCTCGAGCCGGGCGAGACCGTCCTCGAGGCCGCCGACCGCGAGCTCGCCGAGGAGTGCGGCTTCGCAGTCGCCGCATGGGCGGAGCTCGGCTCCTTCTGGGCGGCACCCGCGTACTCGACCGAGCGCGTGACGGTGCTCGCCGGCGCGCTCGCCGGCGCCGCCGCGGCCGAGCCCGACGCGGACGAGCAGATCACCGTCGAGCGGATTCCCGCGGCCCAGGCGGAGGCCCTGCTCGAGGACGCCGGCTCGCTCGCCGCGCTGGCGCTCTGGCGAGCCGCGCGGCCCTAGCGCGGCCGGGAGGCCGTGACCGCCGACCGTCGGCTAGGCTCCGCCGCGGTGCCCGACGAGACCCTCACGATCCGCGACAACCGCACCGGCCGCGAGGTCGAGCTGCCGATCTCCGACGGCACGATCCGCGCCACCGACCTGCGCGAGCTCGGCCTCACCTCCTACGATCCTGCCTTCCTCAACACCGCCTCCTGCCGAAGCGCGATCACCTACATCGACGGGGACAAGGGGATCCTCCGCTACCGCGGTTACCCGATCGAGCAGGTGGCCGAGCAAGCGAGCTTCCTCGAGACCGGCTGGCTCCTGCTCGAGGGCGAGCTGCCGACCCGGGACGAGCTCTCCGCCTGGGAGGACGAGGTGCGCACGCACACCTACGTGCACACGAACGTGACCCAGTTCCTCGACGGCTTCCGCCACGACGCGCACCCGATGGGGATGCTGCTCGGGGCGGTCGGCGCGCTCTCGACCTTCTATCCGGACGCGAAGTCGATCGCCGACCCCGAGAGCCGGCGCCTGCAGCGCGTCCGGCTGATCGCGAAGTTCCCGACGATCGCGGCCTTCATCTTCCGGCACTCGCGCGGCCTGCCCTACGTCTTCCCGCGCAACGACCTCGACTACATCGGCAACTTCGTCAACATGACCTTCGAGATCGGGGGGCGACACGAGCCGAACCCGGTCCTGCAGCGCGCGCTCGAGGTCCTGCTCATCCTGCACGCCGACCACGAGCAGAACTGCTCGACGAACGCCGTCCGGGGCGTCGGCTCCTCGCACGTCGACCCCTTCTCGGCCGTCTCTGCGGGCATCGCCGCGCTCTACGGCCCGCTGCACGGTGGCGCGAACGAGGCGGTGCTGCGGATGCTCGACGAGATCGACCACGTGGAGCAGGTCCCGGCCTTCATCGAGAGCGTCAAGGCCGGCCACGGCCGCCTGATGGGCTTCGGGCACCGCGTCTACAAGAGCTACGACCCGCGCGCGAAGCTGATCAAGCAGGTCGCCGACGACGTCTTCGAGCAGACGGGCCTCAACCCGAAGCTCCAGATCGCGCTCGAGCTCGAGAAGATCGCGCTCGAGGACGACTACTTCGTCTCGCGGAAGCTCTACCCGAACGTCGACTTCTACTCCGGCCTCATCTACCAGGCCATGGGCTACCCGACCGACTACTTCACGGTGCTCTTCGCGCTCGGGCGGCTCCCGGGCTGGATCGCGCAGTGGGAGGAGATGCTCTCGGATCCGGAGCAGAAGATCGCGCGGCCGCGCCAGGTCTACACGGGGCCGGACGAGCGCGAGTTCGCGCCGATCGGGCAGCGCGGCTAGCGCGACCAGCCGCCGGGCGATGCTGCAGCCCGGGCAAGCTCGGCGTAGGGCGGCGCGGTCGACTCCCGGACGACGAGGCGGGTTCCCAGCTCGATCCGGAGCTCCTCTATGGGAGCGTCGGAGAGCTGACGTCGCAGCAGCTCCACCGCCATCCGCGCCATCTCCCCCAGCGGCTGCCGGACGGTCGTCAGGGCGGGCGTGACGAGCGCCGAGTGCTCGGCGTCGTCAAAGCCGACGACCGAGAGGTCCCGCGGCAGGACGAGCCCACGCGCCCGCGCGGCCTGCAAGGCACCGACGGCGATGTTGTCGTTGAAGGCGAGAATCGCCGTCGGCCGGTCCGGTAGCGAGAGCAGCCGCTCCGCGGCCGCCCGCCCGCCGGTCACCTCGAAGTCCGTCTCCTGCTCGAGTGCGGGATCGCGCGAGAGCCCGGCCCCCGCCAGCTGCGCGCGGTACCCGGCCAGCCGCTCCTCGGTCGCGCACCAGCCCGCCGGGCCGGTGACCGCACCGATGCGCCGGTGGCCGAGCTCGAGCAGATGCCTCGTGGCTGCCGCCGCGCCGGCGACATTCGCAGCCGAGACGCAGGCGATGCCCGGTGCGAGCGGCTGCTTCGGATCGAGCACGACGAACGGGTAGCCGCGCTCGCGCAGCAGGAGCAGCTCCTCGCTCGACTCCGAGGGGAGGATCAGCACCGCTCCCTCGGTCGTTCCGTGCATCAGGCGCTCGAGGAGCCCGACCTCGCGTTCGTGCTCGTGCCTGGTCGGACAGATGACCGCGCGGAGGTCGTGCACGTAGAGTGCCTCGGCGACGCCGCCGGCGAGCATCGCGAAGTACGAGGCCTGGATCATCGGCAGCGTCACGCCGACCAGGCCGGTGCGCCCGCCCGAGAGGGCCTGGGCCGTTCGGTTCATCGAGAAGCCGCGGTCCCGGATCACCCGAAGGATCCGCTCACGGGTGTCCGGCGCGACCCCAGGGCGCCGGTTGAGCACGCGCGAGATGGTCGCCGCCGAGACCCCGGCCTCGCGGGCGATGTCGTGAATCGTTGGCGGCCGCGGCTGTAACCGCTTACTCATCTCGACCCACTATACGGCTGCTTCGATCTCGGCAGATCAGGGAATTCCCTCATGGAAAGCCGATTGACAGGTGTGCAAACTCTCGGCATCGGTTACAGCCGGACGGCGGTTTGGTGAACGGGCGGTTTCGGTGAGGCAGGAGGGATGGCTCTGAGCACCTGGGTCGGAGTGAACTTCTGGTCGCGCGCGGGCGGGCCGCGCATGTGGTCACGGTACGACGGGGCGGTCGTGCGCGAAGAGCTCGCGACGCTCGCCGAGCACGGCCTCACGGTCACGCGCTCCTTCTGTTTCTGGCCGGACTTCGTCCGCCATCCGGGAGTCCTCGAGGAGGACGCCGCGGGACACTTCGCCGACTTCCTCGACGCACACGTCGAGGCCGGGCTGACGACGATCCCCACCGTGCTCGTCGGGCACATGTCGGGCGAGAACTGGGATCCTCCCTGGCGGCGGGGCCGCGACCTCTACCGCGACGTGACCCTGGTCGCCGAGGAGGCGTGGCTCGCAGCCGAGCTCGCGCGCCGCTACGCGAGCCATCCCGCCGTCTGCGGCTGGCTCGTCTCGAACGAGATGCCCCTCTACGGCGGCTCGGCGTCGAGCGAGGAGATCACCGCGTGGGCGCGGATCCTCGTCCAGGCGCTGCGCGCCGGCGGCGCAACGCAGCCGATCTCGCTCGGCGACGGCGCCTGGGGAGCGGAGACGGGCGGCGAGGAGAACGGCTTCTCGCTGCGAGCCCTCGCACCGCTCGTCGACTTCGTGGGCCCGCACGTCTACCCGATGCAGGACGACCCGGTACGACGGGCGCTCGCCCCTGCCTTCGCGTGCGAGCTCGCGGGCGGGTTCGGGCGCCCCGTCGTGCTCGAGGAGTTCGGGGCGAGCTCCGACTTCGGCAGCGACGACGACATCGCCGGCTACTACCGGCAGGTCCTGCACACGACGCTCCTGACCGGAGCACGAGGCTGGCTCGCCTGGTGCAACGCCGACTTCGACGACCTCGGTGACGACGATCCGTACCGTCACCATCCGTTCGAGCTCCACTTCGGCCTCACCGACCGGCACGGCGCGCCGAAGCCGCAGCTGGAGGCGCTCGGCCAGTTCGCCCGCCTCGCGCGCGAGCTGGCGCTCGAAGGCTGGGAGCCGGTCGCCGGCGAGGCGGCGATCGTCGTGCCCGAGCACCTCGAGGGTGGCGTGCCCTTCACGACCGCAGCGTACCGGCGCGACCTGCGGGACGATCTCTTCCAGGGCTACGTCGCCGCCCGCGAGGCCGACCTGCCCGTGGCGCTCGTCCGCGAGCGCGACGGCATTCCCGAGGGCGCGCGGCTCTATCTCGTTCCGTGCGCGAAGCTCCTCACGGCGCCCGGGCTGCGGCGCCTGGGCGAGCTCGCTCACGGGGGGGCGACGGTCTACGCCTCCTGGTTCGCGGGCAGCACCGACAACCAGCGCGGCTCGTGGCTCCCCTGGCTCGACGAGCTGTTCGGCGTCCGCCACCTGCTGCGCTACGGGCTCGTCGACCCGGTCGAGACCGACGAGGTCGTGCTCGAGCTCGTCGCCCCGCTCGGCAGCCTTGCCGCGGGCGAGCGCCTCGTCTTCCGCGTCCCGGCCGACCCCGGCGCCCGCGCACGCCTCGAGCTCGAGCCGGCCGGCGCCGAGGTGCTCGCGCTCGACGGAGAGGGGCGTCCCGCGCTCGTCCGGCACACGCTCGGCCGCGGCGCCGCCGTCCTCTGCACCTATCCCCTCGAGCACATGGCCGCCCGTACGCCCCGGGTCAACCCGGAGGACACGTGGCGGCTCTACTCCGCGCTCGCCGACGCGGCCGGGCTCGCCAGGCCCGTCCACGTCGACGACCCCCGGATCGTCGCCGGGCGCATCCGCACCGGCCGCGGCGAGCGCACAGTCCTCGTCAACTGCTCGTTCGACACCATCGGCGCGGAGGTGCTCTCTGCGCCGGGGCTGGAGCCCGCCGTCCCGGGCGTGGTGACGCTTCGACCCTCCGGCGTCGCCGTGCTCGGGGCGGCCGCTCCGGCCGCGGTCGCGGAAGGGAGTGATGCCGCAGCCTGAGCCGCAGTTCCCGGTCGTTTTCCGAGCAGAGAGGGAGTACATCACCATGAAACACGTTTGGAGACGGACGACTGCGGGGCTCGCACTCGTGGCGCTGGCCGCGGTCGCCATCACAGCGTCGGCGGGCGCGAGCCCGACGAAGCACAGCAGTCCGCTCGCGGGCTATCCCCGCTCGCAGACGCTGATCACGAGTGGGACGCAGTGGGGCAACATCGCGGGCACGAACCCCTACACCGGCAACTACGCGGCCGGGATGATCGGGCTCGACCTCGAGACGCTGCTCCGCTTCAACCCCGTGACGGGCAACTACATCAACTGGCTGGCGAAGTCGGCCACCTGGACGGCGGCGAAGCGGTTCAAGATCGTCGTCCGCTCGGGTGTGAAGTGGGGAGACGGCAAACCCTTCACGGGCAGCGACGTCGCCTACAACCTGAGGCTCGCCCGCTTCAACACATCCCAGTGGCACAACCTGTATCTGAACGTCAAGGCGATCGCGGCGCATGGCAACACCGTCATGGTCGTCTTCAAGGGGACGCCGAACTACATCCAGTGGCAGAACGCGATGTGGAACATCCCGATGATCAGCCCGTCGCAGTCGAAGACCATCATCACGAACGCGGCGAGCCTGACCACGTACAGCCCGGGCAACCCGATCGGGACCGGCCCCTACCAGATGGACTCGAAGGGGTTCGACCCGACGACGCGCGTGGTCTGGGTGAAGAAGGCGCACTGGTGGGCTGCTGACCAGGGCATCTCGCCGTCGCCCAAGCCGAAGTACATCATCGACCTCGTCAACACCTCGAACACGAACAGCCTCGCTGCGGTGCTGGCAGGCGTCGAGGACCTGAACAACAACTACCTCCCCGGCGTCAACAAGCTCGTCGACACCGGCAAGGTGTCGACGTACTACAAGAAGGCGCCGTACATGCTCTCGGCGAACACCGCCTGGCTCGAGCCGAACACGACTCACAAGCCGCTGAACGATCCGGTGTTCCGGAGGGCTCTCGCCGAGTCGATCAACATCAACCAGATCGTGACGCAGGACTACCAGAACCTCGTCCTGCCGGCGAGCCCGACCGGCCTGCTGCCGACCTGGTCGAAGTACGTCGACCAGGCGGCGGTGAAGGCGAACGGGTTCAAGTACAGCACCGCGGACGCCGTCAAGCTGCTGACGAATGCCGGCTACAAGCGAGACAGCTCCGGCATGTTCATGAACAAGGACGGCTCGAAGATCGACCTCGACCTCTCCGTCCCGCAGGGCTGGTCGGACTGGGAGGCCGCCCGTGACATGATCATCTCCTCGGCGAAGACCGCGGGGATCCGGATCACCGCCAAGGTGAAGGACTTCAACACCTGGCAGTCCGACCGGAACACGGGCAACTTCGACCTGGTGGTCGACAACAACTACCAGATCAGCGACAACCCGTGGACGTACTGGAACGGCATCTACCACCTGCCGATCCTGACCACGGGAACCGGGCAGACGAACTTCAACTTCGAGCGCTACTCGAACCCGGCTGCCTGGGCGCTCGTGCAGAAGCTGGACCGGACGCCGCTCTCGAACACGGCGGCGATCAAGGAGATCAACAGCAAGCTGCAGACGACGCTGATGAAGGACCTGCCGCTCATCCCGCTCTGGTACAACGGCCAGTGGGCGCAGTTCACGTCGAAGTACTGGACGAACTGGCCCGCCGCGGGCAGCCGTCAGTACACCCCTGTCATGTGGGGCGGGTACCTGCAGATGACGGGCATCGACATGTTCACCCCCCTGAACCTTATGGGGGGCGCGGACCCGTCGACTCACCCCACACGTCGGCCGCGGGGCCGCCGCCCGGGGGGGGCCCCGGCTCCGGCGGCCCCGAGCAAGGAGAGCCCGTGCTTCGCTACTTCATCAGGAAGCTCTTCGTCTACGGCCTGACGTTCGTCGTCGCCGTCACGATCGACTGGGCGATCCCGCACCTGATGCCGGGCAACCCGGTGCTGACGCTGGTGGGCCGGATCCAGGTCCAGGATCCGAAGGTCGCCCAGCAGCTCTACGACCACTACATGCGGGCCTTCAACCTCGACCTGCCGCTCTGGAAGCAGTACGGGTACTTCTGGATCTCGCTCTTCCACGGCGACCTCGGCACGAGCATCCTCGAGTTCCCCACGTCGGTCACCTCGATCATCGTCCACGCGATTCCCTACACACTCGGCCTCCTGATCCCCGCGATCCTGCTCAGCTGGTACGCGGGGAACAAGGTGGGTGCGCTGGCGGCGCGCCGCAAGGTGCTCGACAACTCCGTGCTGCCCGCGAGCTATGCGCTGACCGCGACCCCGTACATGTGGCTCGCGATCCTGCTCGTCTTCGTGTTCGGGATCACGCTCAGCCTCTTCCCCGTCGGCTTCGCGTACTCCCCGACCGCTGTGCGGGGCTTCACGTGGTCGTTCGGGGTCGACGTCCTCCATCACTGGTTCCTGCCCTTCCTGAGCCTCTTCCTCGTCTCGTTCGGCGGCTGGGCGATCGGGATGCGGAACATGATCATCTACGAGCTCGAGTCCGACTACGCGCACTACCTCGAAGCGCTCGGCGCGCCGCAGCGACTGGTCCGCAAGTACGCCTTCCGGAACGCGATGCTGCCGCAGATCACCGGGCTCGCGCTGGTCCTCGGCGCCATCATCGCCGGCGCGCTCGTGACCGAGATCGTCTTCTCCTACCCCGGGCTCGGCTACCAGATCTACCGCGCGATCACGAACGAGGACTACTTCGTGATCCAGGGGATCTTCCTCTTCATCATCGTCGGCGTCCTGATCGCGAACTTCGTGGTCGACATCGTCTACGTGATCGTCGACCCGAGGACGCGCATCGGCATGCAGGGAGGCCGCTCGTGAGCGCCGTCGGCATCGACGCGCCCGCACCCTCCGTCAAGCGGATGAGCGAGACGCAGGAGACGCTGCACTTCGCGCTCCGGAACCGCAAGCTCGTGTTCGGAGCCAGCGTGACCCTCGCGATGCTGCTCTTCGCGATCATCGGCCCCTTCTTCGCGCACCACCCGCCGCTCGAATACGGCGGCAACCTCTCCTCGCCGCCGACCACGAAGGACGGCTACTGGTTCGGGACGACGCTGCTCGGCCAGGACGTCTACTCCCAGTTCGTGACCGGGCTGCGTCTGGCGTTTCTCGTCGGCGCGATCGGCGGCGGCATCGCCGCGGCGATCGGGATGGTGGTCGGCTTCACCGCCGGTTACCGGGGCGGCGCGGTCGACGAGGTCCTGAACATGCTCACCAACGTCGTCCTCGTGATCCCCACCTTCGCGCTCCTGCTCGTGATCGCCGCCTACCTGCCGACGCGCTCGATCGTCACCGAGGCCGTCTTCATCGGGATCACGTCGTGGCCCTGGGCGGCGCGCGCGATCCGGGCCCAGACCTTCTCGCTCGTCGCCCGCGACTTCGTCGACATGGCGCGTCTCTCCGGGCGCTCGAGCTGGCGGATCATCTTCCAGGAGATCGCCCCGAACATGAGCTCGTACCTCTTCATGATGTTCATCCTGCTCTTCGGCGGCGCGATCCTGATCGCCGCGACGCTCGACTTCATCGGCCTCGGGCCGTCGAACACGATCTCGCTCGGGATGATGATGCAGCTCTCGGTGCAGAATGCCGCCCTGCAGCTGCACCTCTGGTGGTGGTTCGTGCCCACCGGTCTCGCGATCATGGCGATCGTGGGCTCGCTCTACGTCATGAACGTCGGCCTCGACGAGGTCTTCAACCCGAAGCTGAGGGAGATGTGAGCGAGGCTTGACGGAGCTCAGCAAGACGCGCAGGCGGCGGCTCGGCCGCCGCCGGGAGCGGGCACTGAGCGTAGGCTCGACGGAGCTCAGCAAGACGCGCAGGCGGCGGCTCGGCCGCCGCCGGGAGCGGGCACTGAGCGTAGGCTCGACGGAGCTCAGCAAGACGCGCAGGCGGCGGCTCGGCCGCCGCCGGGAGCGGGCATAGTGGCGCTCCAGGTCGAGGACCTCACCGTCTACTACCGCACGCTCGCCGGCGACGTGAAGGCGCTCGACGGGGTGACCTTCGAGCTCGCGGACGGCGAGATCATGGGCCTCGCCGGCGAGTCCGGCTGCGGCAAGTCGACCCTCGGCAAGAGCCTGATCAAGCTCGACACCCGCATGCGCTACGTCCGCGGCAGCGTCACGCTCGACGGAAAGGCGCTGCCGATCTCCGACGACGAGCGGATGAACCCGTTCCGCTTTCGCGAGGTCTCGTTGATCCCGCAGTACGCGATGAGCGCGCTCAACCCGACGCGGAAGATCGGCCGGATGATCTCCGAGCTGCTGCACGCCCGCGGGGTCGACTTCGGAACGGTGCGACCGGAGCTGGAACGGCGGCTCGAGCTCGTCGGCCTCGACACCGGGGTGCTCCGCCTCTACCCGATCGAGCTCTCCGGCGGGATGAAGCAGCGCGTCGTGATGGTCATCTCGACGCTGCTCGACCCCTCGCTCTTGATCGCCGACGAGATCACCTCCGCACTCGACGTCTCGACCCAGAAAGCAGTGGCGCGCACGCTCGTCGAGTTCCGCGACCGCGGCTTCGTCAAGAGCACGATCGTGATCACCCACGACATCTCCGTCCTCTACCAGATCGCCGACACGATCCTCGTCATGTACGCCGGCAAGCTGGCCGAGAAAGGCCCCGCGGAGGAGATCGTCTCGGCGCCGCGGCACCCCTACACGAAGCTGCTGATCTCGTCGCTCCCCGAAGTCGGGGTCCGCTACGAGGAGCAGGAGCTCTCAGGGATCCCCGGCCGGCCGCCCTCGCTGCTGGAACCGCCGACGGGCTGCCGCTTCCGCGACCGCTGCCCGCTCGCCTCCGATCGCTGCGCCCAGGAGCCGCCGTTCGTGCAGCTGAACGCCCGCCACGCGGTCGCCTGCTGGGAGGTCGCAGAGCCGGCGCGACCCGGGATCCGCGGCGAGAAGGCTGGGGCGCGCTGATGCTCCGGCTCGAGCAGCTCTCGAAGACCTACAGCGTCGGTGCGTTCGGGGGCGGCCGGCTGCAGGCGGTGCGCGACGTCAGCTTCGACATTCGCCCGGGCGAGGTCGTCTCCCTGATCGGGGAGAGCGGCAGCGGCAAGACGACGATCGGGCGGATGATCCTCCGCCTCGTCGCGCCGACCGCAGGTCACATCTGGTTCGACGACGCCGACGTCTCGACGCTCCACCGGCATGCCCTGAAGGAGTACTACCGCCGCGTCCAGGGCGTCTTCCAGGATCCCTTCAGCTCCTACAACCCGATCTTCAAGATCGACCGCACCTTCGCGATGATCCGGTCGGGGTTCTTCCCCGGCGTGGACGGCCGCACCTGGCGGGCAAAGCTCGAGGCAGCGCTCGAGTCGGTCAGCCTCGACCCGGGCGGAGTCCTCGGCAAGTTCCCGCATCAGCTCTCCGGCGGCCAGCTGCAGCGGCTGCTCGTCGCGCGCGCACTCCTGCTCGACATCCGCTACCTCGTCGCCGACGAGATCATCAGCATGCTCGACGCCTCCACCCGGATCGACGTCCTGAACCTGCTCGGCGAGCTGAAGGCGCGCGGGCTCGGGATCGTCTTCATCACCCACGATCTCTCGCTCGGCAACTACATCAGCGACACGACCGTGATCCTGCGCCACGGCTGCGTCGTCGAGATGGGCGCGACGGAGAAGGTGTTCGGCGACCCCCGCCACCCCTACACGAAGAGCCTGCTCGCGTCCGTGGCCCAGCTGCACGCGAAGTGGGGCCCCGATGAGGAGGAGCCGGCGCTGGACGGCCGCCCGGCACCGGGCGAGCCGGCACCTGAGCTCGTGGCGGTCGACGACGATCACCTGGCGGCGGCGAGCTGAGGAGCCGAACGAGCATGGACGTGCAACGTTCGCCGGCGCTTCCCGCGGACTTCGTCTGGGGAGCGGCGACCGCCGCCTACCAGATCGAGGGCGCGGTCGACGAGGACGGCCGCGGCGAGAGCATCTGGGACCGCTTCTGCACCGTCCCCGGGGCGGTGCGAGGCGGCGACTCGGGCGCCGTCGCGTGCGACTTCTACCACCGGCACAGCGAGGACGTCGCGCTGATGCGCGAGCTCGGGCTGGACGCGTTCCGCTTCTCGGTCGCCTGGCCGCGGGTGCTCCCCGAGGGGCGCGGCCGGGTCGAGCCGCGCGGGCTCGACTTCTACGACCGCCTCGTCGACGAGCTGCTCGAGGCCGGGATCAGGCCGTTCGTCACGCTCTACCACTGGGATCTGCCGCAGGCGCTCGAGGACGCGGGCGGCTGGCCCGCCCGGGCGACTGCGGAGGCGTTCGCCCGGTACGTCGAGGTCGTGGCCGAGCGTCTCGGCGACCGCGTACGTCACTGGACGACCCACAACGAGCCGTTCTGCACGTCCTGGCTCGGCTACGGCTACGGCATCCACGCTCCCGGACGGCGGGCCGTCGCCGACGCGCTCGCCGCCGCACACCACGCACTGCTCTCGCACGGCTGGGCCGTCGAGAGCCTGCGGCGCGCCTCGCCGGGCTCCGAGGTGGGGATCGCGCTCGACTCGTGGCCGGTGCTGCCGGCGGGCGACGCGCCCGAGGACGTCGAGGCGGCGCGACTGGAGGACGGGGTCGCGAGCCGCTGGTTCTTCGACCCGGTGCTGCGGGGCTCCTATCCGGAAGACGTGCTCGAGCGGTTCGCTCCCGCCGCGCCGCCGGTGCTCGACGGCGA
>Ga0335085_10011747_pt1 | contig 12963 bp, 6 predicted proteins | sample Lox_Sample_45_FD_206712 | JGI IMG/M metagenome (GOLD analysis project Ga0335085, IMG submission 206712) | Soil microbial communities from Loxahatchee National Wildlife Refuge, Florida, United States - Lox_Sample_4.5 | ecosystem: Environmental > Terrestrial > Soil > Wetlands | place: USA: Florida...
TCGTCGAAGTACGGCGTGGGATGCTGGAACGAGACCGCGATGAACCGCGGCAGTCCCGGGCCGTTCCAGTCGCGGCGCAGCTCCGAGCCCGTCTCGATGTTGTACGCGTGGAACTTCTCGGCGAACGCCGGCGGAACGGGCGCAGTGTCTTCGGAAAAGAAGAGCGGGGGATCGAGTCCGAAGTGGCCCTGCTCGTAGACGACCGGGTACTTCACGGCGGGGTGTTCGTCATATCCCTTGGGCAAGAGCACGGTCGCGCCGAGGAACACCGGCCGTCCCCAGAACTTGGTCAGCAAGTCGCTTTGGATCTTGATGTGCTTCACCCAGCGCGTGTCCGGTGGCACCTTTACCGGTGGAATCACTTTCGTGAGCGATAGTTCCACCGGGGCGCTCACGGTGGGATCGAGGTGGACCTTCTTCACCTCGCTGTAGAGGTTCCCCGGTGATTCGGTGAACTGCTGGCCCTCCCACTGGTCCCAGTGCACCCAGATGGTGTGTCCATCGGCGCGGTGCACCTCGGTGTAGACGTTGACGAGCGCCTGCACGTAGTAGTCACCGGCGGGCAGGTCTTTGAGGCTCGCGAAGGGATAGCCGAGGGTGGTGTCGTCGATGACGGCCGGGTCGCCCGCCTTCCAGGCGGCCACGTCTTTGCCGAAGAGCGGCGTGCCGCGGCCGAAGGGGTGGCCGTACTGCCTTGGCTCCGGGCTCGAGTCGTGGCTCACGAATACGAAGACGCGGCCGGTGATGGGGCCGGGGTTCGTCGCGGCGGAATAGGAAACCGAGAACCGGGGGGCTGGCGTCTGCGCGCCAAGGCCCACGACGCCGGTGAGGAGCAGGGTGCCGGCCAGCGAGGCCGGCCGCGAAATCCAGCGGACCATGGTCAGAGCTCCTTAATCGAGATCACTCCACGAGCAGCGCTTCAAATCGGGGATTACCGCGCAGGGCGTCGAGGTCCGAGTCGTGTCGCATCCACTCGCGGTGCCCCGTGCCACCGTGGCCGACGGTGCGCTCGAGGCAGTCGATCGCCTCCTCGACCTTGCCCATCACGGCGTAGACGCACGCCACATTGTACAGAATGAGCGGGTCTTCGGGATCCACGGCCAGCGCCCGCTCGAGCCAGGCGAGGGACTGGTCCCGCTTGCCCATCGCCAGCGCCGCGCCCGCCCCGAAGTAATACGCCCGGGCGTCGTCGGGATACATCTCGAGATGGTGTTGGATGATGTCCAGCGCCTGCCGCCGCATCGCCGTGGTATCGTGGGGCCGGCCCAGGCTCGTGTAGATGCCGGAGAGCAGCATCCGCGTCTGAAAATCCTCGGGGCGCACCCGCGCCGCCTCCTCGAACCGTCGCGCGGCCTCGGCGAGCTTCCCTTGCAGGAAATAGAGGCGCCCGTAGAAGTAATGGGCCTCATAGAGCTTGGGGTTCAGCGCGATGGCCCGCTCGAACTCCTGCTGGGCCTCGTCGTAACGCTTGGCCACGGTGAGCGCCACACCCCGCGCCTCGTGTGCTTCCGCGAGTTCCGGATTCAGCTCCAGCGCCTTGAGGCTCGCGCGCTCCGACTCGGCCCGGTACTCGTCATTGCGGTCGAACCAGGTGTAGAGCGAGGAGCAGCAGTCGGCGATTCCGGCGTACGCGAGCGCATAGCCGGGGTCGATCTCGATCGCCCGGGTGAACATTTGGCGGGCGAAGAGCAGGCTCTTCTTGCGCCATTGGTGGAAGAAGCCGCGGCCACGCAGGTAGTAGTCGTACGCCTGCACGTTGTCGGTCTGGACCTGCGCGATCGCGCCGATGTCCTTCTCGGCCATCACCACGCGCAGCGCCTTGGCGATGCTCTGGGCGATCTCGTCCTGGATCGCGAATACGTCCTCCAGCTCGCGATCGAAGCGCTCCGACCAGAGCTGGTAGCCATCCGCCACTTTGAGGAGCTGCGCCGTAATGCGCAGCCGATTCCCGGCCTTGCGGACGCTGCCTTCGAGCACATGCTCGACCTGGAGCTTGCGTCCGATCTCCTTGATGTCCTCGTTCTTGCCCTTGAACGCGAACGCCGAAGTGCGGGAGGCTACCTGCAGCTCCTCGATGCGCATCAACGCGTTGATCAATTCCTCCGCGATTCCCTCGCAGAAATAGTCCTGATCATGTTGCGGGCTCATGTCCACGAAGGGCAGCACGGCGATCGACTTCGCGGTGCCGGGACGGACCGATGCCACCCCAGGCGGGGTGGCGCCGCTGTGCAGGGCTTGGGCGAACTCCATGGCCGTCGCGAACCGGTCGGAGGCCTTCTTGGCGAGCGCCTTCGCTACGGCCTGCTCCACGGCCGGGGGGAGGTCGGCACGAACGGCGCGGAGGGAGGGGGCGGTCTCCGTCAGGTGCTTGACCAGCATTGCCTGCGCGGTGTTCGCTTCGAACGGATGCCGACCCGTCAGCATTTCGTACAGCATGCAGGCGAGGCTGTACACGTCGCTGCGATTGTCCACCGGGTCACCCGCGGCCTGCTCGGGACTCATGTACGCCGGGGTTCCGACGGCCGAACCCGTCTGGGTCAAGTTGTTGCCCGCGGCCGAGGTGACCGCTTTGGCGATGCCGAAGTCGGTCACCACCGCCTCGCCCTGGTGCAGCATCACGTTCTCGGGCTTGATGTCCCGGTGCACGACCCCGGTCGAGTGAGCGTAGGCCAGGGCGCTGGCCACGTGGCGGGTGATCTGCAGCGCTTCATCGAGAGGGATCTGGTGCTCGCGATTGAGCCGGTCGCGCAGCGATTCGCCCTCGATGAACGGCATCACATAATAGAGGAACCCGCCTACCTCACCGGAATCATGCAGCGAGACGATGTGGGGGTGGCTCAGCCGAGCGGCGACTTTGATTTCCCGGAGGAACCGCTCGGGGCCCAGGGTAGCGGCCAGCTCGGGGTGGAGCACTTTGACCGCAACCTGGCGGTCGTGTTTCAGGTCCTGGGCCAGGTAGACCGTGGCCATGCCGCCCCGACCGATCTCGCGTTCGATGGCGTAGCGGTCACCCAGGGCGGTTTGAATGCTCTCAAGTACAGGCATGGCGTGGGGGCAAAGAGGCCGGAAGGATAAGGCCGAGCCTGCGTCCAGGCCAGGGGAACGAGCCGCTAACTGACTCGCCGCGTCTTTCTCCGCATGAAGTCCATGAGGATGAACTGCCCCAGCGTCATCGTATTGGTGAAGTACGCCTTGCCGCGGCAGATGGCGCTCACCGTTTTGACGAAATCCACGAGACTCTTGTCCCGTGCCAGCATGAAGGTGTTGATCAGGATCCCCGCGCGCCGGCACAGGGCGACCTCGTGATAGGTCGCCTGCAGGATCTGCGGGTCGAGCCCCATCGAGTTCACGTAAATGCGGCCGTCGGGCATGGTCAGCGCCGAGGGCTTGCCGTCGGTGATCATGATGATCTGGCGCATGTCCTTGCGCTGTCCCAGGAGGATGCGCCGCGCCAGTTTCAGCCCTTCCGCGGTGTTGGTGTGATACGGCCCCACCTGGGCGTGGGCGAGCTGCCCCAGGGGAATCTCTTCCGCCGTGTCGTGGAACAGCACCACGCGCAGGGTGTCGCCGGGGAACTGCGTGCGGATCAGGTGGGTCAACGCCAGCGCGACCTTCTTGGCCGGGGTGAACCGGTCCTCGCCGTACAGAATCATCGAGTGGGAGCAGTCGAGCATCAGCACGGTCGCCGAGGATGACCGGTACTCGGCCTGATGCACCATCAGGTCTTCGTATTCGAGGTTGATCGGCACGCCCAGACCCTCACGCTCCAGGGCGCGGGTCAGGGTGGCGTTCACGTCGAGATTCAGAGTGTCGCCGAATTCGTAGGGTTTGCTCACCGCCTCGGCCTCGATCCCGGTCGCGAGGTGCTCGGTCTCGTGGGCCCCGAAGCTCGACTTCCCGATGCTCCCGAGGAGTTGCTTCAGGGTCTTGTAGCCGAGGAAGTCGATCCCCTTCTCGGTGAGCGAGAACTGGACGTCCCGCGCGGCCTCCCGCGCCATGCCCCCGGGCCCGAACATCGGTTGCTGCCCGGCGGGCATCTGCGGCGCCTGCTCCAGGTTCAGGTACCCTTCCTCCATCAGGCGCTGCACGATCTTGTCGAGCAGCTCCCCGAGCTGGCGTTGCAGGTCGGCGTCGCGCGCCTCGTCACCGGTGGATTCCCCACGCAGGGCCTTCAACATCTCCGGGGTCAGCTGTCCCGAGTCCATCAGGGCCTGGAGGATGGCCTGGCGCAGGGCATCGAGGGAGCGATCCTGCTCGTCGTCGCCGAAATCGCCCCAATAGGGGTGGTTGTAGGGGCCGCCGGCGAATCCGGACTGCAGCAGGAAATCGGCGAGCTGATCGAGCAACCCCTGGAGGTTGATCGTGTCGGCGAGTTCGGGGAGGTACTTGGAATACGTGGTGGAACGCATGATGGATACTACGTCGTTAGAGAGCTGCGACGCTAGAGTGAGGCGTCGTTAGAAGTAGCGGCACAACAAGAAAAGCGACGCCAGGGTTTGGTCTTGCCTTTCGCCTCCCCCTAACGTCGCCCTTTCTAGCGTCGCCTCTTTCTAACGACGCCTCTTTCTAACGACGCCTCATCCCTGTCAGAATCTCAGTACGATCCCACCCGTCACTTCCCCCGAGTTATACCACGTGCTCGCGTAGTACCAGCAGTAACCGTAGTAGTCGCACCACACGCCGGAGCTGGTCGTTCGATTGGTATCGATCGTGCGCAGCCGGCCATCGACGCGCAAGCCGAGCTTGTCGTTCATCCAGGCCTTGAATCCCAGACCGGTGTTGAATGCGAACTTGGTGGAGCTCGAGGGGTTGGCGACGAACTGGGAATTGATTTTGGGATCCACGATGGTCATCCCCAGCCCGATCGTGAAATACCCGACGAGCTTGCTGGATCCGCCCTCGAAGTTCCCGTTGAAGTCGATCTGATGCAGCGCGAGGGTGCCGTATTTCTGCGTTCCGCCGATCAGCTTACTGCTCGAGATGTCGGATTGCGCGTACATGTAGCCCACCTCGAGGCCGAACTGGCGCTGCGGATAGAACGCGATGCGACCGCCGTAGCTCCAGGAATCGCTGGCGTGCAGGTTGACCCCCGTCGCCGAGTAGATATCGCTGCCGAAGTATCCCCCGACCGTCGGCGTGATCTCCCAGTGCTTTCCTGACGATGAGCTGTACGACTCGAAGACCTGGGCCGACACCGGTGCGGCGAGAAAGCAGAGTATGGCTGCAACGTTGCATGCATGCTTCATGGGGCCTCCACTGGGGTCACGAAAGACCGACGGGATGCTTCAAGAAACTAACCGGCGGACCCCGCGGTGGAAGTGCCGGAATCTCCGGTCATTCCCCTCTCCCAGGCGATCCGCTGGTTCAGAACGTGACAGGCCCTCTTGGGAGGCGGGCACGCGTCTGCAGGGCCTCGTGTAGCTTTGCCGCCCATGACCGACGTCGCCCGGCGCTACGGGCTCGGCGCGCTGGCGCACCGGAACTTCCGTCTGTTCTTCTCGGGACAGATGGTTTCGCTCACCGGCACCTGGATGCAGTCGGTGGCGCTGGGGTGGCTCGTCCTGCAGCTCACCGATTCACCCTTCTACGTCGGCCTGGTCTCGGCCCTCGGTTCACTCGGCGTCCTCGCGTTCACCCTCTATGCGGGGGTCGTAGCCGATCGCACTGACAAGCGCCGCACCGTCGTCATCACGCAGTCGCTGTCGATGCTGCAGGCGTTCGTCCTGGCCACGCTGGTGTGGACCCATGCGGTCACCGTCTGGCACGTGATGATTCTGGCGGTGGGGCTGGGGCTGGTGAACGCGTTCGACATCCCCACCCGGCAGGCGTTTCTCGTCGAGATGGTGGGGAAGGACGACCTGATGAACGCCATCGCGCTGAACTCCTCGATGTTCAACGCGGCCCGAGTGGTCGGCCCCGCGGTCGCCGGAATCCTCATCGGGATCATCGGCGTGGGGGCCTGCTTCTTCCTGAACGGGGTCAGCTACATCGCGGTGATCGCCGGGCTGCTCGCGATGCGGCTGCCCCCATTCACCCCGCACCCGGGTGCGCCTTCCGCCGCCACCGGTCTGCGCGAGGTCGTCGCCTTCCTGCGCGGCGACCGGCGCACGGAAACCCTCGTGCTCCTGACCGCCACGTTGTCGGTGTTCGGTTTCCCCTTCCTGGTACTGATGCCCGTGTTTGCCCGGGACGTGCTGCACCAGAGCGCGAGCGGGTATGGATTGCTCACGGCCGCCGTGGGCGTGGGAGCGATGCTCGGTGCGCTGGCGATCGCCGTGAACAGTGGACGCCTGCGCTTCCGCGGCCCCCTGATGCTGGCGGGCGGTACCTGCTTCGGGCTGCTGCTGGCGCTGTTCGCGGCATCGCGGTCTTTCGGGTTGGCCGTGCTGCTGCTGGCGCTCGCCGGCTGCGCCATGATCGTGAACAACGCGCTCACCAACACCCTGCTGCAGACGCACGTCCCCGACTTCCTGCGGGGGCGCGTCATGGGCTTCTATTCGTTCGTATTCGTGGGGATGTCGCCGCTGGGCGCGTTTCAGGCCGGGGCGTTCGCCGAGCGCTTCGGAGCTCCGGCGGCCGTGGCGGGCGGCGGGATCGTGTGCGCCCTCGCGATGGCCGTGGCGGCCTGGCGCGTGCCGGAACTCCGGGAATCCTGACCCGCCTAAGGAACGAGACCTCGAGCCGTCACCGCTGATCCCTGACCCCTGACCACCTCACTTCTGTTGCAGGTTCCGTCGCAGGTCGCCGAGGTTCAGGAGCGGCAACCCGCCCTCGGTAGGAACGAAGATGATCAGGTTACTCGAGTTCTTCATGTCGTGCAGCACTTCGATCCACTGTTTGGTGAGCGCTTCGGCCGTGAGGGTCTGGTTCAGGAGCCGCTGCTGCTCGGTCTGGAGCCGCGCCACCTCCACGCGGTGGCGCTCCGTTTCGATCTGTTGTTCCTGGGCGATCTTGTTGTTGATCGCGGCGACGACCTGAGCGGGCGGCTGCAAATCGCGCAGGAAGAAGGCCGTCACCTGGGCGATGCGGAACGTCCCGCCGCCGATGCGCGGCTGCGTGACCAGGGCCGAATCCACGAGCGACTCCATGACGTTCGCGATGCGGGTCCGCTGCGCGATGTCGTTGATGGAGAACAGGACCATGCCGTCGCGGACCCCTTTGCGGATCGCGTTCCGCACGGCGCCGCGAATTTGGTCCTCGTCGCCGATCTCGGTGAAGATCTTGGGGGCCTGCGTGGGATCGATCTGCCAGCGGATCGAAACCTCGACCGTCATCCCCATCTGTTCCGAGGAGAGCGCCGCGATCTGCTCGATCTGCTCGCTCCGTTCCGGCCACTGTTCCTCACGAGTGGAGTACCGCTCGATGTCGGACCAGGGCGTCACGTAGCGGATCCCCGGAAGCAAGGGGCTCGGGTCGACGTAGCCGAACGCGTGCCGCACGCCGACTTCCCCGGGCTTGATGACGACGATCGTGGACAGCGACACGAGCGCGATGCCGACGAGCAGGGCGCCCAGGGAAGCGAACCGCAGAATCCCCCCGACCGAGCGGCCCCCCGCACCCCCGCCTTCGGGGCGGATCAGCGATCCCGCGAGCCGTACGAAGAACGCGACGATGAGGAGAATGATCCCGAAGGTGAACTGTGCCATAGGGGCTCCCGACGACGGTTAGGGGGAGTGACGGATGACGGATGCAGGAGCGATGCAGGAAAAACGGTGGATCAGGTGAACAGATTGGGCCCGGCCCCCCCTCCCATGCCTCCCAATCCCGGCTTGCCGTGCGGGCCCGCGCCGCGATCCGGCCGGACGCGGGTATAGCCGAGCTCCTCGCTGCGCGAGATCCGCTTCTCGGCAACCAGCCCTTCCAGCACCAGCTCGCACGCCGCGACCATCGTCGCGGGATCCTTTTTGGGCGCCAGACCCACGCGGTCCAGTAGATCCAACAGCCCGGGGACCACGCTGAATCCCTTGAGGCAGGCTTCGGAGCGCTCGTCCGCAGAGATCTTCAGCGCGCCGCCTTCGTCGAACCAGTGCACGATGTCGTCCACATTGGCGCCGCCCACCCGGGCCTCGAATGTCTGACCGGCGGCGCGGCGGATCAGGTCCTTGGCGATGGTCTCGGCACCCTGCAGCTCACCTTCGTATTCGAGCTCGAGCTTGCCAGTGATGGCCGGGAGGGCGGTGTACACGTCGGAAACCCGGGGAACGACGGACTTCTCCTTGGTCAGGATGGACCGGCGCTCGGCGGAGGAGGCGACGTTCTCGAGCACGCTGATGGGGAGGCGCTGGGAGACGCCGCTCTTCTTGTCTACGCGCTTGTCGGCGCGGGCCTCGAAAGCGACCCGCTCGACCAGCTCCGCGATGAAGTCGGGGAGGCGGAGGGGCCGGCCGCTGCGCTCGAGCCAGGCTTCCTGCCGCGTGATAGTGGCACCGAGCTCCACCGTCTGCGGATAATGCGTCAGAATCTCCGATCCGATCCGGTCTTTGAGTGGCGTAATGATCTTGCCGCGGGCCGTGTAGTCCTCGGGATTGGCCGTGAAGACGAGCGCTACGTCCAGGGCGAGGCGGATCGGGTAGCCTTTGATCTGGACGTCGCCCTCCTGCATGATGTTGAAGAGCCCCACCTGGATCTTCCCGGCGAGGTCCGGAAGTTCATTGATCGCGAAGATGCCCCGGTTGGCCCGCGGGAGCAGCCCGAAGTGCATGGTCAGCTCGTCGGAGAGCAAGTGCCCGCCGCGGGCGGCCTTGATCGGATCGACGTCGCCGATGATGTCGGCGATGGTGACGTCCGGGGTGGCGAGCTTCTCGACGTACCGCGCGTCGCGCGGCAGCCAGGCGATCGGGGTTCGGTCGCCCTGCGCCTGCACCAGCTCGGTGCCGTACTTGGAGATCGGCCCGAACGGGTCGTCGTTCACTTCGCTTCCGGCGAGAATCGGGATCTCCTCGTCGAGCAGCGTGACCAGCTGGCGCAGGATGCGGCTCTTGGCCTGTCCGCGCAGCCCGAGCAGAATGAAGTTGTGGCGCGACAGGATGGCGTCGGTGAGCTGCGGGACCACCGTGTCTTCGTAGCCGACGATCCCGGGGAAAAGCGGCGAGCCGTTCTCCAGGAGGCAGATCAGGTTTTCGCGGAGCTCGTCTTTCACCGTCCGCGCGCGGCGGGCGGGGGCGGCCCATTCGCTCTGCTTGAGCTCGCCCAGGGTACCGGGTTTCGTCATAGGCTCGACGTTAACCGGCGGTCGCGCGGCATGTAAAGGTCTGCTTTCCTACGCGTCGGGGTCGTAGCTGAGGTTACTCGCCAGCCAGCGCTCGGTTTCGCGCAACGTGAGCCCCTTGCGCCGGGCATAGTCGACGGCCTGGTCGCGACCGATCCGCCCCACGCCGAAGTAATGCGCCTCGGGATGGGCGAAATACCATCCGCTGACCGACGCGGCGGGCCACATCGCGTAGCTCTCAGTCAGCTGAATGTCGGTTCGGTGCGCGACGTCGAGCAGTGTCCACAGCGCCGCCTTCTCGGTGTGATCGGGGCAGGCGGGGTAGCCCGGCGCCGGGCGGATGCCGTGGAACCGCTCCGCGAGGAGCGCGGCGGGATCGAGCGATTCGTCGACCGCGTACCCCCACAGCTCGCGCCGCGTGCGTTGGTGCAGGCGCTCCGCCGCCGCTTCGGCCAGCCGATCGGCGAGGGCCTTCGCCAGGATGGCGGAGTAGTCGTCGTGGCGTCGCTCCAGGTCGGCGACGAGCGTATCGAGCCCGTGCCCCGCCGTCACCGCGAACGCGCCGATCCAGTCCGGTGCCCCGCCACGCGGCGCGATGAAGTCGGCCAGGCAGAGATTGGCCCGGCCGTCGTCCTTCGCCTGCTGCTGGCGCAGGAACCGCAGCGTGGTCAGTACCCCCGACCGGTCTTCACCCGCGTACACTTCGACGTCATCGTCCACGGCGTTGGCGGGGAAGAGGCCCACCACGGCCCGGACGCGCAACAGGCGCTGCTGCACGATCCGGTCGAGCAGCGTTTGCGCGTCGGCGAACAGCCGGCGCGCCTCGGGCCCCACGGTGGGGTCCTTCAGGATGTCGGGGTAGTGTCCCTTCAACTCCCAGGCTTGGAAGAACGGCGTCCAGTCGATGTAGGACACGAGCTCTTCGAGAGGGAGCTCGAACGCGGAGACGCCAAGATGCCGGGGCCGGTGTGGCCGGAACCCCGCCCAGTCGAGGCGCAGCCCTTTCTTCCGGGCCGTCGCGAGGTCGAGTAACGGCGCCCGCTCGCGCCGGCCCTCATGCTCCTCCCGCAGGCGCGCGTACTGGCCCCGGATGTCGACGGTAAACGCGTCACGGCGATCGGAGAGGAGGGCGCTGACCACCCCTACCCCGCGGGAGGCGTCGAGCACGTGCACCACCGGCCCCGAGTAGGCCGGCGCGATCTTCACCGCCGTGTGCATCCGCGACGTGGTCGCGCCGCCGATCAGGAGCGGCAGGGCGAGGTGCTCCCGCTCCATTTCCCGGGCGATATGGATCATCTCCTCGAGCGACGGGGTGATCAGACCCGATACGCCGATCACATCCGCCTTGGTCTCGCGCGCCGTGTCGAGGATCTTCTGCGCCGGGACCATGACCCCGAGGTCGATCACCTCGTAGTTGTTGCAGCGCAGCACGACCCCCACGATGTTCTTGCCGATATCGTGCACGTCGCCCTTCACCGTGGCCATCACGATCCGGCCGGCCGGCCGCCCCGCGGTCCCCGACGCCGCCTGCTCGGCCTCGATGTAGGGCACCAGGTGGGCCACGGCTTTCTTCATCACCCGCGCGCTTTTCACGACCTGCGGCAGGAACATCTTCCCGGCGCCGAACAGGTCTCCCACGACGTTCATCCCCTGCATCAACGGCCCTTCGATGACTTCGATCGCCCGCGCGGCGGCCTGCCGCGCCGCCTCGACGTCCTCCACGATGTAGGCATCGATCCCTTCGACCAGCGCGTGCGTGATCCGCTCGGGGAGCGGCGCCTCGCGCCAGGCGAGCGAGCGCTCCTTGGTCGCCGTGCGACCGTGGGCCGTCGTATGCTCGGCGATGGTGGTCAGGCGCTCCGTCGCGTCGGCCCGGCGATTGAAGAGCACGTCCTCCACCGCTTCCAGCAGGTCTTTGGGAATGTCGTCATAGACGGCGAGCTGGCCCGCGTTGACGATCCCCATGTCCATCCCGGCCCGGATCGCGTGGTACAGAAACGCCGAATGCATCGCCTCGCGCACGACGGCGTTGCCCCGGAACGAGAACGAAAGGTTGCTCACTCCTCCGGAGATGAGCACCCGCGGGCAGCGCCGCTTGATCTCCCGCGTCGCCTCCAGGTACGCCATGGCGTAGCCGTTGTGCTCGGGGATGCCGGTGGCGACGGCGAAGATGTTGGGGTCGATGATGATGTCTTCCGGCGGGAACCCGACCGCCTGCGTCAGCAACCGGTAGGCGCGCTCGGCGATCGCCACTTTGCGCTCTACCGAGTCGGCCTGTCCCTGCTCGTCGAACGCCATCACCACCACCGCCGCGCCGTAGCGCCGCACCAGGCGCGCCCGGTCGAGAAACGCCGCTTCTCCCTCCTTGAGGGAGATGGAATTCACGATTCCTTTTCCCTGGAGGCAGCGCAGCCCGCCTTCGATCACCTCCCACTTCGAGGAATCGATCATCACCGGGACTTTGGCGATGTCGGGCTCGGCGGCGATGCGGTTCAGGAAGGCGATCATCGCCGCTCCGGCGTCGAGCATCCCCTCGTCCATGTTCACGTCGATGATCTGGGCGCCGTTCTCCACCTGGTGGCGGGCGACCTCGACCGCACGCTCGTAATCCCCGGCCTTGATCAACTCAGCGAACTTGGCGGAGCCCGTCACGTTGGTCCGCTCACCGACGTTCACGAACAGGCGGCCCGGCCACAGCGTGAGGGGCTCGAGTCCCGCGAGGCGCGTGGTGGGCGGGCGTTCGGGGACGGGCCGGGGCGGGACATCGCGCACGGCCGCGGCGATGGCCCGGATGTGGTCGGGGGTCGTCCCGCAGCACCCGCCGACGATGTTCAGGAAGCCGCCGCGGGCGAACTCGCCCAGCAGCGTTGCCATCAGCTCCGGGGTGTCGTCGTAGCCTCCGAAGGCGTTGGGGAGCCCGGCGTTGGGATGGCACGACACGTACGTGTCGGCAAGGCGTGACAGCTCCTCCACATACGGGCGCAGCTCTTTGGCGCCGAGGGCGCAATTCAGTCCGACGCTGAAAAGCTCCGCGTGACGGATCGAGTTCCAGAACGCTTCGACGGTCTGGCCCGAGAGGGTGCGCCCCGAGGCATCGGTGATCGTTCCGGAGACCATCACCGGGATGTCGGCGCCGCGGCGCTCGAGCACCTCGCGAATGGCGAACAGCGCGGCTTTGCAATTGAGGGTGTCGAACACCGTCTCGACGAGCAGCAGATCCACTCCGCCCTCGAGCAGGGCGTCCGCCTGCTCCGCGTACGCCAGACGCAAGCTCTCGAAATCCGTGTTGCGGAAGCCCGGGTTGTTGACGTCGGGCGAGAGCGAGGCGGTACGGTTAGTGGGGCCGAGCACGCCGGCGACGAACCGCGGCTGCCCCGGGGTCGAGGCGGCATCGGCGCAGCGCCGAGCCAGGCGCGCGGCCGCGAGATTGATCTCCCGGGTCGTTTCCTCGAGCCCGTAGTCGGCCTGGGCGATGCGGGTGGCCGTAAACGTGTTGGTCTCGAGGATGTCCGCTCCCGCCTCGAGATACGCGCGATGGATCGCTTCGATCACGTCCGGGCGGGTCAGCGACAGGAGATCGGGATTCCCCCCCAGGGGGCGGGGGTGCGCGCGGAACCGCTCGCCGCGGTAGTCGTCCTCTCCGAGGCGATGCCGCTGGATCATGGTCCCCATCGCGCCGTCGAGCACGAGGATGCGCCGCGCCAATGCGGCGCGCAGCGTCTCCGTCCCAGGCCGAGCCGATCCGGTCACGACAT